>Ga0209417_1000051_pt1 | contig 320394 bp, 226 predicted proteins | sample RifGroF2_FD_184002 | JGI IMG/M metagenome (GOLD analysis project Ga0209417, IMG submission 184002) | Groundwater microbial communities from Rifle, Colorado, USA - Groundwater F2 (SPAdes) (version 2) | ecosystem: Environmental > Aquatic > Deep subsurface > Groundwater | place: Rifle, Colorado...
TGGGCAAATCTCTTTTTTATTATATTTTTGCTCAACATTATTTTTTTTGAAAGAATGATACCTATTTATTGATTACCAATCACATGGTATCGTTCTTTCTTTTCAACAATCGACTTTTGACAACTTCTTTTATTACCGCTTCTTTTGACCCTGATTTGTGTTCAGGGTTTAACGCAATTTACAAATAATATGGAGCGATTAGCCGGATGTGATTTTATATTATACAAACCGGAAAAGTTCTTGGATGAATCCCGGTAATTTTTAGACCCAAACTTTTTTATGATCTTTACAAAAAACAGGAATTTATGAGAGCAATGCTATTTGCCGCCGGCTTGGGCACCCGTTTACAGGCTGTTACTGCCAATCGACCCAAAGCGTTGGTCGAAGTTGCTGGCAAGCCGCTGCTTGAACATGCCGTCAATTATTTAAAAAGTTTTGGTATTCGCGAAGGGGTGATCAATGTTCATCATTTTGCCGATCGGATTATTGAGTTCCTTCATGAAAGGAATAATTTTGGGATCGACCTGAAAATATCTGACGAGCGCGATTTATTGCTCGAAACCGGTGGCGGGTTAAAAAAAGCCGCGCCCTTGTTTCCCGGCAACGAACCCATTATTTTGTACAATGTCGATATTTTCTCCAACCTCGATCTGAACCGTTTGCTTTCGTATCATTTGCAGGAGAAAGCGTTGGCAACCCTGGCGGTTCGAAAACGAAAAACCTCCCGCTATCTTCTGTTCGATCGTCAGTTCCAACTCTCCGGATGGAAGGATGTTCGTTCCGGTGAAATAAAAATCAGCAGACCTGCTTCTATCGATGAGTCAGAGGAATTTGCTTTTAGCGGAATTCACATTGTCAATCCCGAAATTTTCAGTTTAATAATAGAAGAAGGAAAATTTTCGATTATTGATTTGTATTTGCGGCTGGCGCAAAATCAAACGATAAAAGCTTTCACTGATGATTCGGAAATGTGGTTCGACCTGGGAAAACCGGAACAACTGGCCGAAGCCGAAAGAATGATCAAAACTTTCAGGAATAATGAAAAATGATTACGATATTTTAGATTCCCGTTTTTGTTTGATTTTGAAAAGCAAATACTCAACGGATGAAATAAGAATCAGGATATCGCCCATTACTTCAACGCCTTCTTCAGCAGCATTTTTAGCTGATCGTATATAATTTTCTTCCATCAGCGCTTTCCATAAATCGCCTTTGCCAAACAGCCGTGAGAACAAAAAGGTTACCAAAATCCCGCTCATCATGTAGGCAAATGCTTTGCTGTTATAATATTCGTAATATGATTTGGTAAGATTACTTCGCCTTTTCCACGAGAGACTGAAAACCGTTAAGATGACGATTCCGGAAGTGACTCCCCAAAAACTACTGTCGATAAAATCGGTCAGGTAGTCGAATTCGCGACAAAAGCATACCAACGTAAAACCTCCAACCAGGATTGAAATCGGACGACTGTCTTCAAACCGGGCTGCGGCAATAAAAAATACGGCAGAAGCAAGAAAGAACAATACTTCCTGGTAAAATTCAGTTAGCGAGTATTCGCTGAATTTCTGATTATTATAAATGTGGGTGGTGTCGTGGAGGAAAATAGCATAGGCAATAAAAACCAGTACAGAGTAAGCACCCAGTCGTACAAAAAAGTCAGCATACTTATTCTTCATAACTATAAATTTAGCCTGACGTTAGCTTTTGATTTTTTCTATTCTTAAACAATCACTCAAAACGCCGTAAAGATAATATTTTCGGAATAGCTCAAAAAAAACAAGCCACCTCATTTTTATGAAGATGGCTTGTTTTTCTTTTATTGGAAACAACTTCCCAATAATTGGTTTTCAGCGTATTATTCTTTTGCCGATTCCGGTTTTAGTGTAACACTGAAATAATTATTGAAGTCGAGATATTTCGAGGTTGTATTTTTGATTGTTTCGATAGTCAGCCCGTTCACCACATCATTATATGCGCCGAATTCTTCGAAGTTGCCATCGTAGTTTCGATAGTACGAAGAAAGCGCTCCAAGCCAGAATTTATTTTCACGAAGGCTCACTTCGCGTTCGCGCAGCAACTTTTCCTTGGCTTTGTTTAGGTCTTCTTCCGACGGACCATTTTGTGCAATATCCCTGATTTCAGCAAATACAGCTTCTTTTAATTCGCTAACCTTGTTGGGGGCAGTCCCGAAATAGATGGTCATACCGTATTCTGCTTTCGGATATTTATTGATTGACGGGCTGGCATCAATGTAATATACGCTGCTCTTATCTTCCCGGATCACTTCAAGCAGGCGGGTCGACAAAATTTTGCCTAATGCAGTAATTGCAATTACATTTTCCTTTGAATAATCGAACTTTCCGTGGAAATTCATGTAATGGACACTTTTCTCTTCCTGTCCGCGGTAGACTGTTTTTTCTATTACACCCGAAGGGCTTTCAATATTCATATCCTTCCATTTTTCGTTGGAATGGGTAGAAGGAAGGGACCCAATGTATTTTTCAACTAATGGTTTCAGCTTTTCCTGGTTGATATTTCCTACGAAGAAAAATTTGAAATCGCTGGCGTCCGAAAAACGTTCTTTGTTGATTTGGGCAATCCGGTCCAGTTTGGCTTCATCCAGCAAGTTTGCCGACATGGGTCTTTTACGTGGATGATAATTCGATGAAGTAACCAGGAAGGTATCCTGAAAAGCTGCTTCCGGTGAGGCTTTTTTATTCTCCAGCATGCCTTTCATCCTGTTAATGTATGATGAGTAGGAAACAGGATCGATCCGCTGGCGGGTAAAGTAGAGGTATAACATCTGGAAAAGGGTTTCCGCATCCTGAACCGATGAATTGCCGCTGAAACCTTCGTTTATATCTGAAATATAGGGCGACAGGCTGAATACTTTATCGGAAAGCATTTTATCGAGCGTGATTTTATCGAAATCGGCAATTCCGCTCGTGGAAAGGATGGTAGTAGCAATATCGGCCGAAATATCATCTTCCTGTCCGTACAGTGAATTTCCACCCTGGCTATATGCTGTAAACAGGATTTCATCGTCTTTAAAATCGGTAGTTTTAACAACCACAGTTGCGCCGTTCGATAGTTTCCATTCTGTGGCATCCACTTCGCTGATTGTTTTTGTGCCGGTAATTTTCCCTGCTACCGGTTCTTTTGCTATTAACGGCTGGGTTCCAACTTTGTCTTTATACGCTTCAATTTCCTGCTTTTCAATCTCATCCAGCAAGCTGAGTATTTCCTGTTCCGTGGGTATTTTTACTCCTTCAACTTCAGGAGCAGTGATTATTACTACCCTGTTTTCTTTTGTAACCCATTTTTTTGCAAGGGCATTTATCTCATCCAGCGTAATTCCAGGCATGAACGCATTGTAATAGGCAAATTCGTTTTCAATACCGGGAATTGGCTCTTCAGAAAGAAGGAAATTGCGTTTGTATTCTTCTGCATAGTTGATAGACTGCTGTTTTTCACGCTCGTTATATGCTTTTTCTATCGATTTCAGCATCGTTGCTTTTTGCCGTTCCAGTTCCGAAGCAGTGAATCCAAACTGTTTTACCCGTTCGTTTTCCGTAAGAACAGCTTTGATACCTTCTTCTATCTTCCCAATCTGACATACCGCAACCGAAGAATAAACGCTTTTTGGGCCAAACAATTCACTAAAACTTGATCCTCCGTATATGAACGGCGGATTTTCGGTTTGGGTCAGCTCATTCAGCCGGATGTTAATCATTCCGTTGTAGAGGTTTTCAACCAGCATTTCGCGGTAATCGCCAATGGTCTTCGCTATTTTCAGCGGATGTTTGTAGAATACCTGGGCAATGGGATATCGTGCTTCCTTGTCGGTGACAATTGCGATCTTGGTATCTTTATGCCCGGGAATATCGAATAATTCTTTGGAACGCGGATTTTCTTTTGCCGGAATTTTCGAAAACGTTTCCTTTACCTGTTTTACCATTTCTTCCTGATTGAAATCACCTACAACGATTATAGCTTGCAGGTCAGGGCGATACCAGTCGTTGTAAAAACGACGGATCACGTCGGTTTTAAAATGGTCGGTAATTTCCATTTTCCCGATAGGCAGACGCTCTGCATATTTTGAATCAGCAAGGAAAACAGGCAGCCATTTTTGCAGCATCCGTTCATTGGCATCGCGACCGCCACGCCATTCTTCGTGAATTATACCACGTTCGTTTTCAATGTCTTCATCAAAAAAAGAAACCTGGTATGCCCAGTCGTAAAGTACCTGTAATCCTTTGTCTACGAATTTGGCGCTGTCAAGCGGCACTTTGATCATGTACACGGTTTCATCGAATGAAGTGTAGGCATTGATTTCCGGACCAAATTCCATTCCCAGCGATTCGAGATAGCTGGTCAGTTCATTTTTGGGGAAGCTTTTGGTACCGTTAAAAGCCATGTGCTCGCAGAAATGAGCCAGCCCCAATTGATCGTCGTCTTCGCTGACCGAGCCAATCCGTACTGCAAGAAACATGTCGGCACGGTTTTTCGGGGTGCTGTTGGCACGAACGTAGTACGTCATTCCGTTTTCCAGCTTCCCGGTGGATACTTTGGGATCAACCGGCAATAAATCGTTTTTCTGGATGGTTACCTGTCCGAAACAGGCACCAACGAGTATTGTCAGCAAAATGCTTAGAAAGTGTTTCATTTTCATAAAAATTTGGGTGAATACTTGTTTTATATATACGTCAACTCTTTTTGTTATTTGTTACAAATGAATACTTACTGAAACAGAAAATGCGTTCTCTTCGTTCGATTTTGTTACTGAAAACCGGCGTTTCAACTCTTCCGGGCTATTTTCAACAAGATACGAAAAGCGGGTGAATTCAAGCAGCTCCAAATCATTGTAATCGTTGCCAATGCCCATTGTACAGGCCGGATTGATTTGTTCTTTTTCGCAAATGAATTTTACCCCGTTTCCTTTCGAAACGTCTTCATGAAAGATCTCCATCCAAATATACGGAGTGTGCAAAGGAGAACTGGTGCGCACAATCTTCAGGTCGGGAAAAGTCCGGCAGATATTTTCTTTCAGTTGTTCGAAAATTGCAATGTCGTTGGGCATGATAACCAGGAACTGACAGGCTTCTGAATTTACTGCGGTACAATCGGGAAATGGTTCTGCAAACGAATTGTGGAATTTAAAATACTGTTCAAACTCGGGGGTTACATTTTTACTTCGGAAATACCAGCAATAATGATTCTCAGGAACGGGTTTAAAAAGATGAAAACTCCATTGGTTACGGATTAAGTATTCTGAAAGTCCATTTACTGTTTCTGCCGGAATATTTTGTGAGTAAAGCAGTTCGCCGGTTCGCCAGTCAAAAACCCCTGCGCCCGATGAAAAAACGATGTAGTCGAAAGGGATGTTAGAAGAAATTACTTCCCTGGTTTTTTGTAGATTACGCCCTGTGGCCGCCACTCTCGTAATACCATTTTCACCCATCAAATGAAGCGATTCAAGGTTCTTTTGGCTGATCGTCTGATCGTTTTTTAAAAAAGTGCCATCCAAATCGGTGGCAACCAGCTTTACTTTTCCGTTTGTTTGCATCCTGCGAAAATAATTCATTTTCCAGAATGAAACACAATAGCTGACACCCGATTCCGGATACTCAATGTTTATTGAATTGCTAAATGATGGATTGTTAATTTGAAATGACACTGGATTTCTTATTCCCGATATTTCTTATTTCTCTGTTCTTCTGTATTTTATCTGAGATCTTTTATCTTGTATCTATTTTTACTTTCGGTTGCCGGAAGCTTTTTACTACGGTTTTGTCGAACTGTCGGCGTCGTTTATCGAAAAAGTTCCAATGCCTGCTTCAGTAATTATACTTTTATGGTGTAATTTATATCTTTGTACACCGAATAAAAAATGAAAGATGAAAATTGCATTGATAGGTTACGGAAAAATGGGCAAAGAAATAGAGCGGATTGCCTTGGAGCGAGGACATGAGATCGTTTTAAAAATTGATATAAACAACCAGCACGAACTTACTGTCGGTAATTTAAAGAAGGCCGATGTTGCCATTGAATTCACCATTCCTTCGTCAGCTATTGCCAATTACAATTTATGTTTTGATGCCGGAATCCCTGTAGTGGGCGGAACAACCGGTTGGCATGATCGAAAAGAAGAAGTTCACAACAATTGTCTGTCGAAAGATGGCACCCTTTTTTATGCTTCGAATTTCAGTGTGGGGATGAATATTTTCTTCTCAATCAACGAAAAGCTGGCACAACTGATGGGAAAATGCAGTGGATACAAAGTGGAAATGAAAGAAATCCATCACATACAAAAGCTGGATGCACCAAGTGGTACAGCAATTACACTGGCCGAAGGTATTATAAAAAATGTGCCCGGAAAAACCAAGTGGGTGAACCAGTCAACGGATAAGGAAGATGAAGTAGGGATTATTTCCGAGCGGGAAGGGCAGGTGCCGGGTTATCATGCTGTCCGCTACGAGTCGGAAGCCGATACCATTGAGATTATCCACAATGCGAAAAGCAGGGTCGGACTTGCCTATGGCGCTGTGCTGGCTGCCGAATTCAGTTTTGGAAAGAAAGGAATTTTGGGAATGAGCGATTTATTAAATCTTTAATCATATTTTACGATGAAAAATATCCTGACCAGCAAATGGTTTAAATTTGCAGTAGTTGGACTGATCTACTCCCTGTGGGTGATCTGGCTTGAAAACTACTGGTGGTTCATTGGACTTGCACCAATTTTCGATATGTATATAAGCAAGAAGGTTCACTGGGCCTTCTGGAAAAAGAAAAATCCTCCGGACGGAAAACAAACCAAATTGGTGGAATGGGTCGATGCGATCATCTTTGCTGTGATTGCAGCTACTTTTATACGCATGTTTTTCATTGAAGCTTATACCATTCCAACGTCATCTATGGAGAAATCGATGCTGATTGGCGACTACCTGTTTGTAAGCAAAACCGCTTACGGTCCCAAGTTGCCAAATACACCCTTGTCGTTCCCGTTTGTGCATCACACCCTGCCGTTGTCGAGAACCAAAAAATCGTATGTAGAATGGATTAAAAGACCGTATAAACGTATCGCCGGTTTCGGTGAAATTAAGAATAATGACGTTGTTGTATTTAATTTTCCGGAAGGAGATACGGTTGCATTGAGCGTACAGGATCAAAGCTATTATCAATTGGTGCGTTCGTACGGGCGTGAACGGGTTTGGAGCGACAAGCGGAATTTCGGGGAAGTCATAGCCCGTCCGGTTGATAAACGCGAAAACTACATCAAACGCTGCGTTGGCATTCCAGGCGATGTGATTGAACTGAAAGAAAGTCAGCTATTTGTGAATGGCAAAGCCCAGGAGAAATTTCCGGGTGTTCAGTACGATTACCGTGTTTCAACCAATGGAACGGCGATCAATAAAAAGACATTAGACAATATGAAAATTGCAGAAGCCGACCGTCATACGTACCCGAATTCACAGTTTTTATATCCGCTGACCGACGAGAATGCTTCAAAGATAAAAGCTATGTCGAATGTAACTTCAATAGATAAGATGTTGGCCCCTTCAAAGGATTGGGACAATAACATATTCCCGTTCAGCAAAAACTACCCTTGGAATGTCGATAATTTTGGCCCGATAACCATTCCGAAAAAAGGAGTTACCATTGATCTGACGATCGACAATTTACCGATGTACGAACGCATCATCGACCTTTATGAAGAGAATGAACTCGAAGTAAAAGATTCGGTTATCTACATCAATGGAGATGTTGCCGGTAAGTATACTTTCAAAATGAATTATTACTGGATGATGGGGGATAATCGCCATAATTCGGCAGACTCTCGTTACTGGGGATTTGTGCCGGAAGACCATGTGGTCGGAAAAGCTGTTTTCATTTGGCTTTCGTTGGATAAAGATCAGCCTTTGTTGAAAAAGATACGCTGGAACCGTTTGTTTACATCGGTTCATTAAAAGGCTTTGTGAAATCATAAAAGAGAGGTCATTCTGAAACATACGGAATGACCTCTCTTTTTATATTTGTGTACTGCATCCGCGATAAATTTACACCTGTATTTTCCTGAAAATTACGTAGTCCCCTGTTACTTCATTTTACTCGGCCGTCAGAATGTAAAGTTTAATTCAAGTACCATGAAAAAGACGGTGAATACTCAGAAAAATGAAAACATGACTGCTATCGCACTGAGTGCGGCAATTGCATTGCTCCTTGCACTGCTTGCCTATCTGTAAATAGCACGAAGAAAAAATCGAAAATAATTTGATCGATTGGATGTAAAATGCTGAATATAAAGGGGGACAAATTCCGGTTTGTCTCTTTTTTATTTTCTAAATTTCTCATAGAATATGGATTTGATCTATACGAATTCAATTTTATGCAATCGGTTGCATCTTCTTTCTTTCTGCGATATATTTTTTTCGTGAATTTTGTCAGCTTTTCGCAATTATTGGCACTTTTCACATGGAGCCACATGATAATTTCCGTACTTTTGTTTTTGAAAATTTTACCCGATAGTTTTAAACTTTAGACCTGAAATGGATTTACTTAAAAAAGTTATTGAAAACGCAAAAATTTATCAGAAACGTATTGTATTACCCGAGGGAGCGGAACCTCGTACCTTAAGAGCAACAGAAATCATTATTCAGCAAGGCATCGCACAAATCATTTTGCTGGGAGACCCTGTAAGAATTAAAAAAGTAGCTGATGAGTGTGGTGTGAGCGTAAAAGGGGCCACCGTTATTAATCCTGCAACGGATGAACGGCGAGGACATTACGCCGACAAGATGGTGGAAATTAGAAAAGAAAAGGGCCTCACAAAAGAACAAGCGTTGAAACTTCTGGACGACCCCTTGTATTTTGCTCCCATGATGATTAAAAGCGGGGATGCCGACGGTGAACTGGCAGGCGCCATTAATTCAACCGGCGATGTGTTGCGCCCGGCGCTTCAGTATATTAAAACGTTGCCCGGTGTAAGTGTGGTTTCAGGGGCTTTCGTGATGTTTGTGAACGATCCGGCTTTCGGACACGATGGTGTTCTGGTATTTGCCGATTGTGCGGTAATGCCCGATCCAACCGACCGGCAATTAGCCGAAATAGCAGTTACCACGGCCAAAACAGCCCGTGCAATTGTGGGTCTTGAACCGCGTGTTGCCATGTTGAGCTTCTCAACCAAAGGAAGCGCACAACATCCGCTGGTTGATAAAGTGGCAAGTGCAACCAAAATAGCCAAAGAAATTGATCCGGATTTAATGATTGACGGAGAACTTCAACTGGATGCAGCGCTGGTTCCGGAAGTAGGACAACTGAAATCGCCCGGAAGTAATGTGGCAGGCAAAGCCAACATATTGGTATTTCCGGGGCTGGAGTCAGCGAATATTGGTTACAAACTGGTACAGCGTTTGGCAAAAGCTGAAGCTGTCGGTCCTGTGTTACAGGGGATGGCTGCGCCGATTAACGACCTTTCAAGAGGCTGTTCAGTGAGCGATATCGTGAACATGGTGGCTGTCACTGCCAATCAGGCCGCAGCAATTTTTAAATAGACGAATTTCCAAAAATCAGATTATATATGTCTAGTGATATTATTTACGAACCAATTGAAGATTTTGGTTTAAGTAAAAAGAATAAAAGCAAAACGCTTTTTTCCAAGATTGGCATTATCGGTTGTGGGCTTGTTGGCCAGAATTTTGCGCGGGTAGCCAGTTTTTATGGAATGGAAGTCGTTTTTATTGAGATCAACGAGGAGAAAATAAAAGAGGCTTATATCAGCATTGGTAAAATTCTCGACCACCGCATCGAACATTGGGGAATGACCGATAGCGAAAAACGAGCTATTTTGACAAGAATTAAAGGGACTCTTGATTACAATGATTTGGCCGGTTGCGATTTTGTGGTGGAAGCCATTCGTGCCATCGACCGTGGCGGAAAAATTAAGGAACGCAAGGAAATTTTCAGGAAAGTTGAAGAAGTAGTTGACCCGGAATGTATCATTGCGACCAATTCAACAACCATTGTTATTACCGAGCTGGCATCCGAACTTCAGCATAAAGAACGTTGTATCAGCATGCATTTCTTTGTTTCCTCGCCCGAAGCCCGCATTGTTGAAGTAGTGAAAGGTTTATACACTTCAGAAGAAACCTATCAGAAGGTTTGCAAATTTGTGCAGCTCATCAACCGAAAAATTGTACCTGTAGTCGAATCGGCAGGACTGGTAAGTGTACGGATATTCGTGGTATTGCTGAACGAAGCCTGTGAAATTTTAATGGAAGGTATTGCTTTGATGGATGACATCGACCAAACCATGAAAATTGGCTACGGCATGCGAATGGGACCCTTTGAAATTGCCGATAAAATCGGCCTGGACAAAATTGTTCGTTGGATGGATAATATTTATAACGAATTTGGCGATCAGAAATACAAGCCCAATCCAATCGTTCGGCGGTTAGTTCGTGCAAAACATCTGGGAATGGATTACGGTGAGGGGTTTTACAAGTACGATGAAAACGGAAACAGAATAACGGAAAAGGGAGGAAACTGTTAATCCCAACGTTTCCGGCAATTAACGGATTGAATTTAATTCAGAAAAAAATAAAAGAATGATTATTCTTGTTTTAAACTGCGGAAGCAGTTCAATAAAATATCAGCTTTTCGATATGACCGATCGCAAAGTGGTTGCCAAAGGAGGAATTGAAAAGTTGGGTATGAAAGGTTCGTTTCTGAACCATACCAAAACCAACGGTCAAAAAGTCGTTTTTGAAGGTGAAATTCTCGATCATAAAAGCGGGATTGAATATATACTGGGCGTCTTAACCAGTGTAAAACACGGTTGTCTGAAAAGTATGGAGCAAATTGACGCTGTTGGACATCGCGTGGTTCATGGCGGGGAACGTTTCAGCGAAAGCGCTTTTCTGACCGACGAAATCATTGAGGTCGTGACCAAATGCAGTGATCTGGCGCCTTTGCACAACCCGCCAAACCTGAAAGGTATTCAGGCTATGGAAGAATTAATTCCCGGTATAGCGCAGGTTGGTGTTTTCGATACTGCATTTCACCAAACGATGGAAGAATATGCTTACATGTACGGCATTCCGTATATTTTGTATAAAAAATATGGCATTCGCCGGTATGGTTTTCACGGTACCAGTCATCGATACGTGACCAAACGGGCCTGTGAGATATTGGGCGTCGATTATGAAAAACAGCGGATTATCAGTTGTCACCTGGGAAACGGGGCTTCCATAGCTGCCGTGAAAAACGGAAAATCGGTCGATACTTCTATGGGTTTTACACCGATTGAAGGTTTAATAATGGGTACCCGTTGCGGCGACCTCGACGTAGGTGTGGTTACGTATATCATGGAAAAAGAGGATTTGGGGATTAAAACCGCCAATACGCTGTTTAATAAACATGCCGGAATGCTTGGTTTGACAGGTGTTTCGTCGGATATGCGAGAAATTGAAGAAGCCAAAAAAAATGGGAACGAACGGGCCAAACTGGCGCTTGACATGTATAATTACAAGGTGAAAAAATACATCGGTTCGTACATGGCTGCCATGAACGGACTGGATATTTTAATCATGACCGGCGGAATCGGTGAAAATGCAGCTATTACCCGTGCAGGTGTTTGTTCTGAATTGGAAGGATTGGGCATCGAGATTGATCAGGAGAAAAACAATTCTGTCAGGGGAAAAGAAGCCGAAATTTCAGCCCCCGCATCGAAAGTAAAAGTATTGGTGGTACCTACCAACGAAGAATTAATGATTGCCCTTGACACGGAAAAGATTGTCAGGGAACGGGTAAAATCGTAATCAATCGGACCTGTATTACTTATAAAATGTAAGCTTGATCAATACCCTGATAATGCAATGAAACATCCGGTGTTAAAGAGCACCGGATGTTTTGTTTTTACCATGTTTTAGAAATACCTTTAGGGTTGATATTTGTTCTGTATATGGCTTTACTGTTTCTGTAATTTCGACAAATCAAATTTTGGTATATGGAGATCAGAAAATTGTCCGACTTATTTTCAGCAGTAAAAAATAAGAAAACCCGGCGTCTGGTGGTGGTCAATGCAGTTGATGAGCACAGTTTACAAGCTGTTCATCAGGCAATCAGTCTGGATATTGTTTCCGGAATTTTAACAGGAAACCGGGATGAAATTATTCGTTTATGCCGTGAAATCAATATTGATCCGGAAATTTTCACAATTATTCATGCTGAAGACGAGCAGGAAGCTGCTCTGAAGGCTGTAAAACTGGTGAAAGAGGGCAGGGCCGACATCATTATGAAAGGCCTGATAAATACCGACAAGTACATGCGTGCCTTGCTGAACAAGGAATATGGCCTGCTTCCTCCCAAAGGAGTGTTGAGCCATGTGACAGTGATTGAAAATCCAAATTACCATAAACTGCTGATCGTTAGCGATGTGGCTGTAATCCCATACCCCAGTCTGGAACAGAAAATTGTGATGGTAAACTATTTGATCGATACTGCCAGATCATTGGGCATTGAGCATCCCAAGGTGGCGCTGATTGCCGCCAGCGAGCAGGTTTTGCTTAATCTGGTTTCGTGTACCGATGCCGCAGCAATAGCAGCAATGAACAGAGAAGGAAGTTTTCTCGGCGCAGTGGTGGCTGGTCCAATGGGGTTGGATGTTGCTGTTGACAAGGAATCAGCAGAAATAAAACGGATTGATTCGCCGGTGGCCGGCGATGCCGATTGTTTGCTGTTTCCGAACATCGATGCAGGCAATGTGTTTTATAAAACGAATACAAAATTGTGCAATTCGGGGCAGGCTGCTATTGTCGTTGGTGCGAAGGTACCGGCTGTGCTTTCATCGCGCGGCGACAGTATGCAAATCAAATTGAATTCGATTGCCCTGGCATCAATTCTGTGCAATTAGAAGTTATGAGCGTACACCAAATACTGGCTATTAATCCCGGATCAACATCCACCAAGTTTGCCGTTTATTTTAACGAAGAATGCAGGCTGAATAAGACATTGCGCCATTCCATCGACCAGCTTTTGGCTTATTCCAACGTGATTGATCAGTTCGATTTTCGCAAGGGGCTGATTATTGACGCTCTGGTAGAAGAAGGTTTTGATGTGGATAGAATCAAATTTATTATTGGCCGAGGTGGTTTGACTTTTCCTTTGGAATCCGGGATTTATGAAGTCAATAACATGATGCTGACCCATGTACGAAAAGGGATACTGGGACAACATGCCAGTAACCTGGGGCCGCTCATTGCCGATTACATTGCCAACCAGATTCCCAATGCCCGTGCTTTTATTGCTGACCCGGTGGTTACCGACGAGTTGCAGGATGTGGCCCGTGTGACCGGTCATCCCCGGTTTAAAAAGCGGTCCATTTTTCATGCACTGAACCAAAAGGCAACCGCCCGTATTTTTGCTGCGGAAACGGGTAAAAAATACGAGGAACTGAACCTGATTGTTGCCCATCTGGGAGGTGGAATATCAGTTGGGGCTCACCAAAACGGGAGAGTCATTGACGTGAACAATGCTCTTGACGGCGATGGCCCTTTTAGTCCCGAGCGCAGTGGTTCGCTGCCGGTTGGAGAACTTATAAAAATGTGTTTCAGCGGCCGTTTCCAACAAGATGAAATATACCGGATGGTGATTGGTGAAGGTGGGTTTGTTGCCCATCTGGGAACCAACAATGCACAGGAAGTGGAACAGCGCGCTGCATCGGGCGATACAAAAGCCCAACTCATTCAGGATGCGCTGGCTTATCAGGTGGCCAAAAGTATCGGGCAGATGGCGGTGGTTCTCAATGGTAAGGTCGATGCGATTCTATTAACCGGAGGACTGGCTTACAACAAATACCTTTGTAATTATATTACTGAAAAAACTTCGTTTATTGCTCCGCTCAAGGTTTATCCCGGCGAAGACGAATTACAGGCTTTGGCTATGAATGTTCTTCGCGTAGCCAGAGGAGAGGTGGACGCAAAGGTGTATCTGCCTAATTGTCATCCGAATAATGGATTGTAAAGGCGCAATTTATTGTGTTCCTACTTTGCTGCAATAAATAGTTTCCATCAAATCCTTATTTCTCCCTTCAAATACGTAACCGCTTTTCCTGCGATTAGCACACGATCGTTGTCGAGTGTACAGGTCAGATGGCCGCCGCGCTTCGAAAGTTGCATGGCTGTCATGGTCTTTTTCTGAAGCCTGGCCGACCAAAACGGAGTTAGCAGGGTATGCGCCGAACCGGTTACCGGGTCTTCATCAATACCAACAGCAGGGGCAAAAAAGCGGCTCACAAAATCGACCGTAATACCCGGCGCGGTAACAATAATTCCGCGTGCATCGGCAGTTTTCAGCAGCGAATAGCCGGGTTTTAAATTTTTTATAATTTCTTCGGAAGGGTAGAAGAGCAGATAATCGGTTTTTCCTTTGTAAACTTCCAACGGTGTGGCAATGATACCACGGGCCACGGAATCGGGCAAAATAGCTGGTTTTACGAAATCGGCAGGGAAATTCAGCTCTAAAAGTCCGCCTTTGCGTTCAACCGTCAGCAGTCCGCTTTTACTCATAAAACGAACGACCGGTTTGCTAAATCCCAGTTCTGCAAAAAGGATGTGAGCCGAAGCAAGGGTTGCATGGCCGCACAAAGCCACCTCTGCCAGTGGAGTAAACCAGCGGATATGATAATTTTCACCTTCAGCAACAAAAAAAGCAGTTTCCGAAAGGTTATTCTCCATGGCAATTTGCTGCATGGTTTGGTCGGGAAGCCATTCGGTCAAAGGCACCACAGCGGCGGGATTTCCTGCAAAAAGACCGCTGGCAAAGGCATCTGCCTGAAATAAATCCAGCTTCATGATTAAAATTTTATGGATAATTTCAAATTTACTTTCCGTCCGGTCAGGTAATTGGGAACCCCGTACTGATCGCCCGAATTGCTGTTCACCCAAAAATACGAAATGGTGTTGTTAATGCCCAGCAGGTTGAAAACTTCGAGGCTCAGCCACATGTCTTTTACGTTATTTAAAAACCGCATCTGCCGGAAACGGTGATCTTCGCTGATCAGAATTTTGGAGAAGCCCAGGTCGATCCTGCGGTACGATGGCATACGGAAATAATCCATGTAACGTTCCGAGTTGGGCGGACCGGTTGGAAGGCGCGAGCCGAAATATGCTGCAAGGTGCATTTTATAGCTCGGGTTTCCGGGGAAATAGTCCTGAAAGAACATACTGATATTCAATGTTTGGTCCGTAGGACGCGGGATGTAGCCATGTCCGTCGTTCATCACATCTTCTTCGGTTTGCATTACCGAAAGGCTGGCCCACGACTCGATACCGCTTACGAATTCCCCGTTTACTTTTAAATCGATACCGGCTGCGTACCCTTTTGCCTCCTCATCCGACAGGTAGCGGATGCGCACATTGTCAACTTTATACGGGATCAGGTAACTCAGGCTCTTGTAATACAGTTCGGAAGTGAGTTTAAAAGGCCGGTCCCACGCCTGAAAAATATATTCGCTTCCTAACACAAACTGTTGTGATTTTTGCGCTTTTATATCCTGATTGATATTCCCTTTCAAATCTTTCAGTTCCCGGTAAAAAGCAGGCTGGTTATAAACGCCCGCCGACAAACGGAAACTGATGTTGGCCTCCCAGTCGGGGTAAAAATTCAGCGAGGCTCTCGGACTGATCAGCAGTTCGCTATTGTAATCCCACCAACTGCCACGGATTCCGGCGGTGAGGTACATTTCGCCACGGGCAACCGGTAATTTATAGGTATCCTGAATATATCCTGAAAAACGAAGCGAACGGAGCGAAAAATCGGTAAACGAGCTGCTGAACAGTTCCACTTTTTCATCAGAATAAGGCAGCGAATAGCCGGTCGAGTCGCGGAATATCCATTCGTTCATGTAATCGTCGATTTGTTCCGCCTGCATTTTCAATCCCCAGTTTACCAGGTGTTCTTCGCTGTTGAAAGCGCCTTTGTGGTCAATGCTAAAGACTTTTGCATTAAGGCTGTTTCGTGCATGATTGATGAACGTACCGGTTCCCAGGTTCATCACAACGTCGCCCAGTTCTTCCGAACTCATATCGCGTTCCAGTTCGTTCAGGTTATAATCACCTTTAATGTCATACGATTCTTTTTCCTTTGAATTGAAGGCCGATGCGATCACTTTCAGGTTTAAATTGCTGTTGGGGTGATAGTTGGCCGACAAAGCGCCGGTAAGCGTCGTGAAATTATCAATCTCCTGTCCTTCAAAATAAATCGTGGCGCTTTTGGCATTGTTCCAGGTACCGAAATGCGTTTCGCGGGTCTGCGGAATAAAGTGGTACTTGTTACGTGCCAGGTTACCCAAAAACGAAACATCAAATTTGGGAGAAAAATTGCAGGTAATGTATGTCTGGAAATCGGTAAAACGCGGATCGTATTCGCCTTTTTCGTCCAGACTGTTCAGCATGTACCGGTTGGTTTTGTAACGGAACCCGCTGATATGCGAGAGTTTTTTGTTTTTGCTGACATCCTCCAGATGGAATGAACCACCCAGAATACTGACCGATGCCGAGCCTTGAAATTCTACCGGTTTGCGATATTTTATATCAAGTACCGACGACATTTTATCGCCATATTTGGCATCGAAACCTCCGGCTGAAAAGCCAATCGACGAAACCATGTCGGAATTGATGAAACTCAAGCCTTCCTGTTGTCCGGCACGAACCAGGAACGGGCGGTACACTTCAATATCGTTCACATACACCAGGTTTTCGTCGAAATTGCCGCCGCGCACCGAATATTGTGAGCTGAGTTCGTTGTTCGACGATACGCCCGGCAGGGTTTTTATCAGCGCTTCTACACCCCCGGATGCTGCATCGGGCATGTTGTTCAGAAATTTTGGATCAATGCGGTCAACATTGCCTTTGTTTTTGCGCTGACCCGCAACTGTCACCTCGTCAATCTGCTGGTCCGACTTCGTCAGGCTGATATTGACCTCCATTTTTTCCTCTTCCGAAGCATTTATTTCTTTCTCAACCGGCAGGTAGCCAACCATCGAGAATACCAGTGTAATCTTTTTCTTTGCAGGCACACGCAGCAGATATTCCCCGCTTCGGCTGGTCGTGGTACCGATAGGGTAGTTCTTTATCGAAATGCTGACCATCTCCAGCGCCTCGCCGTTTTCACCACTGATCCGTCCGAAAATGGTTGCATTGTTACTTTGAGCCGATGTTTCAGAAACAATGATGATGTTCAGAAATAAGAACAGGAAAAAAGTAAAATTCTTCATGTCGCAAAAATAGCATTTACAGTGTATAAACTAAAACGCACCGGATTAATTGTATAACGCTGACAGGTTTTTGAAACCTGCCAAGGTTGAACGACGATTTTAACTTTTCCTCGTTTGAGTGCAACGAAAACTGCCTGTCCCGATTTGAATATCGGGAAGGGGTTCCTTTCCTGTCGTCTGTGACGACGGCTTTGTTGGTTTCTTTCAATTTTTTAGAGGTTTCAATTTTTCCCTTTGTTGGAAGAAGTTTGTCCAAAATCCGAAAGGGTGCATCTTGTCCCATGTCCTTTTAATTTGTACCAAAAAATCGAAATATAGTACATGTTTCATAAATGTGCGACTTTTTTGAATTAGCGGTAACGGGTAGGATAGCTTGAATTTGAACTGCTTCTGAATAATATTGGCATTCAGCAACCTCCATTTAAATTTACATTGCCATCTCTCGGAAAAATCCTCGTGAAATTTTCACAGGCTTCATGTTGGTCAGCGGGAACCCTGTGAAATTTTCAGAAGCTTGCCGACGATCAGATTGGACCTTCTGAAAATTTCAGATGTTTGCCGACACATTGCGAGGACTCTCTGAAAATTTCAGAAGCCTGCCGACGGTCAGCGGGGACTTTGTGAAAATTTCAGAAGTTTCCCGACGCGTAGATTGTCGGTCTACGCAAAAACCGGACATATACGACCTGTCAGGTTTGGACGATTTTAATTATCTTGCTTCGTTTTTTAGTACGAACAGCACATGAAGAAAATACTATACTTTCTGGCTCTCGCATTTATCCTGCCAATTGCCGCATATTCCCAATATTACGAAACCGGTCAGGACCCGGCCAGTATCCGCTGGCGGCAGATCAACACAACCAATTTTCAGATTATTTTTCCTGAAGATTTTGAACCGCAGGCCCAGCGGGTAGCCTATATTTTCGAGAAGGTGTATGCCTATTCAGCCGAAAACCTGGGCCAGTCGCCCCGGAAAATATCGGTGGTGCTGCATACCCACACGGTGAAGTCGAATGCGCTGGTGGCCTGGGCGCCCCGGCGGATTGAGTTTTACACCACGCCCCACCAGCAAATCTATGCGCAGGACTGGCTTGAACAACTGGCCATCCACGAGTTTACCCACGTGATGCAGATGGACCGTGTGCAGGAGGAACTGCCCAGCCTGTTGACTCTTTTGCTGGGCGAGCAGGTTGCCGCTGCCGTAGTGGGGGCGTATTTGCCTTTCTGGCTCATCGAGGGCGATGCGGTAAGCAACGAAACAGCCTTTACAGAAGCCGGTCGCGGCCGTTTGCCTTCGTTCCTCATGGAGAACAAAGCCGCTGTACTTGAAAAAGGGGATTATTCGCTGAATAAATCCTACCTCGGTTCGTACAAAGATTACGTACCCAACCATTATTATCTGGGCTACTGGCTTACCGGGAAAGTAAAAGAAAAATACGGGACAAACATCTGGAATGCCGGAATGACCAAAGCTGCCCGCAACCCGTTTTCGGTCACACCCATCAATTCGGCGCTGAAAAAAGAAACCGGCATGAACCAGAACGGTTTGTATAAACAGGTTTTTTCAGAATTGAAAAATGAGTGGCAGCAAGAAATTGCGGAAGCCGGTGTGCAGGAATACCCGGTAGTTTCACCCGCAAGAAAGGCGTTTACCAATTACCTGTATGCCCATCCCTACAAAGGAAACCTGTATGCACTGTGCGAATCGCTCGGTGATATTCCCCGGATTGTTTGCATCGACAGCCTCAAAAAGGAAAAAGTATTGCATTCACCTGCTTACCTTTTCGAAGAATCGTTTTCCGGCGAAAAGAACCTGCTCATCTGGTCGGAGAACCAGCCCGATATCCGCTGGACGCATTCCGACCGCTCGGTAATTTGTGTGCTCAACCTCGAACCCGGTGAGAAAAAAAGGTTCCGTACCGAAAATAAACTGTTTGCGCCTAAAATAGCGCCCGATTTAACGGTTTTTGCCGCCGTGGAGGTAGATGTACGAAATCAATCGTTTCTTTCGGTATTCGACCTAAAAACAGGGGAGAGGCGGCTGAAATACGCAACGCCCGGCAATCCGTTCTTTTTCACGCCCTGCTGGAACGAAAACAGCGACCGTTTGTTTTTTATCGCCCTGAATTCCAGTGGCAAATACCTGGCATCGCTGAAAATCGGGGAGGAGCGGCACGAAGCCCTTTCCGAAGCGTCGTTTGCCAATATCAAAAACCCGGAATATCACTCCGGAAAATTGTATTTCATCGGAAGTTATTCCGGAATCGACAATATATATGCGATTGATTTGAGCGACAAAAGCAAATACCAGTTGTCGTCGGTAAAATTTGGCGCCAATTATCCTGCTGTTTCAGAAGCTGGTACAGAGATCATCTTCAGTAATTATTCGTCGGACGGCTTTGCACTGGCCAAAATGGACAACCAACCGGACAACTGGAAGAAACTGACTACTTTTCCGGATAAAAAGTTTGAACTGGCGGAAAACCTTTCAGCGCAGATGAAAGGCGAACTGCAACTGGAGAAGCCCGATTCCGTTTTATATCCGTCGAAAAAATACAGCAAGTTGGGGCATGCCCTGAATTTCCATAGCTGGGCGCCTTTGTATGTCGATGCTGATGACTATGAGATACGGCCCGGTGTTACCCTGTTTTCGCAAAATAAACTGGGTACAAGTGTAGTCAATCTGGGCTACGACTACGACCGTTCTGAAAAAACAGGGAAGTTCGTCGCAGGCTTTAAATACTCCGGATGGTTCCCTGTTTTCGAGGCAGACCTGAAAGCAGGGAAAAGCGCATCGGAGTATTACCAGATCACCCAAACCTTGAACCAGCAGGGACAGGTGATAAAGCAGGACACTGCTGTTAAGCGCTTTAGCTGGAACGAACAGGAGTTGAGCATGAACATGAACCTGCCGCTGAATTTGAGCTCGGGTAAATACAACCGTCTGCTGCAACCGGAAATCAGGTACGAATACACCAACATTACGCACGATAGCAGCACTCCCGACAATTTTTTCAACGGCAATTATCAAACTCTGACCTACCGCCTGTACTTTCATAATCTCCAGCGTATGGCACATCAGGACCTTCAGCACGACTGGGGGCAGATTGTTGAGTTGGTCTACCGTCATTCGCCTTTCGGAAGTATTGATTTTGGAAGCCTTATTGCCGCCCACTCGTATTTGTATTTTCCCGGCTTGCTAAAGAACCACGGGTTCCGCATTTACAATGGGTACCAGGAAAAAACCATTTCGGACCGGAACTCTTTTTCCAACACAGTACGTATCCCGCGCGGCTATCACAGTACTCAAAACACCCGTTTTTACTCGTTCGCAGGCGATTACCGTTTTCCTATTGTATGTCCCGACCTGAGCATTGGCAAGTTGGCCTATATTAAACGGATCAAAGCATCGCTGTTTTATGATTACGGCAATTTTCAGGCGCCTGTTTTTACTGACGAAGGAGATTATCAGTATAGCGTGGGCCGGACAATGAGTTCGCTGGGTATTGAACTGCAATCGGATGTACATGTGCTCCGGTTTTTTGCACCGATGGAAGTGGGGGTGCGCAGCACCTACCGTCCCGATTATCAGGATATGCAGTTTGAATTGTTGTTCTCGATTGATTTTTCAGGCTTGTAGGCTTTATTCGTGAATGCTTTGTATTTTTTGCCCCGAAATTTCGGAATTGTGGCAGAGAAAAATTAGCCACAAAGTCCCCAATTCTCAAAGGTCCACAAAAAGTACCTAAAATGTTTCGGGTATATCATTTATCTTTATACTATAAAAAAATCATCGAATGAAACGGCTGAAGAAACGGTATCTGATTTCCGTAATTGTCATTGTATTTGTGTGTATTGTTTTGTTTTTCATGTCAGCATTGGTGAAAAACTGGTTGGTAAAAAACAGTGAATCGCTGGTCGGCCGTAAGCTTGACATCGGAGAACTGCATTTCAATTATGCAAAAGTATCGGTGCAGGCTAAAGATGTTGTACTTTACGAAGCGAATAAAGTGGATAGCTTCTTTTCGTTCCGCGAGTTGTACATCGATTTCAGCCCGTGGAAACTACTGGGCCGCGAATATTCGTTATCTGAAATCAGGCTCGATCAGCCGCATGTGCAAATTATTCAGAACGACGAGCAGTTTAATTTCGACGACATGCTTCAGTCTGAAGACAGTACAGTTGTTGCTGAACCCGATTCAACCGGAAAATCGCTCAAATTCAGTATTTACAATATAAAACTGACAGGGGGAAAACTTGCATATACCGATGTGCTGATGAACAACCGCCTGGATTTTAATAACCTGAACCTGGAATTGCCGCTGATTGCCTGGAACAACAAACAGTCGGATGTGGGCGCTACATTTACTATTGGAGAACGTGGCCGTGTTGAGTTGAAAGCTTTGGTTGACAATCAAAAGAACACGTATCAGATTGATGTGAAAACGACCGATGTGTCGATTACCCCGGTTACCGGGTATCTGAAAGATTACATGGACGTTGAATCGATGGATGGCCTGCTGACTTCGGCAATCCAAATTTCAGGAGACATGAATGATGTGATTAATATTGATGTGACAGGCGGGGGAAAGGTGACTGGTTTCCGGGCCAAAGACGGGCGTTCGCAGGAGATATTTTCCGCTTCCGAAGTGCGGGCGGGCATTGCCGGAATCAACCTGAAAACATTTCATTTCGGTTTCTCCCGGATTGAAGCTGATAATCCGCATTTGCAGGTTGTCATCGATAAAGATATGACGAACCTCGAACGGTTTCTCCTTCCGTATTTCCGGAATGATTCGATTGCTGAGGCAACGGCTGATTCAACTTCCGAAGCGGTCGAAACGACGTATGCAATTGACACTCTCCGAATAAATAACGGCGAGATTTCGATTGCCGACAACACGTTGAACCGTCCGTTTATCTATTCTGTGAATGATTTGGATATGGCGATGGCCGGATTGACTGAAAGCGCCGGGCGGATTCCGATAACATTTTCAGCCAAACTGAATAACCGGGGAACGATTGATGGTACTACTGTGCTGAATATGCTTGAACCAATGAATGTTGAGTTTGATGGCAAACTGAAACGGCTCGATCTGGTAAGCTTTTCGCCGTATTCGGAATATTACATTGCTTCGCCCATCACGCAGGGCTGGTTCAACTACGATTTGCAGTTGAGAATGAACCCAACGTCGCTCACCAATCAAAATAAAATAAAGGTAGAAGAACTGGAGTTTGGAAAACGCACCAAAGACACGACATCCATCATAAAAGCGCCGGTACGCCTGGCTTTATACGTCATGAAAGATGTGAACGATATCATTGACATTGATATGCCTGTAAGTGGAAATCCTTCCGAGCCACAATTTAAACTGGGCAAGCTGATCTGGAAAACGTTTGCTAACCTGATGGTAAAAACAGCAGCTTCGCCATTTAAAGCGATGGCCGGACTGGCCGGAACAGATCCTGAAAGTATGGAACGTCTGCGTTTTGAATTGGCCCAGGATTCACTTAATCAGGTGCAAAAGTCGAAACTGGTTATGCTGGCGACTATTTTAAAAAAGAAGACTGAACTGGTGGTTCAGATGACTCAACATACGGATGTGAATGCAGAAAAAGAAAAGCTGGCCGTGAAGTTGGCAGAAGAAGATTTCCGGGCTGCACAGGGAGCAACAATTCCGGAGAATGCAGGGTCTGCATTTGAAGCTTTTGTGCGGCAGCGTGTTCCTGCGCTTGATTCTCTGGGTATGGAAAAGTCATGTCAACAGTTTGTTGCATCTTCGCGTGTCGATAACCGGCTTGCCGCTTTACTAGAACAACGCAACCAGCAAATCCGCGATTTCCTGATCACCGGGCAGGGGCTTCCGGAATCGTCGGTGCATGTTTCAACTGCCGATTTGAAGAATTTACCGGAAGAATTGCGAATTCCGGAATATAAAATAGAAGTATCGCTGAAATAAAGATTTCGGTTGCCATCAAATTTGTTCCCAGCCCATCCGGTAATTATGCCTGATCCAGTTTTCCGTTGTTTGCAAAGCCGGAAGAGTTGCATAATCCTTGGTGAAACGCGGGTCACCGTTCACTACTTCGAATGCGTCTTTGGTCAGTACTTTCAGTTGGTCGTTATCGTATACATTTTCGAAGCTCATGTTGAGACCGTTCCAAATCAGTTTCCGGTTGAGGCTTTGCAGCCGTACAGCAAGAACGCCCATCAGTACCATTTCGGTCAGCGGTCCTGAATAGCTGAAGTTTGACGATGCTTCCAGCCTGTTTTCCCGGTTTTCTTTGCATGCACGTATCCAATCCTGTTCGTGGCCTCCGTCCATTGCGTCGGCAATGCGAAGGAGCGATTTGTCAGGCGGAGTAAAATGTGCCATTTCCCGGGTAGGCAGCAGTTGCGGGTTCCGGGCATACGTGCCGCACATGATTTTACCACGGGTGCCGTAAAAAATACATCCGCCGTCGCGGTCGCCCATCAGTTCACCGTCGAGTAATTCAACAGGGCGCGGGGGCATCAGGCCGCCATCGTACCAGCGAACGGTAAGTTCGGGCATAGCTACTTTGGGAAGGTTGTCGCGCCGTGGAAATTCGTACGTAACAATTTCCGAATTGGGTGCCGATTCATTATTAAAAGCTGAAGACGATGCCTGCACTGTAGAAGGGTATTCCAGTTTTAGCGCTTTAAAAACCGGGTCGAGGATATGACAGGCCATATCGCCCAATGCACCGGTGCCAAAATCCCACCAGCCGCGCCAGTTCCACGGATGATAAATTTCGTTGTACGGACGGTATGCAGCCGGGCCAAGAAATAAATCCCAGTTCAGGTCTTTTGGTATCCGCATTTCTTTTTTAGGACGTTCTAATCCTTGCGGCCAGATGGGGCGGTTGGTCCATGCGTCAACATGGGTTACTTCGCCGATAACACCTGCCCAAATCCATTCACAAATCTGACGGATTCCTTCGCCTGAATTGCCCTGGTTCCCCATTTGTGTTGCAACTCCGTAGTTTTTTGCTGTTTCGGCCAGCACACGGGCTTCGTAAACCGAATGGGTGAGGGGTTTTTGAAGGTATACATGATAACCTAGTTTCATGGCCATCAACGCCGGAAGTGCATGCGAATGATCGGGGGTAGCAATCATCACTGCATCAATATCTTTTTGCTGTTCGAACATCTGCCGGTAGTCCTTGTATTGTTTCGCCGGTGGCCATGTTTTGAAGGCATTTCGGTTGGCATATTCCCAATCTACATCGCAGAGGGCGACAATATTCTCGCTCTCCATATTTTTCAGATTGCGATAACCCATACCGCCGACGCCTATACCGGCAATATTCAAACGGTCGCTGGGGGGTTTGTGCCCCAGACCGGCTATTACATGGCTGGGTAGTATAGTGAGCCCGGCAAGGGCCGAAGTTGTGGTTCCGATAAAATTGCGGCGGTTGATCGATTGCTTCATTTTACTTCCGTGAGTTGTTCAGAAGCATAAAAATAGATATTCATTTTTAAATGGAAAGCATTGTCTGTCCTTTCTTGAAAAAAACAGGATTGTTTTGCCTGTTAATGATGCGGAACAGCTTTGACGGGAATTGTAAAACGGAATACCGACCCTTTTCCCATTTCGCTTTCCACCCATATCCGGCCTCCCAGCATTTCTATGTATGCCTTCGAAATGGATAGCCCCAAACCTGTTCCTTCGTAGTTCCGGGTCAGTAATTCATTTCCCCGCCGGAACCGTTCGAATATGATTTCCTGATGGTCCGGGTGAATACCTATTCCTGAATCGCGAATATAAAATTCGATGTATCCGTCTTTTTTCTCATATCCGAATTCCACCACACCTTTCTTTGTAAATTTTATGGCATTTTTTACAAGGTTGATAAGGATAGCGTAAATTTTTTCTTTGTCAGAATATATAAACAGTTGGTCGTTTTTTCCTTCGTTTGATAAAATGAGTTGTATCCCCTTTTGTTCAGCTTCTTGTTTAAAAAACAAGTAAATGTATCCGACTTGCTCGTTGATGTCGACTTTCGAAAGATAGATATTCATCTGTCCCGATTCAATTTTTGAGACATTTACAATGTCGTTGATCAGGTTGAGCATCCTTTCTCCGCTTTGTTCTATGATATTCAGAAAATTTAACTGGTCGCTTTCACTTAACCCTGGTTCTTTTAGTAATTCTGTAAAACCAAGTATTCCGTTCATCGGGGTCCTGATCTCGTGGCTCATATTGGCCAAAAAAGCTAATTTTAGCTGGTCGCTTCCTTCTGCTTTTTCTTTTGCAAGCCGGAGTTCTTGTTTTTGGGCGATATTCTGTTCGAAAAGATTGCCCAGTTTTTCAAACTCTCCGGAAACCTTCTTCAATTGGTTTATTTGTTTCGAATCTTCTGTTTCGAGTATGTTCAAAATTAATTTTATTGGGCGCATTATCCAGTATCGAAGCGATAAATGGATGATTACCCATGATAATATCAACGAGATCAGCAAGAACAGAAAGATGTTCCATGAAAAGCTGGTTTGCAGTTTCAGATTTTCGAAGTTTTTTGTAAAAACGATTTTGGCGACCGGTCTGTTTGTCCAATCGTTCAGGATATATTCTGACGAAAATGAATATTTATATTGAGAAGCAATTGAATCGGACGATGAAATTATTCTGGTTTCAGCTCCAAGTATAGTTGATAAATCGTCCATTGTGTCTTGACTATAGCTACGCACTGCAAAAAAGTAACCTTTTGGCCGGGTTCGCCTGTGGGTCGGGTCGTTTGTTGGGTGGATTGATGCACTGCTTATTCCGAACGCTTTATTTGACTGATAGATGCAAAAATTAAGTATCCGGTCTTGTTTCAACTGTATGAGCGCATCCATGGGAATGAAATTACGTTCTGAAAATCCTTCGCCTGATGCTTCATGAACCAAGTGGAACGTACTGTCGAACACGGCAACATAATCGACATGAAACGATTCGATGAGAGTTGTTACGTTGTTTTCGAACCAACCTGTATCGTTTTTGTAAACGTGTTCATAAAATTCGTCCCAGTATGTATAATCGTTAACTGTTTGTGTTATATCCCTTCCGTAAATGGATAAAACAGCATTGATTTCTTTTGAAAATTGTTTTTTTGATGAATCAAAAAGAAATTTTTCTTCTTTCCTGTTGCTAATAAACAATACCAGAAGGGAGCCTAAAAAGATAAGACCGATCAATATCGATACCCAAAGTATCTTGTAATATAATCCAGTGTTCTTCATAGGCCTGTCAATGGTTTATTACAACCTGATTCCGGCAACAAGTTGCACACGTTGCCTGTCAGGGTTCACAATCAGGCTTAAAATCAAAGGAAGAGAGTAGCGCTCGGTAAGTGCGATTGGTTTTGAAAATGTACACCCCAGATTGACGAAAGCCGCCTTTTCAGCATAGTAGTTTCCTTTGGCCTGATACCCTGCAAAAAGTAACAGTTCTGCATCCTGAATGCTTTTTGCGTATTGTAGTTCGAGATAAATACTTTTTGAATGGTCGGCGCCATAAAAAAAGTAGCTCCCCAGCAGGCTGAGCGGCAATTTTTCGTTACCGGAAACCTGTACCTGTGCTTCGAGCAGGTGCGATGTTGTGTTTTCCGAATAGTCAAAAAAGTCGGTAGTACCGGTTTCCGAATAACTCCAGTAATCCCAAATGGCAAAAGTAAATGGTCCTGTGGAATGCGAGATGTAAAAATCGGTCTCCTGAGTTCCCGATGCAACCAGTTCGTATGCTCCCCATGCGCCTATTGTAAGGTTTTTCCATGTTCCTGACAATGCGGGTTGAATACTTGGCCCCGTTCCGTATTGTTGCCCTCTCCAAACATACCGGCTCATAAGATCGACATTTGCCGACCACGAAAAATCAGAAATACTATCGTTTTGGGCCATTCCGTTGCATATACCAACAAATAGAAATATCCCCGTTATCCATGATTTATATTTATTCTTCATACCATTACGATGACTTGTTCGTTCACTGGAATTATTAAGTAGATCATTGTTCCTGATCTGTCAATAAAGTGTTTTATGAAAAAAATTCCCCCATGAAAGTAATTCTCTCTGCAACAATAATATTCAAAAGTAACGAAATAAATTTCAAAAACGGTGTTTGTATTTCAGAAAATAATAAAGGGGGAAGGAGTGTGTTTTCTTTTTTCAATTTTATATTTTTCACAGGGAAGGAGCAAAAATAAAATTTAAAAGCGAGAGCTGAAATTATAAAACAGGAATAAACCGAAAAAAACGGAGCCAAACGAAAACAGGAAGCGGTATGAAAAGTTGCCGATTTTACGGGTGTGGTGACTTTTCATACCGCCTTCTGTTTACAACTATACTAATTTGTTACCGGGTCATTACTACTTGTTTTACTGCAATTTGTTTTCCGTCATTTACCCGTACTAAGTATATCCCCGGTGCGTTGCCGGTAAGGTCGATTGTGGTTTTCCCTGAAACTTTGTTAATGACCTTTGTTATTTTTCCGTTTATACTGAGTACCGTCAATTCAAAATCACTGCCAGGTAATTCAACGTGAACCAATCCTGAAGTAACTGTCGGGAAGACCCGGAATTGCAGGTTTTGCAGATTTTCTTCTGAGGATGTCGGAATAGTTGGGGTACTGTCATCCGGGTCAATGATTCCGTCGCCATCGGTATCTTTGTTAAACGGATTGGTACCTTTTGTTGCTTCAACTTCATCGCTTAGCCCGTCGTTGTCGTCGTCGGGATCGTTTATGTCAGCAATACCATCTTTATCATTATCCGATAATATTTTAAGTTCTCCGGTTACTGATCCTTCGTAATTCTCGGTACTGACAGTTGCAACTACTTTGTATGTTCCGACTGCTGACGGTGCAACAGAACTTCCGTCGTAGGTGATAACCGGTAATATACCTTGGACATTGGTGCTTATCGTAACTGTTTTGGGTTGTCCGTCGTGTACAAAATCCAGTTTATCAAAATTGATGGTCACCGGGGCTTTTTGTATAATCAGTGTTTTAGTAACAGAGCCTGTAAACTGAGAGGAAGAAACGGTAGCTGTAACGGTATAAGTCCCTGCATTAACCGGGACAGAAATACTTTCATTGTATTTCACATCAACTGTTAAGCCTTCAGGATCAGTAATAACTGTCACTGGTTTTGGTTTTCCGTCGTAGGTGGACAGAAGACCATCAAGGGTAATTGACGCAGTTCCCGGTGTAATGGTCAGAGTTCCCGGTTTATAATTGAATGTATAGTTATTATCGCTTCCTCCCGAAACAGTAATCTCGTATGTTCCCGGTAAACTTGACTCATCTGCTGTGGTCGAGGCAAAAGGAGCAATGTCGATGGATGAAGCATCTTCGTTGTTTTTTAAACCTGAATAAGAAAAAGAGAACTCTGGATTTGGCTCTTTATACCCACGGGATTTATTGTCGGCAGTAGTGGTAAGTTCTGCTTTTTGAATCGTTAAAGTTCCGTTTTTGTATACAAAGCTGTAATTGTTATCTGCTCCGTTTGCCGGAATAATAGGATATGCTCCGGCATTGCTGGCTGCATTTGCCTGGCAACTAACGGTTGGGAAAATGTCAATTACCGAAGTGTCTTCGCCATAAAGGAGCCCTTCGACCAATATTGTTAACGCCGGATTTTCACCTCCGTAAATTTTGTTTTTGTTCCCGGCTGTAATGGTCAGTATTGCCTTGTTGATTATATATGTTCCGGCAATAGCATTGTCCAGCGTGTTGTAATTGATCAGATCGGTGGGAGTGAAATCTGCTGTTACTGAATATGAACCGGCATCCTTTGCTCCAGTAGTCAGGCCATTGTATTTTTCATCCGAAATAACTCCAGATACGGACGGTATAATTAAATCCTGTTGTGCATAACCAGTATAGGGCGCAGGTGTATTCAACATCAGTCGCAGGGTCGGTGTTGCTTTTTGAATCACCAGTTGGGCATTGACAGGGGAGAATGAATAGTTAGCTGCGCTTAAGCTTGTAACATCCGGAACAATGGTATATGTTCCTGCATTAACTGCGGCAGGGCCTGTACCTGAGTATGTCAGGGTTCCGCTAACTTCACCGACTGTTTCATTGTTCACAAAACCTGTAATGGTGGTAGTAAAGGGGCTGTAAACATTTCCATCGTACTCTTTTGTTTTATTGTCGGCAGTATAGGTCAGTGTTTTTCTATTGATGGTTACAGCGCCATTCACAAAGCTAAAACTATAATTCGCAGCCGACAAAGTTCCGTTTGCCGTAGTAATTGTTACCGGGCTTGAAACTACCGGTGTTGTATTAGTGTAAGCTGTTGCAAGCGATGGAGCTCCTGATATTACTCCCGCTTCTGTTTCCGAATTGACAAAACCTGTCATGGTATAAGTAAGCGTTGGTTTGGTATCTCCGTAAGTCACCGTTTTATTGTCAGATGTAACAGTCAGGTTTTTCTTATTAATGGTAACTATCCCATTGACTAAAGTGAAGTTATAATTGGCAGCCGCAAGCGTACCGGTTGCAGAAGTAATGGTTACCGGGCTTGAAGCCACTGGCGTGGTATTTGAATAAGCAGTCGTAAGCGATGGACTTCCGGTTACGGCACTTGCTTCGGTTTCAGAATTAACAAACCCCGTCATGTTATATGTTAGGGTTGGTTTGGCATCACCATACGTCACCGTTTTATCGACAGTCGTAACGGTCAACTCTTTTTTATTGATGGTGATGGTGCCGTTTACAAACGTAAAACTATAATTGGTAGCAGCCAGTGTGCCTATTACTGAAATAATGTTTACCGGGCTCGAAACCACAGGCGTCGTAACTGTATACGCAGTAGTCAACGATGGACTTCCGGTTACGGCGCCTGCTTCGGTTTCCGAATTAACAAACCCCGTCAAGGTATAAGTTAGCGTTGGTTTTGCGTCACCGTAAGTTACCGTTTTGTTATCGGCTGTTACGGTCAGCACTACTTTATTGATTGTGAAATTACCGACAGCCCCGTTGTTGATACTGTTGAAATTGGCCAGGTCACCCGGAGTGAAATCAGCCGTTAAAGTGTAGGTTTTTGCATTCGTAGGCACTGTGGTTGAACCATCATATTTTAATGTCAAAGTACCGGCAACCGGCAAACTGTAGTTGGTAACTGTAACGGTTGCTGCTTGCGCCTGTCCGTTATAAGTGACCGGTGAATTGGTCACGGCCAGCATCGGGGTTGCCTTGTTTATGGTCAGTGTGCCGTTTACATAGGTGAACGAATAGTTGTCGTCCGCTCCATTGTCCGGCACAATAGTATATGGCCCCACGTTGCTTGCTGAAGTAGCCGAAGTAGTTGCCGTAGGCGCAGTATTTAAAACTGTGGCGCTTTCAGAATTTACCCATCCCGAATAGCTGACGGTCAAGGCCGGGTTGTTATCGCCATAAAATCTTGATTTGTTATCGGCCGTAACGGTCAGGTTTTTCTTATTAATGGTTACTGCACCGTTTACAAACGAGAAGCTGTAATTTGCGGCAGCCAGTGTTCCAATCGCCGAAGTAATGGTTACCGGGCTTGACGCTACTTGTGTGGTATTGATATAAGCAGTTGTCAGTGATGGAGTTCCGGTTACCACAGATGCTTCGGTTTCCGAATTTACAAAGCCCGTCATGGTATAAGTAAGTATTGGTGTGATGTCGCCGTAGGTTACTGTTTTGTTGCCGGCAGTAACGGTCAGTTGTTTCCGATTGATGGTAATCGTCCCATTGACTGACGTAAAACTGTAATTGGCAGATGAGAGGTCTCCATTTGTTGCAGTGATAGTTACCGGACCTGAAGCTACGGGCGTCGTAACTGTATACACAGTTGCCAGCGATGGACTTCCGGTAACAACACCTGCTTCAGTTTCTGAATTTACAAAACCCGTCATGGTATGAGTCAATGTTGGTTTAGCATCGCCATAAGTCACTGTTTTATTGTCGGCTGTAACCGTCAACCCTTTCTTATTAATGGTGACTGCACCATCTACAAACGAAAAGCTGTAATTGGTGGCAGCCAGCGTCCCTGTTGCCGAGGTAATAGTTACCGGACTTGAAGCTACGGGTGTCGTAACGGTATACGCAGTTGTCAGCGATGGAGTCCCGGTTACTGCGCTGGCTTCAGTTTCTGAATTTATAAAGCCCGTCATGGTATAAGTAAGTGTTGGTTTAGTGTCGCCATAAGTCACTGTTTTATTGTGTGCCGTAACAGTCAACCCTTTCTTATTGATGGTGACTGTACCGTTTACAAACGAGAAGCTGTAATTTGTGGCAGCCAGTGTTCCAATCGCCGAAGTAATGGTTACCGGGCTTGAAGCCACCGATGTGGTATTTGTATACGTAGTTGTCAGCGATGGACTTCCGGTAACAACACCTGCTTCGGTTTCTGAATTTACAAAACCCGTCATGGTATAAGTTAGTGTTGGTTTAGCGTCACCATATGTTACTGTTTTATTGTCGGCGGTAACAGTTAAAGTGGCTTTGTTCACAGTAAGTGTTTGTGATACTTCGGGTGCCGGAAGATAAGTGGCATCTCCTGCCTGATTGGCTTTTATAGTGGTGGTGCCGGGGCTAAGAATATGGATTGTATTGCCTGTTACAGTTGCCACACTTGTATTCGTCGATGTAAATATTACCGTCAGTCCGGACGATGCTGTTGCACTAATTGAAAAATCAGCATCGCCATAAGCCTTGGAAGGCAATGAGTTGAATGAAATTGTCTGGTTTCGGTTTGTCGTGAAACTTACTTCATCTCCGTATACCGTTGTCCCATTCCTGTCAGTTGCGTATGCGCGCGCTTTGTGGTTTGTCCCTTCTGAAAGACCAGTCGCCGAAACCGTAAAGGCGCCAGTCGCCGATTTAAATCCCCCGTCTGCTTTCCCATCAGCAATGGTAGGCGGTGTTCCGGCTGACGCAAGGTTCCAGCATATACCATGTGCAACCACATCAGATAGTCCCAAATGGGTAATATTCCCGTTCCCTGTAACCGAAGTTGGCTGGATGTTTGATACGTCTTGTGACGTTACTTTCAGAGCCCAGCGCAGATAAGGATATCCCCCGTTTTCGGAGCTGCTGATAGCCCAAATATTTGTAAAATCCCAGTTGGTATAAGTGCTTTGTGTTTTCATCTCAGTGGTTGTCTTGGATGACCCGCCAGCCGGATTTGAATACGAGTTTAAGTAAAAGCAATCGGTTATACTGCCATACGAATCACCGGTCAAGGCATATACCCGCCTATACGGAGGGCCGTTAACAGAACCCACGTTATATGAATATTTTAAATCCCCACTTAGCAAACCAATCAACCCTCCGATCCAACCATCTGTACCTGAAGTGCCATCTACCGTCCCGTTATTGTAACAATTTTCAACCTTTGAAGTAGAAATGGTTTTCCCGGCTATCCCGCCAACCTCCAAGACTCCGTTAACAGTGCCGCTGTTGCATGATTCGTATATAAAGCCATAATTCGTAAGCCCGGCTATTCCGCCAACATCCTCATTACCTGTTACTGTACCACTCACAAAGTGACAATTTCGTACAGTTGCTCCCCAGTTGTACCCGACAAATGCTCCCACAGTATTGTGTCCGACAATAGTTGAAGTAACTAATTTCAAATTTTTTAATGTTCCCCTAAGCGTTTTAAACAGACCGACTTGATCACTACCCGATACACTAATCGTTAAGCTTGAGATACTATGCCCTTGTCCGTCATAGGTTCCCCAAAAAGATCCTCCGATTGGCGGAAATCCGGCCCCGCCATTCCACCCTGAAGTTGCAGACGCATCGATATCTGCGGTTTGAATGAACCAACTATTCCAGCTACCCGAGTTCTGGCTGATCCAGTACAGATTATCCAGGGTGGCAATTTGATAAGGGTTGGTGCTTGTTCCCGAACCGGAAGGCTGGGTTGCTGTTTGTGCAAACAGTCCCGTAAATGTGAACACCATCAGGACAATGAGTAAAATTCTTTTTTTCATAGGATTGATTGATTTTGTTTTTTTTATATAGCATCCTGCTTGAAAATAATATAGGAACGCATACAGCTTTTTAATTAAAACTTCGCGTTGCCCTTGTTTTATAAATAATGTTCTTAACATATCCGACATCACCAACATTTCGGGAAATTGTTTTTCCCAATCGCATCCATCCATCCCTTCTTCGCAAAACGGGTCCGTTTGCACTTTTCAGTACATCAAAAGTAAAGGGGATATATTGTTTTTGATTTTCGGAAAAATGACTTGTTTTTCGGATTTGTGACCAAATGGTGGTTTTTCGGGGCAGGGAAGACTTCTATTATTATATATTGCGAATTGATTGTTTAATCCAGCTTCTCGATATACTCTCTGGGGGTACAATTTGTCTTTTCCCGAAAACTCTGGTAAAAACTGCTCAAACTGTTGAACCCGATCGTCTGGCAGATATGCTCAATGCTGAAACTTCGCCATTGTTTATCTTCTTCCAGTTTATGCAACAAAAATTCGATCCTCAGATTATTAATATATTGATTGAAGTTTTTGTTGTACGTACAATGGATTGCCTGGCTGATCAGTTTTGGGGACAATTCTGTGTTTTCTGATAAGATAGTCAGATTAAAATCGGGTTGTAAAAACGATTGTTTTACAAGTAGAAATGTGTTGATTCGTTTTATTCGTTTAACAATTACCGGTTTTATATTTTCCTGAGGCAAATTTAATTCTTCCGGATGATCTTCTGTGTCTTGCAGAATATTATTCGGAAGTATGTCATCCTTCAACGTATTTTTCTCAAGATTTAAACCATATAAAATTTCAGGGTTCGTCAAAAGGAAAATAAGAATATATGACATTTCAATAATTCCGGCTATTTCAATAGATAGATTGGCGAGTGTCATATTTAGCCGATATAGAAATGAAGATACAACAAACAGAATGAGCGCCAGCAGGCTGGTAATTGTAAATCCTTTGACGAACGCGATAAGTTTTTTGTTGGATTTTAAAAAATGCACATTGGCCCCGGGAAGATATTTTACCAAAGTACGGACTCCGGCCAAAATATATATACAGGAGATGCCTTGTTTCAGGAACGTGTGATATAACGAGGGAAATAATCCTTCTTTCAGTGAAAAATAGTTCAGTCCCGGCTCTTGGTAAAATAATCCGATCATCTGTAATTTTTCTTCTCCAGAAGAAAAATAGAAAGGCATTAGTTCGATAAGATGAAGCAGGAATGGTGAAAAATGAAGCCAATCCTGTCTTCGGAGTTTATATTCTTCGTAAAGCAGCATCCGTATGGACAGATAGATGGTGGGACCAATCAGGTATCCGAAAGGCGCCGATATCCTGAAGAAATGAGGAACATGCAACAAAAGCCGGCTTCTGAATAAAAACAGGTAAATGGAAAGCAAGGTCAGGCTAAGAATATTTAAAGCAAGGATTTTATATGCGAACGTACTTCTTTTTGTACATAGAAATATGGCAATTATAAATAATCCCAAAACAACCTGGAACGCCGAAATGATGGCAAGTGTAATCTCCATTCAACAAGTCATTGTAAAAATCACAAATGGTTTTTAATTTTTTGTTGAGCAAATATAGAAAATGTGTTTATAAAAATAGACGAATTACCTCGTCAAAGGCTCCATTTATCTGCGTTTATACGATTTTTCTTTTTTGTGAAATGCCAAAATGATACAATTTTGCTTCTTCATGTAATTTCCAGGAAGAATAGCATCGCAATAAAATCGATAAGAATGAGCATGTTTTGTTTTTCTGGTTTAAAAAGTACTTTTGGACAAGGTTTATTACTTCGTTTTGAAAAAACACCAACGACAATGAAAATAATTTTCATATCACTACTTTTTACTGTTTTAATTTTCTCATGTCGGAAAGCTGAAGAAAAAGTATATATGTTCTCTTTTTTTAAGGACAACGGGCAGGACGGGCTTCACCTGACATACAGTCGCGATGGTTATCAATGGGAAGCGCTTAAAGATAACCGGTCGTTCCTGACACCGGCGGTTGCCAAAGATAAACTGATGCGCGATCCGTGTATTATTCAGGGTACGGACAGTAAATTTCACATGGTTTGGACAGTTAGCTGGAACGACCGCGGAATTGGTTATGCTTCGTCGGAAGATTTGGTACACTGGTCGGAACAAAAATTTATACCGGTAATGGAGCACGAGTCTGAAGCGCTTAATTGCTGGGCTCCCGAAATTTTTTACGACGAAGATCAGCATTTATACATGATTTACTGGGCAACTACTATTCCCGGTCGATTTCCGGAAAGTGACAGACAGGGCGACAGCAAGTATAATCATAGGATGTACTATACAACCACTGTCGATTTTAATACCTTCCAGCCTGCTAAACTTTTGTACGATGGAGGTTTCAATGTGATTGACGCGGTGATTAAAAAGATTGGCGCCAACTATTACATGTTCCTGAAAGATGAAACGAAGGACCCTGTCAAAAAGCACATCCGCATTGCAGTCAGCGATACATTGACGGGTAATTATCATCTGATCAGCGAACCAATTACCCCCGATTGGGTAGAAGGGCCGACCGTTGCCAGTGTCGATGGATACTGGGTTGTTTATTACGACGAATATACCCGTCATCGTATGGGAGCTGTCCGATCAAAGGATTTGAAAAACTGGGAAGTAATCAGTGATTCGGTGAGTTTTCCCGACGGAACCCGCCACGGAACTGTTTTTCAGGTGAATGAATGTATTTTGGAAACCTTGCTGAAAGAATAATCTGCCGGATCAGTCGCACAAAATATTCATGTCTTTGGAGGGATTGATGCATAAAACCGGTAACCGCCCTGCTTTCCGGATGATTTTCTTTTCGGGCAGGCCGATCAGCAGATCGATAAGGGTTATATGTTTGCTACCCAGAATAATCAGCACATCGTCATTTCCTGCCTGTGCATTTTTCATTGCTTCAAATTGTATTTTCCAACTGTTGGAACGCCCTTCCTGTAACACATGTTGAACCTGCATTTTCTTTAAAAACTTCCGGATAAAAAGAAGGTTCTTTTTTACCTTGTTTTCGTTCTCTGCGTTCTGCTCACGGGCGCTGGTTACCAGTACTTCAGCGCTGTTGAACCGTCCAAGGTACGAAGCCCACAGCGATGTTTCCTTCATCTCTTTCCGGTAATCGACAGGTAGCGCAACATGTTTGTAACTGATCAGATCGGTGGTTTTGCCATCGACAAACAAAAAGGGGATGGTGCTTTCCCGGAGTGCTTTCAGTTTTTCTGAAAGTTGTTCTTTATTCAGTATTAAAATTACGGAGTCGTATTTGTAGGCCAGCCGTTCCGCCTGTTCTTCGAGGATTCCCTTTAAAACGAGAGAAGATACAACCAGATGGTTCGCCTTGCTTTTTATTGTCCGGGCAATTTCACTTAATCGGTCAGATAGTTCTGCTTTATTTGAGCCTTTCTTTCCGGTAAGTGAGAACAGACAGAGTTCTTTTCTTAGGAAACCGGCGATGAAAATGCCATGAAGGATTATTCCGTTCATGCCCGGCGAGAAATCGCAAAAAACTGTTACTTTTTGTTCCGAAAGATTTTTCATATCCTGAATCCGCCCAAAACTATCTATTTTTTTGCAATTGGCCGAATGGTGCATTGAAAAAGGTTTGGCGCAGATTTAAGTTGGATGTGCAACCGATCAATAAAAACAGGAGGCTGGCCAAAAAGTAAATATTACGATAACTTTTCTCTGTGAAACTTCTGTGGGTAACTCTGATAAACTCTCCCGGAAAATCGGGACAAGTTGTGGTTCAATTGTTTATTTTTACCACAGAGTTACACGGAGTAAAAACACAGAGTTTTTGGACAGCCTCCTCCTGTTTTTTTATAGAATGAGCAACAAAACTACTTCAATGTTCCTTGTTGGGCTTGTTCAATCATTTGCTTGTTCGCTGTAATGTATATTTCAACACGCCGGTTTTGGGCCCTTCCTTCGGCTGTCGAATTATCTGCAACAGGCTCGTCGTATGCTTTGCCCTGGGTCGTCATTCTGGCTTGCAAAACCCCGTTACCCGTAAGAAAATTAGCAACTGATTCGGCTCTTTCCTTCGATAGCTTTTCGTTGATTGCACGGGATCCCGTATTGTCGGTATGACCGTATATCGTCACATCGGTTTCGGGGGTTGCCTTTAGCGAATTTGCAAAATTTACCAGTGCCGTTTTTGAAGAGGTATTTAAATCACTTTTTCCGGTAGTGAAAAGAATACCGCTGTCGAAAGTCACTTTAATAGCCTGCAAATTATTGGTGTCGGTTACCGTTTCAACTTTTGCGCCTTCTATCTTTTCAAGTTCGGCTTTCTGTTTGTCCATTTTCTTTCCAATCATGACGCCAGCTCCGGCTCCTACTGCGCCGCCAATTGCCGCACCAATTGCTGCACCTTTACCTTTTCCGGCCAAAGCGCCGATTCCTGCGCCAATAAGCGCACCTCCGGTACCTCCGATCACTCCTCCTTTAGTTGCATTCGATGCATTTTTTGTGGTTGAACAACCTGCCAAAAGAATAGCTCCGCTTAACAGCAGGGCCATGGCTAAATTTAGTGTTTTCATTTCTTTAATTTTTGTGTTACTATTTATCTGTCATCGTTTAATAAGACGATATTGTTTTAGTGACCATAGTTTAAAGAACAATTAAAATCACTGTAAGTTTGGTGTATTGTCATGCAAACAAAGGATAAAAATCAGTTAAAAGTCGGTTGCTGTCTGAAAATCAGAATATGAATTTTTAAAAATCGGTTTTCAAATTTGTTGCAGAAAATGTGCCCTGACGCCCGGTAAAGGCAATGAAAATAAAAATTATCCGCAACTGAGCAAAGTCAAATATTAGCTTGTTAAGTATTTGTATCTTGCTTCAAAATTTTTCTGAAAATGATTGCAAAAGAACTGATCTGGCCGAATAGCATTGTGGTAATTGGCGCTTCAAATAATACGGGAAAACCCGGAGGGAAATTGCTGAAAAATCTGATTGATAATCAGTATAAAGGTAAGCTGATGGTGGTGAATCCCGGATCAGAAGAAGTGCAGGGAATCAAATCATATACTTCGGTGGCAGATCTTCCGCCGGTTGAACTGGCCGTTCTCGCTATTCCTGCCCAGGCCTGTTTGCCGGCTGTTGAAACGCTTGCCCGCGAAAAAGGCACCAAAGGTTTTATTATTATTTCGGCTGGTTTCAGCGAAGCAGGCGAGGAGGGCAGAAAACTCGAACAGCAGATTGTGAAAGTGGTTGATGAAAATGGCGGAAGCCTGATTGGCCCCAATTGCATCGGCATTATCACTTATGTGCATGCCAGCGTTTTTACAAGCCCCGTACCCAAACTGGACCAGATGGGCTGCGATTTTATTTCCAGCTCAGGGGCAACGGCTGTGTTTATCATGGAGTCCGGTATACCGAAGGGACTGCATTTTGCCAGCGTATTTTCGGTAGGCAATTCGGCACAGATAGGAGTGGAGGATATACTTGAATTTATGGATGATGTGTTTAATCCGGAGACCAGTACGCGGGTGAAATTATTGTATATCGAAAGCATAAAAAATCCGGATAAACTACTCAAACATGCGTCGTCGCTGATACGGAAAGGCTGCAAAATAGCTGCAATAAAAGCCGGGAGCAGCGATGCCGGAAGCCGCGCCGCTTCGTCGCATACCGGGGCGATGGCCAATTCCGATCTGGCAGTGGAAGCCTTGTTCCGTAAGGCTGGCATTGTCCGTTGTTACGGGCGCGAAGAACTGACCACTGTGGCCAATGTATTCATGTGCAACGAAATGAAAGGACGCCGGATCGCCATTATCACCCATGCGGGCGGGCCTGCCGTTATGCTTACCGATGCGCTGGAAAATGGCGGGTTGCAGATTCCTCATATTGCCGATTCGCCCGTGAAGGAAAAACTGAAGGCACAGCTTTTTCCCGGTTCATCGGTCGAAAACCCAATCGATTTTCTGGCTACCGGTACTGCCGAACAGTTGGGCGCCATTATCGATGCCTGCGAAAACGATTTTGACGAGATCGACGGGATGGCCGTCATCTTCGGAAGCCCCGGTCTTACTGCTGTTCACGATGTATACGAAGTACTGAGCGACAAAATGCGTACCTGCAAAAAACCGATTTATCCGATCCTGCCATCGATTATCAATGTGAAAGAAGATGTGGCCTATTTTCTGTCGGAAGGAAATGTGAATTTTCCGGATGAAGTGTTGCTGGGAAGGGCGCTGACCAAAGTATATAAAACCCCGAAGCCTTCCGGTGAAGATGTTTATCTGGAGGGAGTTGATATTGCTGAAATACGCCGGATTATTGATGGGGCCCCCAACGGGTACCAGTTGCCTGAAGTTGTTCACCGTTTGTTCGACGCAACAGGCATTCCGAGGGTGAAGGAAGTAGTTGTGAAAAAGGCTTCAAAAGCAGTGGATGTTGCTAATGAACTGGGGTTTCCGCTCGTGATGAAAGTAATCGGACCGGTACACAAAACCGATGTGGGCGGTGTGGTTCTCAATGTCCGCGATGAAGAGTCAGTAAAACACGAGTTCAAACGCCTGATGAAAATACCCGGTACCACAGCCGTGCTGATGGCCGAGATGGCTTCCGGTATTGAGCTGTTCCTGGGTGCCAAATACGAAGATAAATTCGGGCACATCATTCTTTGCGGAATGGGTGGTATCCTGGTGGAGGTGATGAAAGATGTAACGTCGGGTTTGGCGCCGCTTACGTTTACCGAAGCATCCTCGATGATCAAAAACCTGAAATCGTACCGGATCATTGAAGGGTACCGGGGACAGCCGGGAGTAGACCAGCAAAAATTTACCGAAATCATGATGCGCCTGTCAAGCATGTTGCGGTTTGCCGTCGAAATAAAAGAAATGGATATTAATCCGCTGCTGGGAACCGGCGACCGTATTCTTGCTGTTGACGCCCGAATACGAATTGAGAAATAGGAAGGACAGACGGAAAGGTATTAAGTTCGAATATAACTATGATGCTGAAAGTTCATGTCAATAAGGGAATATGTAACAGGAATTATTAACAATTGAATATAGTTTCTTATATTGGCACATGTTCTTAAGAAATCAGTCTGTTATAATTATACGCTTTATTTTTTATGAATTCTACTGCTTTTACTTTCATGATAATAACCGTTACTACAATTATTCTGGTAACCGGTTATTTTTTTATAAGGGTATTATTTTCAAAATCTACAACGCAAAATGCAAACGGACAAACCTGGACACGCATCGGGTTGGTTCTGGCTATGGCCGGCAATGCGGTCGGTTTTGGTAATTTCTTACGATTTCCGGTACAGGCCATACAGAATGGAGGAGGAGCTTTCATTATACCCTACCTGGTCTGTTTCCTGTTAATGGGAATCCCTTTACTTTTTGTGGAGTGGTCAATTGGCCGGCATGGTGGCAAATATAACAATCACTCCACTCCTTTTATGCTCGCCAATCTTGATAAACGGAGCATCTGGAAATATGTCGGGGTTTTTGGCCTGTTCAGCAATATTGGTATTGCAGCATATTACTGCTATATGGAATCCTGGACCCTTGCGTATGTGTTTCATTCGGCGATAGGAACATTCAGGGGACTTTCCCAGTCTGAGGTTGGAAATGTTTTCAGCAATTATATCGACATGAATACAACGACTCTAATTCCGTATGAGGCAATTGTGTTCTACGTTCTGTGTCTGGCTTTGAATATTTATATTTTATCGAAAGGTATAAAGGGTATTGAAAAAGTCTCAAAAATAGCCATGCCACTGTTGATCCTGTTTGGTCTTTTTTTGGCAATTAAGGCTGTAACACTCAAAGTTGGACAACCTGGAGTAATAACCGATGGTACCACTGGTTTAAATTTTTTATGGACACCACAATATGATTCTATCTGGAGCCCAAAAGTCTGGCTTGCCGCAGCCGGGCAAATATTCTTTACCCTTTCCGTTGGAATGGGTTCTATCCAGTGTTATGCATCATTTGTTCATTCGAACGACGATATAGCGCTCAACAGTATGTCGGCAGGTTGGATGAATGAATTTGTCGAGGTAGTCCTCGGAGCAGCTCTTATTATACCTATCTCGGTTGGTTATTTGGGAATCGATAAAGTCAGGGAACTGGCAGAGCTCGGAGGTTTAGCTATTGGGTTTAAAATACTGCCTTACCTCTTGAATCAATGGGCTCCGCTAATAGCGACTATTGCCGGTATTATGTGGTTTTCACTTTTGTTCTTTGCGGGAATTACATCGTCGCTGGCGATGGGAAAACCTTGTGTGAGTTTTATGGAAGATGAGTTCAAGTGGTCCGAAAAAAAATCGGCCCTGGGATTTGGGATTTTGATCTTAATTTTAGGCCTGCCTACCGTCTTCTTTTTTAATTATGGAGTTTTTGATCAGTACGATTACTGGACAGGTACTGTGTCGTTGTTTATATTCTCCCTGCTTGAAATTATTCTGTTTTCCTGGGTCTTTGGAATCCGGAACGGTTGGGAAGAATTAAACAGGGGAGGAGATATCACCATTCCAAGGGTGTATAAGTATATACTGAAATACATTACTCCTGTTTTACTGATAATGGTTTTTCTCGGGGCTCTCATTAACCCTGCCGATAATAACTGGGCTGCGGCTTTCCAAAGTTTGTTCAGTGGTAACGGCTGGACTTTCGACAATGGCTCAATCATTAAAATGATTACCAATGCGTCGTTAAAGGAAAAACTTGCATTGGCCACAGATGATGAAACCCGTGACTTTCTCAAACGTAGCATATTCTTAATTAACGGCGCTAAAATTCTTTTACTCTCTGTATTTGCAGGAATTGCCCTGCTGGTTTATATTGCCAGTCAACGAAGGAAAAAAGAAGATAGAGAATGCTAATATTCGTCAGCATGGTTAAGGCTGTTTTTGTTTGAGAACCAATTTGCTTTTGTCGAAGCTGACAACCAACGCATAAAAATCAACCAATGACTGGTATTTTTCTTTTGGCCAGGTTCCTTCAAGGATTTTTAATTCTCTTTGATAAATCATTTTGTTGTCTTGAGAAACAAGCTGGACATGATATTCCCCAAATTCTGTTTTTACCAGTTTCTCTTTTGGAATTGTTTCCGTTTGATATCCTTCCGGGAGATAAAAGCATGTGGAGTCTTTTTCGACGGAGGCAAATCGTTGAATGAACGGAAATTTGCGATCCTCTGTTTTTGTCGGAACCTGGACTTGTTGGGATAGCATATTTAGTGGCACAAACAGACGGATTCCCGTTTTTGAAACCGACATTGAAGATGCGAAATCGAGTCTTTCTTCCACCTCCGGAATTTCTCCTTGTTTTTCAGTATAGCCAAACTTGCTGACTACCAAACCGGCAATGCTTAGTCTCCCGAGAATATCTTTTTCCTGTTCCTTTGGGCTTTTGGTTAGTTCTCCGGAAATATTTTCATATTCATATCCCGTATAAATTGTTTTGGAGGTACCTTGCATAGATCCATCCGGAGAAATTTTTATGTTGGCAGTTCGTTTTTGAATATTCTTTGAGACCGGTAATTTGGGAACATATACAAGTTTTCCTCCATCGGAGTTGATCGTGACCACCTTGTGTCCGCCGGTAAAGGTTCCCATGTATCCGCATGGATTGGTCTGATCGGTACATTCAAGCCAGATAGAATCGTTTTGCATCAGAACGCAAAGGATGGCATGATTAGACTGACTAATGGTAGGGAAGTCATCCATGGTGACGCCCGGATTTGATCCGGCCCCGGCAATGACGTAAACCGATGGGATACCGACTGCATTTAAAAGGGCTTTCATGTAGTTGGAAAGCGCTTTACAATCGCCGTAACCCAAAAGGTCGACTGTCTCGGACGGAAATGGCTGAAACCCGCCCAATCCCAATTGGATGCCAACATAACGTGTCCGTTTTTGCATGTATTTGTAAAGAGACTGAACAACCAGAACCGTATCTTTTACTTCGCCAATCATGTTTTTTATTTCTGCCTTTCTTGTGTCAGGCAACTGGTCAAGTCCTTTATTTAGTCCGTCAATCCAGATTCCGAATTCTTTCCATGAGCTCATATTTCCGGACGATCCACCGTACGTAAAGTTTGTTGGGCCCAAAATAACCCGTGGCATCAGGGTGTATAGTCTGGGAGACATAGCTTCTTCGCGAACGGCAGGGATGGAATCGATATTCCATTCAAAGATGTATTTTCCTTCCTCCTGTTTTTCTTTTCTGGTTCCTTCGGGTATATTCAGTTCCCGATAGCGGATTTTCATGTTTTCAGGCCAGATTATGCGGTACAATGAATGCTCTATTGAAATACGGTAATCTTCAATTGGCCGCCATTCCGGATAATTGATAAGTCCGTCGTGCTCAATTTCATATTGGTACTCAATAGTATAAGGGTAGTTCACTGGTATTATTTGAGCCTGTTTTAGACGGATGTCGTCAAAAATTATTCCTGCCGAATTATAGTTGAGGTCGTTGATCGCGCTGTTTTTTAGTTTGTCATCCGGCAATCCGGCTGCATTATAACTTTGTCCTGAAATGGATTTTATACAGGTTGATTTGTCGTATGGCAGATAAAGCTCGCTGTATTCATTTCCGTTTTCCTCCAGAATAGTTATCACAATATGAACTTTTTCAACTGCTTTGCCATAGTCAATTAGTTCAAATTCATGTTCATAGCACCTGCATACAGCAAAGGCATCCTTTAGTAATGCGGGCGAAATGGACGAGACAGGATACATTTTTTGATTTTTCTCCTTACTTATTGCAGGCAACGAAACAAAAATCGATAAGCTCAAAAATCCGGAAAGTAGATAGTTCATCTGTTAATTGATTTTTTTCAGAATAATCTGTTCTGCTTCTTTAGCAACAACCATATCGTAAAATGCCTGCAAATTCTTATATTCATCAGGGACGAACAACGATTTTCCAATGTTAAACCGGGCGTTTATAGTAATTTGCTGGGCATCCTGAGCAATTTGATAAATATACGATCCGGCATTCTCTGCCAATGTAACCGATTTGCTTTTTGGAAGTTCTTCAACCTGATAACCTTCAGGTATCTTAAAATTAAGAAGATAGTTAACCAAAAATGCAGATCCGAAATCAACCGGATATTCACGCGAGGGTGATGTGAACGGATTTTTCTGGAGCCTTGCGGTTAAAATAGGATTGATATAAAGGATTTCAGCATCACTTTCCCCCGAATTCTCCAACTCGAATTTGTAGTTTTTTTCCACTGGCAGATAGATGTTGTCGATGTTAGTATATGAATAATCAAGATACCTGATTTCAACGGAGTTGTTTTTTATCTTTCCAAAATAATCTTTTTCACCCCCTGCTTCTTTTACATTTTCCCTGAAATCAAAAGCATCTACTCCTGATACATTTGTTCTTAGTGTTCCTGTAAGTTTTCCGTCTGACATTTCAAGGCTGGCCAGAATGTTGGTTTTTGAGCCTTTATTTATTAACGGAACCTTTGTTGGTGCATCTTTTTTTATCAGAACTCCTTCGATGTTCAGGCAACGGAAAGGAATTGTTCCTGCCGGGAGATTAATTTCTGTCGCATCAAGAAGCATGATTTCTGTCGCATCAAGAAGCATGGGGACATTGTCGGCCATAGCCTGAACAATTACATAATTGAATTCGCTTAAAGTAGGAGATGTTGGCGTAAGTATTCCATGACTGCGGGTACTCAGAAGTACCGGATCTGCTTTGATTCCTGCCTGCCGAAGCATAACAAGGAGCGTGAGGTTTATGTCAGCCACATTCCCGTTTTTCTCGGCATACGATTTCCGTAAAGGTTTCGATGAATATATACCATTCGTCTTATCCCATTTTATTGTATGCTGAATGTGGTCGTAAATGGCAATAAGTTTTTCTTTTTCTGTTGTCTTTCCGGCGATAAGCTGAGGTGTAATTTCTTCAGCAAAATTTCCTGATTTGATTTGTCCTCCAAAATCCTCGTCTGTTAAAAGCTGCTCAACAATGTTGTCCCATGAGTTTGTGTAAGTTTTAAAGCTTCCCTGAATTTTTGTAAAATCAGTGCTGGCCAATTCAAATTTTATCCGGGTAATGTAGTTCTCAAGTGTTGTTATGTAGGGTTCTTCCCTCATGGCTGGGACATCTTTTGCTCCGTACGAGTAAACATTTGACATATAGGTGATGGTTCGGTTCTCCATCTTACGTTGTCCTCCTCCTTGCAATGCCCTGCCTTCGGTTTCGTATTTCTCTGTGTAGCTTATGTTTTCATTTACGGTTTTATGATCGTGCAGGCATAGACTGTGATAACCGAGTGTCGATTGGTTGTAGTTGAAATACTCCGGGTAACTTACCTGGTAATAACTCCATTTTACCGGAATTGTGTATTGAAATTTCCAGGTCCGCAGGTTCCAAAGCAACGGAGACAAAATGGTGTACCGTAAATCGATTATTGAACCTACTTTTACCTGTGGCATTGAAAGTTTTACATTCTCCCAATATTTATTTTCACGCTCTCTGAAAATTGACTCTTTCTTTAATTCGCTTTTTTCTGGTTTGCCCTCTTCCATGTTTATGGTTACACCATCAATACCCATGACTTGTTCCTGGGTACTGCCATGCGAGTAAACAGGGATGAGAAAATTTCCCCAGTCGGTTCCTTCCTGCTTTAGAACTTTAATTCTTACAAATCGCTCAAATTCGAGCATAAAACGGCTCTTGTTAGTGTCGTAATTAACCATCGATTGTCCTTCGTCGAAAAGAATTACCGCATTTGCAGTACTATCGGGAGCATAAGTCTCCATCTGAAGTTCTTCCAATGCTGGTTTTCCGAATTTAACTTTCGGGGCTTCTTGTGCATAAGCCTGACAAATAGCAAAAAGAGAGATGATAAATAAATTTAATAGGGCTTTCATAATAATTAGATTGATTGGTGTGTGTTTTTTATATCCGATTTGGGTGATTATCAAATTTATATTTTGCAAAATATATGAAAAAGACGATTATGTCAAAATTTAAATAAATGTTTTTAGACACAATATTATAATTGCATTTAATTATAGGTATTTGTTTGTCTATTGATTAATTGGTAGTTATCATTTTAGGAAACATAAATTCAGAAGAATTCTCATCCTGTATTGTAGCGAATATGATATTCGTATTACTATCCGCTTTTGTTCAATATTAAGCCATAATTGAATTTTAGATATTCTCAACAAGAAAAGATTACTTGCTTTTCACTTTTGATGCAGTTGTATTGCAATCGTATTCATGACGAAGGGACCCGCTCGCCCTTCCGCGCGATGGGCAGATTGGCTAATCAAGGGTAGTCCCTGTTGATTTTCACCATTGTCCCACGGTTACCAGACTATCCATAATCAGCAATTCAACAATTTAGCAATCAATCATTCATTTCCTTCCTCCCTCATTCCCCATTCTTTTCTATCTTTGCTGCCACAAAAAAATAAAGCATGATTTCTGTTGACCAGTTGAAAGTTGTATTTGGCGGGTTTGAGCTATTCAAAGGCATTTCGTTTTTAATCAGTCCGAAAGACAGTATCGGGTTGGTTGGAAAGAACGGGGCCGGCAAATCAACTTTATTGAAGATACTTGCAGGGAAACAGCCACCGAGTGAAGGGGTGCTTTCGCTGCCCAAAGACATACGCATTGGCTACCTGCCGCAGCACATGGTGCTCACCAATACGAGAACGGTTTTCAACGAAACGCACACGGCGTTTGATGAGCTGATCTCTCTTCAAAAGGAAATTGAAAAACTGAACCACGAAATAGCACACCGCAAAGATTACGAATCGGCGGAATACATGAAGCTGCTCACGCGGGTGACCGAATTGAGCGACCATTATCACATGCTGGACGGAGGCAATGTGGATGCCGAAATTGAGCAAACCCTGATGGGACTTGGTTTTGAGCGTTCCGATTTTACCCGGCTGACATCCGAATTCAGTGGGGGATGGCGGATGCGTATCGAGCTTGCAAAAATATTGCTGAAGAAACCCGATGTGTTTTTGCTTGACGAGCCAACCAATCACCTCGATATTGAATCGATCCAGTGGCTCGAAGATTTTCTGAAAAATTACAGTGGTTCAATTGTATTGGTCTCACACGACAAGGCTTTTCTGGATAATGTAACCAATCGCACCATCGAAATTTCACTGGGCAAAATATACGATTACAAGGCCAATTATTCGCGTTATCTTGAGTTACGGACTGATGACAAACAAAACCAGTTGGCTGCTTTTCAGAACCAGCAAAAAATGATTGAAGATGCGGAAAAGTTCATTGAGCGGTTCCGCTACAAAGCTACCAAGTCGGTACAGGTGCAGTCGCGTGTGAAAATGCTCGACAAGCTCGACCGGCTGGAAGTTGACGAGGAAGACAATTCGAAACTCAATATTAAATTTCCACCTGCGGTACGATCGGGGACCATTGTTTGCGAAGCGAAGGAAATTACCAAACGCTACGGCGATTTACTGGTGCTCGACCGCGTTGACCTGACCATTGAACGGGGCGAAAAGGTGGCTTTTGTCGGGAAAAACGGCGAAGGAAAAACCACACTGGCGCGGGTTATCCTGAACGAACTTGAATACCAGGGTGAGCTGAAGATCGGTCACAATGTAAGAGTGGGCTATTTTGCACAAAACCAGGCACAACGGCTCGACGAAAACCTGACCGTGCTGGAAACTGTCGACCAGATTGCAGTGGGCGACGTTCGCACCAAAATCAGGGACATTCTCGGGGCATTTATGTATTCGGGCGACGATGTCGATAAAAAAGTAAAAGTGCTAAGTGGGGGAGAGCGTACCCGTCTGGCGATGATCCGCCTGATGCTCGAACCGGTGAATTTTCTGGTGCTTGATGAGCCAACCAACCATTTGGATATGCGTTCGAAGGAAATGCTAAAAAACGCGCTGGCAGCATACGATGGCACTGTTTTGGTGGTTTCGCACGACCGCGAATTCCTCGACGGGCTGGTAAATTGTGTGTATGAATTCAAAGGCAAAAAGATAAAACAGCATCTGGGTGGCATCTACGATTTTCTTCAGAAAAAGAAAATGGAATCGATGAAAGAGCTGGAGCACAGGGACAAACCTGCCGAAGCAAAACCAAAAGAGGAGAGACTGGTAGAAACCACCAACATTAGTTTTGAGGAGCGCAAAGAGATTAACCGGAATATTTCGCGCTGCGAAAAAAGCATTGAAAAAGTGGAAACGGAAATTGCTTCGCTGGAAGAACAGGTTGACACGATGGACAAAATGCTTTCGTCGCCGGAAGCTATTACTGATGCTTCGGTATACGAAAAATACGAAAAGCTGAAGGCCGGGCTGGAAAAGAAAATGGAAGAATGGGAAGCCCTGCATTCGGAATATGAAGAATGGACACAAAAAAGAAACTGGTAATATGAACTTCGAAGACAACGAAAAAGACGAACTGATTTTTGGCATCCGTGCCGTGATGGAAGCGATTAACGCGGGAAAGGAAATCGACCGCGTGCTGATAAAAAAAGGGCTGGAAGGCGAACTGTACAAAGAGTTTTTCGATCTGGTGCGAAGCCGTAATGTTTCTTTTCAGTTTGTGCCAGTTGAGAAACTGAACCGGGTGACCCGCAAAAATCATCAGGGCGTGGTGGCGTTTATTTCGCCGATTTCGTTCTATAAAATTGAAGATTTGCTGCCTGTCTGGTTCGAAGAAGGCAAATCGCCGGTAGTGCTGGTGCTCGACCAGATTTCCGATGTGCGTAATTTTGGCGCCATTGTCCGTACTGCCGAATGTGCGGGCGTCAGTGCGGTGATCATTCCCGAGCAGGGAGCCGCCAAAATCAATGCCGACGCGGTAAAAACATCGGCGGGTGCGTTGCACCTGGTGCCAGTGTGCCGGGTAAAAAATATTGTAGATGCCTGCATGTATTTGCAGCATTCGGGACTAAAAATTATTGCCGCCACCGAGAAGTCGAACGAATTATATACTTCAGCCGATTATTCTGGCCCGCTGGCTATTGTGATGGGATCGGAAGATAAAGGCATTGACCGCCGCATTCTTTCGCTGGCCGACCACCGTGTAAAAATTCCGATTTTGGGCAAGATTGAATCGCTGAATGTTTCGGTTGCTGCGGCTTTGCTGGTTTACGAAGTGGTGCGGCAGAGGTCGTAAAACGAAGAAGCCCCCAAGCCCCCTCTAACTCCCCCAAAGTGGGGAGGACTTTGGCCGGAACAAACAAAGTGGGGATAGCCAGTTTTATGCAAAGAGAAAATTTCATGCTTCTTCCAAAATCCAATCTTTTCTTCAAGGCTGTCATTCCGGCGCAGGCCGGAATCTCAACGAATACTTCTGCTGTTGCGGATTATAAGCGCTATCTGGAAGATTAATTCTTTTGTTCTGGAATTGACAGTAAAATCATACTACTTGAAATGTCACTTCTTATTATTAAGTACATGAAATGTTTTCATCTCAATTTTTTGTCCATACATGTCTGTATATCTATATTGAAATCCAATATTTTTAATCATTTCTTGCATTTTTCTTGAACCAAAATTATAATTCGTAATTTCAAAAATGAGATGCTTTTTACCTGGCAATATTCCATTTACCTCATTTTTAGAAAAACTTGAACAAATAAAATCTTTTACACCTTCTCTTTTAAAATAATCAATTACATATCTCTTAATTTCTTGAATGTCAATTATCTTTTCATCTTTTGCCACTTTTATATAATATTCTTGTAAAATGGCAGGCCCCAGCCCTGTATTTCTTAGATATATCCCTAATTGATCTTTACCTCCATTAATTTTTTTAGTTACAAATAAACTCAACATAGGCCTAACAGACAAATAGTTATGATCTTTAGTAATATCTAACAACTGACTGTTAAATTTTGTATTTCGTCTTAAAGCTCTCCAACTTACAAATAGAGCCAATAACGCAATAATTCCCTCATAATTATCTTGAAACCAACCCCATATATAACAATACAAATTCATCACATATAAAAATTAAAAACCTTACTATTCATGTAGCTTCAGTATATCCCATTCATTTTATCAAAAATACAAATAGTCTCCTAAAAAGCTGATATTGAAAATCTTTTTGTTTTCAACAAGTTGTGAGCATTTTCAATTCAAATTTAAAGGTGCTGTTGGTACGAAACCATAACCACCCCGGCTTTTGCAAAGCAAAAGCCACCCCTTCTGAAAAAACAGGAGGGGAAACGAAGAAAGATGGCCTGTATAAATACTCTAACCAAAAAAATTTACTGCTGACCAAAAATTCGCCCCCAACTCTTCCTCGTTTAAGTGCAACGGTAACAAGGAGTAGGATTGAGTAGCCTGCTCAATTGGCGGTTCGTGGTTTTTATTCCGCTTTCTTGTTAAGAAATTTTTCAATCATTGGAACAACAAGGTCGCTTTCTTTGAAGTCGGGTTTCAACGTTGTTACTTCTCCAATATATTCTCCGTGTCCACCGGGAATTATCGCTAATTCAGAGTTAGCGATTTGCCTGTGCATTTCAATAGCGTGTTCCGGTGTAATCACATCTTTGTCTCCTATTATGATTAAAGTCGGTGCTTTAATGGATTTGATTTCCTCGTCTGGAATATCTTTAAAGTCAACCATTCTCTTTGCGTCCTTGTCGTGCATTACCTTCAAACCACCTGGGTCAGAGGCAACCTTATTGTAGGCTTCTTTTAACTGTTCAGGCATATTGTCCAAACTTGCATGTTCCATAAAGCCCCAAAATTGTTCGGGAACTCCGCTGCGTTTGGCAAGTGCAGAACCCAGAATGATTTTATCAACTATTTCAGGGTGGCGAATGGCAATTTGCAAAGTGGTCGTTCCTCCATTACTGAAACCAAAAAAGTCAGCCTTCTCAATTTTTAGATTTTTGAGAAGTGTGGCAATGTCGTCTGCATCTTGTTCAAATGAAACGTCAGTGTTCCTGTCACTTGTCCGTCCGTGAGCCTGCAATTCCACCGCTATTACTTTTCTGGTTTTTGCGAATAATGGAATAGCTTTTTCAAAATTTGATTGAATTGTTGAGCCGCCACCGTGTATTAAAACAAGAGGATTGCCTTCACTACCTGACTGACCGGCAGGCAGGTAAATCTCATAATACATTTTTATGCCATTGACGTCCGAATAGCCATTTTGGAAAGCCAAAAGATCATTTGTTGTCATTTTAACGATTAATGTCTCCTTCTGATTGAGTTTTATAATTGCACGATGCGAAAGTCAGAAGTACTAAAGAAAAAAATACGATTGCCCTTCTCATTTTTATAAGTTTTGAATGAATAGTGTTCGCATATTGTTCAACATTTGCAACCAACTTGGATATGCTCCCGTTTTTTTAGCTAATTCTTGCGAAACAGTTTGCCGTAGTTGCAATTTGGTTTTTCCGTTCTCTTCAGTTAGTATAACGGTAACAAGCGTTTCACCTGGCCAATTTGGGTCCATTCCGATTTCAGCGGGGTTTATTGGATTACCATTTTTATCTGCATTAATCTCTTTAATTTAGTTTAAATATATCACTTTTTAGTAAGTTAAACCAAACTGCCAAAGCGGTATCGTATTCAAATAGCCCAGTTCAATGTTGTCTTTTACAACAAAGGCTTTATCTACACCCTGAATTTGCTTCAGTCCTTTCTTTTTCCCACCTACTTCAAAAGTGTAATCACCAATCCGAAAATCAGCAATTGGTGATACGGTTACATCATATTTTACCCTGAGTTGGTTCAGAAAAAATGTTTCCCGAATGTTGCCGGAATTTGAATTGTCGCTGGCCAGACTGTAAATCAGATTGGTATTGTCTAAATAAATTTTATCAACTTTACCCAACCCTCTTATCCCTCCTGTGGCATCCCTTAGTTGGGCAATCATTCCGGCTTCTTCGATAAACAGGCAATAATCGGCAATATTGTTCCGGCTGGCCGAAAGGGCAGTGGCTATGCTCGTCATATTGGGTTTAAACGGAACACTTTTCGCGATAATGGCCAGCAGTTGCTTTAATTTCCTTCCGGTTGATACATTCATTCCGGCATACATGGGGATATCCGTTTCTAATGTTTGGTTGACAATCTGTTGTAACTTCAATTCGAAATTTTCTTCCAGTGCAAACGGATAATACCCTCTTTTCAGGTAATCCTCAAAAAGTGGTAACGGATGCTTTATTCCCGGGAGTTCTGCTTTGTGAAACAGAATCTCTTCTAAAGAATAGGTCGGGATAATTATTTGATGAAACAATTGCAAATACTCCCTGAATGACAAGCCTTGCATATTGTACACGACTGCCCTGCGACTTAAATCCGAAGCTCCTTTTTTGATGTCCAGCACCGAGGAGCCGGTAAATACCACATTCAGCTCGGGATGGTAATCGTAAATCAGTTTCAGTTCTTTAGCCCAGTCTTTGTATTTGTGGATTTCATCTACAAACAGGTATTTCCCGTTGCGTTTTACAAACGCATCAGCCAAGTCAACCAGACGGTTATCGGCAAAATAAAAATCTTCTGCTGTTACATAGAGTGTCTCAGCAGAATTCAGGTTTTTTTTGATATGTTGTAAAACCAGCGTCGTTTTTCCAACTCCACGCGGACCAGTAAGCCCGATCATACGACTCTTCCAGTTTATATCCGAATAAACGTAACGGAAGAAACCGGTATCTGTCTCTTTTAGAAGTTTATAAAACTGTTCAAATAATTTGTCCATCGTATAATTTTGAACAAATATAAATAAAATTGCACTATGACAGTGCAAAATTTAATTTGAAACGAATTATAATAGTGCAATAATATTTTTAAAATAGAAATACGATTACGTCATACTTTGCCCTAAGTCGGTTTATAAAAAACGTTTCCCGTAATATTGCCGGGAATTGAATTATCGTTACCTATTAAAGATTACTTTCCGATACAAAAATGCTTAAAGATATGACCCAACACTTCGTCGGTGCTTATTTCTCCGGTAATCTCCCCTAAATAATGCAGGCATTCGCGGATGTCCTGCGCCAGAAAATCGCCCGATATTCCGGCATGCAAGCCCTCAACCACACGCACAACCGCTTTATGTGCATTGGTCAGCGCTTCGTAATGGCGGATGTTGGAAACAATCACATCGTCGGTGTCAAGGTTTTGCAAACCTGCTTTTTCCTTTAACAACCCGGTCAGCGAATCGAGGTTTTGCCGGTTTTTAGCCGAGATAAAAACAAGATCTTCGATTTCTGCAAGATGAATTGAACCGACCAGCGCTTTTATCCGTTCTTTTCCGGCCAGATCTGCTTTGTTGCCAACAATAACCAGGTTCTGGTTTTCGATGCGCTGCCGTATTTTCTCAATTCGTTCCAGAATCAGTGGGAGAGGGTTCATCAGATCGGTGACCAGCAATACAATATCAGCCTGTTCCAGCTTATTATACGTGCGTTCGATGCCTAAATTTTCTATTATATCGACGCTTTCACGAATTCCGGCCGTGTCGAAAAAGCGGAAAGCAGTTCCGTCGATGTTCACCACATCTTCAATCACATCGCGTGTAGTGCCGTGAATTTCCGAAACAATGGCTTTTTCCTCGTTAAGCAGGGCATTCAGCAGGGTCGATTTACCCGCGTTCGTTTCACCAACGATAGCTACCGGTATCCCGTTCTTAATAGCATTCCCGAGACGAAACGAATCGGCTAGTTTTTTTAACAGCGCTTCGATCTTCGCAGTCAGTTCTGTCAATTGTTTACGGTCGGCAAATTCCACATCTTCCTCACTGAAATCGAGTTCCAGCTCTACCAGGGCAATAAAATGCAGCAATTCGCCCCGCAGCTTACTGATCTCGTTTGAGAAGCCGCCGCGCATTTGTTTCAGCGCTACTTTATGTGCCGAGGCATTGGTTGAGAAGATCAAATCAGCCACTGCTTCAGCCTGCGAAAGGTCCATCTTTCCGTTCAGGAAAGCACGTTGGGTAAATTCGCCGGGCCGGGCCATGCGGGCACCTTTGCTGATCAACAGTTGCAATATCCGCTGCTGGATATAAACCGATCCATGACAGGAAATCTCAACCACATCTTCGCCGGTAAACGAATGGGGCGTACGAAAAAGGGCTATAACCACCTCGTCAATAGCTTCGTCGCCATCGGCAATACTTCCGAAATGAAGCGAATTGGCTTTTTGCCCGGCCAGTTTTTTACCTGCTTTGGGCGACCGGAATACCTGGTCGGCGATGGAAACAGCATTTTCGCCCGCCAACCGGATGGTGGCAATAGCACCCATTCCGGGCGATGTGGCAATAGCGCATATAGTTGATTGATCGATCATCAAATATGTATAAATTAGGATGCAAAATAATAAAGAAATTTGCAATACCGGGTATTGCTTCCAACTTTGCCTGCAAATGAATATATTTATGCAATGGTTTTTCAGACTAAAAAGAAAAAAGATTTTTACATAGTCTGATCTTTCCAAATAGTAATTGTTTAAAATAGGACAGATGATCGGATATCGTTTTAATAAAAAAAACTAAAAAATTGTACTATGAGTTTACTGGAACACTTTGACCACCCGGGGAGAAAACAAGATAAAGAACATTTTAGCCATCTGATTCAAATAGCATTGGCTGACGGAAAAATAGAGAGTTCGGAATTGGAAATGCTACACAATCTGGGGAATAAGTTGGGATTAACTACCCCTGAAATTGATAATTTACTTGAGTCAAACAAAAAATCATACTACATTCCTCCGTATGAGCTATCGAAACGGTTCGCACAATTGTATGATGTTGTGAAAATAATTTTTGCCGACGGAAAAATCGATGATAATGAAATGCGCCTGGCAACCAGTCTTGCGATAAAATCAGGATTTGCAGAACAAGACATTCCCGTCCTTTTGGATGTGCTGACAAACGGAATAAAAAACAGGGAAGACGAAGACGATCTTTTTGATTTGTACAGGAAGAAAAGAATGAAATAAATGATATACACGAAGCAGAATTGGTGTGGTTTACGGATTAACCATTTATCAGATGGTTTTCAGGTGTTTAAAATAGATAACCGGCAGTTCTTTTATGCGAAGCCGATGATGATAAACCCATATCGTGAGTATTCGTTCAGCTAAAAAACCCATTATTCGTTGCTGGTAACCTTCGTATTTTGCTTTATCTATTCGTCTTTCAAATTCGAAAAGCACGTCGAACCACCATTTTACACATCGTTCATGGTCGTTTCGTTTCAGTGCAAACATATTATTGGCAAACAACCTGTTGCCGTCCATTACCTCTTCAAAGGCCGGCATGTATTCGGGGTGATTATCGCGGATGATTTCAGTAAGTAATTCCATATCTTCTGCACCGTGATACCGGCAGAAATGCTCTTTTACCGAATACCGGAGTTTTCTTCGTACAGGAAATATGGCATCGTATTCAGACATGATCCCGCGTATCTCGTTTTCCGTGAGTATACGATCGGCAAACCGGTTGATTCTTCGGGTATAAATTAAGCCGAACCGTTTTTTATACAAGCCTGCCGGAAAATAGAGAAGACGTTTGATCCTGTATAGAAAGGGTTCCTTCTTGGCAGTAAAATACCGGCGATAATGGCAGCTACCAGTTATGTCGTACGAAGTATTTTTCCACGCCCAGTAAATACCTGTTAACTCGCTGTAATATCTGTTTTTCTCTGAAATAGAATCTCCGCTGTCGTCGCCCGTAAAACCACTTGTATTGTGCAGCAGGGCATTTCCGGCCATCACTGGCTGATAGATGGAATGCCCGAAAGGGAAAATGCCGTTTTTATAATAATAGACAAAAATTGCGATATCTGATGATGAAACTGCCATACTCATATTTCACTTTGCGTGGCAAAGATATTCATTTTGAATGTTTCTGTCGTCTATTCAGGCTGCATCCTGTTTAATTTATGGTAAGCTTTTTTTCATTTTTTGCAATAAAATTCGATGACCAGTAAAACTATTGATTCAAACATTCCATGAATTATTGCTACTCTGCTGTGCTTTCTGCAAAAATTGGCTTCAGCATGATAGTTGGAACAATCAAACTATTATATTTGCTCAGCAAAAAATAAAAATTCAGAAAAAATGAAGTTATTAGAAGGTAAAACTGCTATTGTAACCGGCGCTTCCAGGGGAATTGGAAAAGCCATTGCACTGAAATTTGCCGAAGAAGGCTGTAATATCGCATTTACTGACCTGTTCGCCGACGATAACATGAAAGCGACCGAAGCCGAAATTGCCTCTTTGGGCGTGAAAGTAAAAGGATATGCCTCGAATGCCGCCAGTTTTGAAGATACCGGCAGGGTTGTAAGTGAAATTGCAAATGAGTTTGGCAGTATTGATGTACTGGTTAATAATGCCGGAATTACCAAGGATGGCGCCTTGAAAAGGATGACCGAAGAACAATGGGACATGGTTATTTCCGTAAACCTAAAATCGGTTTTTAATTTTACGAAAGCGGTACAACCGGTTATGTGGAAACAGGGAAAAGGCAGTATTGTCAACCTGAGTTCGGTGGTCGGCGTTTCCGGAAATGCAAACCAGATTAATTATTCGTCTTCAAAGGCCGGGATACTGGGCTTTACTAAATCGGCTGCGAAAGAATTTGGGATCAGAAACATTCGTTGCAATGCAATAGCGCCGGGTTTTATTATTACCGAAATGACTGGTCAACTGCCAGAAGAAATCAGAAAAGCATGGGAAGCAAATATCCCGATGAAACGTGGCGGATCGCCTGAAGAGGTTGCGAAAACTGCACTTTTCCTTGCATGCGACCTTTCTTCTTACGTGAGCGGACAGGTAATTAACGTTTGCGGTGCAATGAACACATAACAAACATTGACAGATAAATGCAAAGCCGTCCTTCAAAACAGGCCGGCTTTTTAATTTTTTCTAAAAAAGCAGAAATCCGTCTTGAAGCATCATTACGAAGAGGTATTTTCATTCCAGGGGAGGAACGGTAATATTTTTTTCGTAACTTGTGTCTTCAGTGAAAAAGTGGATGTATGAACAGAAAGAGGATTTCATTCCGTTTAAGTATTTACATTTTATCCACCACCATTGTTGTTATTTCGGCCATCGTATTATTGAATTACAATTATACGAAGCGAATGTTGATGCAGCATATAGAAGAAAGTGCGATCAACCAAAGTGAACTGATTATCAATCGTATTGCCAGGCAAATTATTACGGCCCAGGAAATTACCCGAAACGTTGCCAACCAATCGCTGTATTACCTGAAACATAACGACCTGGAATTTTTTCTGAAAAATGTACTCGAAGCCAACCAGATACTCAATAGTATTCATGTTGACATGAAACCTGAATTTTCAGGCGGAAAATTGCAATTAAGTTATTCTGCCCATAAAGACAGTAGTACTATTCTCTGTTCTGATACCGGTAACAAATGGATATTCAAACAATATCCTGACATTTATAGCTATCTGGAAAAGAATCCGAATGGGTTCTGGACCGATCCTTACTCATGTGAATATACAGGCAAGGGATTGGTAATTTCATATATTTTTCCGGTAAAACTGCCTGGAACCAACCATATTGCAGGAAATGTGTCAGGCGAAATAGCAATGGAATATATCAACCAGATTGTATCAGGTATTAAAATAGGAGAGGAGGGCGCTTCTTTTGTTATAAATAAATCGGGGTTGTTTCTGACCCATCCTGTAAATGAGTGGATCATGAAAAAAAATCTTTTTGAACTGTCAGAAAAAATACTTCCCAAAAATATTGATGAAATACAGAAGATGATCAAAGAAGAGAAACGCGGTTCAGGTTTTGCATATCCCGAAATGTTTAACTACCGGAAATCGTGGTTCTATTTTGCCCCCATGCCATTTATTAACTGGACCATCATTATTTTAATTCCGGATAAAGAACTGTTTAACGACCTCTGGCTGGTATTCCGGGAAATTGTATTTGTATCGCTATTAGGAGTATTGCTGATATTCACTATCTTCATTTTCATTTTCCGGCACACTTTAAAACCATTGGTGCAGATAACCCAAGATATTCAGGATTTTATTTTCGAAGGAAGAAAAGATAGTGTTAAAAATGAAATCATTACCCTGATTGAGAGCCTGGAAGAAATGCAGGCCCGGCATGGACAGTTCATTCAGGAACAAAACCAATCGAAAAAAGACAGGCGCAGGTTTGAGAAAGATATGAAATCGGCCAAAGAGATTCAGCTCAATATTATTCCATCCGGATACCCGGCATTTCCTGATCGGGACGAGATTGACCTTTATGCTGTATTGAAACCGGCGCAGATCATTGGAGGCGACCTCTACGACTACTTTTTTATCGACAAAGATCATCTTCTGTTTGCGATTGGCGACATTTCAGGAAAAGGAATCCCCGCTTCGCTATTCATGGCCGTGGCTCATACGCTGATAAAAAGTAATGCAGATGTGCTTTCTTCAAAACATATCGTTGAACAGTTGAATAAGAAACTCATTGTAAGGAATACCAATCAGCATTTTCTTACCATTTTCATGGGCATACTTGACATCAAAAACGGTATTCTCGATTACTGTAATGCAGCACACAATTATCCTTATATTCTCAGGGCTAACGGTTCAATTGAATCATTGGATGAAACGCATGGTCTGCCTGTCGGTATTTATCCGAATAAGTTGTATAACAGCAGCACCGCTGTATTAAGAACCGGCGATACAATTCTACTTTATACTGATGGGGTTATCGATTGCAGGGATGAAAATGACAACACATACGGGCAGCAACGTTTCGAAGAAAATTTACAAAACCTGAATAACCTTAGTTGTTTCAAAATGGTAACGAAAATCGAAAACAGCCTGAGATTGTTTAAAGGAACTTCAGAACAGGCTGATGATATTAGTTTGATGGCACTTCAGTACAAAGCTGGCAAACAGTAGCACTTTCATAAGGAAGCATTACAGATTATGCTTCCTTATGAAGTTTTTTTGGCATCCAATATTTTGATTTTTATAGTTTCCGCCTTTTTATCGAAGCCAACAGAAATTATATCTCCCTCAGTTACCGATGCTTTAATGATCACTTCGGCCATCTCGTCTTCCAAATATTTCTGAATTGCCCTTTTTAATGGACGCGCACCGTATTGGGCATCATATCCTTTTTCAGCAATATAATCTTTGGCAGCAGGCGAAATCTTCAGTTTATAATTCAGCGAAGCGACTCTATCGTATAACCCTTTCAATTCAATATCAATGATTTGATGAATATGCTCCCGGGTAAGTGCATTAAACATGACCACGTCATCAATACGGTTCAGGAATTCTGGAGCAAATGCTTTCTTCAGCGCTTTCTGTACAATGTATTTAGCATTTTCATTATCATCTTCGACCGTTTTTGGGCTCGTAAAACCAACACCACGACCAAAGTCGCTTAACTGGCGCGAACCAATATTTGAAGTCATGATGATAATTGTATTTTTGAAATCAACACTGCGCCCCAAACTGTCCGTCAGACGACCTTCATCCAAAACCTGAAGCAGGATATGGAAAACATCGGGATGTGCTTTTTCTATCTCATCAAGCAATACTACAGAATAAGGTTTCCGGCGTACTTTCTCAGTCAACTGGCCGCCCTCTTCATAACCGACATATCCCGGAGGCGCTCCGACCAGACGGGAGACAGAAAATTTCTCCATGTATTCGCTCATATCAATGCGAATCAACGAGTCGATACTGTCGAACAAATATTTGGCAAGCACCTTTGCCAACTGGGTTTTTCCAACTCCGGTAGGACCAAGGAATACAAATGAACCAATTGGTTTGTTGGGATCTTTCAGTCCGGCCCGGTTGCGCTGGATAGCTTTTACAATTTTTTGAATTGCTTCATCTTGCCCAACAACACTGCCTTTTAGTTCTTTGCCCATGTTCATCAGGCGGATACCTTCGGCCTGGGCGATGCGGGTAACCGGAACTCCCGACATCATAGCGACTACTTCGGCAACTTTTTCTTCAGAAACTATTTCACGGTGACTGACCAGTTCTTTTTCCCATGCCTCTTTCTCACTTTCAAGCAGTTGCATCAGGTTCTTTTCCTTATCCCGGAAATTGGCTGCCAATTCAAAATTCTGGCTTTTTACAGCTTTTATCTTTTCATCGCGTGTTTTATCGATTTTTTCTTCCAGTTTCACAATTCGGTCGGGAACATTAATGTTCGAAATATGTACCCGCGAACCCGCTTCGTCAAGAGCATCAATCGCTTTATCGGGCAAATAACGGTCGGTAATATACCGGGCCGTCAATTTCACACAGGCTTCAATTGCTTCCGGAGTATACGTCACATTGTGGTGATCTTCGTAACGTTCCTTGATATTATTCAGTATTTCAATGGTTTCATCAACCGAAGTGGGGTCAACCATTACTTTTTGGAAACGGCGTTCCAATGCGCCGTCTTTTTCAATATGCTGACGATATTCATCCAGGGTTGTAGCGCCGATACACTGAATATCGCCCCGTGCCAACGCCGGTTTCAGCATGTTGGCTGCATCAAGCGAACCAGTGGCGCCACCTGCACCGACAATGGTGTGTATTTCATCGATAAATAAAATCACATTGCTCACTTTCGAAAGCTCGTTTAAAATGGCTTTCATGCGCTCTTCAAACTGCCCACGGTATTTGGTACCGGCAACAATAGAAGCAATATCAAGACTTACAACACGCTTGTCGAACAACACCCGCGATACTTTCTTTTGGATGATACGAATAGCCAACCCTTCGGCTATCGCCGATTTTCCCACACCGGGTTCCCCAATAAGTATTGGGTTGTTTTTCTTTCTTCTTGATAAAATCTGGGCCAATCGTTCAATTTCGTTTTCGCGTCCCACAATCGGGTCAAGACTGTTTTCTTCAGCCGCTTTGGTAATGTCAATCCCAAAATTATCGAGTACCGGAGTTTCCGATTTTGCCCCGGAAGTTTTTTTTGGGGCATTTGGTTCCTTTGAAAACGATTCTTCTGCTTCATCGTCATCGTCATCCGACGAATAATCTGATTTGGCTTCCGGTTGTTTGTAATCTTCCATACGCGACTTTAATATATAATAATTGATATGAAATTCGCTCAGTATACTGGCAATCTCGCTTTCTTTTTCTTTTAATATCGCAAGCAGCAGGTGGCCGGTGTTAATCGTAGAGCTATTCATTGAACGAGCTTCGAGATAAACTATTTTAAGCGCTTTTTCAGCTGATTTCAATAATTGGACTGATGCCTGAGGGTCAATTTCTTTTTCTTTACGCAGTTTATTTTCAACTGCCATTTTTACCTCTGTCAGGTTAATTCCAAGATTTGTCAGGATGTCAATGGCAATACCTTCGCCATCGCGCAAAATACCTAAAAAAATGTGTTCCAGTCCAATGTATTCGTTTCCCAACCGGATGGCCTCCTCCCGGCTATACGACAATACATCTTTTATCCTTGGTGAAAATTGTGAATCCATTCCTTGATTATAACTTTGATAACATGATTATACTTTAACAAAAACCGTTCCTTATTGTTGAAAGGCGAAAATACCGATTTTGAAATATACTCTACTCAAAATTAAGGATATTTTATCAAGCCAGTTGTTTAAAATATTGATTTTTTGAACATTAAATTGTTAAAATCTTATTCATTAATAATGACCTTAAATACGGCTGAAATGCTTTATGGAACGACAATTTTTGTATTTTTGTAGGTCAAATTTTTACAGTTTAAATAATGTAAAGGAGGATACATGTCTGAAGGTGAAAAAATTATAAAAATTAATATTGAAGAGCAGATGAAAACTGCTTACATCGACTATTCGATGTCAGTAATTGTTTCCCGTGCCCTTCCTGATGTAAGAGATGGTTTAAAACCTGTTCACCGCCGCGTTTTGTTCGGCATGAGCGAATTGGGAATATTATCAAACAGATCCTATAAAAAATCGGCCAGGATTGTAGGTGAGGTGCTTGGAAAGTACCATCCGCACGGCGATTCTTCCGTGTATTTCACGATGGTGCGCATGGCTCAGGACTGGTCGTTGCGCTATCCGCTGGTTGACGGACAAGGAAACTTTGGTTCCATTGACGGTGACAGTCCCGCAGCAATGCGTTACACCGAAGCCCGTATGTCGCGAATTGCAGAAGAAACATTGAGCGATTTGGATAAAAATACAGTTGATTTTCAACCGAACTTCGATGAGTCGCTGAAAGAACCAACTGTTCTGCCTACACGGATACCCAATTTGCTGGTAAACGGGGCCAGTGGTATTGCAGTAGGTATGGCTACCAATATGCCGCCTCACAATCTGAGCGATACAATTGATGCCATTATAGCCTATGTCAACGATAGAGAAATTGAAATACAGCAGCTTATTGAAATTATAAAAGCTCCTGATTTTCCTACCGGAGGTATTATTTATGGCTACCGCGGGGTACAGGAATCGTACGAGACGGGACGTGGACGGATAGTTGTACGTGGAAAAGCCCATATTGAAACGACCAGCCATGGACGCGAAAAAATTGTAATCACCGAAATTCCTTACGTAGTCAACAAGGCTGAAATGATCATGAAAATTGCCGAATTGGTGAACGAAAAGAAAATTGAAGGGATCAGCAATGTAAATGATGAATCGGATCGCGAAGGCATGCGCGTTGTTATTGATATTAAAAAAGATGAAATATCGAACGTCGTCCTTAATAAATTATACAAGTACACACAGCTTCAAAATAGTTTCAGTGTAAATAATATTGCGTTGGTAAAAGGTCGTCCGCGATTGCTGAACCTGAAAGAACTGATCCATTATTTTGTTGAGCATCGCCATGAAGTGGTTATCCGTAGGACTCAATTTGAATTGGATCAGGCCGAAAAAAGAGCTCATATCCTGGAAGGTTTGATCATTGCCAGCGATAATATCGACGAAGTAATTGCCATCATTCGCGCATCGAAAACACCCGACGAGGCACGGGAAAACCTCATGGAGCGTTTCTCTCTCAGCGATTTGCAAGCCCGCGCCATTGTAGAGATGCGCCTTCGCCAGCTTACCGGACTTGAACAGGATAAATTGCATGCAGAGTACGAGGAAATCATGAAGCTGATTGAGCGGTTAAAAGAAATCCTTGCCAACGAAGAATTGCGGATGCAGATAATAAAGGAAGAACTTCTTGAAATAAAAGCAAAATATGGCGACCAGCGCAGAACCGAAATTGTTCCAAATGCTGAAGAATTTAACCCGGAAGATTTCTATGCTGACGAAGAAATGGTAATAACCATTTCTCACATGGGATATATTAAACGCACACCACTTACCGAATTCAAAACACAGGGAAGGGGAGGAGTTGGTTCAAAAGGAGGTACTACGCGTGACGAGGATTTCCTGGAGCACATGTTTATTGCCACCATGCATAATACCCTATTGTTGTTTACTGAAAAAGGAAAATGTTTCTGGCAGAAAGTGTACCAGATTCCTGAGGGTACCAAAACATCGAAAGGACGAGCTATTCAGAACCTGCTGAATATTGAACAGGACGATAAAGTGCTGGCTTTCATTAATGTAAAAGATCTGACTGATTCAGATTACATCAATAATAATTACATCATCCTTTGCACGAAGAAAGGAATTATTAAAAAAACTTCACTGGAAGCTTATTCCCGCCCAAGGCAAAACGGAGTGAACGCGATTACCATACGCGAAGGCGACCGTTTGCTTGAAGCCCGGATGACTAACGGAAACCACGACATTATGATGGCTGTTCACTCAGGAAAAGCAATTCGTTTCAAAGATGGAGCGGTCAGGCCTATTGGGCGAACGGCATCGGGAGTACGGGGAATTACTTTGGGCAGCGAAACAGATGCAGTGGTTGGCATGATTTCTGTTGAGAACGAAAGCGAAGACGTTCTGGTCGTTTCAGAAAACGGATTTGGAAAACGTTCAAGCATAGGGGATTACAGAATTACCAACCGGGGTGGAAAAGGAGTGAAGACCATTAATATTACCGAGAAAACAGGAAAACTCATTGCTATAAAAAATGTTGATGATACCAATGATTTAATGATCATCACACAAAATGGATTAGCAATTCGTCTCCCGGTAGCTCAGCTTCGTATCATGGGAAGAGCTGCACAAGGTGTCAAACTTATAAATCTGAAAGACAATGATATAATTGCTTCAGTTGCAAGGGTAATCAACAGTGATGATTCTGAATCAGGTTCTGAAAATATCAATTTGGAAAATAACGAAAATATTGATTCAGAAAATAATGGAACAGACGAATAGAAGTTTGATTAACTGATATTTGGTACGGAGTTGAAAAAAATTATTTTTGTAGAAAATTATTTATAAACTATTTGTGATGAAGAAAACTATTTTATTACTAGCCTTGCTTTTTGCTTTCACCGGCATTTTTGCACAAAAAGGAAAAGTTACGACAGCATTGAATTTCAAAGATACAGGGAAACTCGATAAAGCAGTTGAAGCGATTGAGGAAGCTGTTGATCCAAGCAATGAAAAAGCCGTTACATCTATTCCATGGCCAAGAACATGGGAAGTCAGGGGGGAAATCTATCAGGCTGTATTTCAGTCGAAAGATGCAAACATTAAAAATTTATCAGACAATCCGCTAGGACTTGCTTTTGAATCGTATAAAAAAGCGCTGGAACTGGATGAAAAAGCAAAAAACGCGAAAAGCATCAAAATTAAATTGACCCTGTTAACCGCTGACCTTACCAATCAGGCTGTTGAAGCATTTAACAATGAAGACTATGAAAAAGCGCTCGATTCATTTGAACAAATACTTGAACTTGAAGCGCTTCCTGCAATGAAACCGGAAGGTGACGAAGTTTCAGTGGATACCGTGATTATATACAACGCTGGTTTGGCCGCCTATAATGCTGAAAAGTATGATGATGCAATCAAATATTACAAAGAAGCTTCAAAATACAAATACAATGGCGCCCGTACTCATCAGTTGATTTCAAGTAGCTACATTTCAAAAAAAGATACATTGGGAGCATTGGCAGCTTTGCAAGATGGACTGAAAGAATATCCTGATAACAGTGCAATAATGGTCGAAATTATTAATATTTACCTGAATCTGAATAAGAGCGACGATGCTATGAAATACCTTGATATGGCTATTTCACAGGATCCGGAAAACGCTTCGTTCCATTTCGCTCTCGGTACTCTTTATGATAAATTGGAACGATTTGAAGATTCGAAGAAATGTTACGAAAAAGCTATTGCTTTTAAACCCGACTATTTTGACGCATATTATAATCTTGGAGCTTTGTTTTTCAACCGCGGTGTAAAGCAAGTTGATGTTGCCAATGCAGTTCCTGCCAGTGATCCTGAAAGATATGAGGCTGAAAAAAACAAAGCCAATGAAGAATTCAAAAAAGCTATTCCGTATATGGAAAAAGCTCATGAATGCAATCCCAAAGACCGTTACACATTGGAATCGTTAAAAGCTTTGTATTATCGTCAGGGAATGATCGATAAGCAAAAAGAAGTTGAAGAAAAAATGAAGAACCTGGAATAAGACATTTATAAGGGAGAATAAAATCTCCCTTATTTTTCAGATATTTAATTTAACTTAATATCAATTCTAAGACAAATGGATAAATCTTCAATTTAAGAATTTTCCCATTAATCAAGGTTCTTATGCTTTATTTTCTCTACCCCATGGTGAAACCTAAATATCAACCTCTCGCTTGATGTAATTTGAATAATCTTTCAGAATTGGCGTGTATTCTTGCGCAAATAATTTCGAAGAAATAATGAAATCAGCAGTTGACCGGTTGGTTGCAGTCGGGATATTGTATAAAGTTGAAATGCGAAGCAACGCTTTTACATCAACATCATGAGGCTGTGGTTGCATGGGGTCCCAAAAAAAGATTAGCATATCAATATTCTCTTCGCAAATCATGGCCCCCAATTGCTGGTCGCCTCCCAACGGACCCGATTTCAGACGAGTGATATGAGGCGGTATCACATCATTTTCTTCGCATTTTTTGACCAAGGCTTCTTCAACCAGTTTTCCGGTGGTGCCGGTGCAAACCAGACTGTGAGGACAAAGCTCCTTCCAGTTCCAGGAAACCCATTCAATCATATCTCTTTTGCGATTATCGTGTGCCACAATGGCAATAGTTTTTTTCTTTTTCATCTTATGGCTTTGGTGTGTACTATTGCAAAGATAGGCCATTCGGTAATATATTTTTATATCAATCGTTCTGTCTCTGACACGTTGATAATATTTTCTTAGCACAAAAAAGGCACAGTCATAATGACCATGCCTTCCGAAAATCATTTTTGTAAAAACTTATTTGAATTCTTTGAGCAAATCTTCGACCCAATGTTTTATTCGTGTACCGGATAAACGCGCCTGATTTTCCTGATCAAGAAGAAGACCTGCAAACTTTCCGTTTATTTCTGCACGCGAATATTCGTACGAGTAGTCTTCAGCACTGGTAAAGCCAATTACTTTAGCTCCGTTTTTTACTAAAATCTCATACATGATGCCAACTGCATCGCCAAAATTCTCAGGATAACCATGCTGATCGCCAAGTCCATATAAAGCGATTGTTTTCCCTTTTAAATCAAGATCTTCCAGTTCAGGTACAAATTCATCCCAGTAATTCGGAAGTTCTCCGTCGAACCAGGTAGGAACACCAAGAATGAGATTGTCGTATGCCAGAAACTTCTTTTTGTCAATTTCTTCGGCATTTACTTTTTCTACCGGTATATTGCCAAATGCTTCAACAATCTTTTCAGCAGCTTTGGCGGTTTTATTCGAGTTAAAACTGTATATAATAGCTGTTTTCTTCATTACATCTGAATTTTTTAATAAGCCAATAACTCTTTTGCAGCATTGTAAATTTTTTCAGCATTTGGAAGGATCATCCGCTCGAACGAGCGATGGAAACCAACCGGGGTGAAAGTTGCCCCTACTCGTTTTACCGGGCCATCCAGATACTCGAAAGCTTCCTCCATTATGGTTGATGTAATTTCAGCTCCAAAGCCTGAGTGTACTTTGTCTTCGTGAACCACCATTACTTTCCCGATCCGTTTCACGCCTTCCAAAATAGCTTCTTTATCGAGAGGAATAAGTGAACGCAAGTCAAGCACTTCGCTGCTTATTCCTTCTTCTTCCAGTTTATGGGCAGCCTCCAGGCACATGTGCGTGGTATTTCCGTATGTAATCATCAGCAAATCGCTGCCTGCCTTACGAATGCGGGCTTTCCCAAAAGGTACTTCAAAATCGTCGGGAATAGCCGTTGCAGCTTTCGGATCGTTGTATAATGCTTTGGGTTCCATAAACATAGTCAGCCCGCGGCTGCGTATAGCTGTACGCAACAAACCGGCAGCATCGTCGGCAAACGACGGATACACAATGCGCACTCCGGGAATTGATGTCAATGCTCCTTCAATGGTCTGTGAATGGTATAAACCACCACCAATATAACCTCCTGACGCCAGGCGAATAGTGACATTTGGCGTAAATTGTCCGTTCGATCGCCAGTAATCGTGGCTGGAATCGACATATTGTTCCATGGCTGGCCAGAAATAATCAGCAAACTCGGCACCTTCGACTACAATCCTGATTTTTTCACTGTGGCGCGACATCCCGTTGGCTGTTCCCACAATGAAGTCTTCAGCAATTGGAGCATTAAACACTCTTTTCGGACCGAATTCCTTCTGCATTCCCTTCGAGATGTTAAACACCCCGCCTTTGTCTTTATTGGCCATATCCTGTCCCCAGATAAAAGTATCAGGATTATGCCGGAATTCAGCTTTCAGCGTTTCGTTGATTGCTGTTGCCAGTTTTTTCTTTTCTCCATTTTCATTGTGAATCCCGTCGGGATATTTTTCAGATATATATGGTTCGGGAAGTACAAACTGATCAAAGGTATTTGGATCGGGATCCGGAGCTTTCAGTGCAGCTTTGTGGGCCGCTTTCAGAATGTTTTTTGATTCCTCTTCAATTGCTGCCAGTTCTTCTTCCGTAAAACGCTCGTAGCGAAGTAATAAACGACGAAATTTAGCCATCGGATCGTATTCCAGCACGTAGTTACGCTCTTCTTCCGAGCGGTATAATTCGTGGCGGTCGGAATTCGAATGTGAATGAATACGCACACAATTGGCCTGTACCATTACCGGAGTCCCGTTTTCAAGCACGTGCCTTTTTGCTTCAGTCATTGCATTCATCGAATCGAATACATCTTTGCCATTGCAATGGATGATCCGCAGGTTTTTAAACCCTGAAAAATTATTGGCTACCTTGCGGTTGGCTGTCTGGTCTTTCTTCGGAACGGAAATTCCGTAACCATTATCCTGAATAGTAAAAATAACCGGTAATTTTTCCCGCGAAGCGCCGTTGATGGCTTCGTAAACATACCCTTCGGAAAGCGACGATTCGCCCTGAGAGCTAATAGATACGGCCTTCTCACCGTAATATTTTATAGCCCGTGCAGCGCCAACTGCATGCAGCGTGTGGTTTCCGGTAAGCGACGAAACATTGTGGATATTCCACTGTGGTTTGGCAAAGTGGTTCGACATGTGCCGTCCACCGCTGGTCGGATCAGTTGCTTTTGAAATCCCGTTCAGAATTAGTTCTTCTGCTGTCATCCCGCACGACAATGCTGAAAGCATATCTCGATAATAAAGGAAAATGTGGTCTTTTTGTTTTTCAAATATTTGTCCGATAGCCAATTGGATACCATCGTGTCCGGCATACGGGCCGTGATACGACCAACCAATGGCCTGTTTTAAATAATTGGGGGCTTTCTCATCAATAGCCCTGCCAATAGTCATCAGCCTAAACCACTTTTCAAGCGTTTCCTTGTCGGTGGTTTTTATGCTGTATACTTTGGGTACCGTAATCATATTTTCAGTTTTTTCTTTTATACTTCTCGATTAATATCAAATTCTTCCAAAATATCGGCTATTCTTCGTAAAAATGCACCTCCCAGCGCCCCGTCAATAATCCGGTGATCATACGAGAGCGACAAAAACATTTTGTGACGCACCACAATAGCATCACCGGTTGGCGTTTCCATTACTGCCGGTTTCTTTTCGATACTTCCGGTGGCAAGAATGGCTACCTGGGGCTGATTGATAATCGGGGTACCAATAATGTTACGGAACGAACCGAAATTGGTAATGGTAAATGTTCCTCCCTGATAATCTTCCGGGGTAAGTTTATTGGTACGGGCTGCTTCAGCCAACTGGTTCAGGTTTTTTGCCAACCCTACCAGATTTTTCTGTTCAGCGTTTTTAATAACCGGGACAACCAGGTTTCCGTCAGGTTTGGCGACGGCAATAGCAACGTTGATGTCTTTCTTCATAATAATCCGGGTTCCGTCGACCGATGAATTGACCAGTGGAAATTCAGATAATGCTCTGGCTACTGCTTCAATAAATACAGGCATAAAGGTGATTTTATCGCCATATTTTATACTGAACTGGTCTTTTACATTGTTTCTCCAAAGTACAAGGTTCGTTACATCGGCTTCGACTACGGAAGTAACATGAGGCGAAACCTGCTTCGACATTACCATGTGTTCGGCAATCAGTTTACGTACACGATCCATTTCAATGATTTGATCCTGACCACCGATTGAAACCGGAATTTTAGTTTGACTTCCGGCGGATGCAGCTTGTTTGGAAGTGGTTACCGGAGCAACATTTCCTGATTTACGATCTTCGAGATATTTCAGAATATCGTTTTTCTGAACACGTCCATTTTGTCCCGATCCCTGAATAGATTCCATCTCATCGAGGCTCACATTTTCAGTCCTGGCAATCGACATTACCAAAGGAGAATAGAACCGTCCTGATTTGGCAATGGCTCTTTCCTGTTCAGTAGCTTTCTCTGCCACCGGTTTTGCATCTTTATTATTGTCTTCAGTAGCCTTTATTTCTGTGGTAACCGGTTTTTCAATTGGTTTTTCCGGCTCATCATCGTCACCATCCATGGTAATAATTGCAACAATTTCGCCAACCGGAACCAAAGCATTTTCAGGATGAAAAATTTTCTTTATAATTCCTTCTACCGGAGACGGAATCTCCGAATCAACTTTATCGGTAGCTACTTCAAAAAGTGAGTCGTCCTCTTCAATTCGATCCCCTTCTTTTACAAACCACTTAGTAATAGTCGCTTCCTGAACACTTTCACCCAGTTTTGGCATCTGGATTTTAAATTCTGACATAGTTTTTACTTATTTATTTAACATCTCAATTTTTGATTTTTCACCATATCCAACAAGCCAGCGGATGAAAAGTTCAAAATCATGAGAACATATTAAGAAACAAGAAAATCCCGGAAACAAAGAGATATGAAAGTAAAAGTTATTAATTGAATGAGTGAAAAAAGAGAATTATTTAGGTGGATAATAATTGAATAAATCCTGGTCGGGCCATGTTTTTATATGCCCCAAAACTTTGGTCATAATGCTATTTATTTCGTTGGCAAATGAAGTACCTTTCCACGAACTTGAATTAAACAAGACAACCCAACTAATTCCGTTTTTGCAACGTTTCATCATTGCCGAAGTACCGGCCATACTGCCGGTTCGCCACCAGTCTCCATCTTTGGAAATTTTAAGCCATCCCAACGGGCCACGGGTGCGTTCATCGCATACCATCTCGCGAAGTAAGCCGGAAGGGATAATATCTTTTACGTTACTGTGTCCATCAATCAGAACAAGCAATCTGGCCAGTTCAACCGATGATGCCACCCATCCGCCGGCAGGGCCAAGAAGTTCAATCGGGTTGCCACCGTATGTTTTCGATACCAACTGGTCACTCCCGTCAAAACCAGGTATACGAGGGCTGTCTTCCTGTTCGTAGTATTTTACTTCATTCTCAAATTTGCCTTCTTCCAAACTCGATCCGATATGCATGTCATATATCCCGTTTGGCAAAAGAATTTCGTTCCGGATATATTCTTCATAGGGTTTACCGGAAACTTTCGAAATCACTTCGCCAAGAAACATATATCCCATGTTGGAATAAGAAGCGCTTGAGCCCGGGGCAAAATGTAAATTACGCTCAGCAATAAATTTATAAAAGGTACGGATTGTTGCCGGAGGTACATCTCCAACTTTTTCTGCAATGCTCAGTGAATTAAAAGCCGGGTCACCATATCGTTGTGACCAACCTCCTGAATGTGCCAAAAGATGTCGCACTGTGATGTTTTTCAGCCGATTATCTTTTATATTACTGAAAATTGAGTCGTTGAGAATCGCACCTTCGCCAAAAACTCTTGAGTCGAGGCGTAATTTTCCATTCTCAACGAGTTTAAGAATGGCTACGGCAGTAACCAGTTTTGAAATACTTGCCAGGCGAAAAATATTACCGGGAGTAACCTTGATTCCTTTTTCCCGGTCGGCATAGCCAAAACCATGTGCATATACAAGACGTTCATCCTTTATTATTGCAACCGACATTCCGGTCATGGCCCACTTTCCAAGAAAGTTCTCAAACTGACGATCCATGTAATCCGACTGTTTGAACTCGGAAAGCTCATTGCATATCCGGCGATTTAAGCATTTGGTTTCAAGTTCTGTCGGATTTTCGATTACTATAGTACTATTTCGATTGACAAACTTGCAACTGATGATCAATAGGGCGATGCTCAGAGATAATATTTTTACAACACGCATAATTTACAAATATGAATTACAAATATTTACATTTGTAATTTACCAATTAATTCACTGATTGAATGGAGTTTATGCCGATCTAAATATGATTCAATTCCGGAAATTGTCTTTTCAAAGATGTCCGGGTCTTTAAAAATACCCGTCCCTATTTGGACAGCAGAAGCGCCAGCCAGTATAAATTCAATGGCATCGGTGGCATTCATAATTCCCCCCATACCGATTATTGGTATTTTCACTGCATTGTGGACCTGCCAAACCATACGCAGCGCAATCGGTTTAACAGCCGGTCCGCTTAAACCTCCGGTCACTGTAGACAGAACAGGCTTTCTCTTTTCTGCATCAACTGCCATTCCCAGTAAGGTATTGATCAGCGATACAGAATCAGCTCCCTGTGCTTCACAAACTTTGGCAATCTCCGTAATGCTGGTAATGTTAGGCGAAAGCTTTACGATCAAAGTCTTATTATATACCTTGCGAACCGCTTTTACCACCGCTTCCGCAGCCGGACAACTCACTCCAAAAGCCATTCCACCCTCTTTCACGTTTGGACAACTGATATTCAGTTCAATAGCCGGAATCTTTTCCAGTTCATTGATTCGTTCCGTTACAGCAATGTATTCTTCAATAGTTGACCCGTTTACATTGACAATAAAATGAGTGTCAATATCTTTTATGCCAGGATAAATATTCCTGACAAAATTATCAACCCCTTTGTTTTGCAATCCAACGGCATTCAACATTCCAGAGGGTGTTTCAGCCATCCTTGGATAAGAATTTCCTTCTCTCGGATTCAGCGTGGTTCCTTTCATCACCACTCCCCCAAGGCTTTCCAGATTCACAAAATCCTGTATTTCCTTACCAAAACCACAGGTTCCGGAGGCCGTAAGTACAGGGTTTTTAAAAAGGATATCGTGTATTTTTATGCTTAGATCTGCCATTTTAAATCATTTATATTGAATACCGGCCCTTCTGTACATACACATAAGTTCCCGTGCTTTGTGTCTTCCACACAGCACAGGCAAACACCAAAGCCACAGGCCATTGTATTTTCAAGTGAAACTTCACAGAATAGTTTTCTTTTGTAAGCCTCTTTTGCAACGGCTTTCATCATCGGATCGGGGCCACAGGTGTAGATTTTATCAAAGCTCTCAAGCTGGTGAGTAAACAACGGATGGTGGGTAACAAACCCCTTTTCTCCTTTCGAGCCGTCTTCAGTAGCATAATACAAGTTCGCCAGACCTTCATATTCGCTTATATCCACATGATCGGTAGCAGATCTTGCTCCCAGTATCATGTGTACCTGTTCGGGCTTTAAACCGCATATTTTAGCCAAAAATAACATCGGTGCAACTCCGCTCCCGCCACCAATCAGCAAAATTCTATCATTTGGAAGAGGTAATGTGAACGGTTTGCCCAGTGGAAATATTACACTGACCAGCTCTCCTGGTATATATTCTGTAAAAACTTTGGAACCGCGCCCCAAAATTTTTACAAGTAGTGAAATAGTCCGGTTTTCGTAGTCAACATCCATAATAGAAAAGGGACGCCGTAAAAATATTTCTGTGGCTTTTTTAATCTCCACATTGACAAACTGTCCCGGGAATATGTCACTTAAAGGAGTCTTAGATTGGAGTTTTAATAGAAAATTATCTTTATTAAGCTGCTTATTATCAATCAACAATAAGTCACTGACTGTTTTCCTCATATTCACTGATTTGAGGGCAAAGATAATTCGATGCAGGATATTACGCAACAAAATAAACGCGGCAACCTGCTGCAAGCATCATTTATTTTGTCCACATTTCATAATCAACTACAAATAAATCAATTAATTAAACCGTTAATATTTATTTTGAAGGATGATATACCCGAAATGTTTGATCGGAATAAAATATCATTACACGCTCAATGGTTTTATCATCCAAATTCACATTTGTTTGTGCTGATATTTCTTTGTTCCGGATATGTAGCTGCATTTCTGGTTCCGGTGCAGAGATCGTTTCTGCTTTTTTCTCCGGAACTGAATAGACAACTGCATCTTCTTCTTTTAGATTAGTCGTATTCTTCCCGGAAATAGGAATTTTTTCAGAGGTTTCAGAATAATTATCAAATAAACCGGGACTAAGAACGGGCTTTCCCTCCATCATTTCACCTTCTCCCATGAGTAGCCATTTGGCGTTTAGTTTGGGATATTTCTTCAGAAGCTTTTCAATAAAAGGAAAACTGGGATTGTTCCTTCCTTTTAGTACATGGGTCACATTTGATCTCTGAACACCGATATTATCAGCCAGCTCAGAGGATGAAAGCCCCTGCAATTCCATAAATCTTTTGATTCTTTCGTTCATCTTTTGTGAATTTATACACTTTACAAAAGTACAAAGTATTATTCACATATCTGAAGTCATTTTGTAATTTCATGAATGTACATTTGTGAATACCAATGAGCGGTTTATGAAATAAACCAATATAAATCGACTCTAATATCACTTTAATTAAATCTATTAATTGCATAGATATTAACGAATTATATATAAAATTTAATGTCATTTAATCAGTTAAATTACATCTTTAAATTTCAATGTAAATTATAAATCGATATCAATGGCCTATATGTTTTGATTATCTGTGCTATATGAACATTTTTTTGATGATAATTTATTCATATTATTGAGATTACATTTGTAATTTTTAAATGATGTATCCCGATATAATACTTTAAAGGAAGAAAAATGTTTTTTGTTGACTTTTGTGAATTATAAATTTTTTGTGTTGCTCCTCTCCTATTATTTACAAATTAGAATAGCTGAATCTTTTTGTCAATGCAACAAGAAATCATTGTATAAAAAATATAGAGCAGATTTTTATTTATAAATTATCAAGTCAGTGATAATTATTTCCCCTGTCCGAATGTCCAGGATAGAAAATGAAGAAAAGTATTTTCAGATGAAAATTTTCGAGGCCGTTGTATAAGAAAAATCAAATATTAAATTCTCAGAGGCTTAAAATTTTGGTTTTTTGAGGATATTAAATTGGAATTCAAATAATTGCATCTATTTATTGTCGATTATTAAAAGCCTCCGGTTACATATCTGCTCATTAAAATCTATCTTTTAGCCTTGACTTTCTTGTTTTTGTAGTTCTCGGCCATTATCATCCCTGAACGATTCAGCCACTTGCCTATTTTGCTCCGGCAATTACCATATACATATCTTCGGGCGATAAATACGTTTGAGCCAGCTTTTGTAATTCTTCTGCTGTAATCCGGTTTAAAACCTCTAAGTAATATTCATAAAAATCGTAGCCGAGCCCAAAATCATTAATCGCTTTAAAACTGGTTGCCAGTGCAAACGGACCATCAAAGTCACGGAGGAATTCGCCCAGCAGAAAACTTTTTACCGTTTCCAGTTCCTCTGCAGGCACTGGCTCATTCTGTAGACGTTCCAGCTCCCTGTTTATTTCAATAATTGTTGCCTCGGTATATTCACTGCCCACTTCGGTTGAGATAACTAAGTAAGCCGCCTCTTTCAACGGAAAAATATAAGCTCCGATGCCATACGTGTACCCCTTTTCCTCCCGGATGTTCATCATCAGACGAGAACCGAAATAACCACCCAGCAAAGTCACCAACACAGATAATGCCGGAAAGTCGGGATGTGATTTTCCGACACACGGCTTTCCGATCCGAATAGCAGATTGCAATGAATTGGGCTTAATCAGCTTGTGGTACTTTTCATGCGAAGGCACGACTGTAAAATTCCGTACTGGACCCGAAACAGCTCTCCAATCGTCGCCTCCAAAATACTTGTCTATTAACAAATGTACCTGGCGGTCAGCATTTCCGGCAACAATAACCCGGCAATTACCCGAATGATAGTACGTTTTGAAGAAGTGAACCAACTTTTCACTGGTAATTGCTTCAAAATCTTCAATGCGGTTATTTATTGAATACGGATGTTTTTCGCCAAACAGCACCGTGGTGAATTTCTTCTGACAAAGAACTTTTACCTTTTCATTATCAAGTTTAAATTTCTGTTTGTGTTTTTCCAGCAGCACATTGAGTTCGTGTTGCGGAAAAGCTGGTCTTTTCAGAATTTCTTCTGTAACTGCAAGTATTTCAGGTAAGTATTTATTCAGACTGATAATGCTCACGGTTGCAAAATTCTGGTCGGCCCCAGCCTGTATATATGCCCCGTAATAATCAAATATCTCTGCTATTTCAGCAGAACTGTATCGTTCGCTGCCTTCCTGAAGCATGTAACTTGTAAAGCTGGCAATGAACTTTTCATCCTGTTGCCAGGCGCCTGCTTCAAAAATGAAATCAATTTTCACCACTTCCTGAGCCGGTGCATCGATATAATAAACCGGTAAATCATTGCCCAGCAATTCTTTTTCAGCTTGCAGGTAATCAATATGCCGGATTGGTTGAACGTTTGGCGCTATACTTCTGTTAATCATGTTTTTGCTTTTTTGCCCTGTAATACAATACCGAACAATTCTCCGGAACAAAGATATGCGAAGCGACCATTTGAATATCGGTTGCCGATACAGCACGGTACCCGTCCATCTGGGTATTAATCAGCGCTGCATCTTTCAACACTTCCAGCGTTGCCAAATTTTGTGCCTTGTTCTGATAACTGATCTCACTATATATCAGATTTGCTTCGAATTTATTTTTCACCTTTTCCAACTCGCGGGCATCCACCGGAGCCAACTTGATCAGTTCAATTTCATTTTCCAGCTCAGCCCTCGCCTCTTCCAGATCAATTCCTTCCGAAGGATTTCCTGAGAAAATAAAAAGCCCCGGGTCGTAATCACCGGAAATATAGGCATCAAGTGTGGTAAATATCTTTTTTTCCTGCACCAGCCGCTGGTACAAACGCGATGAGTTGCCGTTCGACAGTACATCCGAAATCATATCTGTTGCGTAATAATCAGGATGCAGCCGGTCGGCCATGTGAAAAGCCATGTAAAGTGCATCGTTGGGAACATCGCGGTAGACTGTTTGCTCACGGTAAGCTGTCTGAGGCGGTTCAACGGGAATATTTTTAGGAGCAAGTTCACGCGCAGGAATCGTGCTAAACCACTTTTCAGCCAGTTTCATTACTTCAGCAGAAGTAATATCCCCGGTCACCACCAGTACTGCATTATTGGGCGCATAATGGTGATAAAAAAAGTCTTTTACATGACTAAGTGTGGCGTTTTCGATATGACTAATCTCCTGGCCAATGGTTGCCCAGCGGTACGGGTGCACCTGGTAAGCCATTCCACGAATCAGCGCCCACACATCGCCGTATGGTTGGTTCAGGTTTCGCTGTTTAAATTCCTCAATCACCACATTTTTCTGCACATCAAGGCTTTTTTGCGAAAAAGCCAATTCCAGCATCCGGTCTGATTCGAGCCAGAAACCGGTTTCCATATTTACTTTCGGAACAGTTAAATAATAGTTAGTCAGGTCGTTGGTGGTGTAGGCATTGTTATCACCTCCAGCCTTTTGCAGGGGTTCGTCGTAACTGGGGATGTGTTTCGATCCGCCGAACATCAGGTGTTCGAAGAGATGCGCAAAGCCCGTCCTTGCAGGGTCTTCGTCACGTGAACCGACCTTATAGCAAACATCAATGGCCACCATCGGGGTTGTTTTATCCTGATGGACGATCACGGTCAGTCCGTTGTCAAGTATATATTTTTCGAAATTGATCATCAACTATTATTCAAATTATTTTTTCATACAGACAGACCAGTCTTTCAGCCTGCTTTTTTATATCAAAATACATCCGTACCCCCTCCTGTCCTTTTTGGCTCAGTTCGGCAAGTTTTTCTTTATCCAGAATAATGCTCCCCAGTGCTTCAGTAAGTTTTTCCGGCGTGTTGGGCATGTAAATAATGCCGCCCCCGCTCCTTCCTGTCACTTCCGGAAATGCTCCCAATGCAGGCTGCACCAAAGGAATTCCTGATGCCAGTACCTCCAGTTGGTAAAGTCCGAATGCTTCGCCTTGCAGTACCGGAACAGAAACGACTGATACAGTATCAAAAAAATTCTGTCGCTCTTCGCCTTCGAATTCTTCAACCCAACAAACCTGTTCGTCCAATCCGGCAGCGGTAATTTTATTTTTTTGTTCTTTAATGAATTTCAGGTCATCACCGGTTTTACCTCCGGTAATTTTCAGTTTTACTTCAGAAAACAGCGAATCTCTTTTCAACAAAATAAATGCGTCGATCAGCACATGCAGACCGTTGCTGTGGCACATCCGCGACAAAAAACCGATGATCGGTTCTTTTTGCTGAATATCTTTTGGTTGATAATCATCAGGTTCGACACCAATATGAATGGTATGCAGCCGGTCTTCCGGGATGGTCATTTTTTTCCGGATTTCACCTGCATAAAAGTCGCTCACCGACACAAATGCATCCACATCTTTTCCGCATTCGCTCATCAATTGCCATACTTCTGTCCGGAAAGGTTCGTCCATCACGTCAACCCACACATCTTCGTCCTGTAACGAGCAAACTATCGGAACAGCAAGCTCCTGTTTGATGCGATGAGCCAGCCCCAGCAACAAGGCATTCGACAGGTGTACCACGTCGGGACGGGCGTCGTCGCGCAACCAGGCCACCAGTTTCTCCAGTTCTTCTTTTTGATTACCCTCCTCTCCCAGCAGCATCGATACAGTCATTTCTTCCAGTCCTTTGGCGCGGGTAGAACCGGCTTTTTGAGCCGCCACATGGAGCATTGGTTTCGAATCGAGCATTTTTTCGACAAAGCCGGGCATGTGCCTGAAAACCGGAAACTGTTGCTTCAGGTACAGGTTGACGGCTCCATAGAAAACAGGAACCTCATTCAGATCGTGCGCATCGTCGAAGACGGGCAGATACAAAGGAACCTTGATCACTTCGTGTCCAAGATTACGCAATGCCTGCACATATTTGCTGTCGCGCAGACAATTTCCGCAGTAAAAACTTCCTCCCGAACCGGGTATGATCTGTGCGATCTTCATATATCGATTTCCAATTTTCTTTTTGTAGAAGGCTCAAAAGTAGCGATCATTTTTTACATGGATACGGAGAGCCTGTTAATAAATTTTAAAGGTCCGGGTAACTATTTTTCCTGCCGTTTATAATTTTGCCGGGGAAGAGCGATTTTTCTTATTTTTACGTCTGCAATCCATTGCATCCACGAATAATTATTGTATGAGGGGTTTACCTGTTTCTGCTTTTGTTATCATCATGCTGGTATTCATCAGTATCGAAGTCATTTCATTTTCAGGCTTGTACCGTACATTTCCGAAACCGGCAAAAAGGCAAAAAACAGGATTCTCCATCTTGTTCTGGATCATTTCCCTGTACATTCTTTCTTCGTTCGTGTATACTTTTTCAAACCCTGAGAGGCTACGAAATACTACGGGGTACGATTACTTTAATTTTGTACTGGTTCTCACTTTTTTCAACCTGGTCCCCAAAATCGTACTGAGTTTATTTACCATTATCTCGGGGATAACATCGTTTTTTAGTAAACAGATCGCCCGAACCGTATTCAGTTCAGGCCTGATCATTGCCCTCGGCGTGATGCTGACCATGGCATATAGTGTTTTGGTTGATAAGAAGCAAGTACGGGTTGAAGAAGTTTCGCTGTCGTTTGATTTGTTGCCGGAGCAGTTGGATGGTTTCACCATTGTGCAACTGTCGGATATTCATTTGGGCAGCTTGAATGGCGACAAAACCATTATCCGAAAAACGCAAAAGATTGTTGAAGAACGAAAGCCCGACCTGATCCTTTTTACCGGTGATATGGTAAATAATTTCAGCTATGAAACGGAAGGATATGTCGGCTTCTTCGGGGAAATGAAAGCCTGTTACGGGAAACTGGCTATTACTGGAAATCACGATTACGGCGATTACTACCAGTGGAAATCTCCGGAAGAACAGGTTGAAAACCTCGCTGCAATCAGGGATTCGATCAGGAAAATGGGTTTTGATTTATTGCTGAACGAAAACCGCCGGCTTCAGGTAAAAGATACTGCCATCTATATTGTTGGCGTCGAAAATTGGGGACATGACCCGTTTCCGAAGTATGCCGACCTGAAAAAAGCAACAGCGGGAATCCCATCCGGCGCTTTTTCCGTGCTGATGAGCCACGACCCGGCCCACTGGGATGCGCAGGTGGTTCCGCAAACCGGAATACCCCTCACGCTGGCAGGACATACACACGGACTTCAGTTTGGATTCCGCATTGCCGGGATTGAATTTAGCCCAATGTATTTCATTCAGAAGTACTGGGCTGGTCTGTACAGGAAAGATAATCAGCAACTGTATGTCAACCGGGGACTTGGCACCATTGGTTTTGCCGGAAGGGTCGAAATGAGGCCGGAAATCACCCTGATCACGCTTCATCGGAAATAAGCACCTAAGTGCCTGATTTTCTGAGAGGCAAAGCTAAGAAGTGAAAAGTTTAGTTACAGATGACCTGAGTTCGATACAAGAATTTAGTTGTACTTCCTGGTTTTAACTGCCCCATCCCTTCCCCAATATGGAGCAATAAATTGCTTTTCATCAAACGATAATTATCACAATAAGATGGTATATTTGGTTATAAAAAAAGAAAAACATGATACGTTTCAAATCTGCAAATCCGAACCGCCTTCTGATCCGGGGCATTGTGTCCATGATTGTTGGCATCACTGTAATTGTTGTTCCTGATTTTTCGTTGAAAATGATGATGCAGTTCCTGGGAACTTTATTGCTGCTCGATGGCGTCATTGCGTTTTTAACCGACTATTTTACGCCCAAAGAGAAAAAAGTATATCAGATTGTACCCCGTGGCATTTCCAATCTGATTGTCGGCATAATTTTAATCGTATTTCCAACTTTGCTGCTCAATGTATTTGTATTTGTCATCGGATTGTTACTGTTTATGGCCGGGGCTTCGCAATTGCTCAATCAGTTTGGAACAAAGGGCAAATTGAGTTTCTCATGGCTGATGCTGCTCATTTCGCTTGTTTCACTGATTGGTGGTATCGTGCTGCTGACCCGTCCGTTTGAAAGCGCACAGGCCATATTGATACTGTTTGGAGCAGTGATATTTGTTTACGGAACCGGAGAACTGGTATGGTCGTTCAAGATTCGCAAACTACAACAGCAACAGGTAGTTGACTCCCCCCGGGTGGTTGATGCTGAATACGAAGAAGTAGAAGAATTACATACCTGAAATTTGGAATTTGAAACTTTTATTATTACTGAAAACTGCGACTGAACACTGAATATTCATGAAGCGAATAGGACTACTTTCTGATACACACGGGACGCTGAGCAACCGCTTGTTCCGGTTCTTCGAAAACGTGGATGAAATATGGCATGCAGGCGATATTGGCGACGTGCAAACAGCCGACCGGCTTTCTGCTTTCAAACCGTTGCGGGCCGTGTACGGCAATATCGACGATCATATTTTGCGGCGCATGTTTCCCGAAACCCTGCGTTTTCAGTGTGAAAATGTAGATGTGCTTATGACCCATATTGGTGGCTACCCCGGGCATTACGAACGACATATTTATCCTGAACTGGTTGGAAATACGCCACAATTATTCATCGCCGGACATTCCCATATCCTGAAAGTGATTTTTGATAAAAAACTGAATTTTCTGCATATAAACCCCGGAGCTGCCGGAAACTTTGGCTTTCAAAATGTTTGCACAGCCCTTCGTTTTAAAATTGACGGAAAAGAGATAAAAGATTTGGAAATTTGGGAAATGAAAAGAAATAATGTTCTGTAATATAAACTTATGAAAATCAGGATTCATCATTTTTTTGACATCATTCGGGATTTTGGTATCGGAAAAAAAATTAGTCCTCATCCCTATCTACATGTATATCATAAAGTAGCTCAGTATATTCTGGAGAACCCTGATGCCGGATTTGAAATAGTAGTTGAATCAGATGCGATCTGTGATGGATGCATTCATCTGGTAAATTCGATGTGTGATGACCTGATTACACATCGTACTGACTTTATTAGCAAAGAAGATTTCAATAACTATATAGATAAGCGTATTATTAAAGTTTGTAATATAGAAACGGGCATAGTGTATACCCCCAGATTGTTATGTGAGTTCGCAAATAAGTACATCGAAAATATAGAACTGATTTATCAGGGAAATGATTTGGAGCACACATTATTGCGGAAAGAAAATGTTTTAAAAGGGCTGCATTATTATTCGGAAAAACATGGATTAGGTATTAAATGTCGTACATAATTTCCCATAACCGTTCGAATTCAGTTTGATATTGGTTCACAATGTCATAATTGGTGGTTACCAGCAGGTTTTCCTGGTTATGCTTCGAGGCCGTATAGGTCCAGTTGAAACTTCCTGTAAAAATAATCCGCCGGTCGATAATCCCGAACTTGTTGTGCATGTGATAACGCGAACGGTCGGTTTTTACAGGAATGCCAATTCGTTCGAGTTCCTTGATTTCGGAGCCGTGGTCGTACATTTTTTCATCGTCGGTGATGATCCGAAAACGAACGCCCTGCCGGAAACGACTGATAATTTCGTCAGACAAACGGCTATCGGTGATAGTAAAAACACAAAGATCAACAGTTTCGCGACCTTGTTTTATCAGTTCACAAAGGTTGTCGATAATATCGAATCCGGGACTGAAATATACTTTATGAAGACGAAACGAATATTTTTCAACGATTTCGAAGCAGTTTTGCAGCCAGAAAATCACACTGCCTCCTTCGTTGGTTTGTTCCAGCACCCTGGCCTGATTGAACAATGAATCTTTCAACTCGCCCCGCTCTGCCCGGTTGAGTTGGTTCAACTGTTGAATCACTTCAGCCGAAATATTTCCGTTGAACGGGTGTCCGTACTGACTGACAAAAAAATCAACTAAATATTTTACCGTTTTCATTTTCAGAGTTTCAATCTTTCCGGCTGGAAGAGCTGCTGTTACAGGCTCCAGTATTTCATCGTTTTAATTTTTCCGCGGTAAATTCCTTTTATATCGACCAGCAGAGAAGGCGAATTGCAAATCCGGAGAAAATCGGTTTCAGCAAACTGCGTGTATTCCCTGTGCGAAACAGCAACAATCACAGCGCTGTACTGTTTTTCACCTGTATTAATTGGAGACTCGATCAACCGTACTCCGTATTCTTCTTGTACATCTTCAACGGAAGCATGCGGGTCGCAGGTATCCACTTCAACGCCATAATCGTTTAATTCCTTGATTATATCGAAGACTTTGGAATTCCGGATGTCGGCTACATTTTCCTTGAACGTGACTCCCATTACCAGCACTTTTGCACCCACCGGATTTGTCTTTTCAGCAATCAGCCGTTTTACCACCTGTTTACCGATGTAACCGCCCATCGAGTCGTTGACAAAACGCCCCGAGTTGATCATCTGCGGGTGGTATTTCAGTTCCCGCGCTTTGTGGACAAGGTAATACGGATCGACGCCGATACAGTGGCCGCCCACCAATCCGGGATAAAATTTCAGAAAATTCCATTTGGTGCCTGCCGCTTCCAAAACATCATACGTATTCACCCCCATGCGCCCGAACAGGATGGACAATTCATTCATCAGGGCAATATTTACATCGCGCTGGGTATTTTCAATGATTTTTGCCGCTTCGGCAACTTTTACGGAAGGCGCGCGATGTACTCCGGCTTTAACGACCAGACTGTACAATTCAGCAATATTTTCAAGGCTTTCGTTATCGCACCCCGACACAATTTTCACCGTGTTTACCAGCGAGTGCTCCCTATCGCCCGGGTTGATTCGCTCGGGAGAATAGCCCACTTTAAAATCGGTCCTGAATTTTAATCCTGAAACCTTTTCAATCAGCGGGACACACTCTTCTTCCGTGGTTCCCGGGTAAACCGTCGATTCATAAATCACATAATCTCCTTTTTTAATGCTTTCAGCAACGGTTTGGGTCGCCGACAAAAGAGCCGTCAGATCAGGATGATTGTACTTATTGACCGGCGTGGGAACACCAACAATAAACACGGAAGCCTGCTTCAATTCTTCTTTTTTGCAGGTAAAATGAATATCGCAATTATCAAAGGCAGAAGAATCAAGTTCGTTGCTCGGGTCGATGTGCCGGTTCAGCATATCAATTCGTTTTGCATTGATGTCGAAGCCGACAACCGGTATATGTTTTGCAAATTCGAGCGCCAGCGGCAGACCGACATACCCCATTCCGATAACCGCCAGTTTGCTTTTCTTTTCAGTAAGATTGGTGATATTCATAATCCGGAGATTGATTTGTTCAAAAGTAATCCAAATTTCATAATCCAAAAAAGAAATTTTTAAAGTTACGAGATGCGGATATTGAAGCGCTCTGTCGCAGTGTTCAGCCTCAGTTTGCAGAAAAGGCTGTTCGCTGTTAGCAATTCAACAATTTTTCAATTTAGCAATTCAACAATTTAACCATGCCCATCTTCGATGGCCTTTCGAAATATCTGATTATTTTTACTCGGTAGTAAACACACAATACAATGAAACAAATCTTTTTTCTCCTCCTCGCCCTCGGACTATTCAGTTGTAGCCGGCAAAACGAGAAAATAACGGTTTTGCAAAACCGGATTGACAGTCTGCAAAACAAACTCCAATGGTATCAAAGCAGTGAACACTTATCGCAAGCGTTGCTGTGGTTTCAGCATTCGCCGGAAATGCACGCGTTGTATGTTCAAGGGTACAATACAGCCAAACAGGCGCTTGCCTGTAATCTAAAAAACAAACAATACAAAGAAAAAAAGAATGCCGTGGTAGTCGATATTGATGAAACCATACTGAATAATGGCCTGTACGACGGATGGCTTTATTTTTCAGGCAAAGCATATTCCGATTCAAGCTGGAATGCGTGGGGACAGGATGCAATCGCAGAACCATTGCCCGGAACTGTTGATTTCCTGAATTTTGCGAAAGATTTGGGCTGCGAGGTTTTTTACGTTTCCAACCGAAAACAAAACCCGCTTTTTGAACCCACTTTGCAAAACCTGAAAAAGTTCAATCTCCCGTTTGCCGATGAGAAACATCTGTTGTTAAAAACCGACACAGATAAAACACCGGCAGGAAAAACAACCAAAGAAAAACGACGTTTGCGGATTGAAAATGAACTGAATTACGAGATATTGCTCCTGTGCGGCGATCAGATGGCCGATTTTGATGATGCGTTTGATATTATCAGCGGAGGAACTGAAGAACAGATAAAAGACAGCATAAACACGTACAAAGAGAAATTCGGGAGCCGGTTTATTATTCTGCCCAACCCGGTGTATTGCGACTGGCTCGACCAGATCGTGAAAGGTGGCGACCGGAATAATTCGGTTGCACATCTCGACAGTTTGCGGAAAGCGAAGGTTGAACGTTGGAAAAATTAACAAACAACAAACACATAAAAATGAAAAAACATCTGATTTTCCTATTGATCACCTTTTGTTTTGTTTCGGCATTGTATGCGCAGAAACTGACGGTTGCTTCCTACAATATACGGTACGAAAACCAGGGCGATGCCGACAAAGGCAACGGGTGGAAGCAGCGCTGTCCCGTGATTACCCAGTTAATTTTGTTCCACAATTTTGATATTTTCGGCGCACAGGAAGTCCTTCACGGGCAGTTGACCGATATGCTGGGCCAGCTTCCCGGTTACGCCTATATTGGCGTTGGCCGCAGCGACGGAAAGAACGAGGGTGAATTTGCCCCCATTTTCTACAAAGAGGACAAATTTAAACTGCTGCAATCGGGCCATTTCTGGCTGTCGGAAACGCAGGACAAACCCAACGTTGGCTGGGATGCTGCTTTGCCGAGAATTTGCACCTGGGGAAAATTTAAACTGAAAGACGATGGCAATACGTTCTGGTTTTTCAACTTGCATTTAGACCACAAAGGAGTGAACGCACGGTTGGAAAGCTCGAAACTGGTCATTCAAAAAATCAGGGAAATGTGCGGTAAAGATCCGGTGGTACTGACCGGCGATTTCAATGTGGACCAGACAAGCGAAGGATACAAAATTCTGTGCAGCTCTGAACTGCTGCGCGATTCGTACGAACTGGCTGAAATCCGCTATGCGCTGAACGGCACCGCGAATGCCTTTAATCCGAACCTGAAAACCGACAGCCGGATCGACCATATTTTTGTCAGCAAAGGATTTAACGTGCAGCGTTACGGCGTGCTGACCGATTCGTACCGTTCGGAAACCAGCAAAAGCTCGGAGGAAATCAAATCGGGCAATTTCCCGAAAGAACTTACGCTGCACCAATATGACATCAGGCTTCCGTCCGACCACTACCCCGTTCAGGTTGATATGAAGTTTGAATAAAATTTTAGAATGGTCGAGGATGTCCAAAAGTCTGGAATCCGCAATTCGCGTCACCCTGCCCCGAAATCGGGGTGTTTCAGGGTCTGACGATCATAAAGATGAGATCCCGAAACAAGTTCGAGATGACTCGATTTCAGACACCCTCCTCTCCATTAATGAGTCCTCCGGAATAAATTCGAGGTAACTGGGTATCGACAATTTACCTCCGGTATTTTTCTGGTTGAAAATCAGTTGAAAAGTATCTTTATGATCTTTTGTTTGCTTGTAGTCAATTGGTTACTTTTAGAAAGATAAAGGAGAAATAAACGCAAGTGATTATGCACCTTCGTTAGTGCCAATTTAAAAAATACATTATGAGACCTCTCTTCAAAATTTTATTCTTAATTGTCATTGCAAATATTTGTGCCGCTCAGACAAAAAATGAATTAAGTCCAATGGTAGCCAAAGATTCGACAAAAATCACATATATCGACCCACTTTCAACTATTTCATTATATATTGAGACATCGAAAAATTTCTTTGGAAAATCATACACAACAAGCAGTGCTACAGGTTTTATTTATCAAGATAGTATTAGTCAATATCTCGTTACTAATTGGCACGTAATGACATGTCGAAATCCAAGAGATAGTTCTGCAAACAATATTGAGGTGTTAAATAATCAGGGACAAAAAATAAAATTAGATATTTCAGACCCTGACAGTTTAATTATATATTTTCATAAGAAAAAACTTGGAACTTGGTTTCCTATAAAAATTAGTTTAAAAAATAACGGTCAACGAAAGTGGTTGGAACATCCATTAGGAAAACAAATTGATGTAATTGCACTAAAACTCGAATTGACAAATGAGCAAAGTGATAGCATTGAAATTTATTCTTTAAAAAAAGAAGAATACAGTGATGACATGATTTTGTATCCTTCTATCAATTTAAGCATTATTGGATTCCCATTTGGATTTTCAAGCTATGGTAGGTTTCCCATTTGGAAAACTGGCCAATTAGCATCGGATTTTGATTTGAATTATGACAATTTACCTGTTTTCTTAATCGATGCAACAACTCGGAGTGGGATGTCTGGTTCACCCGTTATTATTAAGCAAACTGGTACCTCATTGACAAGAAATGCATTTCAGGTTGGCGGACATTCACAAAAATTTCTTGGTATCTACTCAGGTCGTTTGCCAAATGACTCAGACATAGGAATCGTATGGAAAGCTATATGTATAGATGAAATAATAAAAACTGGCACTAATCGAGTAGACGGCTGACGGGATTGTAGCCCCTCAAGTGCGCCTCTCCACCGCAATTACTCACGTAATTGTGTACGGTTCTCGTATACGGCGGTTCATTAAGATATGGGGCAATTCCCCCGGAATATTGATGCCATATAGAGTTTAAACTTGCAGTCCTGTAATTTTTCGTGCAAAACGTTGTGAATTGCAGCATCCGCAGCGGTGTGGTTCCGGGAATCAAAAAAGAAGCGTAAATCCAGACTTGCCATTGCTGAATTTATTCAATTCCGACTCATAAAATTTTATTTGTTGGCGACAGATAAAATCCTGAAAAATAGTCAGGTCCTCTTTTTCCTCTGTTTCATTCAGCGAATCGATATACTCCGCCCGGTCTTCCGTAAATATCTTAATCAGAGGCTCATGATGATATAGTTGGATATAATTCATCAATAAACGGGATGTCCTTCCGTTTCCATCGCCAAACGGGTGAACATTTACAAGGTTATAATGAATATCGGCTGCCAGTTTTATGATTTCATCTCCTGAAACATGGTCAATCCGGGCATTAACATGATCAACCAGATTTTGGAGTAAATCAGGAACTTTATGGAAATCAGGAAAATATTTTTTATCGACATATACCTGGGCCAGTCTCAAATCGCCTTTTGAAGTGTCAAAATCGCCGGATATTGTACGGGTAATGGCCCCGGTTGATTTCATAACCATGGCATTCACTTCCTTTATGAAAACGACTGACATTTTACGTTTATTTATCGCGTCCTGTTTGACCTTGAGAAAAGCGTCGTAATGGTCTTTTACCATTAAATGGTCCGTCAATGGCTTGCCTTGCGCTGTTATATTGTTTTCCAGCAATACTTTTGTATCCGTTTCTGAAAGAGAACAACCTTCAATTTTGGATGAATTGTACACGATGGAGATCATGCAAAATTTTTCATAATCAATCGAATCCATAATTCGCTGATTAATATATTCTTCTCTCAATATGTGAAGTTTATCCCACATCGTGTTTTTTGTGCAAATATACTGAAAATCAAACCAACCGTATATCATTTACCGGGACCTCTACCAGAGCGGCAAAGCCCATTTGCTCAATCTGGACGGCCACCTTGTTTTTGCCGTGAATACGGACCAGCACAGCCCTCATGCCGATCATTGGCCCTGCAATTACTTCAACTTCTTTTCCCGGTTCCAGCTTTTCGGTAGTTACCGACACTTCGAGAACATCCTGTTTGAGCATCATTTTCAGGTACTCGATTTGATAGTCGGGAATAATGGCGGCAGTGCCTTCAAAACGCACGTAAGTCACCACGTAATTCGACTGAAGAACTTTATCGTATTCTTTCCGGCTGATACGCACAAACAGATAACCCGAAATAAGCGGCATTTCAACCCACTTTTTGCGGTCGCTCCATTGGCGCAGTTTTCGCTGAAGTGGCAGAAAAACCTCAATACCTTGTTCGTTTAGTTCGAACTGTGCTTTCTTTTCAGCCCTCGATTTGGTATAAACAGCGTGCCAGTGATAGGCCGGTTGGGGAATTATTTTTTCCATTGCCTGTCGCGTTCTGCGTAAATACGTTCGATGATGTCAACCACTTTCATTCCTTCCAGCGCATTGGTGCTGATGGATGAATGGTTGTTCAGTTTTTCCACCACATTGCGGATCACAAAATGATGGTTTTGTGCCGAGCCTTTGTAGGCGCCGTAATCGTTGGGCGGCGCTCCCGGCTCCAGCTCGGGCATCGTGTAATTCGCGATGTTGCAGTAAGCCACTTCGTTCATGTATTGCCCGGCCACCTTCACAGTACCTTTTTCAGCAACAATGATCATGCTGCTTTCGAGGTTTTCGCCAAACAACGCGGTGGAATAATTCAGGCTGCCAGTCCCGCCTTTCACGAAATTGAACGTAACAATTCCTGAATCTTCGAAACCAGTCAGGTTTTTGTGGTTGAAATCGTTGAAACGACCGGAAATGGTATTGATGTCGCCAAATAACCAGTACATGATATCAATGAAATGCGAAAACTGGGTAAACAGTGTGCCACCATCAAGTTGCGAATCGCCGTGCCAGTTTTTGCCGGTATAGTAGCGTGCATCGCGGTTCCAGTAGCAGTTGATCTGCACCTGGTAAATATCGCCCAGTAATTTCTGATCGATAACACTTTTCAGCCAAACCGAAGGAGGCGAATAGCGGTTCTGCATCACGCAAAAAACATGCTTTTCCTTTTCCAGCGATTTATGGATGATTTCTTCCGCATCGTGCTTGCTCAGCGCCATCGGTTTTTCAATCACCACGTGCCGGTTATCTTCCAGCGCCTTGACAGCTATCGGGGCATGCAGGCCGTTGGGTGTACAGATGTTCAGCACATCGAAGTTTTTTTCATTGGCCAGCAGTTCGTCGACAGAACGGTAAAACGGCTCAGTAATTTCCTGCAACCCGCATTCTTCAGCGCTTCGGACGTCGGCAACGGCAACCAGTTCGGCGCCCGGGTTCCGGCGGATCATTTCGGCATGCCGCTTCCCGATATGCCCCATTCCGACCACTGCAAAACGTATCTTTTTTGTCATCTTTTTATCCTTCAGTTTTGGTAACTTTTCCGTCTTTCAGGAGGTATTTTTGATTGCTTTCGGGACACACGGCAATTCCCTGTACATCGAATTTCAGTTTGTGCCCGTATTCGCTCATCCAGCCGTTTTGCCGCGCCGGATTTCCCATTACCAGCGCGTACGACGGGATATTTTTGGTAACCACCGCGCCTGCACCCACAAACGCATATTCGCCAATGGTGATACCGCACACAATGGTTGCGTTGGCGCCAATGGTGGCCCCTTTCTTCACCAATGTCGGCTGGTATTCTTTCTTCCGGACAATCGCGCTGCGTGGGTTCACCACGTTGGTAAACACCATCGACGGACCCAGAAAAACATCGTCTTCGCAAATCACCCCGGTATATACCGAAACATTATTCTGAATTTTTACATTGTTGCCGATCACCACTTCCGGAGAAATGACCACATTCTGGCCTATATTGCAGTTCTGTCCGACGGTACATTGCGGCATAATGTGGGTGAAATGCCATATCTTCGTGCCGGTTCCAATCGAACATCCTTCGTCGATTACAGCCGTTTCGTGTGCAAAATATTCCTTTTCCATTATCGGTAAAATTCAATGATCCGGTTGGTGATGTATTCCAGTTGCTCCTGCGAAAGTTCGGTGTGCATGGGCAAAGATAATACTTGCTGCGAACATTCTTCAGCAACCGGAAAATCGCCTTTTTTGTACCCCAAAAACTGGTATGCCTCCTGAAGATGCAGCGGTAACGGGTAATAAACCATCGACGGAATACCGGCGTGTTTCAGATATTCCTGAAGTTGGTCGCGACCGGTTTTTACTTTGATTGTATACTGATGAAAACTATGTGTGCTGTACGAAATTCGTTCAGGAATAGCTATTTCCGGAAGATTTCCCAGCGCCTGATCGTAAAAAGCGGCAGCCTCCTGCCGGGCAGCAATATATTGATCGAGATAGTTCAGTTTGACATCGAGAATAGCGGCCTGCAATGCGTCGAGCCGCGAGTTGACCCCGATTTGCCGGTAATGGTATTTTTTGCTCATTCCATGGTTAGCGATGGAGCGAATGACAGCGCCCAGTTTTTCGTCGTTGGTAAATACCGAACCGCCATCACCGAAAGCTCCCAGATTTTTCGTCGGGAAAAACGAATTACACGAAATATCACCGATGGTTCCGGCTTTTGTGCGGGTACCGTCAGTAAAAATGTAATCAGCGCCCAGCGCCTGGCACATGTCTTCAATAACATACAATCCGTGCTGACGTGCAATTTCCATTATTTCTTCCATCGGTGCACATTGTCCGTACAGATGAACAGGGACAATTGCCCGGGTTTTCGGCGTAATTTTCTCTTTCAGCTTTTCCGGAGAAATATTGAATGTGCCCGGGTCAATATCGGCCAAAACAGGTTTCAGCTTCAGCAAAACCAGAACTTCGAGCGTTGAAACAAAAGTGAACGGGGTCGTGATTACCTCATCGCCCGGTTGCAGATTCAATGCCATGAATGCCATTTGCAGGGCATCAGTACCGTTTCCGCAGGTAATTGCTTCACTTACATTTAGATAATTGCGCAGGTTTTCCTCGAATTCGAAAACCTTGCCGCCTTTTACAAAAACCGACGATGCAATAACCTCCTGCATGGCCTGGTCAACTTCATTTTTAATCTTCATATATTGACCATAGAGGTCAACCATTTGAATGTTCATTTGTTATTTTTTACGTTATAACGAAGCAAAAACAAATAGATTTTATTTCAGGCGAAATTAAAAAATGTTTGTTAAACCACTTGATTTAAAAGTATTCTTATTCATATTGTTTGTATGACATTTAGAAAATGGTCATTTTTTCAAGATAGTTTTATTTTTTTCTTGGGATTTTAGAATAAAGGATTATTTTTGCAACCGCTTTTGAAGAACAAAAGCACATTGAGGATGACTCAGTAGCTCAGCAGGTAGAGCACATCCCTTTTAAGGATGGGGTCCTGGGTTCGAATCCCAGCTGGGTCACAAAAGCGGGGATTTTATCAAGTTTGATAGAATCCCTTTTTTTTTGCCCACTCAGAACCCTTGCTAATTCAGGGATTGGAGAAAAAAAAGTGTTAATTCTTGAGGTTCGAACTAGGTCTAATTCGTGGTTATAGTAGATTCCTTCAGGAAACAACAAGTTCTGAAATGCCCTTTTACTGTTCAAATCGCTAGAATCCCATAAAACAAAGGGACTCTGACACATTCTTACAGCGAAATCTATCAAGTTTTTTAGGTTCGAACTGTACCCTCCGGTTTTACTTAATTCCTGCTCAATTTCGAAACAATCTTTCTCGTATTTTGACTTAAATTTCTCGTAGAGGCTTCGATCTATTTCCCCAACTACAAATCGTTCATCAATTGTGTCCAGTTTTTTTCTTATCTCCGTCAGCTTAATTTTCAAAGATGTCGCATTTTCAACTTGCGATTTAAAAAATACACTTATTTGTTCTTCTAGTTGTACCTTTATAATTTCGACTTCTTCCCTCCCAATTTGAAAAACTTTCAGCACATTCTTAAACAGTTCGTGCATTGCGTTAGCACTACGGTTGACTTTACATCCTTTGGTTCTGCACTTGTAGTAATATATTCCCTTCTTTTTAACCAGGTAACCAGTCATAGTCTGGCCACATTTATCACATTTAGTGAATACCTTTAAAGGGAGATTTTCATTATCCTTATCATGAACAAAGCCCTGCGTTCTCTTTTCCTGACGAATATCGTGAACTGCAAGAAACAGTTCCCTTGAAATCAGCGGTTCATGTCGTCCCTCTATTATTTGTCCCGGAAGCATTTTGCTGGTGATAAGACCACAATAGAACGGATTTAAGAATAAAGTATTCAATCGCTTTTCGGATATGTCTACCCCAAGTCTTTTCAACCGTCGGGCAATCTCAACATTAGGCAGTTGATTATATGCCTTCCATTCAAAAGCCTTTTTTAGAATTTTACCTTCTTCATTGACAATAAGGTTACGCTCAGTTGCCCTTCCTTTATTTAAATCTTCATAGCCACGCGGAGCCGCCCAAACCCAATGACCTTTCATCAGTAGTTCCTTCATTCCTGTTACGACTTTATCGCGTCTTAGTTCATTATCCATTTGCCCGAACAAAAACAATATCTTTTGCTGAAATGAACCTGACGGGGTCCTGGGGTCAAGTTCCTGCGTCGTTGCCAAAGTAATAACCCCATATTTTTTCAGTAAGTCGTCGGCAATGGAAGCCCCGTTAATGCCAGAGCGTGAAAAACGTTCATACGAATATACAATCACATAGTTGATGTTCTTTGTACGTTTTACAAATGTCAGCATCCGGTTAAACTCTTTTCTATCATCTGTTTTAGCAGACTCATAAGTGCCGCCAAAATACCCGACAACATTCAGTCCCCTTCGGTCTGCGTACATCTCGCAATGTTTCTTCTGTGATGCCAGACTGGTATTGTCTTCCTGGTCTGCTGACGATACACGGGTATAAATAACCGCATTATTCCCCTCCTGAAATTGCTTCGGAGCCTGTGGGGCAAACTGTCTGAATAGGCTTAAATCACTCATTGTAGTAATAATATATTGAGTTAAAATCGAAGATAGAATTTTGCCGCAAATTTTGAACCAGGATGGTGTGTTATTTCTTCAAAAATAGGGCTTTCAATATCAGCAGAGCAATTGTTTCTGCATCTTTAATAAGCTGTTCGTAATCTTCAGCAGACAAATCCTTGTATTTGGGAACAAGACGTAGTTTTTCCAAGGGTAATCTACTCTTCACCCGTTCAGTTGCTTCTTCTATATTTCTGTTTTGTTTTTCTGCCATAGTATAGCGAGACTGAACCCAGAAATCTTGATTCTGTTACTTCAGCTACAACAAAACTATGGAGCATTCTAATGCATAGAAAATTAATGGATTATCTGGCCAAAAATGTCGCTATTTGTCTGAGTTAACTACATTAAGTATTCAAGAAAGAAACACTATTTACCTTTTTAAAGAAAATGTCCCGATTTAATGTAGCTATTCCTCCAGCCCCTTCATTTCGGTCTCTCGTTCCTCACTTCCTACATTCAGGAGCTTCCTGTATCCCGCGCAAGAGTAACTCCTTCATTTCGCTAAATCACCCTAAACCGGGTTGACCCGCTCATTCAATCGTTACACTTGCCTTTGCCCGCACCATTAAGATTCTCAAATAAAGTTCCCGTGCTTCCGGTAACTTCATTACATCCATTTCTCCGAACCCGTTCGGAACATGCCTTCCATTCAGTAACCTTCAGCACCGCGCACAAGAGTAAATGCTTCATTTCACTTCGTTCACCCTGCCTTCGGACAGACCTCGCTACTTTTCATTCCGCATCTACACTTGTTTTTGCCATCACCCAAGATTTTGGAGAACGTTTAATGGCCTTTGAGAAAAGCGTTATTAATTTCTCAAATCACGTATATAAAAGTCGTTCTTTCTCCATTTCACTATTTAAAATCCGGCCTTTCCGTCCGGCCATTGTTGTTCCGATGGCAAAGGTAAATCCGTGTTTTGAGGGTGTGCAAGTTCAGGCCTCCGGTTTTGCAGAAAATCTCCATCCTCCTTCGTCGAATAGCATTTTCTGCAAAAAACCTGCGCTCCCAAACACTACCTTTTTAAGCCACCAAAACAACAACGACCGACCCGATGGAAAGACGCATAACGTTAAATGATAATGCGCTGAAAAAAAAGAGTAATATTAACAATTGTGAAAATGACAGTAACGAAAAACAAAACTCACTCACCTCCGGAATCCGCATAGGATTTGGTGAAAAGTTTTGATTAGCGATGAAAAGTTTTTAAAATCCGTTAGTGGCGTTTTTGAGTATATCCCTGGCGATGTTTTCCAGATTGTTAACTCTTTAGAATTTTACAAAGAATTTTGGCAAATAAGATTATCAAATTTATTGCAGAGTATTTCTCGCTTTACTTCATCGTCCATAAGTCTAAACGAAAAAAAGATATTAAAACCAAAGTTTTAACACTGGGTAGAACGCTTAAGTGTAATGAATTCATATTATTTTTGAATTGATACAAACGCCACGATTTATGAACTTGAAAGTATTATCCAATCCGACATTACAACACCTTGAAGAAATTAAGAAATGGCTGCAAAAGGAAGATAATTCGTCTAATGAAGGCTTTTTCTGTCAAATGGATACGATTGAGAATTCATTTCGAAAAAACAGGCTCATAGTCATTGCCAAAGATAACGTTGCTATTGGTTTTCTTACATTTTATTACTCTGACCACATTGTCAATATAGAAATTGCGGAGGTCAAACCTAGTGAGAGAAAAAGGGGAATTGGTAAGTTATTATTACAAGATAGTTTTGGCAAGTTTATTAAAGATGGAATGTTAGTTGCTCAATTATTTTGTTCTCCCGCAAGCTCTGAGAAAATATGGAAAAGGATGGGATTCAATAACTTTCCCGATGAAATAATTAAAGAGTCAAGAATTTATTTGTATCAGATATTGGTGAAAACAGCAGAATTCTGTACTCACGATAATGAAACAGAACTAATAGAATTATGGGATTTTGAAGATTATAGTAATGAGCTTCCTCCTAAATGGAGATGGGAGGTAAAGCGTCAAGAAAAGTCAAATAAGTTGGTCAAACCAATAATTCACCCGTGTTCAGATAAATGGTCTGTTGCTCACAGAATTAGATCAGAAACAAGAGAAAAAAGGATAATGAAATATTTTGATATGGGCAAACACGATGGAGGACATTTTTTGATTGTCACGGAACTCAATAAATGAAAAAGGGAAAGGCAACTCTTTGGCTGCCTTTCCGTGAACGCAGATTAAAGCCTTCCAATCGTCCGTGCTTTAACCAAATCTCCATTTTTGACAACAAACCGCTGATGTCTGCCACCGTTCTTTTCAAACAGCTCAACAACCAGTTGTTTTTTATCTGGAATCGTGAATTTCTGAAAAGCAAAAACAGTACTTTCCGATTCTTTTCCTTTAACTGAAGTCAGATAATTATAAGCTCGAACTGGTTCGATGATGGTTTCCTGAATTGCTGTCCGTTTCACCACCTTTTTATCGACAATTTTGAAAGCAAGAAAGTCTACATCAAATGGAATGTCAGAGGTGTTTTTGATTTCGGTCTGAAAGAATAAGAGCCCGTTGTAACAGAAAATACCCCGAAGCGAAAACTCAATTCCAAACTGATTACTCTCTGCAAGGTGGTTCTTCTTTCGGTTGCCCTTGTATATTCTCTCCATTGCCATTTGCACGGTCTGGGGTGATTCATCGCCTAATTCAGAAAGATGTACCTCCATCGAATTTTCGGATTTGTTGCCTAGCTTTTCAGCGTGAAGGAAATCTTTCATTTCAATGTTAAGCTTTTCCGGATTGTGCGAATAGTTCACAATAAAGGAATAGAAACTGCCTTCCTCAGTAATCACTGAGAAATTGGTCTCTTCTGTGAAATCTTTTACGGCAGCTTTTACCCGTACTACATTCTCTGCGCCTTCTGCTTTTCCGGCAATGATATTGGATGAGCCCAAATCAATATAGGCAATCCCTGATGGAAAAATCAGGTGAACGGTTTTGTCATAAGTCACGTCCAGACAATAAGAGGAAATCACATTGTTTTCAGGAATAAGCTTGATGTGATCATTTTGTGCAGAGAGAGTGAGCGTTGATATAAAAGATAAAACGAAAATTATCGGTTTCATTTTGATGAATTTTTAAGATTAAACAATTTGGCTTTAACTGGAGGGCATCAAGAGCAGTCGGTGCCCGGCCTTAAGGGTTACTTTGGTTGTCCGCAGCTTCTTTGAGATATACTGAGATGTTCCCTGGACGAGGCTTCGCCCGACATCGGCGGCTAATTGCTGACCGGCAGTTGTACCCTGCGTAATGCTGATGCTTGTTCCGGCATCGCGCCCCATGGAAGCAGTGATTTCCTTTAACGCTGTTGTTTCTACTGAGCCGGGAATAAATAAGCCCTGCTGCCCATCAACATCATAAGCGGTTAATTGAACCGGCAGGATAGTACCGTTATATTCCAGCGATTGCACAACGATTTGGAGTCGTTCGCCCTGAATCTGAGCTATTCCGGTTATCAGCGAATTCACGGGAAGTTCCATTTCTCCGGCTTCCACTGGTTCGAGGAGGCGAAGTTTGACGTTTTGCCCGTTAACCAGCGTTTGAGTGTTGTTTACACATGCCCAAACCGTATTTCGGTCTTTCTGTTTTCTTTCATTTCCTCCTGTTATAAACGACAAATTGCGTGGTTGAGAAACCTGCCTGACAAACGCCGAATCACTGATATGCCGTTCCAGTGACGAAACAGTATGATCTGCAACTGACCCGACTGCCTTTAAGCTTTCCTGCTGTTTTGTTTTTGCAAGAGGCAAAGAAGGCTTTGTTTCTAAAACTTCTTTTGCGGGTGACGTGCTGGATGACTCTGGCAGATACTTTGATGCCAGTTGATACGACTTTTCCATCAGCTTTAGCTGTTCAGCCATTCGGTCGGGCTGTTCTTGCTGAGCAAGCTGATTTTTTAGCTCTTCGACCTCTTTTTTCAGCTTTTCAGTTTCCGAATCTTCCTTCGGTTTTTCATAGAAATCTCCGAGCGTTTGATTTATCCCGTGGTAGGCTGACGCAGAATGCTGCATGGCCTTTGCAGGTTGTTTTGTAGCTGAGTACTTTTCGCCCAAAGTTCGCTGATCTGATTTCCCGTCAACCGATAAATCAAATTTTGCGGGTTCATGCTGCCCGATCATAGCCGAAAACTGGTCCAGCGAGCGAACCGGTTTTTCTTCCAAAAGTTTTTCCTGTTCAAAGGCACTGATCTTGTCTTTTATCAGTTTGCTTTCCCTGGGCATCGGCAGTTCTGTATTTAAACCCGTTGCCCCATTGGTTTTGGTGCTTTTTTCAGAAGGCCTGAAAATAAGCCAGAGGCTTGCACCACAAACCGCGAACATCAAAGCAAAAACAGCGTACTTTTTTAGCTGTTGCTTTTGCTGCGGGTTCAGTAGAGTTTTATTGTTTTTGTCCATGAATCACGTCTTTAAGTTTATGAATTAAACTATCCTTTGGTAAATCAAGCGATTTGATATGCTTAATATCAGGCACCTTCCGTACCTGGTTAGTGAAGGAATCCCAAAGCATGAAGGAAAAAACAGCAACAAAAAGGAAGCACAGTCCGAACACAACCGGTTTGCGCTTCTTTTGCGAAATCCGTTCACATGCTTTTCGGATGGTATCATCCAGCATCCGGCTGGCTTTGCTCATCTTTTCGTTCATGGCTAACGATTGATGGTTTGAATATCCCTGTTCTCCTTCACCGTAAAATTCTCAATCGTGAAGCCATGCGGATTGTTATCACTTCGCACTGAATTAATCAGGTCGCAGGTGGTAACCAGGCTCCGCTCTGTAATGTTGCTTTCGCGGATGATAACCTGCCTGGCATAAGTTGATGCCAGATAAGGATAATTTCGAAAGTCAACCACAACACTATCGACCTGAAGGGTTTGATTGATATTCCCCGAGATAATCCGGTTGAAATACCCTTTTTCTACTAAATCCTTGTAGTAGGTATAAACGCTTTTGTCTGCCAGGAACATGGCCCGGTTGATGTTGGATTCAATGGCGTTTTTATCCGGCGAAAGTGTGAAAAACAGTTCATGAAAACGCCGGATATGTTCCCGCGCCTCCACCGGGCGGTTCTGTGACAATTCCTGTGAAAGGGCAAGAATTAAGGATTTTCCTTTATCCAGCACATAGATTTTCTGCCGTTGCTTTTCAGCAAACTGATAAGCGCTGAAAACCGAATAGCCGGTAATACCTGCACACAGGATGACAAATACAATCCCGAAAAAACGAATCTGTCTGAAACTCGTTTCGATATTTTTTAATGATTTAAATTCCATAGTTGATTCCTTTTTACTTCTTTAAAAGTTTTCCAGAGATATTCCCGGCTGAAGCACCGGCTACGCCTGCCGCCACAGAACCAGCCTGGCTTGCCGATGAGCTAACGTTTCTCCCGTAATTGCCCATACCTCCGGCCATGATAATCCAGTTGGCCACTGTTGGGATGGTAAAATACCCGATGATGCCGATAACCATAAAGACGATATACACCCCATTGGAGGCATCTACCGAATAGGTTGGGTCTGCCTGAAGCTTGTCAATATCGTTCTGTAACATCAGCACCTGAATCCGGGCCAGGATGGAACTGAACAGGTCGGAAACCGGAAGCCATAGATAAACCGAGACATACCGCGAGACCCATTGTGTCATGGTGGATTGAAACCCATCGTAAACACTGATGGCAAAAGCAATAGGGCCAAGGATTGAAAGCACAATCAGGAAGAATGTGCGGATGGTATCAATAACCAAAGCCGCCGCCTGAAACAGCAATTCCAGAATCTCCCGGAAGAAATCGCGGATATTCCGTTTCATGTTGTACATGCCCCGCTCAATATACATTCCCGACATAGTGGCAAGGTCAGAAGGGCTCCAGCCCAGTTCATCCAGCTTTTTGTCAAACTCCTCATCGCTCACAAGAAAGGCTGTTTCCGGGTTTCGTTTCATGGCTTCGGTTTCCAGTTGCTCCTTTAAGTCCCGGTATTTCTGCATGTCAAAAGTCTGGGACTGAAGCATCTGGTTGGTTCCTTTTACCACCGGGCTAAGCACCATGTTGATTGTACCCAGAACGATGGACGGAAAGAACATGATACAAAAGCCAATGGCAAAGGGGCGCAAAAGTGGATAAACGTCAATCGGTTCAGTCCGGGCAAGCGACTGCCAAACGCGGCTAGCCACATATAGCAGCGCTCCCAGACCCGCTATCCCTTTTGCCACCCCAGCCATTTCGCTGCATAAAGGCATCATCTCCACATAAAGGCTGCGGAGAATCTGGTGTAGGTTACCGAAATCCATTACCAGTACCTTTCGTCAGTATTGCCGTAAAGTGCCAGCATCCGCTGGGCATCGCCTTTCCGCTGCGCCCTCAGGTACGAAACAGAAAGGTTCTTATTGGTATAGTAGCGAACCAGATTCCGGTAACGTTGCACCGATGTGTAAACGCCGTCAATGACATCCATTCGTTCCTTGTCGGTCATGGAAAGCGAACTGGCATTTACAATCCCCTTCAGGTCGAGCAACAGGTTGCTGCTTTCTTCCAGCAGTTTGGTGTAACCAAAGGCAATGGCGCCCAGTTCTTCCAAAGAGAAATTTTCATCCTGAATCATCAATTGGTAGGAGTTGATGTAGATATCCGCAATCTCACCAACCATCAGGATGGTTTGCTGAACTTTACGGGCATCTTTTACCAGGTTGTTCACGGCTTTTAAGGCATCGTAATACTCCTTACCCTGCTCATAAACCTTTTTCACTTCCTGAAAATTCTTGATCACGTTGGAAACCGTGTTTGATGTTTGTACAATTTCGTTGGCGGTATTGACAATACTTTGGACAAGGTTAACCGGGTCGGTCACTACAAATTGCGCTTTCAGGTTAAAAGTGCCGAGCATAACGAGCAGCCCGGCTATTAATAATCTTGTTTTCATGTTACTAATTTTTAATGTGAATGATTAAGCGTTTCGCTTACTGGCAGCCAGTTGTCTGATGGCTTGTTCAATGTTCCCGTCCAGTTTTTCGGTTAACCGGACAAGTTCGAGTTTTTCAGTTTCTTCGGTCGTGTAAGTGTAATATTCTTCCAAAGAAACTTCGGTGGCATAAACCGCAGACTGCACACCTCCAAGGCCAATCCAAACCTCTTTGTATTTACGCCTGGGATGGTTGGCCAGATTGATGGAAAGAATCTGCGATTTCTCTTTTTCGGTCAATCCAAGCAGGTCCTGGATTGAACCGAACTTATTCATGTATTTGCGCTGGTCAAGCAGGATTTTACAATCGGAGTTATTGATGATGCTCTCTTTGACGATTTCTGAAGCGATAATATCATCCACCTCCTGAGTAACCACAACAGCCTCGCCAAAAAATTTTCGGACGGTTTTAAACAGGTATTTGATGTACTCCGCCATCCCTTCTTTGGCAATTGCTTTCCACGCTTCCTCAATTAATATCATCTTTCGGATGCCCTTTAACCTCCTCATTTTATTGATGAAAGCCTCCATAATGATGATCGTTACAATAGGAAACAGGATTTTGTGGTCTTTAATCTGATCCAATTCGAAAACGATAAACCGTTTGTTGAGCAAATCCATCTGCTTGTCCGAATTCAGCAGGTAATCATACTCGCCACCCCGATAATAAGGTTCCAACACATTCAGGAAATTGGCAATATCAAAATCCTTCTCGCGTACTTTTTTCTGTTGGAGCAATTCGGAATACTCGTCCCGGACGAACTCATAGAAAGTATTAAAAGACGGAGCTATTGTACCATCCTGATTCAACCTTTCGATGTACTGGCTCACTGCATTCGACAAAGCTACCTCCTCCGAACGTGTTGGCGCTTCTTCCTCGTTTTTCCAGAGGGTAAGGATGAGGGTTTTGATGCTCTCCTTTTTTTCAATGTCAAATACACCGTCGTCGGTATAGAATGGGTTAAACGCAATCGGATTGTCTTCGGTGTAGGTAAAATAAACCCCGTCTTCTCCCGCTGTTTTGTAGTGAATCAAATCACATAATCCTTTGTAGCTGTTCCCGGTATCCACCAGAAGTACATGTGTTCCCTGCTCAAAATATTGCCTGACCATGTGGTTGGTAAAAAAGGACTTTCCACTTCCAGAAGGCCCAAGAATGAACTTGTTCCTGTTGGTGATGATCCCTTTTTTCATGGGCAAATCGGAAATATCGAGGTGTAGTGGTTTTCCAGTGAGGCGGTCAACCATTTTTATCCCGACTGGCGATAACGAATCCCGGTAATTGGTTTCACCGGTAAAGAAGCACAAGGCCTGTTCTGTGAAGGTGTAAAACGATTCTTCGGAAGGGAAATCCGCCGCATTGCCAGGGATGCCCGCCCAAAACAGGGTCGGGACATCCACGGTGTTGTAACGCGGTTTGCATTCCATCAGCGCAATCTGGGAACCGGCATCGTTTTTAACCTGCCGCAGTTCTTCAGGCCTGTCGCTCCACGCCAGTACATTGAAGTGTGCACGAACAGAAACCAGCCCTTTGCTGTGCGCTTCGTTCAGGTACTCTTCCAGCCATTGTTTGTTGATCTGGTTGGCACGGCTGTATCGCGAAAGCGAGTGCATGTTCCGGGCCATCTTTTCAAAACGGGAAAGGTTGGCTGAATGATCGTCAATAAAAATGTACTGGTTGTAGATGTGGTTGCACGATAACAACAAGCCAACCGGCGAAGCGTATGAAAGCAGGCAACTGCTGCGGTCGGTCGAAAGTTTCTCGTACCGGCTTTCGGTATTCACTTTCGCGGGCAGGTCATCCAAATCTGAGAGAGTATGAAGCAACAGGGAGTTATCCCCGATTTTCATTTCCCCCGGATTCAGGGTGATGTCCTGTAAACAGGCAGTTTGTTCCTGAGAAAGTGAGAAATACTTCTCCACAATTCCCGGTTCTTTATCTGTGCCGGAGATTTGCTCCGGAGTGAGCCGGGTGAGCCGCATAAAATCACAGTCGTTGATGATTTGCTCAAACTGGTTCACCGCTTCCACGAACCGCAAAACTAATTCCTTATTCTTTATCTCTTTCGGCAGAAGGGTGCCCCGTCCCAGCGAACTGAACGTACTTTGCTGCCTGCTCCGTTCTTTGGTTGTCTTTGTCAGGAACAGGTAGCAGGTGTGGTTTAAATACGGTCGTTCATTAAAATGGCGCTCAAACGACGAACTCAGAAAGCTTAAATCCTGATCCTGCTTTTCCGGCTGGTAATTTTCCCTGATGTACCAGTCTTGTTTGTGAACGATGGAATAATCGGGCAAAACTTTTATCGCTTTGTTCCAGACCGAATGAATGGATTCATATTCTTCCGAGGTAACGGTAAACAATTCCGGCAGTGTCACCTGAAATGCAACCGTAATGTCTGCATCCTTGCTGATGATACAGCCTTGTTCAACCGAAAGCAAAGGGAACTTGCTTTCTAGTGTGGCGGTTTTTAAAATGCTTCTCATGCCGCCCCCTTTCTTTTTTGCACGAACAGCCTAAGAGTACCCTTCCGGTTGATAATCCTGCGTGGGAAAGTCCGGGTGGACTGAAGCTTCATCAGTCCGAACCGGCCAAATTTCCGATTGAGGGAAAATGTCAGCCATACGACCAGAAAAGCCAAAGCGAGCCCGGTGAAAATGCAAACCCATTGGTTTATCCCGGCTAAGTACATGATGATAAAAACCACGAATGTACCCAGCAGCCCGCCTGCAAATATGAACAGGTACTGGCTTTGCAGTCCTTTGAACTCTGCCGGTTTGTTCACTCCTTTGTTGATGAAATATTCTGCCATGTTTTTACAGGAAGAATGAACGCAGGATGGTGGCGGCAACAATCAGGAAAATACAGGCTCCAAACCAGGCGGCTGCAGTTTTTCCGGTATCTGGGTCACCGCTCGAAAACTTTGAATATACTTTTACGCCGCCGATTAAGCCCACAATGGCGCCGATGGCGTAGATTAGCTTGGTTGCCGGGTCGAAATACGAAGTGACCATGCTGGTGGCTTCGGTGATTCCGGCAGAGCCGTCGCCCTGTGCAAACAATGTCAGTACCCAAAATGAAAAGAACAGGGTAAATATGGATTTTAATGAATTGATTTTTGCCATAATGATGTTGTTTTTGCCTCCCTGTTGGAAACAAGGAGAAGCGGTTTTTACTAATTTTAATGAAATCTCTTGGGGTGATTTGGCGATAACCACGGGGTATATTGGAGCTTTACCCGTAATCCTTTTCCTTCATATTTTTCAGAATTTGGTTCATACTCGGGCAGACTTTTTCCTGCCTGGAACCAAATCTAAAGGCTTAAATCACTGAAAAATAAAAAGTGGAGTATGAGGAAGCGTATGGCTGCGTTTGGCTCGGATAATAAAAACCGATTGAAGAAAATGTTGTTTAGCAAACAGAAAAATAAACAAATCTGAAATGGCTTATTAATCTATTTTTTCGACACCTAAAGTATTCATTATAAGTTTAATATCATATCCTTCAATATAAATCGCTCCCGTTTTTTTACTAGCAATGGCATATTTTGTAGGTTTGCTATATGCAAAATCTCCGAGATAGACTTGATTTGATAACAGGTCTAAATCATCTCGATTACACCTTTTTTCAAAATACATATATGACTTCATTTCATTATGTAAGTTAGTCTTGCGTTCTTCGGGCAAGTTCTTTACATTTAGCATCCTTTCCGCCAAAATTTCCAAATTTTTATCATCTATATTGCTAGGTTTATCCTTGAACAGAAAGTAATTAGAAATTCTGTCAATAGTAGAATTGAATGGTTTGAAAAAGTAATGCTTCTCAAATTTCTGAATTTGGCTTTTTATTTCCTTTATACTAATTACTTCATTTAAACTTTCTCCTAGCCATTCTTCAGAAAGCCGAAAAATTTCATAAGCAAGAGTAATTGCAATAAATGCATGTTCTAAAACTTCCTTCTCTAAAAACAAATTATACCCTTTAATTGCATAATCCAGTGCAGCTTCCAGAATTGCTTTTGCATCGTTATTTTTCTTCGTATTGTTCTCGTTAATGAACAAACTAAAATTCATTGTGAAAAATGCCAATGCAATTTTATGCATTGCATGCGCCTTCATTAAATTGTTATTATTAGATTCAGCATATGTTAATGAATCATTTATAATGGTTACGACTTTATAAAATGAATCGGTAATTTCTTTTAGTTCTAGGTTCCATTTTTTTATTGCTTGGAGACTGGAGGGATAAGAAAGTAATCGGTTATTGTTCAAGTGATCGGTATAAACCCGGGCTAAAGCATTAATCAAATTTTCTGCCTGGAATATTTTCTGAAAATTTTTTTGTTCCTCATTCTGCGTAATATTTTCAATTTTCTCAAATACTTTTTCAATTTCTCGAATTATGCTTTTGTCGAAATCCAAGGTTCCGACCATCTGGCTTATTTCGAGCATACTGATATTAATATCGATGTTTACAATATTATCTTCGTTGCTGGTTTTCTTTTTTATTTGGGTTAATTGTGCTTTTAACTCTTCGATATCGTAAATACCAAAATAGAAATCTACTTTAAATTTTTGCATTTCAAGGGAAACAAATTCTTCTTCCGTGTAGAAATCTTTCTTTGAGAAACAAATTTTCAAGAAATAGTCTGCATCCATAAAATTTCCGGTTTCTGCATATGTAAGTGCAGCGATATAAGATACTTTAGGGCGCTTCAATTCCTTTTGGGGCAACAAGTCTAGAAGTGCTGTAATTCTTGGGTATTCTCGCTTATTAAATAAATGGGGACCAATTGTTTCTAAATAATGGACTGCTTTTCTTACTCTATTATTATCATTGCTATTTTCTTTTTTTGAGGTAAGATTAGCCGAAGGTATATTATAACTATCTCCATATGCTTCAATAAGTGTTCTTATATTCAAAAATCTATTTATTAATTTCTTGTGGATTTCATTTAAATTATCTTTTAGGACGTTTTCAACAGGAATATGTATGTTAATAGTTTTATTGTTCTTCCATGTCTCATCTATTTTCTCAGAACGTACTCGATTATAGATTTCTTCTATAAAATCATAATATAAGGTCTCATCTTCCTCATTATAAAAAACTATTATTCCTAACCCTGCAAAGTTTCTACACAAATATCCTAGCCGACTTGTAAGAAATGGGAGAGAAAAATATTCACCCGATTTTTTTAATACATATTGAGCCTTTTGAACACTTTTTATCTGAATTGGGAAAAGATTCCCAGTTGCTTTATTTTCATGAATAACTTCACAATGAATATCAACTCCAAAATCTTTAGTTCCATCTACAATATGAGAATTAAACCCATTTTTAAGTGAGAAGGCCAATTGCGTTTTTAAAACAGATTCCTCCGAACGTTCTGCATTCCTATCAACTATTGGATTATCCCAAAATCCCATGCTTTATAGTTATTATTTTTATAGAGTATTCTTTTAGTAACTATTTAATCATAGTCATATTCAACTACATTTAGTTTTGCTGTAGGATTATAAGGTCTTCTCCCGTTTGTTGTCCATCCCCGCTCTGAAATCAAATGCAACTCACGTTTTGCCCTTGAGCATATAACATACAATAATTTTTCGGCGGCGTTTGGAGTTCTGTCATTCCAGTTTGGAAGCTTCCCTTCCAAAAGTCCAAAGGCTATTACGGTATCAAATTCTTCTCCCTTTATTCCGTGACAAGTATTTACCACAACCCCAGCTTCGTGGTGAAACATTCGTTTAAAACTTTCAATATCTTTTGCCATATTAAATTCGGGCTTCTCTAATCGTTCTTTAGCACCAGAAAAGAATGAATCCCAATGTGTCAATAGATATTCGTTCTCACAAACATTAATATTTAATGCACTCATTAAGCTAGTAAAACAGTCTTCCAGAAACTCTAAACCATCTTCTTTCTCCGAACTTATAGAATTAATAAGTTTTAAAATCTTTTTTGACTTGAATTCAGAATCTTCAAAAATGGGTATGTCAGTATCTTTCATTTCATTAACCAACTCCGAGGCCCATCGCTTTCTAAGAATGAGAGTATTTGGCGAAGGAGATACCAAAAACAAACGTGCAACCTTAAACCAAATATTTTCTTTGTTTTTTAATAACGGAGATAGACCTAATGCATCAAAATTAACGTTCGGTAATATTGTTTTTAACTTTCTCCCCATTGGAATTACCATGTACCAGGCAGGAGCCAATACGCAAATTTCGCTTTCAGGAATTCCCGCTTCAATTTTTGTCTGAATCAATTGAGCTATGTACTCACAAACATCGTCCTTATGGACTGTTTTGTTGTATGTAATGGTTGCTTTTTCATTTGCATTTTTTCCAATGGCCTCAATATCAATATTTGTTGTTTGAAAATTTCTGTAGTAATTTATTATTTGTTGATTACTCCTATAATTACCCGACAATTCCTTATTCTCGAACTTTACATCAAATTCACTTTCAATTTCATTGTGGCTCTTAGCAACACCACCCAAAGATCCATAAATTGCTTGATCTGCATCTCCAACCATAAACATTTTACATGCTCCATTTCTGGCCTTCATTAATTTTGCAAAAATGGCATATTGAAGCTGTTGTGTGTCTTGATACTCATCAATACAAACCAAATGAAACAAACTTTTTAATGTTTCTGCAATAGGTGGAAAATCTTGTAGAAGTTGGTGGGCATAGTGTAATATTTGATCGAAATCAATTAGTTTCTCTCTTTTAAGGTAGTCATGGTATTCATTGATTAAATTTCGATATGCTACTTCCTCAGGTTCGCCTGAAGGTAAATATCTGGTTGTTACAGAAGTAAAATAGCCTACTTGATGCTTCTTTTTAAAATCATTAATGAGGCTTTCTGTATTGAATTCGTCTGAAATAGTAAACCCATTTCTCAATTCGTCTGAATAGCACATATATGGACGGACAATCCATTCTAAGCAAAAAGCATGAATTGTTCCTGCCCACAAATTGGAATCGTCAATATTAAAAACGCTGATTCTCTTTTTAATTTCGTCGGCGGCTCTGTTTGTAAATGTAACTGCTATAATAATTTTTTTTGACCCAACTATCTTTTCTAATTCATAAGCAATTTTATGAGTTAATGCTCTAGTTTTTCCACTCCCAGGGCAAGCCGTCAAAAGTACATTGCCGGGTATTTTTATAGCATCTATTTGTTGTTCATTTAACCCCTTAAGCATTTGCCAACCTTACTAATTTTGTAAAAACATCATTTGGTAATGTATCAAAATACAAATCCATCGACTCCTTCAATATTTCTTTATTTTCAAATTCCCTTAATAAATTGCTGTAATCATTTTCATCATTTGTGAAATGCCTTTTTCGCAATCTTTTTAATCGGTAAGCAGCAATAGAAAATTGTATGTTTGTCGTTAAATTTGGAATTGTATAAGCCAATGCGTCTAAAATATAATCAGGTATTACTGTTATATGATCAACTTTCTCCGATAACATGACTGCAAACCATCCTTTCCCAAATTTTTCCGCAAGTCTTAATACTTCTTTCCCAGCAATAGCTACATTTTCATCCACTAATAATTCTTTTATTCTTTCTCTATCGGCATCTCGTTCAAAATTGTCTTTTACAACTTCTTGTACTTCGACAGAATTATTTGCCATTAAAAAGTCAACCTCAAAGGTATGCTTGGCATAAAATGGTTTAATCCATCCGTTACCTTCACAAAATTTGTCAAGTTTCTTTCTTCTTTCAATACCAGATTTCTCCGAGTTCCTACATTTTTTTTGGTAATCATTATCTGTCTCTGAATTTTCTGGTAATTCCACAATTGACAGGTCATTGTCTGTAATAATTCCACAATTTCTTCTTACTCGATCTTCGTGAAATAGAGCAGCAATATTCGTAAATCCGGTACTCCCAATATTTACAATAGAAATTCCAAGTTCATCAACAGAAACCCCAAAAACAGATTTTACCAATGCAGGAATTACTATATGTTCCGCATCTCCTTCCACCAAGAGAACTCCTTTCGCAAATAGTAAATTGGTTCGGTTTGCATCTAAATATCGCTCTATCTTTCTTATTTCTATAGGATCAAGATTTATTGAAGGGTTGAATACTTCCGCGAACTGTTTTCCTCTGCCCAAAATATTCATTGAACTTATTTGTGAAACAGAAGAAATATGTGTTGAATGAGTGGAAATAAAAACTTGGGTATTATTTTCTTTTAACTTGTTGAATAACGTTTTCTGAATATGGGTATGGATGTGAGCCTCCGGTTCTTCTATTAGAATAAAATTAGCAATTTTATCTTCCTTTTTTACTTTCTCAAATTCAAGTAATTTCAACGAAAGGTATATGAGGTTAGCACCTCCCAGACTTAGTTCACCAAGCTTACCTTCATATCCTTCTTCGTCTGGATCGCCTACCCAAAGTTTCAAGGATTGGAGAAGTCTTTCCATTTCGGAAGGTAACTCGGAGCGGATATTTACATTTGGAGCATATGTTTCCCCGACAGCACGTTTGACCGTTGACGATATTCCAAGTGATACCCCTTTAACTTCCTCTAAATTAGATATGTCATCATTCAGGCTTTTAACCTTTTCTTCTATACTATTTTTCTTAAGGATTTCAATACTTTTCCCTTTATCACGCAATAAACTGATAAGCGGATTATCCTTAAAAGAACGTAGGTCAGACTCAACATCTCTCAACGCTTTGGCGAAAGTGCAAGCAAATTCGTTTGGGATTGAGACTCCTTGGGTTCTGATTCCATATATGTCAAGCCTGAGTTCGTCCGGGTCAGGAAACTTTATCAATTCAAAATCGCCAACGAATTCTTTATAACTATTTTCAACTGAAAAATCAATACCGCTTCTTCCGGTGAAAATTGTTTCGTAGTCATTCAGTGTGATATTCTGTAGAATGGCTTCAAGCTTTACAACATCTTCCGATTTATCTCTATCTGGATTCTCTTGTAATTCCTTTGACAGTTCAAATAAATAGCGTCGATACTCAATTCGTGGTCGAAAATAGACAGTATAAGATCCTGTTGTATAATCGACTTCATCAACATGCCCAACTTTATGCATGGCAAGAGACTGTGCTTCTTCGCCAACATCTAAATCTGAAAATTGTATCTGTATGATAATCCAATGACCTTGCCAGGCTCCGACTGAGCGATTAAAGTCTGTTTCATAGAACTTTATGACCCTTGGCATACTTTCGTCTATCAGAATTCTGATAGCTTGGAATAAATTGGTTTTTCCTGAACCATTTTCTCCTATAATGGTATTTACTCCTTTGTTAAAATTGAGCGAAGCATTTCTGAAATTCCGGTAATTCCTAATTGAGAGTTTTGAGATATACATCGTTGATCTCTTGATTTTTGTGAATTGATTATAGGTTAAAACTAAATATTTTTCAATAAAAATTAGTACTTAGAATAATTTAGTTTTCAACTACTTTATTAAACTAAGTAGTCTCCAATATCAAATCCTTCCATATCATTACTCGGCACCTGATTATTTCCATTTTGCCCCAACTTCCCCAAATGCAAATCAATCAACTCCACAATCCGCTTTTGATAAGCCGGAGACGAAAAAGCCATTTGTTCAACCCAATCAGTATTGTTGTTTTCGTGAAGCAACTTTCCTGTTTTGGCCGGATTTTGAGGGCTCATGCTGCCAACTTCGTTAACCACTTCCATCATATCTTCAAACGTAAGGTCGGAAAAAGATTCAGTGGGAAGCCCAAGTTGCTCCAACTCTTCCTGTTCCTCAACAGAACTTATATCAGGCTCGTATTCCAGCGGCACTTCAATATCCATTTTGCCCGATGAGTCGGTTTCAGATACGGAACTTTTTCCGGCAGTCAGCACAAAAGTACTTTTGCCAACAATTTCTTCCGGGGCACGATTATTAAGTGTACTTTTTCTTTCAACGGAGGTCTTCCCACTTTTTCTCAATCCTTTCAGCAGAAGGATAAAAAGAACCAGTATTGCAGTAACTAAGATGAATTCAGCCATATCAAACTACTTTTGGTGTCAGAAAATATTCTTATTCTTTTCGTTGTAAAGTTTGACGATGTCCTCCTGGAAGTCTTCAAAATGTTGGCTCAACACATTGTCGATGTAATCAAAAATCGTGATTTCGTCGTTGCCGATCACACGCACAATCTTTTGAATCCGCTCGTGGTATTCCTGCCGGATGGGAACATGCTTGCCAAACCGTGCCTTGCTGTCGGTGTGCCGGATAAAATGAGATAGGTAATCGGAAGAAACCTCAGTCTTCCTGACCTTTGGCTTTCCCGTAGCTTTTTCAGTTTTTTGCTCTGTGGACTGTTGACCGTTCTGAATGGTGGAGATCAAATAGGCTTCATCAATCTCTTCCGGATTATATTGCTTCCGTGCCATAAGTTCACTGTTTTATCGTTTGCAGAATTTCCATAGCCAGCGCATCGAGGTTGCTGCCTTTCAGTAAAGAGTTGTGAGCAGGAAACAGGGTAGAACGAAAAACCGGCTTATGCCCCGAGGTAAGCTCCCGCCTGAAACGCTTCGAATCGGGGACAAAGGTTTTCAGGATATTCAGACCCAGTTCGCCAATCACATTCTCATAAACTTCGTAGAGTTCGCTTTTCTCCCGACCATCCACCATATTCCAGATGAGATACAGCCCTTTGATGTTGCTTTTCCCCACACTTACCAGGTTTTCGTTCAGCATGGAAGCAAATTTCAAAGTGCTCTCCAGTACCACCCTGTCGGCGCTGACCGGGGAAAAGATATAGTCCATTCCGGCCAGAGTTTTTACAACTCCTTTGCTGTTCAGTGTTCCCGGAAGGTCGAAAAATATAATGTCGGGTTGATTAGCGGCATTGTCAATAAGTTTCCCTGCAGTTGCAATGGCATTTTCCGGCAAACTTTTTTCAACCTGGTAGGCTTTTCGTTTCAGCGAGGTAAACTGGTCATAAGCCATTTGCTTGTAATAGTTGTCCTTCATCACCTGATCCATATCGCGCTGCCGCATTTCAGCAATGCTGTGCTGCGGGTAATCGCAATCCACGACGGCAATTTCCTTTCCCAGCACATAATGCAAATAGCTCGACATTAAAATGGTGAAAGCTGATTTGCCCACGCCCCCCTTTTGAGTGCTGAAAGCAATAAATAATGTTTCCTTTTCCATGTTGTTTATTTTATTGGTTAATGATGTAATCGTTCTATCGTTCGTCTTTTCAACTAATCATTTCATTGCCTAATCAATCGAATGCCTGAGTAACCGGTTGAATACCTGTTTAAACATTTCATTGTTTAAGCGTTCCAACGTTTAAATACTTCAGCGAACCAGTCTTTGAATATTGCAATCACCAAATAACTGAATCAATAAGTTCCTGAACGCCTAATTCCTCAGTTGAACGAGTGAATAATCCCTTATTTGCTTGCCTGAATATTCGCTGATTCATTCAATTAATCGAGGTTTTATGCCAGCAAATGAAGAGATAAAACCCATTAGAAATCCGGTTCGGAAAGTCGCTGGCACTGTTTGTCACCAACTGTCTGCTTTTGGCGTTTTTCGGAATGATTACCAATCAAACTACGCCCCATACCTTTGCCCGCAGTGAAAATCTGAATTAAAAAATGAGCTGAAACAATGAGGCCGCAAGCATTAAAATTTGCCAACGTTAAAAGAGTGTGCATCAGCACACGGCAAGTTGTGTTTTGAGGACCTCAAAACGTTCCGAGGTACTCGGAACAACTTGCCCCGTTGGGGGAAAATCACGCTCCGAAGTCGGTGATTTTTGATAAGCATTTTTGTAAACGTGTAATGCCTAAAACAGATGCCAATGACAACCGAAAACAGACAAAAACACAAAGGCGGGCGGAAGCAGAAAGCAGACCCGTGCATCCACCGCTACTCCATTAACCTGAACGATGAAGACAACGCCCGGTTTCTGTCGCTGTTTGAAGCTTCGGGAATGAAAGTCAAAGCCCACTTTATCACGGTCTGCCTGTTCGAAAAGCAGGTGAAAGTGGTGAAAATTGATAAAGGGACATCCGATTTTTACATGAGGCTGACTAATTTTTATGGCCAGTTTCGTGCAATCGGTGTGAATTATAACCAGGTAACCAAAGCTATCAAGAACAATTTCTCCGAGAAAAAAGCACTGATATTTTTAGGTCAATTGGAAAAAGCAACTCTGGGTTTGGTGGAAATAAACAAACAAGTGATGGATTTAACCCACGAATTTGAAGAGAAATGGTTGCAAAAATAAGTTCAGGAAGTTCGTTGTACAGTGCCCTGGCATATAACCAACACAAGGTAAATGCCGGTCAAGCCAAAGTGATTTTCACCAATAACATGGTGGAGCCAAAGGATGGAAATTTCAGCATCGGAATTTGTACAGACTCGTTCGAGCCTTATTTGCTGGCCAATAAAAGAACTGAAAATCCTGTTATTCACATCTCTTTAAACCCTGATCCCAAGGATAAATTAAGCGATGAACAGTTAGCGCAAATTGCAGAAGAATACATGCAAAAGCTGGGTTACGGGAATCAGCCTTTTGTTGTTTACAAAGACGAGGACATTGACCGTCATCATATCCACATTGTTTCGGTTAAGGTTGATGAAACCGGGAAAATGATCCGGGACAATTTTCAGCACCGTTTGTCAATGCGGATTTGCCGTGATTTAGAACGGAAATACGGACTGATACCGGCCAATGAAAAACAAAAAGCAGAAGGTTATTCATTAAAAGCAGTTGACCCGAAGAAAAGCAATATCAAGCAGCAAATAGCCAATGTTGTCCAAGCAGCATCACAATCATGGCATTTTCAATCTTTCAACGAATACAAGGCTTTGCTTTCCGTCTATAACGTGCATGTTGCTGAAGTAAAAGGAGAACACCGTGGAAAATTGTACTACGGAATTGTTTGTGCTGCATTAAACGAGAAAGGTGAAGTTTTCGGAGCTCCCATTAAATCTTCAAAGTTTGGCAAACAGGCCGGAAATGATGCCATTCAGAAGCGGATTGAGAAATCGAAAGAGCTTATCAAAACCAATAACCTCAAAGAAAGTCCGAAGACTACTATTTCAAAAGCGTTCGAATCCTGCAAAAACAGGGCAGATTTTGAAAAGCAACTTTTGAAAAACCAGATTTCAGTTTTGTTCCGCGAGAACGAATCGGGACGTATTTATGGCGTAACCTTTATCGACCACAGGCAAAAATTCGTTTTCAATGGTTCCCGCCTTGGAAAAGAATTTTCGGCCAATGTCTTTCAGCAAAGATTCAACGAAGAAAAACACAATTCAGAACAGGAAAAGTCGCCGGAATTTGCACCGCCCCAATCCACTTTTGTTCCTGATTCCACGCTTGATAATTTATCCGGGTTATTGACTATCGACAGCCGTGGAGAAAACCCTGAAGAGGAAGCCTTTATCCGAAGAATGAAGCGAAAGAAAAGGAGAAAACGAAAACTATAAGCTATGCAAAACGAAGACGATGTACGAAGCCTTGCCAAAATAATCGAACTGATAAGGGGTGTCAGCATCCTGATTCTTATCATTCACATTTATTGGTTTTGTTATGAATTTCTGGCAGAGCAGAACGCAACTTTACCAGTCATTAACAAAATTCTGCTGAATTTCCAGAGAAATACAGGCCTGTTTTCTCAACCAGTCTGGACAAAACTCATGAGCTTTGGATTGCTTGCCATCTCATGCCTGGGAATCAGGGGTGTTAAAGAAGTAAAGATAACCTGGGGCAAAATATCGGTATTTCTGGGTTCAGGGTTTGTCCTGTTTTTCTTCAATGGTTTTATCATCAGACTGCAATACGCAATCGCTCTTAAATGCAGCTTTTATGTGCTTACCCTGGCTGTTGGGTATATTTTCCTGTTAAAGGCTGGGTTATGGATGAGCAGACTGATAAAAAACAACCTGATGGAAGATGTCTTTAACATGGAGAATGAATCGTTTATGCAAGAGACCCAACTAATGGAAAACGAATATTCCGTGAACCTGCCCACACGCTTCAGCTATAAAAGGAAAACCTACAATGGGTGGATTAATGTAGTAAATCCGTTCCGGGCGAGCATTGTTTTGGGGACACCGGGTAGCGGGAAATCGTATGCCATCATCAACAATTACATCAAACAGCAAATTAAAAAAGGCTTCAGTATGTATATCTACGATTTCAAGTTTGACGATCTGAGCGTTATCGCGTACAACACATTATTGAAAAACACGGACAAATACGAGCATACGCCCAGATTCTATGTGATAAATTTTGACAATCCGGAGCGGAGTCACCGGTGTAATCCCATTGCTCCGGAGTTTATGACCGATATTGCCGATGCTTACGAATCTGCCTACACCATCATGCTGAACCTGAACAAAACATGGATTCAGAAGCAGGGCGACTTTTTTGTGGAATCGCCAATTATTCTACTCACCTCGATTATCTGGTATTTGAAAATCTACCAAAACGGGAAATACTGTACGTTCCCTCATGCCATCGAATTTCTGAATAAGAAATACGCCGATATTTTTACCATTCTTACTTCGTACCCTGAACTTGAAAACTATCTTTCACCGTTCATCGATGCCTGGGAAGGTGGTGCGCAAGACCAGTTGCAGGGACAGATTGCCAGCGCAAAAATCCCGCTTTCACGAATGATTTCGCCACAACTGTACTGGGTAATGTCCGGAAATGATTTCACGCTGGATATTAATAATCCGAAGGAACCTAAAATTCTTTGCGTGGGGAATAACCCCGACCGCCAGAACATCTATTCAGCAGCTCTGGGCTTGTACAATTCCCGGATTGTAAAGCTGATAAACAAAAAAGGTCAACTCAAAAGTGCAGTGATTATTGATGAGCTTCCAACCATTTATTTCCGGGGACTGGACAATCTGATTGCCACAGCCCGGAGCAACAAGGTGGCTGTGTGTCTTGGGTTTCAGGATTTTTCGCAGTTAAACCGTGATTACGGCGACAAAGAAGCCAAAGTGGTGATGAACACAGTTGGCAATATTTTCAGCGGCCAGGTAGTTGGCGAAACCGCAAAAACGTTATCGGAACGGTTTGGAAAAGTCCTTCAAAAACGGCAATCGATGACCATCAACCGGCAGGATAAATCCACTTCGATAAATACACAAATGGACACGTTGATCCCTGCTTCAAAAATCAGCAACCTCACCCAGGGCGTTTTTGTCGGGGCTGTTTCTGACAACTTCGGTGAACGGATTGAGCAGAAGATATTTCATGCCGAAATTGTGGTGGACAATGAGAAAGTAGCCAAAGAAACCGCCGCATACAAGCCAATCCCGGTAATTACAAATTTTACCGATGAGAATGGTAAAAATCATTTGCAGGAGGAAATTGAATTCAACTATCGGCGAATAAAAAATGAAGCGGCACAAATAATTGTGGATGAACTGGAGAGAATAAAGAAAAATTGAATTAGGCATTTTGTAAATACAATAGAAATGTCTATTTTAGGGGAAAAGATTATTGAAATGGAGAACAAATTTAGAAGTCTTATTATTTTTGAATTTCAGGAACGTTTCCCTGACGAAGATTCTTGCTATCAATATTTGACAGAGCTAAAATGGTCAACCGGTTTTGTTTGCCCCAACTGTGGACACACCCACTATTGCAATGGGAAACGCAAATTCGACAGGCAGTGTACCAGTTGCCACCGAATCGCTTCCCCGACCAGCGGGACATTGTTTCACCAGTTGAAATTTTCGGTATTAAAAGCCTTTTACATTGTCTATTATGTAAGCACAAGTAAAAAGGGGATCAGCAGTACCGAACTGAGCAGAAAGCTTGGGTTAAGACAAAAAACCTGCTGGAAGTTCAAAGTCAAGGTAATGAAAGCCATGGAAAGCAGCGGCAACCACAAAATTAATGGCAATGCAGAAGTAGACGAAACTGTTATTGGCGGTCAGGAAGAGGGGGTTGTGGGGAGAAAGAACAGAAAAAAGAAGCTGGTTGTATTTGCCATTGAGCGCAATGGCAAAGGTGTTAGCCGTATGTATGGTAAGGTTATTAAACAGAGCAGTTCAAAAGAACTTGGAGGATTTATGAAAACAACTATCGACCTAAATGCACAAATAAAAACGGATAAATGGCGTGGGTATTCCCCTCTGGCAAAAGATTTCAAGAACCTGTCACAGGTTAATTCCGGGGAAAAAGGTGGAAACTTCCCTGATTTACACAGGTGTATTATGGGATTCAAAGGCTGGCTTCGCGGGATGCACCATCATGTTGAAAATCTGCAAGCCTATATTGATGAATACTGCTACCGGTTTAACCGAAGCAATATGAAGGAAGGAATTTTTGACAACCTCTTGACAAGAATGGTTAAAGCAGATCCTTTCCCGTATAAAAAACCAATTATTATCTAAATGCCTAATTCAAAAGAAAAAATAAGAAACTTATGTCCTTTTAACGCATTGTTGTCAATAATTGAAGCACAATGTCACTAAGTATTTTTGTATATTTATCGTTCAACTAAAATTCAATTTTCTGAGCCGAATCATGCTGGTAAACCAATCAATAATAACAGATATAAAGTCCATTATCGCTCAGGCGCGGGACAATGCTGTCCGTGCGGTTGACCATCAGCGGACATTGATGTACTGGCATATTGGCGAACGCATTTTTGAAGAGGAACAGGAAGGAAAAGACCGGGCAGATTACGGTAAATACCTCACAGAATACATCGCCAGCGAATTGGAACCGGAGTTTGGAAGCGGCTTTTCGAAACGCCAAATAGAGTTATTCCGACAGTTTTACCGCACTTTTCCAATTACGAATACACTGTATTCGCAATTAAGCTGGAGCCAATACAAGCTGCTGATACGCCTTGACGTCCCTGAACAAAGGGAGTTTTATATTGCTGAAACAATAAAGAATAACTGGACAGTACGACAATTGGAACGACAGATTTACAGCAATTTGTACGAACGCCTTTTGGTGAGTAACAACAAGGAAAGCGTCCTGGCAGTTGCCAAAAGCGAAAAACAACCCTCGGATGCCAAAGAGATTATCAAAGACCCAATGTTTCTGGAATTCCTGGGATTGAAAAGAGAATCCTCCTTCTACGAACGCGATTTGGAATCGGCCATCATCACGCATTTGCAGGAATTTTTACTGGAGCTGGGCAATGGGTTTTCATTTGTAGCCCGGCAAAAGCGGATACATATTGAGGGAGATGAATTCTTTGCGGATTTGGTATTTTATAACCGGCTGTTGCAATGCTTTGTAATCATAGAAATAAAAACGACCAAAATCACCCATCAGGACATTGGGCAATTGCAGATGTACGTCAATTATTACGACCGCATTGAAAAGCTGCCACAGGAAAACCCGACCATTGGTATTCTGCTTTGCGCCAGCAAGAACGATGCTGTTGTAAGGTTTACCTTGCCCGAAGGACAAAAACGGATTTTTGCCAGCCAGTACAGGCTTTATCTGCCGACAGAACAGCAATTACTGAATGAGGTAAATAAAGAGTTGGAGAGTTTTGAGGGAAAGGGAGATAATGTATGAAGTTGTTTATATTTTAGAATTACCTGCAAGGCTAAAAAACAAACTAAATCAATATAATTATGAATTTATTCGGTTCATTTAGCTTTAGTCGACTAATAAAGACATTTCTTCCCGGATTAGTACTATGTCTTTCTATCTTAATCTACTTAGACATTATCCTTTTTTTATTAGTTAACAAATATATAATCTTCAACTTTGTAATTGGCAATACTGCTCTATTTACAATACTTCTAATACCTTCAAGTGTTATTATGGGTATTTTTTCAAATATTATATTCTTCACATTCGCAAGGAATTACATAATTGACAATAATTTTCGATTAAATAATACAAAATTTTGTGAATTTGAAGATTATATCACAAAACTGGTAAAAGAAGATCTAATAGAAAAAATGAATTTAAAAGGGGATAATGCAAATATGTTTAATGAGTTTATTGATGTTAAATCCTTCTATTTGAATAAAATTGAGATCGCAAAGATTTCATTTATTAAAGATAGTTTTTTGTACTATTTGGATTTTCAATTAAATATCTTGTTAGCTATTGATTTCACTGTCCCTTCAATAATCTATTTAATTATAACACAGAGTATAAAAAGCTCAATTCATTGGATTACAATATCAATAATTATTATAGTACTAATGATCCTCATTTTATTAATAAATCTAATATTTATCAAATCAGCAAGGTTAAATTATAAACATCATAAAAGAAAATATTTAAGCCTTGTCGTCGGCTCATTTTATTTCACAAATCAAGAAATTAACAATAAAAAGTGAGACAATCGATTATATTCAATCTTTTTAAGATTACATATTTAGATGGTTCCATTAAAATCTAAAATTGCTTTAATGCCAAACATTACAGATTAAAAAAATGTAAAAATCATCATTATGAGAGACCTTCTTAATAAAATTGTTGATGTAGAAATTGATAGCCAGATAGGATCGAAACATCAAAGTAAAGATTTTTTCTATTCTGTTAATTATGGTAAATTAGCAAAAGATGAAAAAATTGGTGCTTATGTACTTGGTCACTATAATGCTTTAAAGTCATTTAGAGGACAGGTTATAGCGATTATAGAGAGAGAAGAAAATTCAGAATTTATTGTCGCCGTTGCTGATATTGATAACACATATACATTTAAACAGATTCGTGCCTTGGTTGAATTTCAAGAAAGATTTTATAAATCTACAATGCATACCGCAGGGAATTATTTTAATAAAGAAATAAGACCGATAACACTTGGATTAGTGTACCGAGGCGAAGATATTTTAGTTGAGAAATATGATGATCTCATTAAGGCACAAACATTTTACAGATTTATTGGGGGTGGAATACAATTCAGAGAAAAAGCGGAAATAGCATTAGCTAGAGAGTTCAGAGAAGAAATCAACGCAAATATTAATATAATTTCCCATAAGGCTACAATAGAGAACATATTCAGTTTTGGAAATAGCGATGAGCATGAAATAGCATTTGTCTATGAAATACAAATTGATGAACATTTCTATTTACTTGACAAATTTGAAAAAACGGAAAATAATGCCATAAACGATGTTTATTGGATAAATAAGAAAAAATTCATTAGTGGTGAACTAGTGTTATATCCTGATGGCGTAATAAATTACATTTAGTTTATTACAAGGGAAAATATAACTATTTAACAATCAGACTGATACACTTCCAACAATAAGCAAAATGAAGGCAAGTTCATTCTTAATTACTGGTAATGATTTAGTTGGCAAGACTACACTTATCAATCAATTAGTTCCGTATTTAAATAGCCTTGGATTAAAAACTATTTCAAATAAGAACGATTTATACAAAACAAGTGTAATGCATACCATACAAAGTCTTTTAGATGATGCAAATAATACGAAAGACTTTATTCAAATAAATAGCTTATTTCTAGTAACATTTTTAATCGATTCTATTAAGTACAAACCAGACCCTAATGTAATACTTATCCAAGATTCATATGCTTGTAGAACAATTGCATTTTGCTATGCTAATCAATTAAATCCAATCACAGAACTTCTTGACGCTTATAAAGACCATTTTTTCCCCTTTGATGTTACAATTCATCTAAAAGCTTCGATAGAATGTAGGAAAGACCGTTTAAATGCAAAACTTAATTCGAATAACCAAGATCAATTAATTATAACAGACCAAGAAAAAGTAAGGAAAATGGATCAATACCTTAATGATATTGTAAAAACTCGTAAATATTTTTTGCAGGTTGATACTTCTTCGTTAACAATATCACAAGTATTTGAGCAAGTCAAAGTTTATGTGAATAATTTTATTTAAATAATTGTCTTAAATATCAAAGCCTTATAAGACATTGAAAATGAATCAAATAAAAATACATCTTCCATTTTTTCGAACTCTTTATTCACAATCTGCTAGTTCTCTAACAATTGCATCCATAGCTGCCTATTTGGAAAAAAACGGCTACCGTACAGAGCAATATCTTTTCGATAGAAGTAATTTAAGAACAGTTGGAAGATTTATTAGTAAATTTAGTTTAATACAGTGTGAAATAGTGATTGCTAAAGTGAATTACCAAGATCACCATATAATTATCCCTTTACTTGAAGAATTAAAAAAAAGAAAATATGCTAATAAAGTCGCTTTATGTGGACCTTATGCGATTCAGAACTTTCGGTCAATAATGTCAACGCATAAATTAATAGATGCGGTTTTAGTTGGACAACCAGAAATAGCAGCATTAGAATTTGTTCAATACTGTACTTCATCAAACGAACACTGTTTTAAAGAATTTTCATTTGCATACAGAAGTTCAGACAATGAGGATCTAATCATAGATCCTTTAAAAATAAAAAAGACCATTGCACTTGATGATCTGCCATTTCCAAAAAGGTCGGTAGAATTAATTGAAGAAACGACACATGTTAATTTAGAAGCTTCTCGTGGATGCCATTTTAATTGTAGCTTTTGTCATCATAGCAAAACAAATGTGAACTACCGTTCACCTGAAAATGTTGTCAAGGAAATAGTATATCTTAACAAGGTTTTAGGAAAAACATTATTTATTTTTAATGATAGCTGTTTTTGGGCTAATCCACTTGACAACGAACGAATTCTAAAAATTGCCAATGGAATTATTAGGGAGGCACTTGACATTAGGATTTGTATATACCTGCGTATTAAACCTTTAATACCTATAGATGTATTAGAAGCACTTGTAAAAGCAGGGCTAGTGCGAGTTTTTTTAGGTGTAGAGAGCGGAATTAATAGAATACAACATGCATTTAATAAAGTAACGCAAAATGATGATTTTATAACAGCAAGAAATTTATTTGAAAAAGATTTTAATTTGAATGTTCATATTGGATTTATTACTATTGAACATAGCTCTACAATAATTGAGGTTGAGCAGAATGTAGACTATTTAATGCAAATTGAAAAGTTATTCAGAATAGGAATTCTGGTTGAGCCAATGCGATTAATACCAAACACTGCTCTATTTGTGAGGTTGTTAAACGAGGGTATAATTGATCGCACACTTAATTACAATGAAATAACATATGGCTATCGATTCATGCATTGTGAAACTTCAGCATTTCTATTAGGTATCCAAGAAATTTTTCGTTTACGCTTAGGTCGTGAAGCATATAGATTTGAATATTACTCTACCGTTGTGGGCTTGCTTAATGTATTAACTAAAAAAATACTTGGAGAACTCAATTTTGAGATTGAAAATCATTTCCAGCGTGTGTACACTATTCGAAAACAAGGTATGTTGCTCATATATAATTACTTGAAATATAAAATAAGCAAATTCAAAATTGAATCATCCTATGTATTTTCAATTAATGATTTTGAGAGTATTGAATTTCAAAAAAAATTTAAACAGCTCTCAATAGAGATAGAAATAGCATATGGATTTCTAGTAGCAGAAGTGGAACGAAATGGAGCTAGTAGAGCAGTTAAAGAAACTTACACTGGAATGGAAGGAATATATGCATAAAAATACAACAGTCATTAGTATTGATGGTAATGTAAATGCAGGCAAAACTAGTTTGCTTAAGGCGATTGTATTTATGAATAATCTTCTGAATATCAAGTATGTTCCAGAACACACAGATTTACTTGACCCAAACATTGAGGAATCTCTTTCTTTTATTATGCTACAAGAAAAATATTTAAACACTGAATTGGTTAAATATGATATTATCAATAATTCATCGGCAGACTTATTTCTTATGGATCGCTCTTTTATTTCAATTTTTGCTCATACTCTTGCAACAACATCAAGAATAAGCAAGGAGAGAATTTTTGTAGTAAATAAATTATGCGAATTAATTGAATCTAAAAGAATCATAATTCCAAACTGCTTTGTATTTTTTGATGTAAAATATGAAGTTTGTATTAATCGGTACAATAATAACCATAAAGCAAAAGGTACATCTCTTGATTTAGTGGATCCAATTTATTTTAACTTCCTACAAAATTTCTATCGTGAATGGGTGAAACTAGTCGGTGGCCATATGATCTCAAGTCATGATGAATTTCAAATTGATAATTTGAGATATACTTCATACGATAGGTTGCTAATAATTGATTTAATAGAAAATATTTCAAAAGTAAATAGTTAATATGGCAATTGAGGTAAGTTGCGGATATAGGATTCATATTAATAGTATTGATATGAATGGCCATAATCAAAGGATATGTGGTGGTATTGGTTTTTGCGTTGAGAACCCAAGGATAAAGGTTGTTGTGTCTTATGTACTTGGGAAAGACATTATCCCTGCGTATCTACACGACACATTATTCCCGCTTATCCAGCAATTTCGAGATAAAGAAAAAATAGAGTATTATTACAAACTGACTTTTAATGAACTTATTCATTCTCAAAAAGGATTGGGAAGTACGACCATAATTAAACTTTGTGTGCTTAGCGCATTATATAATCTAGCTGGGAGAAATTTTAATAAACGTATTGCCAACTTTTACGGTATAGGTCTAATTTCTGGTATTTCTATAAATGCTTTTTTTGACGGTGGCTTTATTATAGACGGTGGTTATCAAATTGATAACACAGCTATTAAAACGTTAAATGGTATATCTGCTGGTAGACCGGCTCCGCTATTATTTCGGACACCTTTTCCACGGAAGTGGAAAATATTTCTTGCAATCCCAAAAAATATTAGATCATTAGATGGTGAAAAAGAAGCAATCTTCTTTAATAAAATCACTCCAATAGATAACGCGGAAGTTCATAAAATATCTTACTATGTTCTTATGGGTGCATTGCCAAGCTTGTTGGAAAAGAATTTTGAACAATTTTCAGGAAGCATAAATAGCATTGTGAAATATGGAACGAAAAAACATGAGAAAGCTCTTCATTTTGAGCAAAATAAGTTATTACTCAATCAAATGGCAAATGATTTTGGATTTGCGTCAGTATCTTCATTAGGTCCAACTATTTACACTATTTCTGATAAACAAGTAGATATACAATTTTATCAAAATAAGTTTCAAGACTATTTTTTTCACTTGACGAGAGTTTCAAACTTAGGGCATAAAGTTCAAAGTTTTCTCTGACTTTTCACAAACTATTGTTTGCTCTGCTAAAACATCACCAAAAATAATTGCTCGTGATACAGTGGAATAAGATGAGAATTATAAAAAAAGACTAAAAAAACCCGGTAGGTAACAATTAAGCTACCCGGGTTCGGTGGTTTTCGGTGCGCCGTTTTCCACTCTGTTGGCTTTTCGGCTTGACAGGAAATCGCCCGCAATCCGCCCCTGCGTGAGTTTCCTACGTGTGTGTCTTGAATCAACCCGTGAAAGCGGAAAGAATGCTGTACAAAAGATGGAAGCCTTTTGGCGGTGATAAAACGAAAGCCGGAGCCGAGCGAACAGGCAATGGAATCATTATCTACAACAAAGGGATTGGCCTTCCGCAGACGACTTTCAGGAGTAGTTTGCAAACTACCTTATGCTGCGTTGGGCGGAAACTCCCTCGGTGGTGAACGATAAGGAAAAACGAGGACTTGATCCTCGAAGGTGTGTATTGTCGAGCTGAATAAATTAAAACAACTATGAAGTCTCGTAAAAGCAAAGAGGAGATGTCGAAAGCGGATGTTTACGTAGGTGTCCGTTAAGAGTGTAAAGGAAACCTGATTACTGTTTACACGACATCCGGGATAAAGTTGACAGGAAGGCAATACAGGGTTTTGTACGGAACAAGAGAAGTCGGTACTGCACGGTTAACCGCAAAGGGAAGCCGTCATACAGGGATTGTATGAAGTATCGGTGGCAGACTAAGCCGTAGTAGTGATGAAACTTCTGTAACGGAAGCGGAGCGAAGGACTTAGCTTGTTTACATTTCATTAATTACCAACAAGCAGTAATGCGATGATTGACTATTATGAAATAAAATCACAGCCAATTACCAGGGTAATGGTTTTACAGGCATATAAGAAAGTACGAGCCAACAAAGGAAGCGGCGGCGTAGATGATATGGATTGGGAATGGTTGGACAACAACCAGAAAACCGAGCTGTACAAACTATGGAACCGGCTAACTTCAGGCAGTTATTTCCCGATGCCTGTAAAAGAAGTACCCATCAAAAAGAAAGGCGGAGGCGAGCGTAAATTAGGCATCCCAACGCTATTGGACCGCATTGCACAACAAGTAGCCAAAACACATCTGGAACGCATTTTAGAACCACACTTTCACAACAGTTCGTTTGGATACCGGCCTGCAAGAAATTGCCATCAGGCGGTAGCACAGGCAAACAGAAACACGTACGATCATGATTTTGTCATCGACATGGACATTAAAGGGTTCTTCGATAACATCGACCACGATTTGCTGATGAAAGCGGTAAGGTTCTATTGCGGTGATAAATGGATTTTGCTATACGTTGAACGCTGGCTCAAAGCAGGGATTGTGCAACAGGACAGTACAACATATATAGATCGGCTGACAGGAACTCCGCAAGGAGGGGTAATCAGTCCGCTACTTGCCAACCTGTTCCTGCACGTAAGTTTCGATAAATGGATGGAAATAAACCATCCGGAGAAACCCTTTGAACGCTATGCCGACGATGTGGTGGTACATTGCAAAACGGAGAAACAGGCCATTTTTATGTTGAAACAAATCGGCGCACGTCTCCAAAAATGCAAACTAACATTACATCCCGAAAAGACCAAAATTGTAAATGTTAGGGGAAAATCAGAAAAGAAATATCCAAAGAGTTATGATTTTCTGGGCTTCACCATTCGCCCACACTGGGTCAAAGTAAACAGCAAAATGATGCTGATGCCCAGTATATTCATGAGTCGGAAATCGAAGAGTAGCGTGATGGAAAAGTTCAGGGAACTGAACATTCACAAACGAAGAAAACCGTTGGAAGTAATTGCAAGTGAGTTACGCCCCATTATACAGGGCATCATCAATTATTACTGCAAGTTTTCATCGAACCATACAGCCGAAATCTGGTATCAGCTAAATTCAAGATTGCTTAAATGGGTAAAATGGGAGAAAGGACTTTACAAAAGGGCATCTTTGAGATGGCTGAAGAAAAAGCACAAGGAAACACCTTTACTTTTTCCGCACTGGCAATTGGTAAATCCGTAAAGTAGCAATACTTTAGTGATGGAACAAGAAGAGCCGTGTGAAGCGAGAGTTTCAAGCACGGTTCCGTGAGAACATGAGGGTGAAATTCCCTTGCGTGACTCGATTATAAATCATAAACAAAAGGCAAAGTAGAACAGATTATTATTAAAATTCACACCCTTTGATTAGTTAGCCAAATTAGCGAAATTCGTCTGCTAGATAAATCGTGACATTTAAGATGACATTCGTAGTGCCATGTAAAAATAATGAATTTGCAAAATGAAAATATTCATAAGCCACTCTTCAAAAGATAAAAGTATTATTGACAGTTTTATAACTAACATTTTAATTCTAGGCTGTGGAATAGATGAAAATAATATCTTTTGTACTTCTGTTGAAGGATTAGGGATTAAGACCGGAGAAGACTTCAGAAGCCATATTTGGCAAAATCTTGTCAATTCTAATTATTCTTTTCTATTGATTTCAAACAATTATAAGAGAAGTGATATCTGCTTAAATGAGATGGGTGCTTCTTGGGCATTGAAAGATATAAAAGTTAAACCGTTTTTACTTCCCGGAATGGATTTCAACTCTATTGGCACACTTTATAACGTGAAACATGTTACAAAAATAGCCGATCCTTATGCTTTAGATGAATTGTTCTCTGAAATAACAGAAGAAGCTCAAATTGAAAAGAAGATATCACGGTGGAATAAATCAAAAGAAGACTTCATTCATTACGTGAAAAGCATGGAATCAACCACTACAGAATCTGTTTACCCTTCTCCTAGTGAATTCTTTGCTGAATTTGTCCAAGAAAATACAAGCTTAAATCATATCTTATTAAGATGTCACCCGACGCTATTAGATTGTAAGAAGATATTTAGCGAAAAATACTATAAAAGATGCTTTGAGATTTATTGCAACTTATATGTTGATCTTATAGAGAAACCTTTTGAACCACTCTATCCAGAGCATAGATATTTTAGAATAAAAGAATCCACCACAATGGGAATTTTATCAGGGAATGATGACGTTCCAGGAGGGATGGTTGAAGCTGTCAAACATGGAATTTTTAATTATAATAATATCAAATTTTATCGAGTTGAATTTTTGGAAAGTGAAAGCTCCCAATTCGGAATTAGCTATTACCCTTTTTGTTATGTAAATGGAAGATGGATATTCATTCCTCAACCATATTTTAAAGAAATATTATAATTATAGCTTAAAGTTAGGCGAATTATCTTTCAAGCGCCACACCTATCCCCATCAACGCCAAACACTGCCACCTTCGCTGAAAACCAATGATTTGAGTAAAAACAAGGATACATTAGCTTTTAAATTATTAAAACTAATGTATCATGAAACAAGAAATCAACGATCAGGAGGTATTACTGGTCAAAGAAAAAAACGAGAGCAAGCTAAGAGCAGTTAAAGGTTTTGATGAAAACGGCAAGCTGCAAACAGAACTTTCCAACCAAGCCAATGCCGCCAACTTTTTGAAAATCGAAAAGTACGGAAACCCTCTCGAAAACTTCTTTTCCAATTTTCACAGGCAATACCAGAACCCGACCGAGTTTCGGTTTTTCAGGGTGCCTGCCGACCTGACGGAGAAAACTGCCGTTGTGCTGGAAAAGATGCTGCAAAATCCTGAGGTTCCGTCAAACAAAGAAACCCTAAGTAAACACGAAGTCAAACCTGAGCAGTATCTTCAAAAAGAAGAAAAACATGGAAAGGCAACAAACCTGATTGATGAAAACAAGGTGGACTGGTCACAACTGGAAAAACTTGGGATATCGAAAGACTTTCTGAAGAACACCAGGAACCTGGAGCCCATGCTGAATTTTCAGAAGTCGCCGGACTTAATCCCCATTACCCTCAAAACAGACAACATCACCATTCACACCGACGCACGGTTGGCCTTCCGGCAGGATGAAGACGGGAACTTCAAAGTGGCTGTTCATGCCGTTCGAAGTAAACCAGAGCTGGATCGGCCGTATTTTGGTGTTACACTAACCGACGAAGACAAAACCAACCTGCTCCAAACCGGCAATGCGGGTCGGATTCTTCATCCGCAATACAAAGAAGGGGAAACAACGCCGGTATTTCTTTCCATCGACAAACTGACCAATGAACTGGTAGCAGCCCGCGCCGATAAAATAAACATCCCTGAAGAGATAAAAGGGACTAAGCTGAACGAGAATCAGCGAAAGGAGCTGGCGGAAGGCAGGGCAGTTTTTGTGGAAGGCATGACAGCTCGCAGCGGAAAAGAGTTCAGCGCCTGGTTGCAGGTGGATGCCGATAAGCGGGGCATTGGCTTTCGTTTCGAGCCCAGGCAGGAACAAAATCAGAATGTAACCGACCAAAGACCAGTCCGCATTCCTGATTCACTGCTTGAAAAAGAACTGACCGAAGAGCAAAAGCAAAAGCTGGAAAGACGGGAGACCATTTATGTTACCGGGATGAAGGACAAGGAAGGCCAGGAGTTTAACGCTTACGTGAAGATCAACGACGAAAAGGGGAAGCTCGACTTCTACAAGTGGAACCCCGACAAAGCCCAATCCAAAGGCACAGAAATTACTCCTGATAACAACAGCAAAACCCAGGTGGCCGTGAATTCGGATGGCAAAACCGACGAAGCCACCAAACATCTGAAAGAACCTTTGGTTCGGGAACAGGTCAATCCAACCGAACAACAAGAAGAAAGAAGAAGCCACTCGAAAGCGCATTCGATGTAATCGGGCAGATTGCTGCCTTTTCGATTAATGCAAGACGTTCAGGAAACAACCTGAACGTCTTTTCAAATTCAATTTTCACCATCAAAATCAAACAGCCATGAATAATAACTATCCGGAATTGTCCTGGTTTAAACTGTCGCTTTTACATTTTTTTTATGAAAGCCATCCTGAGTTAACCGAAAATACAGACTTACTGAATGCCCGCAGCGACCTTGCTTCGAAGACTTATTCCGAAGCAATAAAGAACGGGCACACCCAGCAGGAAGCCGAAGAATTGGCGCTCAAAGACCTGTATCACGGCCTTCACTTTTCGAAACACGATACACTGGTTACCATCCTCTGGAACGAGTTTTCAAGGGTTATTCCGATGGGGCTAGCCAAAGAGTTTGCTATTCGAATACTTCCAGAGGTTGAAAACATTTTTTCGAAGTACAAACTCACCGATGACTTTGCCTTTAGCCCGGAATTCAGCGGATTATACAACGAATTAACCGGTACAATCTCAATCTGGCTGGAAGACCATGAGCTTCAATAAAGAAAAACATCTTCGGGCCAATATTGAGGCAATAAAACTTGCCCTTCAGCTTGAAAAGGAGAACCGGAGCCCGACCACAGAAGAACGGGATGCCCTGAAACGATATTCCGGGTTTGGGGCTTTAAAATGTATCCTCAACCCGGCAGAAAGCCTGTCCGACATTGCCTACTGGCCAAACTCAGAAGTCGGATTATTCCCGTTGGTAACCGAATTACACGATGTACTGAAATGGCATTCCCGGTCGGAGCAGGAATACAAACAATACCTGGGCAGCCTGAAAAATTCTATTCTGTCTGCTTTTTACACTCCTCCTGAAATAGTCCAGGTTCTTGCTGAAACGCTGAAACAAAGTCAAGCTTCTCCCGGAAGTTTTCTTGACCCTTCAGCCGGTACAGGAGTATTTATCTCTGTGTTTAAAAAACAGAATGAAGGGCTTTCAGTAACCGGTTTTGAAAAGGATTTGATCACTGGCAAAATATTGTCCAAACTTTACCCGGAAGACAAAATCAGGATTACTGGTTTTGAAGAGATTGAAAGCCGCCACAACAATCCTTTCGATGTGGTTTCTTCGAATATTCCGTTTGGGGATGTGGCGACTTTTGACACTTCGTTTTTGAAAAGCCGGGACAAGATAAAACAACAGGCTTCCCGAAGTATCCACAATTATTTCTTTCTAAAAGGAATGGAAACGCTTCGCGAAGGCGGGCTTCTGGCTTTTATCACTTCGCAGGGAGTAATGAACTCGCCACAGAACGAACCAGTGCGCCAACGACTAATGGATAACACCCGGTTGGTTTCGGCGGTGCGATTGCCCAATAACCTTTTCAGCGATTATGCCGGAACGGAGGTAGGCAGCGATTTGATTATCCTTCAAAAGGATTCAGCAAAAAACCGGCTAACACCCAAAGAGAAAGATTTTATCCGAAGCGAAAAGCTTTCCGGCGGAGTGTTCAACAACAACTATTTCAATAATCTGCAAAGAGTAGTTCACACCGAAGGGTTTATGGATACCGATCCGTATGGAAAACCGGCGCAGATTTTTATTCACAGTGACGGAACCCGTGGAATAGCCATGGATATGCGCATAATGCTGGAAGCTGATTTCAGGGAAAGGCTTAATGTTGATTTATTTCATCAAACCGCTTCCGGCAAAAGATCAATGATGGTAACAGTCCCGAACAGGATTGAGAACAAGATAACCGAATCAGACCCAGTACTCACTTTATACGACCTCTTTGGTTTTAGCCAGGAGGAACGTAGCCAGCAAAATCCAAACCGGAAACGGAATGGCGCAAAGCCCCAGGCGCAGCAACTGAACCTGTTTCCGCAACCAATCCCGGTGAACGGGAAACAAATCAAAGAAACTGTCCCCTCAAAACCGGATATCAGGCCATTCCAGGGAGAGCTGCTTAGTCATCACAAAACCGGTTCACTGGTTAAAGACCGGAACCAGTTTGGATTTTTAAAAGAGCGTGATGGTGAGACGGCAACATTTGAACGGTTGAAACTGAATCCTGCACAGGAAGCAAAAGCTTTGCTTTTTATTCAAATCAGGGACACTTACCTCCAGTTGTACAACAATGAGGCCGTCAGTTTTAAGGAAGACACAGTAACCCGTAACCTTCTGAACAGTTATTATGACGATTTTATCCGAAAGTATGGAAACCTCAACGACCCCAAAAATCTTGGGTTGCTGAAAATGGATTCCGGTGCCAATGAAGTGCTTGCGCTGGAACGGGGTGTAAACGGAGAACTGGTAAAAGCCGATATTTTTCACCAGCCTGTCGCGTTTAATGCCAGAGAACTGGAGCGGGTGGAAACTGCAGAAGAAGCGCTTGCCGCCTCACTGAATAGGTATGGTGAGGTAAGAATAGATTACATGCTGTCCCTGCTGGACGAAAAAAGCCGGGAAGAACTGGTTCAGGAACTTCACGGAAGGATGTATTTTAACCCGCTCATTCAGAACTACGAAGCAGCCGACAAATTTATTGCCGGAAATGTAGTCGAGAAGGTCAGTGATATTGAACGTTACCTTTCACGACATCAAAATGATGCCGCCGCACAGGAATCGTTAAAAGCATTGCAAAATGCCATTCCCCGCCCCATCCCTTTTGAAGAACTGGACTTCAATTTTGGGGAACGCTGGATTCCTACAAACATTTATAGCCAATACGCTTCACACCTGTTTAAAACGGGTGTTGATATTCATTATTCGGAGTCTGTTGACGAATTTTCGGTAAGGGCCCAGTTTACCAATGCCAATATCTACGAGAAGTATGCGGTCAAATCGCAAAGCCGCCTGTACGACGGAATTGCCCTGATGAAACATGCACTCCTGAATACCACACCCGACATCACCAAAACCATTGTTGTCGACGACAAAGAGGTAAAAGTCAGGGACGGTGAAGCCATCCAACTGGCAAACAGCAAAATCGACGAAATACGAAACGGCTTTACTGACTGGCTGAATGAACAAAGCCCGGCATTTAAACAAAACCTGTCCGGATTATACAATTCAACCTACAACTGTTATGTACGCCCGAAATACGACGGTTCACACCAGACTTTTCCCGGACTTGACCTGAAAGTGTTGGGTATCCCCAGTTTGTATTCCAGCCAGAAAGATGCTATCTGGATGCTGAAACAAAACGGTGGCGGGATATGCGACCACGAAGTAGGTTCCGGCAAAACGCTAATTATGTGCTGCGCCGCCTATGAAATGAAACGTTTGCAACTGGCCAATAAACCTATGATTGTTGGACTAAAGGCCAATATCCACGAAATCTCCCAAACCTTCATAACTGCTTACCCCCATGCCAAAGTCCTGTATCCGGGGAAACAAGACTTTAGCCCTGATAAACGAATGAAAATCTTCAATGAAATAAAAAACAACTCCTGGGACGCGGTTATTCTGACCCACGAACAGTTTGCGATGATACCTCAGTCGCCCGAAGTACAAAAGCAAATTTTGCAGGCAGAGCTTGACAGCGTGGAAGAAAACCTTGAAATCGTTAGAAGACAAGGAGGAGAAGTTTCGCGCGGAATGCTGAAAGGCTTGGTAAAACGGCAGCAAAACCTTGAAGTGACACTGAAATCCATCACCTACAATATTGAAAACCGGAAAGATGATGTGGTTGATTTTAAGATGATGGGAATAGACCATTTGTTTATAGATGAAAGCCATCGGTTCAAAAACCTGATGTTCAACACCCGTCACGACAGGGTTGCCGGGATGGGCAACCCGCAGGGCAGCCAGCGGTCATTGAATATGCTGTTTGCCATCCGGACTATTCAGGAGCGTACCGGCAAAGATTTGGGAGCAAGTTTTTTATCGGGAACAACCATTTCCAATTCGCTGACCGAATTGTTCCTCCTGTTTAAATACCTCCGCCCTAAAGAAATAGATCGTCAGCAGATTAAGACCTTTGATGCCTGGGCTGCTGTTTATGCGAAAAAGACCACCGATTATGAATTCTCGATAACCAACGAGATTGTTCAGAAAGAACGCTTCCGCTATTTTATCAAGGTTCCGGAACTGGCAGCTTTTTACAATGAAATTACCGATTACCGGACAGCAAAAGACATTGGGATCGACCGTCCTGAAAAAGCTGAAATACTGCATAATATTCCACCAACCCCTCAGCAGGAACAGTTTATCCAAAAGCTGGTGGCGTTTGCCAAAAACGGCGATGCAACAATCCTTGGACGGGCACCGCTCTCGGAACAGGAGGAACGGGCAAAAATGCTGATTGCAACTGACTATGCCCGCAAGATGTCGCTGGACATGCGGATGATCAGCCCGCATTACGATGACCATGTGGACAATAAATCATCGCATTGTGCCGCTAAGATCGCTTCGTATTACCGTCAATACAGCGATTACAAAGGAACCCAGTTTGTTTTTTCTGATCTGGGGACTTACAAGCCGGGCGAGTGGACTCCTTACAGCGAAATCAAACGAAAGCTGGTTGAAGACCATCGTATTCCTGCTCACGAAATACGGTTCATTCAGGAAGCCAAAACAGAGAATGCACGAAAAAACATGATTGAAGCGATGAACGAAGGTCGTATCCGCGTACTGTTTGGCTCGACAGATATGCTTGGTACTGGTGTTAATGCCCAGAAACGTGCAGTAGCCATTCATCACCTGGATTCTCCCTGGCGGCCATCCGACCTAGAACAACGGGAAGGTAGGGCAATCCGAAAAGGCAACGAGATTGCCAAGTTTTTTGCCGATAACAAGGTGGATGTGATTATCTATGCTGTTGAGAAAAGCCTAGACTCCTATAAATTCAACCTGCTGCATAACAAGCAGCTCTTCATTCGACAGCTAAAAACCAACAGCCTTGGGAAAAGGACCATTGATGAAGGCAGTATAGATGAGAAATCGGGTATGAATTTTTCGGAGTATGTTGCCATTCTTTCCGGCAATACGGATTTATTGGAAAAGGCTAAACTGGAAAAGCAGATCATAGCGCTTGAAAGCGAACGACAGGCTTTTAACCGGAGTAAGTCTTCTGCCAGGTTCCGGTTGGAAGATATTCAGCTAAGTATTGACAAAAGCTCGGAGACGATTTCGAGAATGCAAAAAGACTGGGATTTGCTTACCAGCAGGATTAAAAAAGATGAGTTCGGGAACATTCTGAACCCGGTTCTGTTGGACGGGGTAAAAGGCTCCGATCCCAAAGAAATTGGAGTAAAACTGAATGAAATCAGCGAAAGCGCCCGAACCAATGAAGAATACCGAAAAATCGGCAGCCTGTACGGGTTTCATATCCTTGTTAAAACCGAGTCGAGCATGAAAGAGGGCTTTGATTTTAAAGAAAACCGTTTTTTCGTGGAAGGAGAAAGCGGGATCAAATATACTTACAACAACGGCCATATTGCCAAAGACCCGAAACTGGCAGCAACCAGTTTTTTGAAGGCTTTGGAACGCATTCCATTTTTAATCGACAACCAGACACGCCTAACAGAGAAAGCGGCAATCGACATTCCTGTCCTGAAAGAAGTGGTAAACAGTCAGTGGAGAAAGGAAGAGGAACTCCGAAAATTAAAAAGTGATTTGGCGGCGTTGGACAGGCGGATTCAGGCAACTATTGGAGAAAATTCCGGAACCCCAGTAAATGGAAACAAGCATAAAATCTTATCGACTTCCAATTTTTCCAATGAAAAGAATGCGGTTGAAGTTGCTGAGCCCAAAGCACAATTTAGAATCTAAATTTGTAGAAAACAACCCTTTTTTTATTACGTTTTCGAAAAACCTTTTTGAATGAATTGATGAACATCAGATTCAAGGTAGTATGTTTTTTTACCAATTCGTTTATAAGGTAATTTGCCGGAGCTACGAAGTCTTTGTAATGTTCTTTTGCTAACTTTTAATAGCAGGCAAAGATCCTGATTATCTAACAGAATTTCATCGTTAATTTTATTTTCAGAATTGGATAATCTGTCAATCTTTTTGTTGACCGACTCAAAATGTGATACAAGGCGGTTCATCCAGGATTCAAAATATTTCTGATCGATATACATCTAAAACTTGTTTATTCCTTATTGGTAGTCGTTACTGCAAATATCAGGTTTGCCCATGAAAGAAATTCATAAGGTGATCCTAAGGTGGGTGTTTTATATAGTTCAATAAGTTTAGATTCCTATGAAATATTTTAAAAGCCGTCTTGGCTCGGTTTAATTTACTTGATCCTGACAATTAAAAAAACCGAAACAATTGGCTTGGTCTTACATTTTTATTCGTGAAAGTTGATAGCGAGTACGGTTAAACTGCCGTTTTTTTTGTCTTAACATTATATAATTGAGCTAAAATAAGAATGAGTGGAGAAAAAAAAGTAAATATCCCGTCCTTGAACTCAGCTACTTCCTTAAATGGGTCCGAATAGTTCGTATCATTATTGACGTGACAGATTTTGATTCCATTCAAAATTGCAACCTTCAAAACTGATTTGGTATCAATAGGTTGTCAGGTACGGTTTTTTTTATAGTTAAGCAAGATAAACCACATGGTAATAATTGATAATCAAGAAAATTGGTCGAAGGGAAATAATTGGGATTATAGTTTTAGATGGATTCAACAGGGATAAGGCTTCAGATCAGATTGGACCAATCTTTCAGAAAATCATAAAGTAAAAATTCAAAATATTTTGTTTCAGCGTCATTCAGAAACGTTGATCTTCCTTTTCCGTTTTCTTTCTCTGTAATGCTGGACACAGTCCCGGTGAAAAGCCCTCATACGGTCGAGTTCTTCCTGCGGGATGGTTTCAATCTGCATGATCTGTTCCTGTTCATTGTTCAGCTTGTAATAAGGGATAAAAGGGCAATCATCAAGTGGGTTGCCCATGGGACAGCAGGAAAAGGCATAGATCAGGTCAACATTTTTGCGGATTTTAGGCGTATCAATTGACATGGCTGGTGTTTTTTGAGGGTTTTTGTTACAGTTTTTTATAAAAAAGCGCGAACCAAAACTTAATGCTTCCAAGGTACCGCCAGGAACCCTAGTCTCAGTTAAGCCCGATCCGCGCCAAAAGCGCAGACATCGAACTTTTATTTCTGAGACTATTATCAATAAAACTGGCGGTTTTAGGATTCTCAAATAAAAGCCAACGCTATATTTTCAATTTATCAATGACTCAACACTGATGCACTTTTCTATTCGTTCATGTACGACAAAGATATAAAATCATTTCTTTCTGTGTTTATTCATCTTCTTCATCCAGGCGTTGCCGGAGTATCGAGCGCAGTAAGTCCAGAAACTTGGTCCGGTCAATCTTGCGTTGCCGGATTTCAAGGTGGAGCCGGTAGATGTCTTTTGCAAGGTCAGTGCCAAGCATCTGGTCAAAAACTTCGGCAAGTTCCTTAATTGTAATATTTCCGGAATTGATCACTTTTGCATAATAAAAGGCATAGACTATCTCCCCGATATCAATTTTTTTACCGGTCCATCTGTATTTAGATTTTAGCCCGGCATCCATGTCCTTTTCAGGGTTTTCCAGTTTTTCAAGCTCTTTATGGATATAGTCTGATAGCATTTCATTGGCCATAATCATTGAAAAGGTATGGTCGTGCCAGGTGAAAAACTCTTCATCCAGCAACTGGTGGCTGTTTTTTAACTCAAGGGGAATTTCTGAATTTTCCCTGAGAAAATACTGCTCGTCCAGGTGCTTAAATCCGCAGCGATAATACTGTACTTTTACGTGGTGTTCTTCCATATACTCGTTAATCTTGTACAGATACTTTTGAAGATATCTCTTATTTACAGAAATATCTGCCTTCTTCCGTTTGCATTCAATGTCAAAAACTAACTGGTAAAACATCAACTTGCCATATGCAGCCGGTTTAACCTCTTTAAAAAACCGGATTTCCGACTGGCGGTCAGGAAATCCTTTCTCTAAAACCCGTTTCCGCAATTTCTCCAGTGCAACCTTGCACTGGCCAATTGCAAACTCCATTTGATCAGTAACATTTTCTGATACATCTTTTATCCCTGACAACTGGGTTTCCAGGTCAAGGATGATCTTTAAGTACGTTTCCATGGCAAAAATTAAACTTGTTATTACTTGGGCAACAGTTTATTGCCCGTTACTATTTTCTGTTTCTTCCCAAAAATTCATTAACCCGTTCAATTTTCCCTTTCCACTTGTACGCAATAATTACTTCTTCATGATTACATTTTTATCACCTCCTTATCTCAAAACATAAGAAATATCAGTCTGATTTTCATAAATACATTCCTTCAATTGTCATTTTTCACCGGTACTCGTATTTGCGCAGATGTCTTTTTGGTAACGCGAAACGTACGCAAAGGCATCTGGTATTTACACTTTTGAATGAAAGCTTTCTTTATTTTTTGAATTCAATCTTGAACCCGGTAACCTGCCATTCAGGTAATTTTGCAGGTTTAGCAATCACAAGGGCATCACTTTCCTGTTTCCAGTTAAGTTTTTCTTTTCCACCAAGCATTTTCACCGATGAAACGGTCTTTCCGCATAACTTTGAATTTTTTCCCAGTGAAGTAATTTTGATATCAGCAGAGGGCTTGTCCATACAAAATGCATAAATGGTTTCGCCTTTGGTCGTAAAACGGATGTCGGTCGGTTCGTAAGAACGCACATCTTTCACTCCGCCCCAATGCCCCTTTTCCTGATTTTTCATCGAGGGCCCTTCGCCGTATACTTTCCAGGGACGGGTCCCATAAATTCCTTCGCCATTTGCAGGTGTCCATTGTGCAATTTCGTCCAGGATGTTGAGTACATCAGGTTCCAGATCGCCTTCAGGGGTCTGAACTACATTCAGGAGCAGGTTCCCGTTTTTACTAACAATATCAACCAGCATCTGAACCACTTCAGTCCCTGTCATGTATTTCTGGCCGGTACGGTAAAACCAGTCACCAATCGAAGTATCGGTTTGCCAGGGATAAGGGCTGATTGAATCCATCGCGCCACGTTCGATATCCTGCACCCAACGGCCTTCCGACGGACGTAACTTGCAGTTATAAACTGCTTCCAGCTTTCCCTTGTTTTTTTCGATATCCTGATTATAAAAGTGGGCCAACATGATCCTTCCTGTCTCACCAAAAGGCAGTTCGCTATCTGAGTACAGGAGGTCTGGTTTATACATATCGATCAACTCAGTAATACTCATCAACCAGTTTTTTTGATTTTCAGGATTAGTTGTAAGCCACGCTATATCATCCGGGGATGTTTTGCGATGATACAAATCTTTAAATGCAGGGTTTGCCCCATCGTATGGAACACCTGCCATCGGCCCGGTTTTATCTGCTCCCCGGCTTGGTTGAAACCAGGTATAACTCGCTCCAAGATGCTCAGAAACGCCGAAGCGCAGGCCTTCTTTTTTGGCAGCTTCCTGCCACAAACCTACCACGTCTTTTTTTGGCCCCATTTTTACTGAATTCCATCGATGAATTTTTGAATCCCAGAGAAAGAAGTTATCGTGATGAGTTCCCATGCTAACAAAATATTTAGCCCCGACTTTCCTGTATAATTTCATCAATTGTTCCGGATCCCATCGTTCGGCTTTCCAAAGGGGAATAATGTCTTTATACCCAAAATTGGATGGGTGCCCGTAATGTTCAATATGGTACAGGTAATCTTCGCTCGGTTTTCCTGTTGGTGTGTTCGTTTTGCGGTCAATTATATCCGATTCGTACATTTTCCGTGCATACCAGTCGCCCTGCCGGGGGACAGCCTGTGGCCCCCAATGTGACCAGATACCGAATTTGGCATCACGGAACCATTCAGGATATTGGTACTGTTTGAACGATTCGGGTGTCGGTTCAAACTTTTGAGCCAGTGCCGGAGTAACTGGCATAAGAGAAGAAGCTGCAATCAGTAATGCAAAAGTGAATAATTGGTGAATTTTTCTTTTCATTTTTTTGAAAATTTTGTGGTTATCTCCTGAATTTAAAATCAATCAGTATTAAAGGGGAAAGTGTTATTTTCCCATTTTGTAAATACGTTCCATCAGTTGCCATTTTTCTCCGGCACTGGCATTGGCTGGAGTTTTCTGGAAACGTGAAACATACGTTTCCCATTCGCTTTGGCGCGGTTTTTCGGCTAACCCGGCCATTGCTTTGTCATGGTCGAAATCCGGGACTGTGTCCATGATCATGAACAACTGGTTTCCGAACAAATAAATTTCCATATCGAGAATGCCCGCTTCGCACATTCCCCGGGTAATTTCAGGCCAGGCTGCACCAGGGGCATGTACTTTTTTATACTCTTCGATTAACTGTGCATCGTTTTCGAGCGATAAGGTTTTGCAAAATCGTTTATAATCCATCCTTATTATTTTTAATGTAAAACAGAAACAGGATGTGCCCCTTCATGTAGTTCTCCCGAAGGTTTTGAACCTATATATGAGTAATACAGGATAAACAGATAAGAAATCAGGGGGACAATCATTGCCATTGCCATACTCGATGTTTTATCAGCGATTAATCCCATAATTGGTGTCCAGACGGCCCCGCCAATAATGGCCATAATGATAACAGAACCTCCCAGCTTTGTATTTGGTCCGAGGCCTTTTACCCCTAATGCGAAAATGGTCGGGAACATCAGCGACATGAAAAAGCTGGTCAGGAAGACAGACCAAACTCCAATCCATCCGGGAAACAAAATTCCAATACCAACCAAAACGATGTTGGCTATTGAATAGAGCCCCATCAGGTTGCCGGGCTTCATGTATTTCATCAGGAATGTTGCACTAAAACGGCCAACCATAAAAGCAGCAAGTGTCCCGGTAAGCATTCCTCCGGCAAATTTTTCGGAAAGGCCGGTATTATCTTTTACATACTGGATAAAAAAGCTCCATGTCCCTACCTGTGCCCCTACATAAAAGAACTGAGCGATAACCCCTTTGTACCAGTGCGGATATTTCAGGAGCTTTCTGAAACTTCCCGATTCCGGTTGTCCGCTTTTCGTTTCATTTTTCGGGAATTTTGCCCTCATTATCAGGAATGCAATAAGAAGGACCACACATCCGATGACGATATAAGGAGGCCCTACCCGAAGGGTTTCTTCCTTTAAATATGCCTGGTATGTCCCTGCCATTTTCATGGTTTCAATTTGTTCTCCCGACAGTTCTTTTCCTGAAAAAATGAAGATAGTCCCAACGACAACCCCAACCATTGAACCAATCGGGTTGAATGCCTGGGCAAGGTTTAAACGCCGTTCAGAGGTTGCCGGATCGCCAAGTACTGAAATAAATGAGTTCGCCCCTGTTTCGAGGAATGCCAGGCCGCAGGCAATAATAAAAAGTGACTCCAAAAAGAAGGAGTATTTGCCGGAAATGGCTGCCGGATAGAAAAGAAACGATCCAACTGCAAAGAACAATAAGCCGGTAACCAGCCCGATTTTGTATCCAAAACGCTCCATCACCAGGGCTGCGGGAATAGCCAGTAAAAAGTATCCCATATAAAAGGCTGACTGGACTAATCCGGCCTGCAATCTTGACAACTCAAATGATTTCATAAACTGGGCAATCAGAATATCGTTCAAATTGTTCGGCATTGCCCATAAAAAGAAAAGGGCAGTGACCAGGATAAATGTTAACAGGTATCCCCGTTCAATCAGTGGTGATTTTGGTTCATTTTTTAGTTTCATACAAGTTTCAAGTTAGGTTATTATATTAGGGTCCTGAGACCAGTAAAGCATATCAACAGTTTTACAGATAATGTTCCAGTTTATCCGTTTTAAGCTGATCGGCAACTTGTTTGATAGCTTCAGCATGGCTCCGTTTGCAAACCAGCACCATGTCGTTTTCTTTAACAACAATGACGTCGTCCATGCCAACAACCGCAAGCAACCCGTTCGAAGCCCACGCATACGAATTTTTTGTATCCTGAAAAATTACTTCACCGACGCCTGTATTTTGCGCTTCATCTTTTTCTCCATATTGATATACCTGCTCCCAGCTACCCAGATCGTTCCAAACAAAATCTCCCTGGACAAGGAAAATATTGCCGGCCTTTTCCATGATCCCGTAATCTACAGAGACAGGTTCCAGTTGAGGATAGAGTTCATTCAGGGTATTTTCATATTCCGGGGTATCAATGGTTTGGGCTATCTTCATTAAGTCAGTGTATATCGCAGGAGCATACCTCTCCATGGCTTTCAAAAAGACTGAAACTTTGAAGACGAAAATGCCGGCATTCCAAAAGAATTTTCCGGACGATAAATATTGGATGGCAGTCTCCATTTTTGGTTTTTCCACAAAACAGTTCACTGCAAACGAACGGATGGACTGGCCTGTTTCTATTTCCGCAGCAGTTTCAATGTACCCGTAACCCGTAGCCGGGGCATTGGGTGTAATACCGATTGTGACAATCCCGTTCTTCTTCTCAGCAATTTTTACTGCCGATCCGATAGTTTGCTGAAAAAGTTCATCGTCCTTTATCAGGTGATCGGCTGGCGAGACAACCATTATGCCTTCCGTATCGTTTTTTGCAACAAACAGGGCAGCCAGTCCGATTGCAGGCAAAGTGTTTCTTCCAACCGGTTCATAGATTAGGTTCTCTTTGGGAAGCCTTGTTGTTTGTTCTTCAAGAACCCCCTGTTGCCCTTTGTTCGATACAATGAAAATGTTTTTCTCGGGAATGAAACCTGCAAACCGGCTGATGGTGGCCTGCAAAAGTGACTCATCTCCAAAAATAGTCAGGAACTGTTTGGGTTTTGCTTTTCGGCTCCGTGGCCAGAACCGGGTTCCGGAACCTCCGGCCATAATTATACAATGAAGATTTTTCATCAATAACGGACTTTAATTTGTATAGCGCCTTCAACCGGTTTTTCAGAAGCTACAACAGCGTAACCACCGCCGCAACCGGAAGTAATTGCACCCGGATATTTCCCGATGTACTTGCTTCCCATCTCTTCGAGTACCCAATCGGGAACGGTGTGGGGAAGAATCTTTCTCCAGGCATAAAACGTATCGCTCATCGATTCTCCAAGCAGTTGTACATCCCTGGCAAGGATTCCTTCATAGCATTTTCGACCGGCGTCGCCTAATTCTTTCACTAGCTTTTTTTCAAGATGCTGCACGAGCAATGGATCGTAGCCGCTCGGACGGGGCGAAAGCGGAACAAGATGCAGTACTTTTGATAGCCATTCACAGGTTTCCTGGTCGAGTGTATTTTCAATATTCGAAGGCCAGTAACTGCCATTGTAGTCGAGGCGGCTTACTCCGGGTACCAGAATTCCCAGATGGTCCTGCGATCCGGAAATATATTTGCTTCCGGGAGGGTTTTCAGCACCAAATAAAAGCTGGGCATTGCGAACCGGGTTGCCTTCAGGAATTTTGCCTCCCCAGAGTTCGAGAGCTACCCTGCGCGAACTGGTGGCCATTCCTGAACGGTCGTTGAAATCGATGGTTGGCCATATTTGTACAACAACCACCGACCCGGGGTGGACTTCCGAAACCCAAGGCTGGTCTATCCATCCGCCGGCAATACAAACCCGGTACGGAAACTGCAATTCTTTTTTCGAAAATGAACTTGAACGGGCGGGCAAGCCCTCTTCCGGAATACGATCCAGGACAATCAGTTCGACATTATTTTCCTTGCATATCCAAGCTTTCCCTTCCGTGAAACCATCGGTATTTACAATAAAAATATCGGGTTTAACCCATTTCATGTCGTCTTCAAAATCGAGCATTCCACGTCCTGAAGAAACAAACGCTTCGTGTACATATTTTATCGAGCCAACCATGTAGGCCCGTTCTGCCTGGGTAAAATACGGTTTTTTCCCTTTTAGTTCGAGTATATTGTCATCCTGGCCAACACTGACATACAGCTTCCCGTATTGGGCCGCCGTTTTAAAGAATGCCACATGCCCGGCATGAAGCAAGTCGTAACAACCACTCACCAAAACTTTTTTGTCTCTCATTCGGTTTGATTTTTTGGCCTTGATCTTTTTTGCTGAGGCTTTTCTTTACTTTTTCTTCAGCATCTCGCCTTTGATCCAGTCGTAGGTTTTTTTCATGCCGGCGGCCAGCGGGTAGGTTGGTTCCCAGCCGAGGTATTTCTGAATAAGCGTATTGTCACTGTTCCGCCCGCGAACGCCTTTCGGGGCATTCGGGTCATACGTGCGTTTTAGTTTGTATCCTGCAATATCCTCGACAATGTCAACCAGTTGGTTGATTGAAACCATTTCAGAGCTTCCCAGGTTGATCGGCTCAATGATATCGCTGTACATGATTTTCAGGATTCCTTCAACACAATCATCGATATACATAAATGAACGGGTTTGGTGTCCGTCTCCCCAGATGTTGATTTCATCTTTCCCATACAATTCACCGTCAATTATTTTCCGGCACATGGCAGCCGGAGCTTTTTCACGTCCACCGTCATAGGTGCCGAAAGGCCCGTAAACATTGTGAAAACGGGCAACGCGGGTAGTCATGCCATAGTCTTCCCTGAAGTGACGGCACATCCGTTCCGAAAACAATTTTTCCCATCCGTAGCCATCTTCAGCCAATGCCGGGTAGGCATCTGCTTCTTTTAAACCCGGATTATTCGGGTCTGTCTGTTTTTCGCCGTTGTACACACAGGCTGACGAGGCATAGAAAAAACGGGCGATGCCCAAATCACGTGCAGCCATCAGCAGGTGGGTGTTGATCAGGACACTCAGCATGCAATCGGCTTTGTTGTTTTCAATGAACCCCATGCCGCCCATATCGGCAGCCAGGTTGAAAACCTCGTTAAAACCGTTTAGGGCGGTGTAGCAATTTTCTTTACTGGTCAAATCAAGCACCAGGTTATCAACACCCTCATGTACCTGGTACCACTGGTTCAACGGTTTTTTATCGACGGCACGCACATGATGCCCCATATCTTTCAGTTTCCGGGCCAAATGGCCGCCAATAAAACCTCCTGCTCCTGCAACTACAATTCGTTTCATTTTTCCTGATATTTAAATTAAACACAACATTATTTTTCAGAATTATTAATCCGGTCGATGCTAAAATCCCCGGTTTCCGCAACGAATATCCCGACTATGAAAGAACAATACAATAGGCTGTTTTTCTGCTGGTTAACGCAAAGGTTTCCGCAATGCTTTGCGGTGATTAAAAAATGTTTTCAAACATCAAAAGCACGGAGCGGAAAGGTTCATTTGCAAATAAAATTCTAGCTTTGTATAAACAATCTGAATAATCCGGCATGAGCAAAAGACTTGTTTCCCTGAAGGATATGGCAAAAGAACTGGGTGTTTCCATTTCAACGGTTTCGAGGGCACTGAAGAACCATCCGGATATCAGTCCTGAAATGACTGCCCGGATTCAGCAACTGGCCTGCGAACGCGAATACTCGCCCAACCCACTTGCCATGGGATTGCTGAAACAGCAGACCAAAATGATCGGGGTAATTGTGCCCGATCTGGTTACTCATTTTTATTCATCCATTATTTCAGGAATTGAAAGTATTGCCAAACAGCATGGTTACTACATCCTGATCTCGTCGTCGAATGAATCGTTTGAAAAAGAAACTGAATCGGTACAAAACCTGTTGAACACAAGGGTTGAGGGCCTGATCGTTTGCCTGAGCCAGGAAACCAGTTCATTTGAACATTTTGAGCCGCTGCTGAGAAATGAAATTCCACTGGTTTTTTTCGACCGGGTGTGCATGACCGACCAAGTGTCAAGCGTAGTTGCCAACAATGTGGAAGCAGCCCGTTCAATAACCTGTCATTTTTATGAGAATGGTTGCCGGCGGATTGCCTATATTGCCGGCCCAGGGCATCTGAATATCAGCAAAGAACGATTGGACGGGTATTGGCAGGGGCTGAAGGATTGCGGGCTGAAAATTGACCCTGATCTGCTTGAAGGCTGCAACCTCAGCGCCGGCGAAGCAATTAAAGCGACAGCCCGGCTGCTCGATTCGGGTGCAAAGCCCGATGCCATTTTTGGGATCAACGATACTGTGGCCTTTGCAGCCATGAAAGAAATAAAACGGCGCGGATTACAGATACCGGACGATATTGCATTAGTTGGTTTTACCGACGAGTTCCATGCCACTGTGGTTGACCCGCCCCTGACATCCATCACCCATCCAACTTTTGAGATGGGGCAGGAGGCGGCCCGGCTTTTCTTCCGGCAAGTCGAGAACCCCGGAGCGCCGCCGGTTCAAGCAATATTAAAAACCCGGCTGGTTATACGGAAATCGTCGGTCAGAAAAGATTAATTTCGGTTCGAAAAACAAGCTCCACGAATTATTGCCTCAAAATTTGAAACTGTAATACCTTGTCTTGCTCCTAAAAACATTCTTTCCAATACCTGCTTGGTCGAAGGAATACCAAAAAACCTATTCAAAAGCAAAAAAAGCTCATTGCTCCAGTTTATTTTTAACATCTTCATATCTAATCCTCACATGATCTGGATTATTGATTGTTGGCAATATCATCAAAATAATCTTTAAACTGCCGGATTAATTGATTGTCTTTTTCCGGGTCAAACCCACACGCTTTCCGCAGAGTATATTCTACTCCATTTACAAAGTAGTTGTCAAATAGGACATCCTGGAGTGAAGGATTCTCGTTTTCATCGGTTGCCCGGAAGAAAAAGGCATAAGCCATCGCCTTTAATATTTTATCGTATGGCTTCACTAGTTTTTGGGCCAGCCGGATTATACCGACAAAACGGTCATCCGGTCCCAGTTTCCGGGGACGGTCCTGCCCAACCCGAAAAATTGTGTCCTTCAGCGCCTTGTTCTGAAACCGGAAAAGCAAGTCATTGATATGCTCTTCCAGATCAGCTATTGAATAGTCAGCAGGATAAAGAGTTTGCAAAACAGATGAAGACTGGAGCATGACTTCTTTTGTAAATTTATATACTTCCGGATCGTCCAGCACTTCGTACAGGTAGTTCAGTTCCGGGTGTATAAAGTGCCCAAAATAAGCAGCAGTAGCATGGCCCAGGTTGTGAATAAATGCTTTGCGGTCGACCCAGGCTTTGATGTTATCTTTGGGAGCCAGGCCTTTTACCTGAGGAACAGGCGATTTAAATCCTTTCCGGTCAACAATGAGCGTATTATAGGGTTCGGCAAATACTACCAACGGGTCTTTTTCCAATTCGGTCAGGGGAATGATAGGAACCATTTTACCAATGCTCGTTTCGACCAGTCCCACAAGGGTTTCAACCGGGAATCTGGAAGGAAGGTTTTTCATTAGCTGTTCCCTGACGAAGTCCGCAGCCGATCTCATGTTTTCTGCAAGAATAGTATCAAGAGGTGTTCCGGGGGAGTTCTTCTCCCGTTGCAACAATCCTTTGGCAATAACCGGGATTATTTTTTCAAGTGCATTCTTTCCGACCGAAATGGCCAGTATTCCGGCAGTTGAAACAGCTTCAATCACTTTTCCCTTATCCAAAGCAGAGATAGCATGTACATTTGTCACAACGATTTCTTCTTCCTTTTCACCCTCAATAACCACCCGATAGCATCCTTTCCGGTTAAGCCCGTCAATAAGCGACTGGTCAACATCAATGAAAACAACCCGGTAACCCGCACACCCGAAGAGTTGCCCGATAAATGACCGCCCGATTTTACCTGCGCCGAAAATCACGATCTTCCGGCTATCGACTTTTAATTTGCCTGATATAGGCTTCATAGTATGTTTTAATTTTATTCAGCTTTTCGCCTGCCTTTTTTTCCAAATATGTTCCGCCCATATAAAAACAGGCAAATCCCCCGGAAACAATTCCCCAGCAACAGGCTTCCAAAATGTCGGGCTGCTTAATCCCTTTTTGGATTTGATTTACTATTGACGCGATAACCCCGCCGACGAAATTATCGCCGCATCCGGTGGTATCCCCGTTTTTATTGTGTTTTAGCTCATCCGTAACTTTTTGTGATACGGGCATCTCTGTTAAGCCTAACGGTTCAAAAAACTGACCGTTGGAATACACGGTAATATTTTTAGACCCATTAGTGATGATCAGCGCCGGAACTTTTCTCTCCCGAAAAAACCGGATCGCTGCTTCTGCTGTGGATTCCCCGCTCAGGCGCAATGCCTCTTCATTATTGGCAATAAGCAGATCGGTGTACTGATAACTTTCATCGCTGTTTCCCAAAGGCCATCTTTGTCCGGCATTTAATTTTTCATTACGGAAATCGAAAACCGTATTTACGACCGTGATGCTCCCATTCCGTTTTACCTTTCTCAAAAGCCCGGTCAGGTTATCGTGTATAGATGGGACCAGCGCTGTTCCTCCAAAAACCACAATATCGGAATTGAAAAAATCATCATCCAGATCGTCCGGGGCAAAATCCCGGGCTGCACCGATGGAATTGATGAATATTCGTTCACCATGACCATTATCATAACTGGAGTCAGAAAGGACTACTGTTGATGGGGTAATATTTTCAATATGTTTAAAATCATAAAGTATCACCGGGGTTTTCTGAAGCGAGTAAAGCAGATATTTACCGGCATCATCGTTTCCACATCGTCCATAAAATCTGATTTCACAATGTTCAGGGTCAGTTAATTGGGCCGCATGAATCAATGAAACGATAGACGGACCACCAATATTCTTCTTATCCGGCTTTCTCCCGCCCGTAATTTTAGTGATTACCGTTTCGAAAGGTAATCCGGCAAATTCCACGAATTCCTCATTAAAAACCAGGTGGCCCGGGGTCAGCCCTCCGTCCCCGCGCTTTAGCGAGAGAAAAGGGAGAAACGGATCACTGGCAAAATCGATATCCTTGTATAAAATATCAACGAGGCAACATCCAACTCCTGAAACTATAATTTTTTTAGACATTAGATTTTAGATTTTTAGACATTAGACAAAAATCAGAGTTAAACCACATGTTAATGATACATTACAGGAATTTTTTATAGTCTGAAACCAACAGGTGCAAGGGTTTTTCGTCTTCTTCGATGACCGGGAACCGCCCGATTGGTTCATAGAAACAGTTGTCCAATGCATCGTCGTTGACCATACTGACTTCTCCAACCAGTACCTGACCTTTCCCGGGCTCCCCGTAAAAACGGTGGTACATGCCCTGTTCCAGGCAGATGCTTTCACCGGGGGCAAGAACAACTTTTCCACCTGCTTCAACCGTTCCTTTTACACCATCTTTCGTGAAGTTTATCGGCGTAGTATCAAACTGATTATCGGGTGTGGAATTATACAATTCTATGGCCAGGTTGCCACCACCGCGGTTGATAATGTCTTCCATTTTTGACCAGTGGTAGTGCATGGGCGTTTCCTGGTTTTCTTCCACGATCATGATTTTCTCGGCATAGGGCTTTTTGTCCACGTTCAGTTTTCCATTCCTGAGGGTAAATAAAAATAAACCCCTTCTATAAAAATCTCCTGAACCAAAATCGGTGATGTCCCAGCCCAGCATATTTTCCCTGATTTTCTGCGTACTTTCTTTAACTTGCTTCCAGTCGTCCATGCCCCAGTAAGCCCAGGGAGGAAGCATAAATTGTTTTTCAGCCATAAATGCTTTGGCATTTTTCAAAATTCGGTTGATTTCACTTCTTTTCATTGTTTTAGTTGGTGTTTAATTTTCTTTTAGTTTAAATGCACTGTATGTCAGGTAAGCCATAGCGATGAGCAATATGGACATGCCTCCAGTTTGTCCAAAAGAATCGGAAGTGATTCCCATGATTAACGGGATGATTGCCCCACCGGCAACTCCCATTATCAGGAGCCCTGATATTTCGTTGGCATATTCAGGAAGCCTTCTCAAAGCTGCGGAAAAAATAATGGAGAATATATTCGCTATGGCAAACCCAATGATAAATACCATGGACAGAATGCCCCACAGGTTTCCAATCAGCAGCATGACCAGCAGTGCAGGAATGGCTACGAATATGCTCCAGATGAAAAACCTGCGTCCCGATAATTTGACCAGTAGGATAGCTCCAATAAAAGATCCTACTGTCCTTGCAATGAAATACAAACTGGTTCCCAATCCTGCCTGCTCAAGCGGAATGGAACAACGTTCCATTAAGAATTTGGGAATCGTTGTGTTCAGGCCAACATCAATACCTACCACGAAAACAATACCGAGGAAATGCATGAGGATTGTGCCGTCTTTTAACAAGCCGAAGGAATCGCCAAATGTTGATGATTTTTGGTTGGTTTTTTCCTCCTGAATGGGGATAAGCATGAGCCACAGTCCTGAGATGACGGTTACTACGGCAAAAAACAGGAAAACCAGTTTCCAGTTTCCGAAGCTTCCGGCAGCAACCCCGGCAATAATGGGACCAAGGAAGGCAGCAATAGCTTTGATAAACTGGCCCAGGGTCAGGCTGCTTGTCAATCGGTCGTCATGAACTACGTTGGTGAGCAGCGGGTTTAATGAAACCTGGATAATGGTGTTCCCGATGCCGAGCAAGCCAAAAGCTACCAGTATCATCGGAAAGTTGTAGCTAAACAAAGGCAGTAACATCGCCAGCAGGCTGATGCCCATACTTATAACCACCGTACGTTTACGCCCCAGTTTGTTCATTATTATTCCCGTAGGTACTGATAAAATGGCAAACCACAGGAACAGGGTCATGGGCAACATGTTGGCAAGGGTGTCGCTCAATGCAAAATCCTGTTTCACGTAATTGGTCGAAATTCCAACCAGGTCGACCAAACCCATGATAAAAAATCCGAACAGTACCGGTAATATTTTGCTTATTGATGACTCGTTTTTCATATTTGTAGTTGTCAAGAAATTAAGAGCATTTTATCAATTCATTAAATCATTACCTGTCATCTTGACTTCAACTTTTTCTCCTTTCTTAATATCAACCGTATAAGGAATCCCAGGCAAAAGGTCAAAACAATTATCAGAAACCTCTGACTCCCCGTCAATATCCACACAAACGCCCCATACATAAGCCGGAGCAGTAATGACAGCTTTGTCGTTACTGTATTTAATTGAAATATGAGGTTTTAACAATTCGATGTCTTTAAATCTCGTCAGGAATAGCCGATGCTGTGAGATAATTTTCTCTTGGTCTTGTAATACAGCAAATGCACCGTGATTGTTGATTCCAGCTTTTTCGAAAGTCATCTTTTCGAACGATGCAATTACGGTTGAAGTATTGGAGGGCAGTGTAACCGTCTTAAATTCGTCGACAGGAAACTTTCCATCGGTGCTGAACAGGCCAAAGTGAAGTTTACCTTTCCATGACTGTTGTTTCTCATTTATCCCATAAATGTTAATTTTGTTACCTTCTTCTGCTACCACCACACAAATTTGTCCAAATGCTCTTCTGACAGGATGGTAAGCAAGTTTTTTCCGGAGATAATAATCCACAATTGTCCAACCGTTTGTTACAGGCCATGAGTCGTTGTACATCCAGAATATGGCAGCCGAGCTACTAAATTTCCTGCGGCGATAGTTATTGATATACTCCTGCAACCCTTCTGCCTGTAACAAGGAGCTACCGAAAAGATAGTCATTAAAAGGCACCTGATCATAGATTTTGCCTAAATGAAATTCGAAAGACCTGTATGATACTCCCAGTTCATTATCCCAGTAATTAATCAGGTTGTCATGAAAATCCCATGCAAAAGACCTTATCTTTTGCTGATCTTTGGGTAACATCTGCCTGATTGTTGCAGGCGAAGAAGCTCCCAACACGCCACCTTCGTCAGCAAAACGGTCCACATATTCCCGATAGGCACGAAAATCAACATCGTCTTTTCCGATGCTTACCCCCCAGGGATGTTGATCGCCAAAGTAAGGGCTTTGAGGATTTTCATAGTTCCCGGAATACGGAGAAGTTGGCCAATAAAAAACTCCGGTAGGTATTTCCGCTTTGATAATTCCAGGGATTAAATGGTGGTAGAGTCCGTAATCAGCCATGGGAGGTTGGGTTTTGCCATCAGCTTTTTGCTGCCAAATTGCCTCTATTTCGTTATTACCCATCCATACGATCAGAGAAGGATGATAGCTGAACTCCCTTACCACCCATGTGATTTCTTTTCTGACCAAGTAGGTAAACGAGATATCATCATACGGGTAAATCGAACAGGCAAACATAAAATCGTGTGATACAAGCAGACCTTTTTCATCACAAATATCCAGTAAATCATTACCTGCATAAACACCGCCACCCCATATCCGTACCATGTTGAAATTGGCATTTACAGCCAGGGTCACAAGCGAGTCAAGATGCTCTTTTGTCACCTTACTGTACACCATATCGGCAGGCACCCAACAAGCGCCTTTCATAAAAACAGGGCGGTTGTTTACTTTTATAGTGAAGTAAGTTCCCTTTTCCGGATGTGGTGATTGATCAACCTCAACCTTGCGCACGCCAATTCTTTTTGTTGTTGAGCCAACCAACACGCCATCGGCACTTACATCGATTTTTAGTGTGTAACGGTATTGGTTACCCTGCCCCACAGGCCACCACAGTTGGGGCTTTTCGATTACCAAACTCAGATTGTATGGATTCAATCCTAAACTCAATGGAAAACTTTTATTGATTTTTTGATTAGTCTCTATTATTGATGCAGTTATTTCTACCAATTTACTTTTTTCAATTCCCTCTATAAAATTCTGAACTGAGATCGTGGCTTTTTGCAAGTCGTCATTAACATTTTGAGTGATCACCACCTGATCGACTCTAAGGGTGCTTCCCCATTCCAAACGTACATCTCCGGTAATCCCCGCGTTAATGTACCGGGGATTCCAGTCCCAGTTGAACTGATATTGGGGCTTACGCTGATAATGCCTCTTATCTATACTTTGGATGAACCCATTTATATTGCCATACCTGAACGCTTCCTTTTCCGAAACATCATACAATCCACTTTCGAGCGTAACTGTTATGATGTTTTCTCCTTCTTCCTTTAACTTTCCTGTTATATTTAACCGGCATGGATAGTGGACATTCTTATGATTGCCAATCCATTGACCATTCAAATAAATATCGGCTACTAAATCCAGTTGGTCAAAGACCAGCCACTGTTCCTTTCCTCTCGCTTTTTCAGGCAGCATAAAGGTGCGGTAATATTGATAATATTGCAGGGCCACCCATTCTGAATAGAGTGCGTTTACCCCAAAATTTGGGTCGCTTATTATACCCAGTTTTTGGAACACGTCATGTATTTCTCCCGGCACATGTACCTCAACATACCGGTAGGGGTCAAGTGCCGGATCTTGATGTGCAAGAGCTTCGGTTGTCCTTGGACCGTGCGTTCCATCCGCCCATGTGAGCAGCCATTTACCTGAAAGACTATAGCTGTTTTTTGGAAACTGAGCAAACAAGTTGCTTGCAGCCATTAGCATAAAAGTAAATAAAAAGACAAGTTTTACATTTTTTGTATTCATTATAATCATCGATATTTTGTTTCTAACTGAAAAATAAATAACCTTAATTCTTATTAATTCTGTTTTTTTACTCTTTTTTATAGACTCTAACGTAGTCGATTTCGAAGTTGTCGGGCAGGGAATTGTTATCAACAAACGGTCCTCCCCAGCCACCAGTCCTGCAACTGACTATGATGTACAACGGTCCAACGGGTACATCATTTCCAGTATATTCATATACTTTTGTTCCGTCAACATGCATAGTAATTTTCCCCGGTTGCCAGTCCAGAGCATACGTATGGAAGCCATCGGCAAGGCCCGGCACCCAAATGCCCGGCTTTCTATAATTAATTTTGGGAGTGACCCAGTGATAGTGAATATTGAAGAAAATCCTATCGTTGAATTTTGACAGGGACTCAAAAATATCTATTTCTGCAGCGCCGGGGCTTCCCTTAACCGGAAATAACCAGAAACCTGCCCAAATTCCGAAGGTTTTGGGCATTTTACAACGAATTTCGAACCAACCGTACTCCTGTTCGAACTTGTTGAATGAGGCAATCACCGGAGCGGTATAATTCTTAACAGCTTCACCAAGGTAACCATCGTTGAAAGTGATATCCTTATTTCTGCGTTCTTCGATACGAAGATTGAGGATACCGTTTTTTATTTCGTAAGGATAAAATTCCTGTACCAGGCTATCTGGAACAATAGCACCCCTGGTTCGGGCTATGTTCCAAAGGTTCTTATTCAACTCGTTTCCGTCAAACTCATCCTGAAAGGTTAAACTGTAACCCGGCTTGCCAACCGGTGCTGGTGTTGTTTCACCATTGGGAATATCATAAGTTTCAACGAACGATCCTTCGGGTGGCCGTTCCGTTTTTGGATAAATAATAACGTTGTCAATAGCAACTGCATCTCCGGGTGCAAAACTATACATTGGATCTTCACGCCCCATAACAAGTACCGACAGGCAGTTTACTTCTTCTGCCGGGTTGCGGAAAGCACATTTCGATCCCTTAAGAACCCCGTCAATCCATACATCATAACACTGGTTGGGTACATCAACAACAAATTTCAGATGATACCACCTAGACAATTCCGGGGTAATTTTGGTATCCTGCCATCCTTTGTTGTAATACTTAAATGGCTGGGGTGTCGTTCCCGATCGGTTGTCACGCATAAAACCTACCGGAAGTTTTTCATAATCTTCATACCAGGTATCCCCTGCAATGCTTATCCTGAATAAAGCCTGAGGGGTACTAAGCATACATACATCCATCTCTGCAGTGAATACTCCTGTTTGCGGTGAAAAAAGCCTGCGCAGGCATACCACTCCGTCGCGTCCATCAACCATAAGCCCTTTCCCTCCGTCTTTTCCTTGCTGAATGGAAACCAGTCCCGGCGGATTCGTACATCTGTCCCAGCCTTCCTGTATCCCTATCTGTCCGGACATTGCATCAAAAGTATCCATGACCATGAATCGCTCTTTGGGAAGTTCAGGTTCAGGTTTGTTTTCGGGATTATCTTCCTGATCTCTACAATTCTGGCACAAAACACTTACTCCGAGCAAAATGAAAAATATATTGAATATTATTACAGACCTCATTTGTTTTATATTATATTTTTTTAAAATTCAATTGATAATTCATAACATATACAGCAACCATAGCATAAAAAAAGCTTTCCTTGCTTACAGATACCGAATCGATATAATGTTCTACTTTTTCAGGCCATACCGCTTCAGGGAAAGCCTGGCATGAACTCAAATGAGTGGGACGTCCATTCGGACTTCAGGGGGATCGTTCCTGTATTATATTCACCATAAAAAAACGGGGTGGAACGGGCTTCCCGTCCACATGAATCAGAGGCCCGCCACGTGTCTCGTAGACACGTACGACGACACTGCCAGTCAAATCTTTATCATTTTTGCTGGACTGCCCGACAACGCAAAAAGAAAATAGGGTTAAATATAAGAATGCAATTGTGCCAATATGGGGTAATGTGTACATATGCCTAGTTATTAATCGTTTTAGAACAGTAAGTTTTAATGCACAAATCAAACTCGTTATTTTTATAAATTTCATTTTTTTATACTTAAAATAATGGCCTGAAAGGCCTGAATTTGAATAACCGCCAGTGCAACCGATGGGAAGAAAAAGCGATTGATATGGAGCACAGAAGGGTTCAACTCCTTCTGTGCTACTGTTCAGGTCTTTATCCATTTTCGCGAGTTGCACTCACGATTATTTAGATTTTCCCCCTTTCGGGAAAGCCAGCCAAACCAGCTTACCTGACCAAAGGGGATAAGCAGTCTATTTTATTACCGGGGTGAATGTTTCCAGCACCACCGCGCGATCTCTGATAACCAAGGTATCGTTTGCCTCAAATGAGTAATCTCCGGCTGGTAAAACCGGGGGTGCATTGGGATCAGGAACACCATAAGTCAGGTAATCAAAGATGGAATAACTCCCCGATTTTCCCACGACAACCTTTAGTGTATGATCGCCATAAGTGCAAGTTGTTTCAAACACCTTTCGCTGATATAACGTTGATGATGTCACGAGGCTTACACCTTCCTGAAGCAGAATATCATCCAAGTAAACATCGATGCTCCCATAACTGGATCCTGTTTTATAATAAAGGACAATTTCATTCCCGGTAAAGTTAAATGTAAAATAAGCTCCCTTAACATTGGAATAACTCCTGTCATTGTTGTAACATCCAGTTTCTGTATTATGTTGCCATGATGATCCTACATAGTTAATAGATGCATCAGCATTATTAACTGTTGTTCTAATTGGCTCAGGTGGCGTGGGTGTATAATATACGGGACAATTATAAGAAAGGATGATGGTATTACGCTTTTTACCTCCCCATTCGTCGCCCTCTTTAATAAACTTTCCTGTTCCGCTTACCGGGTATGCCGAGCCTGGCGCGGCGGTAACCGTGCAGGCACTACCCTGTGCATCAAAGGATAACCTAGCCTTGAAGTTACCCGGACTGCCGGCGCTCATACGTATCATATTCGTTAACTCAACCTGTGAGCGCCCCGTGGTTGTTATCATAACAACGGCATTCTTCTCCACATATTTGTTGCGGTAAACTACTTCGTCAACCTTGGTACCGCTGGCATCTTTTATCACCGTTTTCCCACGGTATAAAAAATGTCCATGGTATGGATTGATGTACTTGATCCCGTATAAAGTGAAGTCTTTCGGGGCGGCAACATTCCAGTAAGCGGCAATCCGGGGATCCGGATTGGCTATGTCTGTCTTTCCCGAAAGGATTGAATCGGTTTCGGTACTGGTCAGCCTCAACGGGACCACATAATGGTTTTTGAATGCTTTAGGGTCGTTCAGGAATGCATCGTTCAACTGAACATCAATAAAACCCTGCATGCTGCCTTTGGGGACTATCATGGTTCCAACCGGCGACAGCTCGTAATAAGCCTGCGGAAGTGGCACCAAAGTGTCGCCTGCTGAGGTGTACAGATTCTGTGTCAGGCTTTCATCAAGCACATAGCCTACCTTTCGGTCCCGGTCGTTTTCGTACATCCCTCCTATGGCTACTCCGATCGAAAACTGAAGGTTTTTGTCCTTGGTATTGTCCACCTCATCGTAATCGCCCAGCACCAGTGTCCTTACCGGTGTCTGGTAAGGGAAATAAGTACTTGAAAACCGATAGTCCGGAAAATCCCAATCCTGATTCTTGCATGAAAATATAGCCAGGAACAGAAGTACCGGAAACGCTGTTTTTAACGCTATTTTTATTGTATATCTCATATCTTTAAATTTATATCTCATTTTTTTTCACATTCTCATCTTCTCATCTTCTCATCTTCTCACACTCTCACTACCAGCCTGCATTCTGTTCCAAAGCCGGGAATTTCAATACTTCCTGCTGCGGAAGCGGGGCATACTGCATGTAAGGTTGATAGACGCGCGGCTCAACATCCACATAACTGAAGGTAGTGGCATTTTTGTTGATGGTCACCCCTTTGGCGGCCTCGGTCAGTGACAAGCCCCAGCGGCGCATGTCCCAGAATCGGAAACCTTCGAAACAGAGTTCCAGACGGCGTTCGTTGCGAATCAGTTCACGCATCGCTTCTTTGGTGGTGACCGTGTTCAACCAGGCATCGGGCTGCGTGATACCGGCACGCTTGCGAATAGCGGCTATCACTTCTTTGGCGCTGAAAGTAGCTACGGTACCTATACCAGTCGGGCCCCAGGCTTCGTTGGCTGCCTCGGCATAGTTCAAAAACAGCTCGGTATAACGTATATGTACCGCATAGTGCTTCTTAGTAGTGGCTGTCCCGTCGGCAGAGAACACGATGTCTTCGCGGATCAGCTTGCGAAGGTAATATCCTGTGCGGGTCGAGGTCGCCAGCGAGTCTTTGGCATTCACGCCCCCGCCTACAGCCGTCTTGACCACCTTGCTCTGCAGCGTGGCCCCGTTATACAGGATATACAGCGCCAGGCGAGGGTCGCGGTTGGTATATGGGCTGGCCGCGTTGTAGGCGCTGGCGGCATTGCTGATCGGGTAACCATTTTTCATCGGGAAAGCATCCACCAGGTTCTGGCTTGGGTTCACTTCTCCATTGCCATTCAAACCAGGGGGAAGCATCCTCTTTTCAAGCGTATTGGTCAGACTGTTGGAAGGGCCCCTCCACAACATCTCTTTCTGGTCGGCAGTAACCGTAACGGCATCGACCTTAGCAGCCTGGAAGAAAATATGGCCGCTCGCATCCAGACCGGTAATACCCGGGGTGGAAGGGATCTGGTTCAGCACATCAGCCGCAGCGTTGGCCGCGTTGACCCAAAGGTTCTGGTCGTTGGCCGCGTTGAAGGCAGGACTGGCGGCCAGTAAGGCTACGCGAGCCTTGAAACCCATCGCGATGCGTTTGGTGATGCGCTGGTTGCTTACTTGTCCAAATACCGTATTGTAATCCGTCATATTGACCGTAGAGAAAGCCGGAAGCATCTGGGCAACCGTGGTAACATCCAGAAAATCCATCGGCAGGTAGCTTATGGCCTTGTCGAAATCGGCATTGATGGAATCCACCGTGGCCGTAAATTCGGCCCTGCCCATATTAAAATTGGCATTCTCATCAAGGAACTCGTTCCATAACAGGATACCCAGCAGCTTGCCATTAGAGGACTTGCCCGCGATGGTCTGCAGCAAATGGTAACGGAATAAGCCTCTCAGGGCGTAAGCCTCCCCTGTCAAACGGGCTTTAAACATCTTGTTGATGTTCTCGTTTGCCCAATACCAGGTTTCCTTCTCTATCTGAGGTATAAACAGGTTCAGGTACAGGATCCCCTCGTTCAGGTTGTTCCAGTTGCTTACGGGGTTGTACTGTGCCGACCACTGTCCCGTAGCCATACGAAGGTAACTATTGAGCTTGTCGTTCGACACCGCATCGTCAGTGGCCACATCGTTAAAACTAAAGCTGGCACTGGGCAGCTTGCCGTAAACATTCATCAGCAACCCTTCGGCGTATGCCGGGTCCCAGGTCACCCGGTCAAAAGTATTATGATTATCATCCTCGGGGTCAAGCAGGCTTGAGCATCCTGCGAAACCCAATGAAAACAGGATCAGTAACAAGTAATATCTATTTATTTTTCTCATAATAAAAAGCTTTGGTGGTTAAAACATACTGCGTAAACCCAGAGTGAAATAACGGTACTGCGGTTCACTGCCTACCGTCAGGTAACGGACATCGTTCTGCTTGGAGATCGTTGCTAAACCCGATCCGCTCACGTAGATGCTCAGCGTTTTCATGGCCAGCTTACTGCATATCCTTTCGGGCATATCGTAGGTGAGCTGTACCCGGTTCAGTGAAAAGGAGTTGTTCGCGTATTGCCAGAACGTGGAGGTCTGATCATTGTTCGTGTTGGTCTTGGCGCTTAAACGGGGGTACTTTGCTGTTTCTTTGGTGGCTTCGGTCCAGCGTTCACTGGCTATGACCGAATACTTCTCGTCGCCGTCAGGACGGTAATACGAACCGCTCAAAAAGGCATCCGCCCCGTTGCTGCCCGTACCGATGGCAAACAAACTGAAGTTTTTATAGGTCAGCTTCAGGTTCAGCCCGTAAGTCAGCGGGGCATTCCAACGGCCGATTTTTACCTGGTCGTTGTTGTCGATAATGTTGTCCCCATTCTGGTCTTTGTACTTGATGTCGCCAGGTTTAACTACCCCAAAGGTCTGGAAGGCATGACTGCTGATGTCGGCGGCATCGCGGAACAGCCCTTCTGCCTCATAGCCAAAATAGCTGTCAACCGGCTTGCCTTTGCGGTACAGGTAGCCTTCCGAATAAATCTCGTCTTTTTGTATCACTTTCGAATTCAGGTACATGCCAACTACTCCAATGTCGAAGCCAAAATCACCCAGCTTTTTCGAGTAAGTGATACCCAGCTCGGCGCCGCTGTACCCGTCCATATCGTAGTTGTCATACGGGATAAAATCACTGTAGTAGGTGGGGTACAAAGTCGTTCTGCGCGTATATTTATTGGCGATGCGGGTGCTGAATACCGTTGCATCAATCCAAACCGAACGGTTAAAAAACTGTCCTTCCAAGCCCAGGTTGATCTCCCGGCGTTGCTCGAAGTCCAGGGCGGTGTTTGCCCCGCGGGTTGATCCGACACCGCTGTTGCTCCACGCTCCGTCGGCCCAGGTGTAACTGCCCTGCCCGCCATACACGCTTTCGTAGTAATAAAACCCTCCAAGGCTCTGATCGGTGTTGATCACCCCGGTCGAGGCTTTCAGCTTCAGGTAATCGATGTTCTTTTTGTCTGAAAGAAAATCTTCTTTGCTGATTGTCCAGCCCAGCGACAGGGTGGGCGAAAAGGCCCCGCGGCTGCCTTCAGCCAACTTGTTCGAACTGATGTAGGCGCTGCTGAAATCGATGTAGTATTTGTTGTTGTAGTTATAGGCTGCCCTTAACCCGATGTGGGTATTCTTGTCGGGCTGTAGCGTCCCTTTCAGTTTGACGGTATTGGCAAAACCCAGCAGTGTGGCAGCCACGTTGTGCGATCCGAAACTGCGCTTGTAATCAACCTGCGCAAAAAAGCCCAGGCGGCGCAAAAAGTCGGGCGAACCAACATTCTGGGTCCCCGGACGGGCATCGGTACCATACTGGGTAAGACCAGTTATGGAATCGGATGTGGCCAACCATACCGGCGCGTAAATCGAATAGGTATTGGCTATTGACTGGTTATAATAGTTGTAAAAGTCGAAACTCATGTTGGTCTTCAGCGACAAACCTTTGGTGAGCATGGCCAGGTCCACGTCAATCCCATTATTGAACTGCATGGTACGGCTCATCGGTTGATTTATGCCGCCGGCATATACATCGGCAAAGGGGGTCGTCTGGTTTTGCTGTGTCCCGCCCAGCAGGTAACGACCGTCAACCTCGTTCTTACGGGCGCTGACCATGTCCTGAAGGGTTTCGTTGTTACGTTCCATCAGGTCGATTGGCAATAACGGGCTGAACAAATACGGGCGAAGGGTTGCAGCATCGCTGAAATAACTGCCGGCCGGCGACTTGCTAAAATTGAGTATCCCGGCAATGTCGACATTGCTCCTGATGAAACTGTTGATCCTGAAATCAACATTCGCACGCGCATTGAAACGGTTGCTGTTCGCGTCTTTCCCTTGGCCAAAGTCCAGCAGGCTGCCATTACGGCCCCAGCCCATGTTGGCATAGAACTGTGTGTTTTCATTACCGCCCGAAAATTCAGCTATCACTTTTGAGTAAGTTTTGAATGATTTCAGGTACCCGGATGAATAATAGTCAACACTCGGGTAACGGTAAGGATTACCGGTGCGGTAACTGTTAATGGTGGCAGCATCATACTTGGTCGACAAGCCGTCGTTGAGGCAGGCTTCGTTGTACAGTTCCATGTAATCGGCCGATCCAAAATACTCAGGAAGGGCCTTGGGTGTGGCAATGCCATACTGGGCAGATACGTTAATATCGCGTTTATAGGCTTTCCCGCGTTTGGTGGTGATAATGATCACCCCGTTGCGGGCTTGCGTACCGTAAAGGGCTACCGCACCGGCATCTTTCATCACAGTGATCTGGTCCACCTCTTCCATGTTCAGGTTGACTTCATAGATGCTGGAGTAGCGCGGTATCCCGTCAAGGACGACCATCGCGTTGCCCAATCCGCGGATATTGCCCGTATTGAATACGGCGAAACGTCCGGTAATCGCATCGTATACATTCTGTGTGTTGTCGTATTCAACAAACTCCGATGGGCTGATCGCTGAAACATCGCCCAACAGGTCGGCTTTTTTGATTGTTCCAAAGGGCACATGGACATCGTCTCTTTCCCCCATCAAAAAAGGGCTTGGTTTTAAGGTTATACCCGAAAACGCAGCATCCTGGCTCACAACCTGCGGTTCGTAGCCGTCGCACTCGATCAGCAGTTCGGTGGAGAGTGGTACAGTGATCGTAAAACGGCCTGAGGCATCGCTCATAACAATCACTGTCCCTTCTTTTCCATAGACTTTTGCACCTGGGACGGGTTGCCCCTGGTCATTTTTAATAACTGATTCAATCTTTACAACTGGCTGTTTCTCCTTTGACTGGGCATTTGCCAAGCCAAGAGTAAAGATAAACAGAGCCAGATATAGTAATATTTTTCTCATATTCATTTTCTCAATTTTTAAGTGAAATTGCAGTTTACCACCCCGGGTTCTGTTTGAACCCTTCGTAAAGGGTGACATCATTAATCGGGAAAGGCAACCAATTATGTTTATCCTGTACAACGCGTCTGTATAGAAGGCGTTCCTGGATGTTTATGGGCTTTTTCGTCGCCGGGTCACGGTCAAACAACAACTCGGTTTTATCCAAGTACCGGGGATCGCCATTTCTCAGCCAGCGGCGAAGGTCGTTCCAGCGGAGTCCTTCGAATGAGAGTTCAACGGCACGTTCAACGATCAATTGTTCCATAAAGGCATCTTTGGATCCGGTAAATTTGGGATCAAGATCAGGGACTGTGGCACGGTTACGAACTTTGTTCACTGCAGCTTCAGCAGTAATGCATCCCGGGGAATTGCCCTGCGGGGTACCGTAACCGTTCACCACAGCCTCGGCATACATCAGATAAATATCGGCAAGGCGCAGGATAGGTGGTAACATGGTGTATTTCCCTCCATTATCAAATTTATTGATAGTTAAACCCCAGTATTTATTGGACATAAACCCGGTAATATTATTACTTGTGTTGCGGTGACGGCCACCATTATATAGTTGGGCAAACTGGTCAAGCCCTGCGGAAGTAGCGTTACACATTTTATCACCGTCAACCACGATTGTTTTGTAAAAACGGGGGTCGCGGTTAGCCCACGGGTCAGCAGGATTGTAATCCGAGGCCGGGTCGCTGATGGGTAAGCCATTTTTCATTCCCCAGTTCTTCACGTAATTGGCGCAAACACCACTATTAATGGCGGCTTGTCCAATGGCTGATAAACCCCAAGTACCCCAAGTCATATACCAATTATATTGATAATATGGAGAGTTGAATATAGCTTCGGTTCCACCGGGAATTTCATAGTTCGGCGTTACCCTGTAAAAAATATCGGAGTAAGTGTCCCAGGGTTGCAGGGAATATAAACCGGTTTGTTCGCAGGTGTTGATCACTTGGGCAAATACATCTGCCGCTTTTTTGCACAGCTCGGCATTATACGAAGCGCTGCCTGTCGATTCCTTGTTCATCAGCGGGCTGGCAGCATAGAGCAGGTTTTTACCCTGGAAGGCGAGCGCCATGATTTTGTTGATCCGCTGCCGGTTATTGCCCAGTGTCCTTTGGCCTGCCTGGGTATCGTCCCAGTTCAGTGGCAATACTTTTGCTGCTTCAACAAAATCAGAATCAGCTTTCATGGCAGTTTCCAGGTAACTTAAGCGTGGATATTTCATCTCATCTGCCGCAGCTAATAACTTTTTAATATATGGGAGGCCTCCCCAGTCGCGCATCAGGGTAAAGTAAAAATAGCCCCTGAAGAACAACAATTGTCCTTTAATGATATCCTTTTCTTCCTGCGTGGCATTCACCATTTTGTCAAGGTTGGCAAGCCCATTGTTCGCTACACGTATTCCATACCATGAATTCCACCATGTACTTCTTCCAAAAAAAGAGGTGGTGCTTAATATAGACGCTCTTGCATCATCAACAGGATTTTCTTTAAAATATGACCCATAACAAGCTCGCCATGCCCCGTAATTTCCGGCATCAAAAGCTTGGCCAAGAAAGTAGGTTACATTCAAACGGGTTTCATCGGCCAGATTGAAGTCGCTTGAATACAGAACTTTTGAAACATCAACGATACAATTGTAGCACTCTTCTGTGAAACCCTGAAAGCTTTTAAAATCCTTAAAGGTGTCTTCAGAATTGACCGTAGCTTCAGGAGCCTGGTCCAGATAATCTTCGCAACTGCCAAGGAGTAATCCAAAGGCCAGAACCGCTAAAACTAATATTGTTTTTTTGTTAGATATTCTTTTCATCGTCCAAGTTTTTAAAATTTAATATCTATACCCAGGTTAATTCGTCGTGAAGTCGGATAAGCACCATAAAACATATCATTAAGGTAATCATTTGGCTGTTCCCGGTCGTCAGGTAATTTAGACCAGAAAAATAGGTTGTTCCCATTCAGGTATAGTTTAAGGGAAGATATACTGTAATGTTTTAACCGTTCTCCTGTAAATGTATAGGCTACCTCGGCGGTTTTTAAACGCAGATAAGATCCATCATACAGGAAAGCCTGAGCGTTACTTTGACCACTTGTCTTCCAGCGTGGTAAAAAATAACTAGCATCAGGATTTTCTTTCGACCAATGATCGAGAGTTTGCTCGTAGGCAATATCGAAATTAGTATTAAAATTTTGGAAACTAACCGAGCGGGTCACGTTGTTGACACCATAAAACTGTACCATTACACTCCATCCCTTGTAATCGGCTCCCAGCGACAGGTTGTAGTTGTTTTGGGGGCGGTTCGAATATCCATAAGGGGCTGTGTCGAAATTAGGATCAAGTATTCCATTTGCATCAAAATCGATCAGAAAATAATTTCCCGGCAATTTTTGCGCGTCATTACTGGAAGAAGGGGCATTGGCATAGACATCGTCCCATGTTTGCATAAACCCGGTCGAGATTACCGATTTTGTTTGGTCGATCTGGAACCCTTTGGCTAAAAGGTGCGGATCCTTTAATTCAGGTTCTTCTTTTTCCACAACCTTGTCCACCGCATGGGTCATACTGGCATTCGCCCAAAGATGCCAGTCCTTGAGGTTTTTGTTTAAACGAAGCTCGAATTCGTATCCTTTCTTGGTCACACGTCCAACATTAGCCGTTGGTGCGTTTATCCCAAAATAAGGAGGAAGGACACGGCTGACCCCTGCCAGTAAAATACCTGTACGATCTTCGGTGAAAAATTCAAAATTACCGGAGAGCGTGTTTTTTAGCACTGCTACTTCCAGCCCGAGATTCGACTTTACAGCGGTTTCCCAGTGAATATCTGCATTTCCTACCGTTGCTTCGCGATAAATCGTATAAGGACTGCGTTGTGCCGCTGATGTTGGCGCATATTGGAAAAGAGGCATTTGATCCCCGTGAGCCCATTGTGTTTGGTATATCCAGCGCTGGCTTAGGCCACCATCATCACCAATCTTCCCGTATGAGAAACGGACTTTCAACTTATCCAGCCAACCCTCCATGCTATTCATAAACTTTTCGTTCGAAATAGTCCAGCCTACAGCGCCCGAAGGGAAAAAAGCAAAACGGCGAGCGGGGCCGAATTTTTCGGAACCGTTGTAGGCGCCGTTAAACTCAGCAAAATAACGGTTGTCATAGTTATAGGTCGTCCGGGCAACCCAGTCTTCGCGGTAACGCTGAAACTCACTGCCGGTAGCCAGTTGCTCGCGGGTGAAAACACCGGTGGCAGTTACGTCGTGCCTGCCGAAAGTACGGGCATAATTCAACTGGGCATGGTAATATAACCTACGCCGCAATCTGCTTAATGAATTATCGGCATTTTCATCGTTCAGAGTCCAAGGTTTGTAAACCCAAGCAAACTGGTTGGTTCCAGTGACCGGAAGCAAGGTAATGTATTGGTTAGGATCACCACCGGTAGGCATATCTTCAATGGCCGGATCAATATATTTGGTTGGAACGTCGATGTTATCTGAAATCGATTTAATTGATTCGAAATGGTTATCGAATGATAAATTCACGCTGGCACTTAAGCCTTTGGTAATCCTATCCAGTTTTTGGTCAATGCCAATATCTGAAGTTAAGTCGGTGCCAATAGTTAACACATAACCCCGAGTGGCTAAATAAGCAGCAGAATTCGACATACGGCTATTGGTACTTAAACTTTTTCCCCATCGTCCGTCTGCATATTGAGGCAGAAAGGCATTAGGGGGCAACGCGTACTGTCCGTTCAAATAAAATTCTAAAGAACCGCTAGTAGGACTTTTTAAATTGCTGAAAACGCCCGCCATTTTTAATTTCAGAAAAGTTGTTTTGGTCAGGTTCAAATCGAGATTGGTTCGGAAGTTAAACTTATCGTGTCCAAAACCGGGTTTATAACCTCTGCCGTTGTCCCTGATCTTCATTAAATCGCCTTGGGTGCTATAAGCCAGTGAGCTGAAATACCTGGCAAAATCGGTTCCTCCCGACACGTTCATATTGACGCGGTGGTCCATGGTAAAATCCTTAATGGTTTCCTTTTGCCAGTCCACATTCGGATAGGCCTCCGGCCATTTTAAACTTTGCTGGTTACGGTAACGCCATGCAATGGACAAGGGGGTATAATCGGCCCACATGCTTTCCAATAACGGCACTTCTCGTTCAATAGCCGAGTTTTTTACCATATAGGTGTCGTAGGCATCCAGTTTATCCACCAAACGGGATGGCCATCTTACGGTTGAGTTGGCCGAAACGGTCAATTGCGGTTTCCCTTTTGCACCGCGTTTGGTGGTGATCAGGATAACCCCATTGGCCCCTTTTACCCCGTACACTGCGGTAGCCGAAGCATCCTTCAATACCGATATGTTATCCACCTCGCTCATGTCGAGATCGTTCATTTTACGTTCAACCCCGTCAACCAAGATAAGCGGCTGTCCCCCGTTCCATGTACCCTGGCCACGAATATAAATGAGTGGGTCATCCTTACCAGGTTGCCCGGTAACCTGAATAGTGGTCAAACCCGGAAGATTACCGGTGAGCGCCATAGCCAAATTCGTTACACCTCCGGTGCGCGATAATTCCTTGCTCGTGGTAGTCGAGATGGCGCCTACCACGCTGGCTTTCTTTTGGGTGCCGTACCCAACTGTCACCACTTCTTCCAGTCCAATGGCTTGTTCTTCCAGTACAATGTGAAAGGCTGCCTTATTGCCAATAGCAATCTCCTGTGTTTTGTAACCTACAAATGAAAAGACAAGCAGCTTTGAATCAATTGGTACATTGAGTGCAAACTCTCCATTACCATTAGTTATCGTACCAATGGTGGTTCCTTTCACCATTACTGCTGCCCCCGGAAGCGGGGCTCCAGAAGTGTCGAAGACAGTACCTTTCAATTGCTTTTCACGGGGTTGTTCCGTGACATTTGGTTTGTCAGGATTTAATTGCAACTTTTCCTTAGGGGAAATAATAATTACCTTATCTCTGACTACATAAGTCATATCCGTTCCTGAAAGGCAATAATTCAGGATTTCTTCCACCGTGGATTGTGAAAAACTACAGGTCAGGACATCTAGCTTCTCCACATCATCAACATTGTAAACAAATGTGAATTCACTTTGCGCTTTGATGTCTTTAAAAAGCTCTTTTATGCTGGCATTCTCCAGTTTTACATCTAACCGGGTATTCTGAGAGTAAGTACTCGCAGACACCTGTATTAAACTCCAGCAAATGAGAAATAAAGACAATCGCATAATACGTAACAATTTTCGGATACAACCCTTGACAGGAAGGATTCCATACATTCGTTTTTTTTTCATAAATTTGAACGATTTTAGTTTAAAAGTTCATTTCTGACTGAACAGAAATGTATTAACTATTTTAAAAGCGGAGAGTGGCCGAATACTTTCCGCTTTTCTTATTTGCTTTTCTTAATGATCACTCTGTTCCCATTGATCTCAAATTTTACTTTTTTTGTTAATCCTATAATTTTTAACAGTTCATCAAATTCGCTATATCTCCTGACATCAATACTAAATCTTAGATTTTTAATTTCTTCGTCAGTATAGTCGACCTCAATGTCATACCATCTTGAGAGATTATTAAAAACCTCTTCCAATGTGTTTTCTTCAAACAGGATGCGACCATTTTTCCAGGCTATAAATTGATTTACATTCACTTTTTGAATAACCGTTTCCAGGTTGGAAACGATTGCCTGATCATTTGGCGTTAAATTGTATTCCTTATGATTGCCGGACTGAATTAAGGATACTTTTCCGGATACCAATGTTGTTGTCGAAGCCTCTTCATCGGGATAGGCCCGAATATTAAATGACGTTCCAAAAACATTGACTTTTAACGCAGAGGTATGCACAATAAAGGGCCAGTCAGCATTTTTTGCAACTTCAAAAAAAGCTTCTCCCTCCATAAATATTTCCCTGGTTTTACCCGAAAAAGTCACCGGGTATTTAAGTATGGTTTCAGCATTCAGCCATACTTTTGTTCCATCCGAAAGGCTTAACTGGTATTCGCCTCCCCGTGGTATCTTGATCAGATTATACCGAATTTTTTTCGGCTCCTGTTTCTTGTCGACGGGTTTATAAATAAGTTGATTTTGAGTATTCTGAACGACTGTTCCGTCATATTCTTTGATCTGTTTGTCTTCTTTTTCAAGGTCGATCACCGAACCATTCGCTAATTGGAGAACGGCTTTACTGGTTCCTGGCTGTATATCGGATAGCATTTCGATTTCCGGTTCAATATCCGAAAGGCGCTGATAAATGAAATAGATGGACAAAAAGAATGGAATTAACAGAGCAGCATATCGGAAGAAACGTATAATTTTTTTGTTCCTCTCATTTTTAATATTCCTGACAAATGTAGAATAGGCTTTTTCTTTATCATACCCGTCCAAAATTTTCAGTCTGGCCTGAATATTTTTTTCTTTTTTTAAGGAGTTGAATACGATTTGATTACCAGCATCTTCCTTTAACCATGCATCAAGTTCCGATTTTTCATTGTCCGTTAACGGTCTCTCCCTTTCTGCCAGCAGAAGATTTACAATCGTATCTATTTTTTTGAAGTCAATCATAAATTCAGGTTCATTTATCTTAATGAACACAGTTGATTAAAAAGAGGGTGATAGTCGATTAAGTTTTTTTTCAAAAAATTTTAGAGATTGGATCGGGTACGCTATTTCTATTGATTGATCAGGATCAATTCATGAGGGACAATAAAAATGCCAAGGCAGATGGTTCAAGTGTATCCCTCAACAAACGGTATGCTTTCAATTTTAATGTTTTTACAGTGTTTACCGAAACTCCTGTTTTATCTGCAATCTCTTTGTTGGTATAACCTCCCATGCTTAGCAGTATAACCTCTTTTCTTTCCTGGGAAAGTTTATTGATAGTAACATAGATTTGCCTGTAAAACTCTTCTTCGATCAATAACTGTTCGATCGTCTTTTCATCTAACTTGAGATTTAAGAAATCTTCATCATCAAACACATCATTTCCAGACCATTTTGGACGATTGCGTGTTGCATTCAGACTGCCATTTTTAACAGATAAATACAAAAAGGAGGTGAGCGCTTTTAGGGATTCAAAAGTTGAATTGCTCTTCCATATCCTTATAAATACATCCTGAACAATATCTTCAGCATCTTCTTTATATTCAAAAAAGTTGGCGGAAAAGTTACAAAGGGATGCGTAAAAATTGTCGTACAGATATTTATACCCCTCAGTTTTCTTGGAATTGATTTGATCAATAATATGACTGTTAAGGTTATCCATATAGACAATAAAACTCTAAAATTCAACAACTTGATCAAAATATAATCAACTAAAAAACAATCGCATATACGCTTTTCTAATCTGTTAAAGTGAACTAAATAATTATGCTTTTAATTTTGTTTCGAATGCCTGTATAATGAAAAAAACTTTTCATTGTACCTCTTTCTTAAAATATTCTCTGACGATCGTCCATATCCGTTGTTTGATCATTCGCATCCCCTTATCCGAAGGGTGGGAGGCAACCCCTTTGTGGTCAAACTTACCGATTGCCATATTGGTTGAATCTTTTGATAACCCGCTTATAGAAATAAAAGGGTATTTCTTTTTAAAAGCATACTCTTCAATCAGACTGTTAACATTTTTTTTCGGCCAGAAACCATCGACAATTATTTTGACCGAATGGTGGTTGGGGGCAATATACTTAACAAGTTTATCGTAATAGCTGATGAAATTGCCTTCGGTTGCTTTCTTTTCATCTACATTTTCTGATATTTTCAATATTAACATATCCGGATATCTTAAAGAATCGAGACCGGGCAGGGAATAGGTTTCAAAATTTCGTTCGAAGTCAGCAATATTTTTATATTTAACCTTTACTGAAGGGTCAATACGATGGACATCCCTGATCAGCAGATGTACAAAATCGCTGTCTTCTGCCGAAGCAGCCATACCCCAGTTGCCATACCAGCCGATTTCGGGTTTTGGCGCATGACGGACAATGCTGTTTCCCAAAATAAGAACTGTTTTAACTTCATTTTTCTTTTCTAACCGATTACCATTACCTGTTGCCTCACATTTAGAAGATGTAAAAGCAGTTGTTGGTATAAGAAAGGAAATCAGTAAAATACGGCATATAAAATTTCGTGTTTCCATTGTTTAGGTTATAGTTCAATCTAGTTTTCTCAGTATAGCTGCATAGCCGCCACCCGGGGCCATTGATATCTTCAGTCTTTTGTTTTTCAGTTTTTCAGTTTTAAGTACATGATCAGATGGGTAACGGTCGGCATTGACTCTGTCTGTCACAGATTCGATTTCCCAGTTTCCTTCTCCGATAAAGCTCAAATCAACTTCAATTTCCCGGGCTGTCCAGTTTGTCATCCCGCCGATATACCAACTATCCCCATTTTTCCGGGCTACGGCTATGCATTCTTTTGCCTTGCCTGCCAACGCAACGGTTTCATCCCATGTAACAGGAATTTGGGCTATAAAATGGGTGTATTCCGGTTCTTGCCGGTATAATGATGCATTGTCGCACAGCATTTGCAGGGGAGACTCATAGACAACAAACATTGCTGCCTGGTGGCAGCGGGTACCCTGGCTCATAGGAATATCCCAGTTTATACAGAAACCTTTTGTTGTTTCATTCCTCATGGCCCCCGGAGTATAATCCATTGGTCCGGCAAGCATACGGGTAAAAGGGATAGTCACATTATGGACAGGGGTAACTTTATTGGAAACTTTGTTCATTTCACTGCCGTACACTCCTTCGAAATTCACCATATTCGGGTACTTGCGCTGTAACCCGTTAGGTTTGAATGCCCCATGAAAATCGACCAGCATTTTGCGTTTGGCTGCTGCCGCTGCAATTTCTTCATAATACCTGACCATCAACTGGTCTGCCCGATTTAAAAAATCAACTTTTAACCCGGCTACGCCCCATTCAGCATAAACATCAAGAAACCGTTCCATATCATTATCTAATGACATGCCTGTCATCCAGACAATTACTCCGACCCCTTTTTCTTTTCCATACCTGATTATTTCTTTGATATCGACCCCTTCGACTGGTATATCCAACTGCACCCTGTCAGACCAGCCCCCATCCATTATAATATATTCAAGCCCGTACTCTGAAGCAAAATCGATATAGTATTTGTAAGTTTCCGTGTTGATACCGGATTTAAAATCCACACCGAATACATTGCTGGCGCTCCACCATTCCCAGGCCACCTTTCCGGGTTTAATCCAACTGGTATCTTCCAATACATTTTTTTCAGTCAAAATATAGGGAAGGTTATTTTCGATCAATTGTTTGTCTTCCCTGGCAAACATCAGGCACCGCCAGGGCAATACTTTCGTACCGTGTGTCTTTGCTATGTACGGCGCAGATTCAACTACTCTCTCGCTTTTATAGGTCAGGTTTTCTATTTTCAACGGGACCGGAGGAAATATTGATTTCAACGCATCTTTGCCTGTCCCCTTCAGAAACATCCCCGGATAATCGGACTGGCCTGTCTCGGTAATCCCGATCTTTACACCATCAGCACTGGAAACAAGGGCAGGAAGGCTGCAAAATTGTTTTTCGCCGATAGCAGCCAAAAGGGTATCGGTATATAAACGTTCATAACCTGAAAAAAAACTCTTTTCTTCCGGAAACAATACTGAGCAACCGTTGGTAAAATTAAATTCACACACTTCATCATTTACTATTATTTCATCTTTTTTACCGACTTCGATCCTGTATGCTGCTCCATTATTGTATGCCCTGAATCGTATGCCATAATCCCCTTTAAACTTCAACAACAATTCATTGCAGTGGTCAACAACATTTTTAAACTTGTATGGGACAACCGCTTGTGTTGTTTCGTTCACTTCTTTTACTGCTGATTTTAACAGCCTGGGATTGTCTCCCAGTGTTTCATTCTCAAGGTACAAGGCAATGGGAGATGAGTTAAGGATTTGCTTCCCATCCATCTTTACAGACCAGGAAACCCGTTGGTCAATATTCACCTCAAGGCTGATCCTCCCGTCAGGCGATTCAATCCGGTAATTTTTTGCATGTAAATTCAGGCATATAACCAATGTTGTCAGGAATAAGAATAAAGGTTTTTTTTGTTTCATTTTTTCGTTCTTTTGGTTTAGAGTAGTTACTATGAAATGTGATCAGAAATCGAACACCATCGTTACAAGCGAACGAGGGGGTATTTCATATTCTGTATCCGATGAAAATTTTTCAGGAACATACATATTGGCCAGGTCAGTACGGTCATCAGTTCTGAAAACCGACACTTTTTCCACTTTTTTATCATACCCTTGAAGAATGGATATGCTGACCGGGATAGTTTCAAAAGAGGAGTTAACATACACGGCTACGATGCGGGATTTATCCGGCGCCATGTATGCTGAAGCTGCCAATGTATCCGGATTATCTGCTCCCCAAAGTCCAATCCGGGTGTAACCTGGCCGGATAAAGAAGCTGTAATTACCCAATGCCCACAGCATTTTGTTTGTACGAATCAATCCTCCTTTTAACAGGTCTCCATCGGTCGGGTATAATGAAACCAGGGCATGGTTCCCGTTTATTTCCATTCCTTTCCAGTAGCCCCATGCTTTGGCACCGGCATAAACAAAATCTCCGTACATAAGACGTCCCAGTAAAAGGGCCGGCTGCATCCCTGCATAATTAACCGCTTCCCAGTCAGGAGTAAAGCCATCCATTGGGGGTTTTAAACCGGGTAACAGGCACCATTCTGATTGATGAAAACTAACGCCGTATTTCTCTGCTTCGGATTTTACTTTTTCCCGGGTTTCTTTTATCTCTTTATTTGTTTTGTGGCTGCCATAGCTGTGTCCGGCGATTATCGGCGGGACATTTTTCAAATTACCCACATAATTGGGACTTCCCGGATCAAAAAAAGTCGAAATCTGCTTATCCGGTGCATCCCCTTCAGGATATCTTTCCTTCACAGAAGCGGGAGTTTCATAAAGGGCCTGCAACGATGAGGATTCGCCTGGAAGTATCTTTACATTATCAAGATTGTTACTGGTAAGTGCTTTGTCCAGTTCCACAAACATTTTCTTCATTTCGGAACTTCTCCAGGAAGAACCTTCCTGACGGGGAGTGTCCCATTCTACCTGTGGCTCGTTAATAGGGCTGATGTAAGCGATATGCAAGCCTTTCTTTTCTGAAAAGTACCGGGCAACATCGGCCATATAACCGGCATATTTGCTGTAACAATCCGGTTTTATATTTGCTTCTTTATCCGAAGATGACCACCCTTTCCCGTTTTTGGTATACTGCACAAGGGGTGAATTAGAGAACAATAAAAAGTTATTACACCCGTACTCCGCGGCTTTTTGCATAAAATATTGCTGCCCTGTACATTTTTCCCAGTCATAAGATTTTCCGTCTTTTGTCAGAAACGATTCGGCCCTTCTTTGAAACGGCATAATGTCGGCGCTGTCCTGCTCCAGGGTGCCGGCTCCCAGGTTTACCCGCCACATGGAAAGGCCGATCCCGGCAGGATTACCTGATGCATCATATTGCTGGCTGAACAACCATTCCGCAATTTGCCCTTTCTGTTTTTCATCCCAGTATTTGCCGACAAAATTGCCGCTCCATGCATCGGAAGCGGTAAAATTTTCAATGGTTTGGTACGTTTTAGACGGATCAATTCTGATTTCCCTGATTTGGGAAAATGCGGGAGAAGCAATGTAAAACAGCATGAAAAAAAAGAAAGCAGATGGTATCCAGTTTACGGATACATGCTTGCTCATTAACTTGTAAAAGTGTAATTTTTTCATTTTTTTAAGAATTAGACCAAAACCAAAATTTATTTCCTTAATGCAAAAAATTCCATTTTTTCTTTCACCAGTTCTTTCATCTTCTCATAAACCGGGTGCATAAACACATCGATTGGTGAAAATTTTCCCCGGTGAAGTTCTGACTGGACAAGCAGTTCATCCAGATAAACCTGGTGCAGTTCTGTGGCAATATTGATTTTCCGGATACCAAAGCGGATCGTCTTTTTGACATCTTCAATCGGCGTATCGGAGCCCCCATGCAAAACCAACGGAACATCAACCACTGATTGGATACGTTTTAGTCTTTCAATGTCGAGAACAGGGGGCTCCTTATAATGACCATGGGCAGTCCCTATTGCAACGGCCAGTGCATCGACCGATGTTTTACTGGCAAACTCCTTGGCTTCTTCCGGTACTGTCAGAAAACTGGCTTTATTGTCGCTATCCTGTGGCAAAACATGGCCCAGTTCGGCTTCAACGGAGATACCCTCTTTATGGGCCATTAAAACAACTTCCCTGGTTATCCGGATATTATCGCTGAATGGCAAATCACACGCATCGATCATAACGGACGTAACCCCGTACTGTATGGCCTTTTCAACCTGTTCTATTGTTTTGCCATGGTCCAGGTGCATGACAACCGGAACGTCCGAATCTGCCGCCATTCCTTTTACCAACGCGGCTAAATCCCTGGCTTTCCCGTTATCAAACAACCTGCGGAATATTTGAACAATGACCGGCAGCTTCAATTCATTGGCCGTTTCAATAACCGCTTTACAACTTTCATAGTTTCCAATATTGAATGCTCCAATGGCTATCCCTTTCTCTTCTGCAATAGCCAATACTTCTGATAACTTTACTAAAGGCATATTTCTAAGTATTATCTAATTTTTAAAATCAAACTAATTTCCCGTTCCAGAGCAAATTTTCAGGATTTCACTGTAAGTAGCTCAATATCCAGCCACCAGCACAGCTCAGTAAGTTCATTGTAAACATTACGATGAACAACCGTATAGTGATGCCCGAATCCCTGGTAGATTATTGTTTCGACGAGCTCTTTCACATTACAATCGAATTTGATGTTCAATGGGTTCCCTTTTATCAGTTGTTCCGTATCAAGCGCTATCCCGGAGGCTAATAACAAGCGGTGACCGTTTTTCCCTTCTCCAAAATTGCAGAAGGTCACCGGTCCTGTTTTTAAAGGAAATTCATAGGTCACACCCTTTTTATTGCCACCGTCAATTGAACCATGTTTGCATAGCTTCCCGGAACAGCCTTCTTTGCACAAGGTCTCCGATGCTGCTCCACAGTGCCAGACAATACCTGTATTTTCTGTTTCATCGTATTTGATAAAGTCGCAGAAAAACGGGACTTGCCCACTTAGCAGGTAATTGATCAGCATGCTTACCGATCCGTTGATCTCTCCTTCGCAGGCGCTGATTATCCCGTCGGTTGAAAGAAAACTTAAACACGAGCATACGCCAATCCCATAAATATCCCCAAAATCCGACCAACATTTAATCGCATAGCCATCCAGCTTATATTTAGCGGCCAGTTTTCTGAACGCAAGGTAAAGACGGACACTTTTGATCAACTCTTCATCGGTTACCTTATCGCGTTCGATGGAAGTGAACCTCGGAAGGATTTTGCCAATCTCTTCTTCCGGTATTCTGTCTGCTAAATAAATTAGTTCAAGAAGTGTGATGTATTGTACCTCGATACCAAATACACGGCGTAATTCCAGTTCATTAAAATTGGAAGTATAAAAACCAGGAACCCTTGACCCGACCAAACCAATTTTAATCTTCCGTAATGTTTTAAGGGCGGAGAGGACCTTAACGGTTTGCCCTAGTTTTTCCCACACCGATTCATGCGAACTGAAAATATACTTGTATTTCCGGCCCAGTTTGGAAAGGATAAAAGCATTTAAATTGGAAGCGCAAAATGAATTGATCTCCAATCTGCCACCTGTCATCTCTGCTTCCGGGATCGACCACAAGATAACAGGGGCAGGAATAGCAGTAGCTAAAATCGTGATGATTGACCCGGGGGCAAAACCGATAAAATGGACAAGCATCACATCGACATGGGTATTCTTAAAATACTCACAGGTTTCATAGGCCTGGTCATCATTGGTCACGATAAAATCCGGTGTCACGATTTCAACTTCCGGATTTTTCGTTAACTCTTTAATACTTTCTTCCCTGGTTGTATGACCTTGTTTATTGAGCCAGCTCCCCTTTGCAAGGGGAATGTAGGCTATCCTCAGTTTTTCTTTTTTTTCTGAAATCATATTGAAATCCCTTTTTCTTTTAAAAATTTGATTACTTCATTTTTTTCAGGAATACCTGTCCGGCCTCCCAATGCGGTACATTTTATTGCTGCCGTGGCACCGGCAAAATCAAGGCATTTACCCGTATCCCAGCCTTGTATGTAAGCATAAGCAAAGGCGCCATGGAAAACATCTCCGGCTCCCGTGGTATCAACAACAGATACTTTAAAAGCATCTTTTTTTATCAGCCCATCCGGTGTTAAGGCAATTACCCCTTTGTTGCCCATGGTTACCGCGGCTATCCGTTTCCCGGTCATAAATAGCTTTTTAACTGCTTTTTCAATATTCTCTTCACCGGTATATTTACGGGCGAAAAACTCAGAGGCAATGCAGATATCGGATAATTCAACCAGTGTTTCAATGCCCGGCAACAGGCTCCCGGCATCAAGGGAAACAATGACCCCGTTTGCCTTCGCTGTTTCGGCTGCCCGTATAGCTGCTTCTGTATTATGTCCGTCCAGGTGCAACAGTTTTAAAGAGGAAATAAAATCCAGGTCAACTGCTGCTGCATCCAAAGGCATTGCAGTCCCTTTGCTCCAGACAATGCTCCGTTTGCCGCTTGTTTGTTCGACCCAGCAATAGGCTACCGGCGATTCTTTACCTGCCTTAATCTGGATATGGCTTGTTTCTACGTGCTCCCTGTTAAGCCCCCGGATTATTTTATTTCCTTCCTGGTCATCGCCCACAGATCCAATAAAAGCGGTCTGTGCGCCAAGCCGTGCAGCGGCCACAATCGCTGTGGCTGCAGCGCCTCCCCCTTGTACCAATCGTCCTGTTGCTCCTACTTTTTCATCCAGTGGAATATAAGGTACCATACACAGATAATCGACCGAGCCGAAACCTAAGCCTGCAATTTCAATGTTTGGGATCATTTCAATGACTTCATTAAGCTTTCATATCTGGTAACCCATTTGTAATCCTCATCGGGGCGGGAAAGAAACATCCGCTTGTCGCCAGCCATGAACCACAGCATATACAATGAATCGACCGGTGATGCGCAGGCAGGATGATATCCGTCGGGCAGGATGACCGTATCGCCATTTCGTACCAGGTAAGCGTCGTCCCTCGACCGGTCGTCGGTATATGATAGCTGTATTCCAAAACCAGTTGGAGGGTTTACCCTGAAATGATAGATTTCTTCCATATCCACTTCTTCGGGAAGTTTATCGTTGTCGTGACGGTGCGGGGGGAATGCCCATTTGCCCGGTGAAAGATGAGTCTCCCCTAAAAACAAGTTTTGTGAATTGATCCCCTGGTCAATGATAAAATAGGCCTTACGGCTCCAGTTCAGGGTTCCAAGTTCCACTTCTTTTACATCTTCAGGCTTGATTAATACCGGCGTTGATTTCAAGGTAGATTCTGCCGAACAAATCCCAATTTCGACTTCGGTTACGGCTTTTACTTCATAGCCTGTTTGGCACGGGAGATAAACGGCTGTCGGTTTCCCTGAAAAAACATCTTTTCTGCTTCCTACATTTTCAAACTTAAAACCTTCTCCGGTTATACTACATGTACCAGACAATATTACAAACGCGGATTCAACCCCTTTTGTATTGCCTGCATATACTTCCCCTGTTTCAATCTTCAGGATATCAAATGCTGACTTTTTCAACCCGGCTTCTTTCAAGGCTACAATATTTTTTAATCCATAGCCTTCCTTGTGTTTCTTCAATAATTCCATTTTTTCGGTTTTAGAGTTAATTCAGATTTCCCGTTTACAGTTCCCTGGGGCTTTTCCCTTTCCTCCAGTGATCTTCAATCTGCTCCAGGCTTTTCCCTTTTGTTTCCGGGATATAATGATACCCCCAAATAATTGCAGCAATACCCACCGCTGCGTAAATCCAGAATGCGCCTGCCGGGGAGAAAATATTTACCAGCTTTAAAAATGTGAAGGCAACTACCGCATTGAAAAACCAGTTCGACAATGCCCCAAGGCTCATGCCTGCTCCCCTGACTTTTAACGGAAAGACTTCTGAGATAATCAGCCATCCCAACGGGCCCAGGCTGAATGCGAACGATGAATTGTATAATAAAATGGTAACAAGGGCAATGTATTTCAGATTCGCACCAAGATTTGATCCCATATAAAATGCTAATCCGGTACCTATTAAGGACAGGATCATCCCCGACAAACCAATAAAATAGATGCGTCTTCGTCCGACTTTATCAATGAGGGTTATAGACAATACGGTAGCCGCCAGTACAAATACCGCAATGATCAGGGAAGGAAGGATGGACAACGTATTGCTCTGCACACCTGCCATTTTGAAAATCTTCGGTGAATAATACAGGATCGTGTTTATTCCTGTGGCCTGTTGGAAAAACATAATACCCACCGCAATAATCAATGCATTACGCAACCAGGGTTTAAAAAGCTCCCTGTAAGAGGCTGATTCATTTTTAATCGCGAGATCTGCCTTTATTTTCCGGATGGACTCTTCCACCAGATCCAGGGCCTCAACTTTTTTCAATATCGCGCGCCCTTTTTCTTCATGCCCTTTGGCGATAAGCCACCGGGGTGTTTCAGGAAGAAAAAACATTCCAATCAGCATGATCGCTGCAGGGAAAAAACCGACTAAAAACATCCACCGCCAGCAATACGGGTCCGCATCATCTGCTATGAGAAAATCACTCAAATAGGAAACCTTCCCGCCGACAGCAATCATAAGCTGGTTCAATGAAACGAGCGCTCCCCTCATTTTTGTCGGGGAAATCTCAGAAAGATAAAGCGGGACCGTAAATGAAGCAATCCCAACAGCAACTCCCAGGAAAATTCTCCCGGCAATTAACGATATCACATTTGGGGCCATACCTGTATATAAAGCGCCTGTTGCAAAAATTACGGCTGCTGCCAGGATGACTTTCTTCCTTCCAAGGATATCCGCAATACGGCCGCTAAATCCCGCCCCTAAAATAGCGCCTATGAGAACGGACGTTGTTACCCATTCTAACTGGGAATCACTGATCCCCCAGCCCTTTGGATCCTGGAGAAAATTCACAGCCCCGGAAATCACACCAGCATCAAATCCAAATAAAAAACCACCGATAGCCGCTATTGCTGCAATTAAAATTATATATTTTTTGTTTTCCATGAAGTTTAATTTTGGGGATTAAACCATAAGGTTTGCTGCAAACTCTACGATATCCATCACTCTTAAACCTGTGGTTGCTGCAATGTTGTTTTTAGCTGTTGCCGAAAGGGCAACAATTACTTCTGCGTTGATGTCTTCTGCTTTAATGCTGATTTTCCGTCCCAGTTCTTCGCCCCGCTTAAAGGCACTCCCGTCGAAGGTAAAGGCCGCTTCTCCTGCTGATTGAAGGTATTCATGGTGCCATTGCATCTCTGCGAAGTTTTCGCCTGCCGATGCCCTGACCACTTCCCTGGGGGCTTCGTATATCCCGTTGTTGCGCCCTAAAAATTCCGAATCGGCAAGGGTCACTTTCATTTGGGTTGGTTTGAGCTTTAGCTTCCCTGAACGGATAAGGCTCAGGAGATATTCTGAAACATGCAGGATTTCACTTTCCAATTTTAATCCCCATGCAGGGTAATCGTTTTTCAGCGCATCGTAAACCAGCGGGTCGGATACAACAATGGTTTTACATCCTGCAGCTTTTATCCGCCCGGCCATGTTTTTTGCCTTTTCCTGCGCTTCTTTCCTGTAACCCAGCAAATCCAGTTCTTTACCACTGGTCGGTTCGTCCTTTAACAGGGTGTATTGGATTTGTTGGTGTCCCAAAATACGGATGAATGCTTCTGCAATTTCAGGATTGGTATAATTAACCCCCTCGCCAAGGATATAAAGTACATCGGCTGTTTTTTCCACTACTAATGCTGTGCATGACAATTTACTGTCCAGGTTCCGGGTATTGTCGTTTTCAACCAGCGAGTTCCTGATCTCCTGTACTGACTGTGGGGCCAACCCATGGCTTACAATATCCCTTCTTGCGAATTTGATCAGTTCCGGAATATCATACCCGCCCAATTCCTGGCCTGAACACCAACTTTTGCATGCACCGCATAAAAAACAGTTATATATCGCCTGGATCGCTGAAGAATCGAATTCTTTTCCTCCCAGGTAAACACTGTGTAAAAGGATGGCCCTTCCCCGTGGCGCATCCGATTCCCTATAACTGATAAATTCAGAGGGGCACGACTGCCGGCACATCGGGCAATAGCGGCAGGCTTTTAAAGTATCGATGTTGTTTTGTGTTATTTTCGTCATTTCGTTTTTCCTTAGTTATTGTTGCTACTCCATTTATACCCCGAACCCCAATTTTCCCGGATTCATGATACTGTTCGGGTCCAGTGATTTCTTTAAATTTTTTATGATCTGAAATGAGTTACCGTATAACTCCGGGGTCAGGCGGCTTAACTTCAGCCCAATACCGTGGTGTTCGTTCAGTACGCCCCCGGCTTTCATGGCTGCCCTTAGTGCATCGTTCCAAATACTGTTGTGAAGATAAATCGCTTCATGCGGGTCTTCCGGCGGGGTTTCGATGATAAACCGGGCATATAGCATACAGCCCCAGGGGAACCAGTGTGAGAAGTGGCCGATAAAACGCGCCATCGGGTACCGGGTTTCGACAACCTCTTTCATGGCATTGTACACATTCTCTATATCGCTGAAGGTTGCAACCGTGTCGAGGGTGCCAAAACACTGTGGAAGATGGAACATGTATGGCGGGAAAAAGAATTTGTAGCGGTTTTTCCACCATTCAGCCCCCAGTTCTGTTCCAAGGTCTTCGCCTTCTTCCTGATCGGCAATGGCTTTGGCATATTTCATCTGAAGGTCGACCATTTCCTGCTTCCCGTCAAATCCATAGACCAGGTAAGCACCTGTTTTTTCAATGCCCAGTACTTTTTTGATCACTTCCTTTGTCTCGTTTTCGCTGTAAAGACGGATTACCGAGGGTTGCAGGTTTTCAGAAATCAGTCGTTGCCCCACGCGCAAACCGGTACTCAAATCTTTGAATATAAAGGCACGGAACTTACGGGATTCGGGCAAACGATGTATCGTTAGTGTTACCTTGGTCACTACGCCTAAAGTACCTTCAGAGCCTATGAAAATCTGGTTCAGGTCGGGGCCGCAGGCCGTCTTCGGTACCGGCAGGGTATTGATGATTTCACCGGTCGGAAGGACTACTTCCATATTCACAATCATATCCTCGATCTTCCCGTATTTGGTTGATAAAACGCCTGTACCCCGGTGGGCAATAAACCCGCCAACTGTTGCGCAGCGTGCAGAGGCCGGGTCGTGCATCGTCGATAACCCTTTTTGTTCCAGTTCCCATTCCAGGGTCTGGTGGATGATACCGGTGCCGACTTCAACGGTCATCGACTTCTCATCGATCTTATAGATTTTATCCATTCTTTTGGTGTCAAGGATGATCCCCCCGAATACCGGAAGGGCGCCCCCCTGCGAGCCACTACCGCCACCCCAGGTGGTGACCGGTATCTTGTAATTGTTGGCTACTTTTAGAACCTTTGATACTTCTTCTGCGTTGGCCGGGTGGACAATAAAATCGGCCATAGGCCGGGTGATGTCCCTGCCTGCCTGCCGGTCGTGCCACATCTCGGATATCCAGAAATAATCGATCGAATAAACCTCCTTGTCAGAGGCCCGGGTGGATACATGCTCCTTCCCTGCAATGTCCTGTAACTCGAACAGGACCATGTCAAACATGTACGAGTTTTGTGTAAATTTCATTTTTATATTCTTTAGCTAATCATTTATTTATATCGTGGTATATCCCTTCCAGCTTGTCGTGGATTTCCCGGTAATACCTGAACAGTTCATTGTATTTCTGATGGTTTTCAGTATCCGGGGTTAATTCTTTTTCTGTTTTCACGCATTTTTGCACGGCATCCACAACATCGGTGAATACGCCGGTACCCACACCAGTAAGGAGCGCTGAGCCAAAAGAGGCGTCGGTGACCAACGGTTTGCTGACTTTCTTGCCGAATACATCACAGATAATCCGGGCCCAGGTTTCGCTTTTTGCCCCTCCGCCAATCAGGATGAATTCGGTAACTCCCAATCCCGTTTCGTCAATCAGGCGAAAACAGTCTTTCAATGAAAAGGCGACACCTTCCATCACTGCACGGGCAAAATGTTCTTTGCCATGCGACATGGATGCGCCCGTGAAGCTTGCCCGCAACGTTGAATCCCAGTAGGGTGAACGTTCTCCCAAAAGGTAAGGATGGAAAAACAAACCTTCGCAGCCAACCGGTACACCGCAAACTTTCTCCTCTATAAGCTGGTACACATTCCGGCCTGTCTCCCGTGACCGGATAATTTCTTCCCCGCAAAAGGTGTCCCTGAACCAGCGCATCGACGAGGCGGCTGTATTGGTCGCTGCCACCGTGTACCACATTCCGGGGACTACATGGGAATAGGTAAGTGTCCGGAGGTGAGGGGCAGGGTTTGAGGCCATCACATTGACATTTCCTGCCGTGGCCAGCTTGATGATACATTGCCCCGGTTTTATGGCCCCAGCACCGTAATCTTCAACCGCCGAATCGGAAGTACCGCATACAACGGGGATGCCTGCTTTTAAGCCCGTAATTTTTGAGGCCCAGGATGTAATTGTACCCGTTATATCCGTGGGTTTACAAATAGGCGGTAAAACATTTAACGGCAAACCGATCAATCCACATAACTCCGGTGACCATTCCGACTTTGCCATGTCAAAAAACAAGGTTCCCTGCGCGTCAATGTAATCGGTTTCCCAGCTACCTGTCAGCAGGTAACGGATGTAATCTTTTACAAACATCACTTTGTGTATCCGCTTGTAGTTCTCCGGCTCGTTGTTTTTTATCCACAGCATTTGTGGCAACGTCCAGGTCGGGGCTACTTTCTGGTAACCTATCCTGAATATATCTTCGCCCCAGCCTCTTTCAAGGTACTCCACTTCTTTACTACTGCGTTGGTCTGTCCACATGATGGTTGGACGGATAACCTGCATATCCTTGTCCAGAAGGACAGCATTATGGGTGGAGGCATCGAAGCTGACAGAAACTATCTCGGACAGGCTTATTTTCCCCTGCTCCTGTATCTGTCTTAAACACGTAACTAAAGCAGCCTCCCAATCTTCCGGGTTTTGTTCGCTGTAAAACGGCTTTGGATGATGGGTCGGGTATTCCCGCGAGGCTTCTGCCTTTACTTTGCCCAGACTATCGATGGCTGTTAGTTTGCAGCCACCGGTACCAAAGTCGATTCCTAAGAGTAGTGGTCCGTTCATTTATTTATTTTCTGATTCTCATTTCATAATTACAAATAAGAACTGTTCACACTATTTCATACTTCCAAGAGTAGGGACAATTACTTTGTAAATAAACCCGGAATCTATTTCTTTTTTGCATTCAGCCCAATATCTCAGATGCATTCTTACCGCTTCTTCTGCTTTAGCTATATCCTTTTTTTGAAGCGCCTCAACAATGGACGAATGAGTTACCCGCTCCTGGACAGGAATGGAAACAGGTTGGGCCTGAAAGAATAACTCCCCGCTGGGAGAAGCCCTGTAAAAAAACAACTGCAATAAAAAGCTAAACTTTTCAAGAATTGGGTTTCCGGATAACCGGAGCATATTCCGATGAAAACTGATTTCTTTCTCTGCAGCCATCTTGTTATCCTTCTTTTTTGGCTTTTGATCAAATTTATCCCTGAATTCATCCAGTTCTTTGGCCTGTTTCATCAATAAATCCAAATCGGTTGCTGATGCATTGCTGATAATTAATGGTATTGCCCCCTGTTCAAGAATAATCCGAATTTCGCCTAAATGCCCTAAGCCAATTTTTCCCATGATACTCCCAAATATCAATGTCATGATAAAAGGATCTACTCCTTTACCGGAAATAACAGTCCCTACACCTGGCTTACTTTCTAAAAGACCAATCGATTGTAGAGATTTTAAAGCTTCCCGTACAGAAGAACGTGCCACTTTAAGCTCCCCGGCAATTTCAATCTCAGTTGGCAACTTATCGCCTGCTTCCAGATTATTTTCTGAAATATGCCCTGCTATCGATTTGATAATCGACGTAAGAAGATATTCTTTATTGAGTTCCTTCATTGTGAGAAATATTTGTTTATTTGTCAGACAAATATACAAACTAATTTGATTTTTAATATCTCAATGCGTTTATGTGCAAAAAAATATTTGATATTATAGGTTATTACTTATGCAATAAATTTGAATATTAAGGAAATCATTCCTGATGAAAAGCCTGTGACACAAAATCCAATACCTCGGGGAGCGCTGTACGCCAGTAGGTCCAGGTATGCCCCCCGTCGCGGATGCGGAATTCATGGGGGATTTCTTTCTTCCTCATAGCTATGTGTATTAATGAACTCCCTTCATACCAAGAGTCGCCATCACCACAGTCGATATACCAGCGTACTACTTTTTTCTGTTCCTCCGGCATGTTTTCGACCAGGTATAAGGCGCTATATTGTTGATAATATGTTTCTGCTTCTTTGTCGGTAACGGTTTCTTTTTCCCGCTGTTTCAGGTGTTCTTTTGCAGCATTCAGCGATAATGGTCCGGTATTAGAGCTCAGCGGACAGGCCGATGAGAACAGTTCCGGATGGTGCAGGGCGTAAATGAAGGCACCGCCTCCTCCCATCGACAATCCCGCAATTGCCCGGTACCGCTTTTCTCCCTTGATCCGGTATTTCCCTTCTATAAAAGGGATAAACTCTTCAAAAAAGAAATCTTCGTAACGCCATTCTCCTTTTACAGAATTAAAGTAACCGCGTTTGCCAGTATTGGCATTAGGCATTACAATGATCATAGGGGTAGCCTTCCTTTCATTTATTGCTTTATCCGCAATATATAAGACTTCACCAAACTGCACCCAGCCTGTTTGGTCGTCGCCACCACCGTGTAGGAGGTAAAGCACCGGGTAACTTCTCTGTGAAGATTCGTAATCGGGAGGTAAATAGACCGCGTATTTTCTTTCGCTATTAAGGATTGAGCTCTTCATCGACAGGTTATCGAATACTTTACCATTCTGGGCTAACAAGAAGATTGAAATAAAAATGCAAAACAGAAACAGAAACACTTTTTTCATTTTTCTTCTTTTCATTCTTTTAAACTTTTATGGTTTATTTATATATTAGTTATGATATTTTTATTTTAATACTCACAAATGAATCGTTTTCATTTATCGGATAAAGCATAATACGCAACCTCGGCAAAGAAGAATTCAGACAGATTTAGTTTTGAATAATCATAATGACTGATCACCTTTTTTATAAGTTTATTATTTTTGGGATCACCCTCCATCGCAATAATTGAGGCCGCAGCCAAGGGATTTGTCATATATCTTTTCTCATATGATTTCCGTTGACCTAATTTATCCTGATCCCCCATTCCTGACAATTTCTCTGCATCTTTCTGAGTTGTTTGTGGAAACCAGTAAGGATAGCCTTCACGCCAATTGGCATGTCCAAACACTTTGTCATCATCATTGTCAAATTTTTCATATTCGTAAATTCCATCCATTGCATTTTGTGCATTCTGAACCAGACCAGTTTGATATTTTGCTCTGATTGTTTCATCATTTTCCATGGCTTTCAAATAATACAATGTAGCCTGATTCTTTACGTAAATCCATAGTACTCTCTTATCCATGTTGAATTGTTTGAATATTAAGGTGTCAATTCGATAACCTGCGGCACATATATCTATTCGTATTTTATCAGAATCTGAAACTTGCTCAACTGACTTTCGCGGACGTTCGTACAAAGCCGTTTTATATTCTTCAAGCCAAACAGGTTCTTGAAACAACTTGTACATCATTCGAAGCACAAACAAGTAAGTAGTAACCTCAAGATAATTATTGGATTTCAGGTCTCCCCGAAAATCTCCTTTGAAATGTCCATCACAAGGAAGTTTCCAGTCTAACAACTTTAATGCTGATGTTACTTCCTGCAGTTTGTCCATTACCAATTTACGATGTTGTGGTGTTGGAATATCACTCATCAGATAGCTGTATAGTCCAATATACCAAGGAATCGTTTGATCAACAGACCCCAAAGGATAATGACATTTCCCATCCGTTCCAATGCCTCTTGTTACAAATCCGGGTACATCAGATACTGATGCACATTTCAAAAGGCCATCTGCCAGGCGTTGGGCTTTTTCTTTATCAATTTCATCTCCGCTTCTTTTTGCCCTTTCGCAAGCAGCCATTAAATATAAGCCGGTAAAAAAAGGACCATTTTCGATTGGGCTCCACCATCCAATTGCATTTGGTTTTCCCAATTCACAATCTTCGGGAGTAGGAGTTTCTCCTACAAAATCATTAATAATTCCATATTTGTCAATGAATTTTTCCCAGAGCTCCTTATTAGCCTGTTCTATTGCTTGTTCTACAGATTTTTGTGATTTTGCCGAAAGTGGTGTTATCAGAAGTACAGAACATAATGCGATAGTATAAAATAAGTAACGACAATAATAAGCTGAAAATCTTTGTTGGTTATAAATAGAATAAGCAAATGATTGCATAAATTAAGTATTTGATTAGTTGTGATATAAATTAGTTCCCGTAATAAGGTAGTCCGTTCGATTTCTTGTATAGTTGCAATCCTCCACGCCCTGCCGGAACAATTACCATATCTTTATCCTCAACCACCAGGCCTGGATTACCAAGTGAATCCAGTTGCCATACTTTCTGAAGTGATTCGGGATTGTCTATATTGACCGCCGTGACCAGTCCCAGTCTTCTGTGTGATACATACATCCGAGAGTTATAAATAGTAGGTTTACCTTCCAGTTTAACATTTTCAACTATTACGGGTTTTTCGATAGTTAGCCGGGGTTTGTCCGGCGGATTTTGTGTGACAATTCCGCCATTATAAATTGCCCAAAATTTATCTTTGTAGTATGCGGCACCGTTGAACATTTTCAATGCAGGAAAAGCCTGTCCTTTTGGTATTATGCCTTGCTTTTTAGTGATTTCATAGAAAAAGGCTCCCGGACTATGCCAGCTACAAGCAACGAACCGGTCATTCGACATTTCTTTAGGTAAAGGAAGACGGTACATATTTCCTGCAGTTTGCCGGTCATAACCTACGCATGTCATCTTTTTCAAATCTGATAAATCAATAAACTCAAGTATATTGGCCCCGGCATGTAAAAATGCATATTTTTGGTCGGGACTGATTAACAATTGATAAATTCCACCATGTTCGGATTTGTAGCGTCCTAGTAAAACAGGAATTGCATTTTTTGCATATTCCCATACTGAAAATCCTTCATTCCCTTCCGCAAGAAATAGATGATTGTTGTGCTGATAAACATCAAATACTATTGATTTTGTTTCCAGGATTTGTTTTCCTGTCAGTTTGGGCCTCAGGGTTACCTCGTGTACCCCATTTTCACCTGCAGCAATTAACGCTTTTCCATTTTTACAAATAAATACTGAATGAACCTGCCCATTAGGAAGATATACTGACGGGGAAACCGTTTCTTTTGTTTTGAGAGATGCAGGCATTGTTGTACCGGATTCTTTACCGGTAATGGGAACTGCAAATTCTTTTGCACCTACTACATATAAATCATCCATTTTCCCGGCAATATACAGTACCCCATCACCTATGGCAAATCCGCCAACAGGGCCACTTTTTTCTCCTTTTTTGAAAACGGATTTCATATGATCAGGCATTTTAACTTTTGGCAACAGAGCATGACCGACTAAAACAGGATTTTGAGGATTGCTTACATTTACAACAAACAGGCCAGCCTCTGTATCTCCCACAAAAGCATAATTCCCGGATACCTGAACGTCCCACATATCGATATGGAGCATGTAAAAGACAACGGGAAATTTTAGTACTGATAATGTTTTTGGATTGTACGGATTTGAAACATCTATAATTTCCAAGCCATGTCCTTTGCCGAAGTATGTTGAATCCCTATTGTCCCAGCTCCATCCCCTGGCATGATGGCCTGTAGCTGCAAAACAAAGGTTATCTTTTACAAAAACTCCATCTCCAAACCCATCAAGCTTAGTCTTTGATATGATTTTAGGTTCCCCCGGATTTGAAATATTGCACACCACCATTTCACGGGTACCCCAGTCTCCAACAAACGCTAAACTGTCTTTGATAAAAACCGACTGTGCTTCGCCTGTAAGAGTCATCCCCAAAAAGGAAGGGCTTTGCGGATGTGAAATATCGATAAACTCTACCCCGTACTGTCGATTGGCTACAGATGCCAAAGATCCTGAAACCGCGATTCCTGTTCCTAATTCAATTGTATCGTAATGAGCTGCTTTTACCATATTTCGGGGATTTCGTACGTCTATTACAAACAACCCTTCTTCCCGGGAAGTAACGTATGCATATCCTCTTTCCACTTCTATTTGACGAACATTTCCAAGTCCGTCAAGCGTATTAAGCAAAACTGGATTTTCGGGGGAAGAAATATCGAAGGAATAGATACGGCCACTACCAATAGCATATAAAATCTTGCCACAAACCGCCGCATCCGAACAAGGGCCTATTTTCAGACTTTTCAAAACCGGCAACTTTTTCGTGTTTACAGAAATTGAGTTTTGTGCATAAATTTGAGATGCAATAAGAAAGGCCAGTAAAATTGTTGTAAATCTTTTTAAACTATTAAATCGATTCCTTAATTCGGCGTCTTGCCCTTCTGAGATAAACGTTTTTAGTCTTGCTTTCATAAATAGTTATTTTCATTAATCTTCTCTAACATAAAATGTTGATTCTTTATATGTCAATCATATTGGCATTCTTAAATGCAAAAAAACTCCATTTTTTCTTTCACCAATTCTTTCATCTTCTCATAAACCGGGTGCATAAACACATCTTTAGGAATACCTATTAAATTAATAATAAGTATTCCTAAGTGATGTTCAGATTGAAATTCTTATACCTTAGTTTGCCCCTGCCCAGCCTGGATTCTGAACAAGATTTTCATTCATAATACAATCTTCAATTGGAATAGGGTAATAATATTGTTTGGGTTCAATAAAAGTTCTCCCATTTGGTAAAGATTTCTGATATGGAGCCAGGTATCCTTCACTATCCAAATAAATATCCGTACCCACTTTTACAGTAGGATATTGATATTTATTGAATTTTATTCCTCTTATTGCTTCAGGCCTTAAAAGAAATTTACCGGCTTTCCAACGGACCAGATCATCCCATCGAAAGTTTTCCCATGCCAGTTCAACTCTTCGTTCACGTCTTATCTCCCTGATTAAAGAAGATGGCGTGTATCCGCAAAATGTTGAATATGCTGCATCCAACTGAGGATCGTCGGGAATCGCGCTTAACATTAAATGAGGCATTCCGACACGATCTCTTAATTTATTTATTGTAGCATTCAAAACGGTCTGTGTACATACCCCTAACTCAGCTTTTGCTTCTGCATTTGTTAACAATATTTCGGCATATCTGAATACAGGGCAAGGCATTACTCCGGTTTGTAAAGCATTGTACTCAGCAGGATCATCTTTCCAGAATTTAACAGGCCAATAACCGGTTGGGGTTGGATATTCGTCACCTGTGCCGGTAATCGGAGGCATCGACATATTATAACCTTTGCCACGTCCTGTAAAGGCCTCAGTATTTTGAGGATCAAGAGTATATTCCCCAGGCGCACATACTGTTTGATGTAACCGGGGGTCCCTGTTCATCATCTCACTCTGAATACTGTCATCCCCCTTATATAAAGGACTTACAGATGTAGGCAATCCATCAGAACATAAATATTCATCGACAAAGGACTTGGAAAAACCTGCAATATTGTTTGCCTGATTCCAAAGAAGATATCTTAAAAAACTATGCCCAAGAAGTCCTGCCACATATTTCTTCGATAATATAATCTCGTGATTATTTGTATAATCATTCTGAATAAAAAGATCATGATAATCATTATTTGCTTTTCCTGTTGACCAAAGTGAATAGTGGTTTGAACTTATCAGGGCATCACTTGCACTTGCAGCTTCCTGTAAAAATTTATCTCCTGAAATACCAAGTTCAGTATGATATTTACGAAAAGTACCTTCATATAAACATATACGTGCTTTCAGTAATAATGCCATGTCTTTATTAATACGGTCAGTCTGCTCAGATCCTTTATCAGGCAACCACCGGACAGCATTGTTAATTATTGCCAGAACTGAATCCATAAGCTCAGGCCGGGGAGTTCTGGGGGCATATAATTCTTCTGAATTAGTTTCAAGCGGTTTACTGTACCAAGGCACTTCTCCAAATAATTTGATCATCTTAAAATAGAAGAATGCCTTAAAGAATAATATTTCACCAGCATATATTTGTTTCTTACTTTGGTCAATATCTGCCCTGTTGTAATTAACAAGAAAATAATTCAGCCCCCGTAAATCAGACCAACTCCATCCACCGCTGCCAGCAGATGTAGGCTCAACATATGTGCCATTGATCATTTTAACCCTGGAATAATCCGTAGGTAAGGCATTATCTGAATGAAGATCACCATAAGGGATTTCCGGCCCCGTATATCCATACGGATTTTGAACATCTAAAGCCCAGCCGGTCATAAATCCGGGGATAAAGACCGGATAAAAAGTATTACAGTATAATCTCAAATCAGATTCACTATTCCAGTAAGTCTTGTCTGTTATTTCATCCAATGGATATTTTTCCATAAACTGATCATTACAGCTAAACATTATAAACAAGACAAATGATAAAAAAGAAAAATATATTGTTCTCATAAAGTTTAATATTAATGTCATTAACGTTAAAATTTAGCCTGAATGCCAAAAGTATAATAATGGACTTGAGCATATGAATCATCTGTCAATATTTCAGGGTCCAAAATATCAGGAGTACCTGAGATTTTAGCCAAATTATATCCAGAGGCGTATATTCTTATATTGTCGACCTTTATTTTTTTAGTCAGATACTTGGGTAATGTGTATCCTAATGTGATATCTTTTAACCGGGCATAAGCAGCATTAAGAAGATATCTTGATTGTGTCACTTTGTTGTAGCTCGCACTCTTGAATGCCGGGAAAAAAGCATCTGTCCTGTCAGGTGTCCATGAGTTGTAATATGTCCATGTGGGTCCAGAGGCATCAGCACCACCTATATAACCCCAATAATAATAGCTATTTGTCCAATATTCCCTTTTCCCCACTCCCTGCCAGAACATATTAAAATCGAAATTTCTCCATGAAAGACCTGTATTCAAACCAAACTGATAACGTGGAGTATCATTACCGATTATCTTTTGATCTCCAGGGTCAGCAACAGTACTTAATCCCGGGGTTATTTCTTCGTCTCCGTTTATGTCTTGATAACGAACATCCCCGGGCCTCCAGACACCTCCATAATATCTTTTCTGGAGCGGGGCTGCAGCTATCTCATCATAGGTTTGAAAAAGACTTTGTGTCACCAAACCCCAAATTTCACCCATCTTTCTTCCTTCATAAAGAGAAGATATCAATTTTTGAGGATTTCCGGAGTACCTTAGAATTTCTGATTGATAATCAGCTAAAGTGAAGGCTATGCCATAATTTAACTCATTTACTTTATCATTCCATTTAGCTGAAAACTCCCATCCTGTTGTTCTCATTACACCTGAATTTTTCTGAGGAACACTTACTCCCAATACTGACGGTAATTTTTCTGCAGCTGTCAGAATATCCTTGGTTTTTCTGTTATACCAATCGTAATTCAATGTGAGTTTATTAAACAAGGTAGCATCCAAACCAAAGTTTAATGTGGTTGCTGTTTCCCATGTCAGATCAGCACTGACCAAACCCGGTGCAGTGATGCCAATCGGCCTTGTACCATTTATGATATGGGCCACTTGTGAAGTCAAACCATAGGTTGAAATATATGCATAATTGTTGACATCTTGATTACCCAGGCTTCCATAAGAACCTCTCAACTTTAAGTTTGACAGAACCGATTTTGTCTTCTCCATAAATTTCTCTTCTGAAATTCTCCATCCTGCAGAGAAGGAAGGGAAAAATTTAAAACGGCTTGCGGTTGGAAATTTAGATGTACCATCATATCTGCCATTCATTTCAAACAGATATCTATTATCAAAGATATAATTAAACCTGATGAAAGCCCCCCTTATCGCCCAATGCGATTCATTGTCCAGAATAGTTTGTGATCCTGTTGTAAGTTTTATCACCGGGACACTCTCAGTTATCATATTCAGCCCTTGTGCATATAAACTTCCATATTTATATGATTCCTGATTAAAACCCACCACACCTGAAACCTCGTGCTTATCTTTAAATACTTTATTAAAATCAAAATAGGCATTATAAACAAAGTAATCACTTTTAGAAAATGTCTTATTTATAGTGCTGTATCCTTCTGTAAAAGGTGTCCATGATTTTTCAACTCTCCAAACAAGTGGTAAAAAAAGTTTGTCTTTACCTTGTACAGACCTATAAGCAAAATCAGTTTTAAAATTCAGTGAATCAAATATTTTAACTGTGGCAGCAATTTTCAACATCAAAGTTTGCGATGCTGATCTTATATGGCCATCATTCAAATAGGCATTAAGGGAACGATGAGTAGGCATGGCTCCAACCGGGGAATTAGCTGGTGCGTATTTTGGTTCCATTAAACTCCTCCATGCGTACAATACAAGATGCCTAAAAGTCGTATCTTCCTCATATACACTTTGCCCTTGAGGTTTTTTTGTATCAAGCTGAGTAAATAATGCCTTAGTGTCAATATTTAACCAGGTAGTTACATCAGAAGAAAATCCCATGGATGCATTATACGTCTTCCTGTAATCGTCTCCAATATCCAATAGTCCATCTTGGTCTCTGTATCCTAGGGAAGCATAGTAAGTATTTCTTGCACCTCCGCCTGACAATGAGATAACATGATCTTGCATTGGAGCCCAATCTTTGTATGCTTCCTCCCAGGGATTGACATTGGCAACCCACCAAAGTCTGCTACCTTCCATATAATAAACCGGTGCTGTTTCCGGATTATTCGCATAATTAATTAACATATCCAACTTGGTCTGATCAGATGAACTAAAATTTCCACCGTTTAAAACTTTAGCATTCATATATCCTTGTTGCCACTCCACAGAACTTAATATATCAGGGTCTTTCATCACTTTTTGTATGCTAAACTTGGAGGAATATGAAATATTCGGAGTTGAATCCTTTTTTCCTTTTTTTGTTGTAACCAGAATTACCCCATAAGCTGCTCTTGCGCCATAAATTGCTGCAGCAGAAGCATCTTTTATAACTGATATATTATCAATATCAATAGGATTCAAATCATTAATTTGCATGGGTACACCATCTACTAAAATTAATGGAGATCCTGTTTGAAAACTATTGCCTGAAAATGAAGTTCCACCCCTGATATTGAATGAAGGATTCTTTACAGGATTGCCGTCATCAATAGTTATATTCAAATTAGGGATTAGTCCCTGTAATGCTAATCCTAAATTTGCAGCGGCTTTTGTTTCCAGTTGTTCGGCTGTAACTTGCTCTACTGCACCTGTCAGATTCACTTTTTTCATTGTTCCATACCCAACCGCTACGACTTCTTCCAATCCAATGGTTTCTTCAGCCATGATTACACTAATGTTGGCTTTCCCTGCAACTGAAATTTCCTGCGTTTTCATCCCCACGAACGAAAATACCAGCGTAGCATCAGCAGGAACATTGGCCAGCGTGTACTTTCCGTCAAAATCGGTAATGGTTCCATTGGTTGTACCTTTTATTACGACTGAAACGCCGGGAAGCGGAGCGCTGGAAGAGTCGGTGACACGGCCTTTTACACCAATCTGTCCTTGTTCTGAAAAAAGGACTGAAGGCAAGGTATCTTTTTCATAAAGGAATACCTGCCTGTCTTTGATCCTGTATGCCACATTGGTGTCTTTAAACAGGTGATTAAGAACATCTTCAATGTTTTTCCCTTTTACATCGATTGATTTTTTGTCCAAAGCATTAATAACCCCCGCATCGTAAATAAACAAGTAGCGACTGCCATTTTCAATGGACATTAAAATGTCGCCAACCGAAGAGTTTTGCATTTGCAAATCAATCTTCGTTTGTTGCGACCAGGACTTTGCTGATACTGTCAGAGTCCCCACAAGCATTAGTAGTGAAAAGAGTCTCATAATCAAAAACAGTACTTTTAGCTTTTCCCAATAAACGGGAAAAGCATAATTCATAATTTTTTTCATAAATTTGTTTGTTTTTGTAATTAATTATTGTGCCGTCAGGCATGATTCAAAACCGGTTGATGCTTCCAACATCAGCCGGTTGTTTTTTATTGATATAGTATAAAATTGTCTCCTTCCTTTTTATAATTCATTTTGCCCATTGCCGCAACACCGGCAATAATACTTTCCGGATTATCCGTTAAATCCAGTTTACCGTTAATTTTTAATTGTCGGACATCGCCTCTCAGATCAACCTGAATGTTGTAATACATGGCAATCTTTTTCAATAACAGCTCTATGTTCTCATTATTAAATTCAAGATAACCGCTTGCCCAAGATGTATAGTTCTGTATATTGCCGATGGATTCAAGCCTGATTTCATCGTGATTTTCTGTAAGGCTTGCCATCTGGTTTGGAAGCAGTTCAACCGATGCAGGAAAGAGTCCTTTGTTCAGTTTCAGGTTCACCTTTCCTTCGACCAGAAGCGTATTAAAAAGATTTTCGTTTCCGTAGGCTTGTACGTTAAAGGTTGTTCCGAGCACCTGCACTTCAAACTTGCCGGTCTGAACATAGAATGGCTTATCGTTGCTTCTCTTCACTTTGAAAAGGCCTTCCCCTTCGAGATAAACCTCCCGCTTATTTTCAGAGAACTGGGACGGATAGACCAACCTTGAACCCGAGTTCAATCTGATCTGTGTCCCATCCGCTAAAAGCACGGTGCCCCTATGCCCGTAAGGTACAACCAGTTGATTGAAACCTTCGGAGGACTGGTTGATCCGGACGCTGTCATTGATGAGTATTGTTTTTCCCTGATTTGTTGATTTAACCGTCGGGTTGCTTCCTGTCAGAAAAATAGTTTTACCATCAGGCAGGATTAACTCAAATTGTCCGTATTCCACGGGATTTGATTTCGCCAGTTCGACAATGCGGGGAGTTTGGTTGGCCCGGTACAGTACTCCGCCCCCAAGCGAAAAGCACAAAATGAGCACTGCTGCATAACGAAGAATTGCGAAGTTCTTTTGCCTGCGATGATTATTTTGTACCTGCCTCCAAAGCCTGTATTTTAAGTCGAGCGACTGTGATTGCCTTTTTTGTTGCAGGCCAAGTATTATTTTGGAAGCTAAGCGGATGTTTTGTTCATGCCCTTCCGGGTTTTCAATGAACCTGCTCAAATTGATGTTGCCTTTCTCAGATACCAGTTGTTTAAAATCGTCGTTCAGTACTAAATCGGCAACCTCAAAACTTTCGTATTTTCTTTTTGTTGAGTCCATTTGCCAGCGTTTTATACCCAGAAGAGGGAGCCCGGCAAATTTTCTCTACATGAAAAATTAATTTTTTTTGATTTTTTTTAGGCCGATATATACCCAAAGCAACAAATTCTGGTTATCGCCAAGTGCTTTTTCAATATCTTCCTTGATAAATTTTATTGACCTGTAAACGGATTGGTAACACGAATCGACTGAAATGGACAACATTTTAGCAATCTCGTTATAATCCAAATCCTGGTTAAATCTCAGGTTAATGATTTCCTGTTGTTTCGGCCCCAGTTTGGCGATGCTTTTTTTTACAAGCATAATCACCCGGTCACGTTCTTCGCTGTCCATCTGGTCTTCTATCTTGTTGTAGCATAACAACTCAGGGTTCTCAGTAATTTCGGATGAAAGGTGAATCTTTTTCTGCCTTTTCAGTTGATCAAAAAGCTCACGCCGGAATGCCTGCAGCAGGTAATAGCGAAGATTTGAAACCGGGGTTAGCTTTTTTTGCCGTTTTAATAAATAACCAAAAATATTTTGGATGCTATCTTCAATAAGGCTCCGGTCGCCGGTATATTTTAATGCAAAATCGTACAGAAAATCAAAATGCTCGTAATAAATCAGGGAAAGCGCTTCAGTGCTGCCATCCAGCCTGAAATTCTCCCAGATTTTATTAAGGTCATTTTCCGGTAATAAGTTCACTTTTGGTAGTTTTGTTAATTAGTTTATTTCATTTCCCCGATCCAAAATTAAGAAAATATCTAACCGGGGAGATACGCATTCCAAATCCCTTTATAATTTGGCAAGAGTTCCTGCTTCATCAATTCATCTAAAAAACTTTATTGAATTAAAATGATTCCGCATTATCTTTCATCAGCTTCGCCATATCCCTACTATTTTCGAATCAACAATCCTCGCATAAATCTGAGTGGTTTTCAAAGAAGTATGTCCCAACATTTTTGATACCGTTTCAATTGGTACTCCATTGGCTAAAATAACCGATGTGGCAAAGGTGTGACGGGCAACGTGCATGGAGAGATTTTTAGTTATTCCACAGATGGCTGCCAATTCCTTTAAATATTCATTCATCTTCTGGTTTGAATGTACAGGAAGTAGTTTTCCTTTATTCCAGTTCACCGGAAAGTTTTCGTATTTCTGCAATATGGCTTTGGCTTGGGGCAACAATGGAACCCTGCATCGGATATCTGTTTTTGTTCGGTCAATGACAATCCATTCTTCCCCGTAATTTCCAAGCTGGATATGGTTTCTGTTAAGCTTGTTTAGTTCGGCATAGCCTAATCCAGTGTAACAAGCAAAAACAAATACGTCCCGAATAATCTCCATCCTGATTGTACTAATCTCTTTGTTTTTGATTTGTTCCAATTCCTGGATTGTCAGATAATCCAGATGGGAATAAAAATATTTATCCTACGCAAATGTCTGTAATACCATCCTTTAAACCAAGTTAATATGATACCGTTCATCCTGACGGGTATTATAAATTAAAATGAGACAAAATATACTATTAATTTCAAGTTAAGATATTATCTGCTCTTTCTCACCATCAAACAAAAGTCTTTACTCAAATATCAAAATGATTTATATTTTGAACTTTTTCTTCTGAGTCTCAGCATTCATGAGATTTAATACCGCATCATAATCTTCAAGTAAAAAGTTCGACATTTCTCCGCTTTGGATCACTAATATTTGAAACTCCGCATCAAAAAAGAGATTGCGGAGTTTTTTTTTTATTTTCCAACCCATGAGGAGAATAAATAAGATAAAATCATGAACGAATACATAAACAGATATTTATACTGGTTCGATTTTTCACTAAAACAATAGCTGATTTGGACATAATACTAAAAAATAGTCGGTAAACAAACCCGCTCCTTCGAATATGCAAAAGCTCGTATCCGCCAGTGCTGATTTGCAAATCAACACTTTTAAACATGGGATTTATAATCCATGATATATGCAAGTCGGGTTTTCTACCACGACCGACAGGCAGGACTTTGTTGCCAGGAAATTAGTCCTGATTCCTCGGGGTGAAATACGGTTTTTGTCGGCTGTTGGGTGGAAAACTCCCATTAGCTACCCTACTTTTCGGATCGTTGCCAGTTAGTTTTATCTAAAGATGACTTTGCTGGTTAGTCAATCCTTACAATTTGATTATTTTTCTTACAATTAACAGCTTATCTTTCTGAAAACCTTGCACTATATATATTCCTGATGGCAGCGGTTGAATGTTAATTTTCAATGAATCAGTATACTTTGAAACATAATGAACATGGCCATACATATCCAAAATTCGAATATCGGATATCGCATGAGGCAAATCTAAAAACAACCAATTGGACACAGGATTAGGATATATTTTGGCTTTGTTAAGATCGGGCGAGTTGCTTGAGGAAAGGATATTGCCTGAATTGTGCATTATCATTAGGTTTTTTTCCGAAATCAGAATGATTTCAGGAAAAGAATCATTTTTCAAATCAGCCACAGTAAAACCATTAATCGTTTCGGGTAATTTATAGATACCTTGAATTTCAAAACCATCATTTCCTAAACCGCGAAATATGTACAGGCTATCTGTTTTTTCTCCACTCGTATTTAATTGACTTATAATTAACTCCGGTAATTTGTCATGATTCAGGTCAGCCAGGTGCATAGAGCCTGGATGTAGATTATAAGTCAACAGTTTTATTGGCTTGGCGCTGAACGTCGTATCTGGTAATCCAAATCGTACAAGAATCGAATCTCCGTCACTTCCCAAATCATACGAAGTGTAACCGAGTGCCATATCCGGTAATTTGTCATCGTTGATATCTCCGATTGTTACTAAAGCCATTTCCAAAGGCCAATATTTCAATAAAAATTCACCGTTGGTTTGTTGATAGAAAAGTGCCAGCCAGTTTCGGGTTGAGATTATGACATCCGATAATTTGTCTCCATTTTTATCAACCACATACGTGTTCAGATTTCCAGATAATAAAGTAGGATATTTACCTGCACTATGCAGCTTTCCACTTTTATCTCCCTTAAAAACATTGAGTGTAACCGGATTTCCCGAACCGGAAGTTATACCTAAAACATCCAGAAAGCCATCATTGTCAATATCGGAAATAGTTACTCCCGTTGCATGGGCTCCCATATCATAAGAATCACTAAATAAAAATTGTTGATTCCCGTCACCAAAATAGGTTTTAAATCCATTGAACCAATAACTTGACAAAACCAGGTCCATATAGCCATCATTATTCAAATCAGCCACATCGAAATTCACAAAATTAAGCTCCTTTTGATAGCTCTGCGGCAAACCAAAAGTTTCGTCGCCATTGCCATAATAAGTGGCAAAACCTGTTTCCTGGGCGTTCGACATGACAATCAAATCAGTTTTCCGATCATTATTTATATCAACAGCTTTCAACTTTTGCGCACCAAAAGGTATTGGGTAAGTAGTAAGATTTATTGGCTGTACTGGCTGTGCATAAATATTACCCCCAAACCACAAAAGTGAGCAATAGCAGGATAGTTTTAGCGCTAAATAATTTTTCATAAACTTATAAACTCTAATAAGCACAAATCACTTTGGCCTGTTTAAACAACAGAAACACTGAATCAGAATTCTTGTTTACAGTTTTCAATAATCTGTTTCAGCGAAGCTTGCAACTGGCTCACGCAATCGTTACCCAACCCATTCAATGCAATACTTCTGTTTTCAGATACTATCAAACTTACTTTTCCAATCATCTCCCGACCCTTTTCAGTAATTTCTAATGCAAACCTTCTTCGGTCATCCGAATGCATCGAACGAATAAGGTATTCCTTCTTGACCAATAAGTCAATTATCCTTGTCACTGACGCCACATCTTTAAATGTGAGTTCTGCAAGTTGATTTTGAGGAATGTTTTTGCTTGATTCCAAAGACTTTAGTACCAGCCATTGATCGATGGTTATATCTAATCCTTGCCCGTAGATTCGTTTTTGAGCAAATTTTCGATACGTCTTAATTGCTTCCTCAATAGTATAAAACACGACTTCGGTAACCGGTTCTGTCATAGCTCTTTTATTTAAATTTTAAAAAATAACCAATTCAATAGAAGTTGGCCGGTTTTACAGATACCTGTAATGATTCTCCAGCTCTTTGTATCACAAACTTTTTAGTTTTGTACGAGCCTTTCAGGTAGTTTCTTACTTCAGCCACACTTCCAAAGATTTTCCCGTCAATCGAAACAATAACATCCCCTTCAATAATTCCGGCACTTTTTGCCGGGGAATAATCCATAACCCCTAAAACAGTCAAATTATTATTTATTATTCTGAACGACAAGCCAGTTAAATTGACATTAAAAGGAGTTTTGAAATTTTTGTTCGGAATAAGTCTGAGAACCTTATTGCCGTAATCCAACACAACGTTAAATCGTTTTATGAGGTCAAAGCCAATCACTCCATCAATCGAGTCGGTTGCCATTGCCCCTGTTTTGGAGGTAGAAAAATTTACAGGGACATGTTGAAACGTGAATTCTCCAAAATTCAACTGTTGCAATGAAGATAAATAATTGACTGATGCACTGGATTGAGCCCCGCCAATAACAGGAACTTGTACCTTTACTTTAAGTTCAGAATCTAAATTATGCATGGCTATAAAATTTGAACTTAAACTTGATGTAAAACTGGCTCCCGAATCGAACACAAGTCGTACAGGCAATGTTTTGCCACTTTCTGTTTGTATTGTGGCCTGAAATGCAGGAAGCTGATCTTCGTACAAAAAGAATGGAAGTACATGTGAATTTGGATAAAGCACTGTGCCTTTCGGATAAAGTTCAATATAGTTTTCTTCGTGGTTTATGTAAGTGACATAGTTCTTCATCAAATCAAAACCAATTACACCTGCCACTTTTTTCCCGTTTGGTGCTGTATTTAGATGAGACAGACTCTCAATGTAAAACTTGATCCCTTCAATTTCAAATCCATTGACGTTAATTTTATTGTTATTTGAGATATCAACTTGCACAACATTGACTGAGGTTGTCATATCTTCCTTTTCGCCTGTTAGTGCTATATTACTAATGGCAAGGTAATTTCGGTCCAGCACCGTACTTCCGGCTCCTGTATCAAAACAGAAGCATAATTTTTCAGTTGAACCATTTATCTGTAATTCAAGGTATGTCTGGAACCCATTTGTAATAAATGGAATCCGCACAAGTGGCTTAATTTCTTCTGCAAGCAAGCTATTGATCCCCAGCGACAAAAAACATAAAACAAAAGACAGAATCAGTATTTTTCTTCTCATAATAATCAGTTTTTAAAATTATTAAACTTGTTAATTTTATATTTGATACAAATATAATTGATATATCAATTATATAAAAACGATTTAAAAAATTTTAACAAAAAACTTCAATTTTTTGTAGTACCCTCTGATATGATATTGCAAAAGTGGTAAACGCTATTCAGCAGTGTTTACATGACAATAGCAAACTATTCGCAAAATCTGGCGTCTCTGCTTCGTTGAGAGGAAACTAATAAATTGAAAGGCTGTTATTCGCAGTAAGTTCATCAGGGAATTCCTGCCCTGCGTAAAGGCAGAACAGTTCGGAAGGGATAACTGATAGCTTCCCTCAAATAAAATAACTGACCTTCTGAACAAAGCACATTCAGACGTTTAAACAAAGCTGACTGATTGCACTTAGCCTACTTTTATCACATCAAATCACTAGTGTTGCAAAATTACTTCAGATTTGGTGTATGTAATTACCGAAAAACCAGCACTGAAGGCTGCGCGTTTCGGCTTGAATGAAAATTAATTGAGAATTATACAGAAAAACGAATAGAGTTCCGAAAATTATTCATCTGCAAATATTTGATATCATTTAAAAATTGCTATTTTTGCGCCACAATTTTGCAATCTCTTACTCGTGAATGAGTAATATTGCCACTAAAAACTTAGAAATAATGGACTTATTAAAAGTAGCGGAAAACGCATTCGAACCAAAAGAGACAGCCGTTAATTTCAGGCCTGGCGACACGATTACCGTTCATTATAAAATTAAAGAAGGTAACAAAGAACGTATCCAGAACTACCGTGGAGTAGTGATTCAGGTAAAAGGAACCGGTTTAACCAAAACTTTTACTGTGCGTAAAATGTCGGGCAATGTGGGTGTTGAACGAATTTTCCCGATAAGCTCACCGTTTATCGAAGAGATTGAACTCAACAAAAAAGGTAGCGTACGCAGGGCTAAATTGTATTATCTGCGTGGCTTAACCGGGAAAAAAGCCCGTATTAAAGAAAAGAGATTCTAAACCAGATAAGGGTTTAAAAAATAAGGCTTCCGAAATCGGAAGCCTTATTTTTTTTAGTCAACCCGCCGGGCTGCCCAATTGATAGCTCCTGCGATATGTTGTCGTACATTTTCATCATCGAACGCTTCAGGGGTGTGGCCGAATACGGTATAAAACGAGCGACTGCCCTCGTACTCATGATACCAGATCAGCGGATGGTCGCCCATCTTCCAATTGTCGTTTTTTGTATTTTTTATAGAATTCTCGTCAAGGCTTGCCAATACATGTACTTTTCCACGCGGATTTTCTTTAAAACTGTACCATTCATCAAAAGTAATATAGGTACTCATCCCTTCGAAAGGTTTCATGGCCAGATGATTCGTATCTTCAATAACAACCGTACCTTCCTGTGCCGGTGGGTGGGTGAGGAAATAGGCCCCGCTTAGTCCGCCAAACCAAGGCCAATCATATTCGCAGTCGGTTGCAGCATGAATACCTACAAAGCCTTTTCCGCTCCGTATGTATTTTTCGAAGGCCTTTTGTTGTCTGTCATCAAGCACATCCATTGTAGGGTTTAGAAAAACAACAACATCCATCTGAAATAAAAATTCGGAAGTAAACAAATTGGCATTTTCGGTACAGGTAACCACCCAGTTTTCCTTTTGCCCAAGTTCGCTGATCATTTTCATTCCGTTGGAAATCGAACCATGCCGATAACCAGCAGTTTTTGAAAAAACCAGTACTTCAATTTTTGCAGGTTTTCCCTGTTCCTGATTTTGTGCAATTCCCAAATTGAAGAGCAATATTGCAATGACTGCCAGAATAAATATTTTTCTCATGATTCACTCACGTTTAATTTTTTAGGATGAACAATATTACAAAAAAGAGGTCTTCATTACGCGATGAAAACCTCTTTTTTTATAAATCATTTATTTAATTCATGTAAACAAAGGAATCAGCGTAACATATAGCCCGGTAATAATAGCTGTGGTTATTACTCCGGAGATATTTGCGCCCAAAGCATCCTGAAGAATAATCGCATGCGGATTAACTTGGCTGACCGCTTTCTGAGCCACTTTTGCGGTACTGGGAACACAACTTACTCCTGCAATTCCGATCACCGGATTAAATTTGCCTCCGGTAAACCAGTATACAATATAACCTCCCAATAATCCACCTATTCCGGATAATAACAATGCCAGGATACCAAGCAGGAGCAAAGGAAAAATTTTGGGATTCAGAATCAAATGAGCTTCACACAATATTCCAAGCAACAAACCAAGAAAAAAGGTTGATCCGTAAAGTAACGGGCCTTTGATAAAATCAACCACTGGCTGAATGTCTGCTTCTTTTACTGCGACTCCCAGGAATAGTGAAAAGAAGAGCGGAGCAGCAACCGGGAATAATAAACAGAGTATAACACACATGACAACTGAAAACAGGAGTTTCTGCGATGAACTGATCTGATTTACCTTTTTGGGTTTGGGAGGCTGAATTCCCCTGATATGCTTGGGAACGAGCAATTTTATCAGATACGGATAACCGCCGTAGGTAAATCCAAGGTACAAATAGGCAACAATAGTGATTGGTACAAAAAGATCCTTGGATAAGATCATTGATGTAAATAAAACCATTGGCCCGTCAGCCCCACCTACCATTGCGATAGAGGCGCTGTCGCCGAGGCTCATTCCCATTGACGAAGCAATTGGAACAACAGCAAATGTGCCAAGTTCGGCAAACAAAGCAAGAAAAATACTTAGGAACGGACGGCGAAGCATATATCCGACGTCAAGTAAAACGCCTATTCCCATAAAAATACAGCAGGCAATCAATCCGTTGGAAAATGTAAACGTATAAATAGGCTGTAACCAGTCGATTTGCAGAATATTAAAAAGTTCGTCGGTATCGGTAACTAACGGATCGACAAACAGGTTGCCTTGTTTACCACCCGGCAAAACCATTACGGCCGCATTGATGGTGGCCATTCCCAACCCCATGGGAATCATAAGTAAAGGTTCGAGAATTTTCTTTTTACCAAGATATACCAGAAACAAACCAAGAGCAATCAATGATACCCTTGCTACAAACATAGCTGTACCGCCAGTAAACAAAGTTCCTATCCCCTGAAATAAGGTTCCAAAATCAATTTTTTCCATGATAATACTGGTAGAGTTCCTTGTTTAATAATTCATCAATTGATGGCACCTTATCATTCCTCTTTACGGAGAAGCTTCTTAAATAATCTTGTCTGGAAAAGATATGCAGAAATTGAATCGACTTTTCAGACATTAACTTTTCTTCTCTGGGTATTAAAGCCCATTTGATGGCCCAAATTATTGCGGCAACAAAAAAACCTGTGGCAAACGACAAAAGCGCTGCAACTAAAACAAAATAGCTTGAATTCATAATTTTAAAAACTTCAGGATATTGAATACTATTATAAGATTGACATGTAAATGGCAAAACACAACATTGATTAATGACATGTATTTCTGACCCTTAATGCAAATTCACAAAAATTACAGTGAACGAAAGAAATGATCCTGTTTATTTTTGGTCAGAATAGAGTAGCTCCGGAAAAAGAAGCGGTTGTTCATTGAAGAAAGACCTGCCATAACGAGAGTGAAAAATGAAAGACAAGAAACAAGTTTATTTTTGAGACAGAAGTTAGTTTTAAATGGGAAAAAGCTGAATAATATTGATTTGCTGTGTCAGAAGATTTATTCTTATTCCAAAAAGTTCGTTTTTTCGGATATGATGTTTTCCTGTCGGATGAAGCAAAAAAATTACTCTCCGTATTTTCAATACCCCCGATGGCATTGGGCCTCCCTGCTTCAAAATATGTCCAATCAGCAATAACAGAAGGATTATTGGAATTCAGCTCGGGTTCAAATTCTTTCCGCGAGAAAAAGAGTAAACTAAACAGTCCTGTAAAAAGTATAAGTAATTTCATTTTTCCTATATGGAAGACGCCGCAAAGCTAGGTATACCATATATGAAATGTCCTTACTGCACAAGGATATTAATATACATTTAACATTAAAGAAACAGACAGAGAAAGCAAAAAAAAAGGTTGCCGATACGATCGGCAACCTCCTGATTTTTTTAAAAAAATATAGCCTTTATGCAAGGAAACTCAACAAGATACCGGCAGCAACAGCCGAACCGATAACCCCGGCCACATTTGGCCCCATGGCATGCATAAGCAAATGGTTTGTTTTGTCGTATTCCAAACCAACGACCTGAGAAACACGGGCGCTGTCGGGCACAGCCGATACACCAGCGTTCCCAATCAGCGGGTTCATTTTGTTACCTTCTTTCAGAAATAGGTTGATAATTTTCACAAACATTACTCCTCCGAAAGTTGCAACTACGAACGATGCAGCTCCTAGCATAAAGATACCTACTGATTTAAAGGTCAAAAAAGTAGTTGCCTGTGTTGATGCACCCACAGTTAACCCAATCAATATGGTCACAACGTCGATCATCGGGCCTTTGGCTGTATCAGCCAGACGTTTGGTCACTCCACTTTCTTTCAGCAGGTTCCCGAAGAAAAGCATACCTAAAAGCGGAAGACCACTGGGAACGATAAAAGTTGTTAACAACATACCGGCAATGGCAAATATTATTTTTTCTGTTTTTGAAACCGCACGCGGAGGTTTCATACGGATCAAACGTTCCTTTTTAGTAGTCAACAACTTCATTACTGGTGGTTGAATAACCGGAACAAGCGCCATGTATGAATAAGCTGCAATAGCAATTGCACCCATTAAATCAGGAGCAAGTTTTGATGATAAGAAAATAGCTGTTGGTCCGTCAGCGCCACCAATAATACCAATTGCACCAGCTTCAGTAGGACTAAAACCTAAGGCCAACGCTAAACAATATGCACCAAAAATACCCAACTGGGCAGCAGCGCCGATTAATATTAGTTTCGGGTTCGAAATCAATGCCGAGAAATCAGTCATAGCGCCGATTCCCAGAAAGATCAACGGAGGATAAATACCCTGAAGTACTCCAAAGTACAAATAGTTCAAAACACTACCCGATTCGTAAACCCCAATCTGATAACCTGGGGCAAATGCAACATTTCCTACCAAAATACCAAAACCGATAGGGATCAGCAACATCGGTTCAAATTCTTTTGCAATGGCTAAATAGATAAAAGCCAAACCTATGCAAATCATGATGATGTGACCAACAGTCATATTTGCAAAAGCCGTAAACTGGAGGAATTGAGATAAGTGCTCAACAATAAATTCAAAAAAATGCCCCATATCTTATTCTCCTATAATGATTAACACATCGCCTTCCATCACACTGTCGCCTTTATTTTTCAGAATGGAAACAACTTTCCCAACTTTATCGGCTTCAATATTGTTTTCCATTTTCATAGCTTCCAACAACAGAAGTTTTTGTCCCATTTTTACTTCATCGCCTTCCCGTACAAAAACTTCGAGAATAACACCTGGCAGGGGCGATTTAATACTACCTGTTCCTTTCGGTCCGGAAGGGCTGCTTGTTTTGGCCACTGAAGGATGACTGTCGGTTGACGGTACTGCAACCGGACGAACCAGTTTTGGGGTTTTTACTGGTTTTATTTCTTTATCAACTTCTACTTTGTACAAAGTTCCGTTGATCTCAATCTCGGCTATATTGTCTTCAATAGTGAGAATCTCAGTCTCGTATTGATTGCCGTTTATGGTAAATTTAAATTTCTTCATTTCAATTGATTATTAACGCGGTGTTTTTCTTAAGGTATAAATTTTTGAACTCCAGGGAGAATAGTTACGCGACACTTTCTGAATTGTCAAAACTGTATTTTCGTGATCATGCATTTCGCTCTGATACATATAAAGAGCCATGGCAATTGCAGCATTAACTTCACCTGAAATCTCTTCTTTTACTTGTTTAACTACTTTGGTTTCAACTTTTTCTTTTGATTTAACGGTACCGGCAGCCTTACGGATAAAGAAGCGGCCCATATTTTTGTAAATCACATACAGGATGGCAAGTGCAGAAAATACTACAAACATGGCAATTGCAGTCATGCCAACTCCATATGGGTCTATTTCAACAAAACTTTCACCTGCTGTTTTTTTCCTGGTGTAATCGTTATTTGCTCCCGGAGTTGATTTTTCAAGATATACCCATTGCTCACTGTCATTGGTTGGTCTTCCATAAGTGATGTCAGGTTTGTTTTCCAATGGTAAATCAACTTTATCGACCAGTGTTCTTCCGTCAGCATTGAATAAGGCAATGGTTTTTGCTCCATCCAAATCAAAATTTAAATGAAAGATACCACGTGTAGGATGGTTGTCAGCCCAAAAAACCATGTAACACCTTGAAGGTATTTTGGTAGTTGGGTCACCGGTTGGAATCCAGTATTTAGTCGGATTGCTCAGATCGTCAGTCAGGTAACATCCGCCGATATTAACCGTGTTATAGGCCGAATTGAATATTTCAATCCATGCCGTATGCATACCGAAATCGTCAACTGTATTTGAATCATTGAGCACCAATATCTCATTTATTTTTAAGTCGCTGGCATTTTGAGCGCTGGCGACATTGGTACTTGCAACAATCAAAAGCAGAACGGCAATTCCGGATAAAAAATGTTTAATTCTTCTTTGCATGATTGTTGGTTATAATGGAATATTGGTGTGTTTTTTCGCAGGCATCACATCTTTTTTGGTTGCCAAAGCCTGAAGTGCGCGGATAATCCGGAACCGGGTATTGCGCGGCTCAATTACATCGTCGATGTAACCATATTGAGCTGCATTGTACGGGTTGGCGAATTTATCTTTGTATTCTTCTTCTGACTGGCTGACAAATGCTGCACGTTCTACTTCATTTTCAATAGATGCTATTTTTTTGTTCTGAAGCACTTCGATGGCGCCTTTTGGTCCCATAACGGCAATTTCGCCGGTTGGCCACGAGTAGTTGATGTCGCCGCGCAAATGTTTGGAACTCATCACACAATACGCGCCACCATACGATTTACGCAGGATGATGGTAACTTTTGGCACCGTTGCTTCGCCGTAAGCAAATAACAATTTAGCACCATGAGTAATAATGCCGCCATATTCCTGGGCTGTTCCGGGAAGGAATCCAGGCACATCAACCAAGGTTACAATCGGAATATTAAATGCGTCGCAGAAACGAACGAACCGGGCTGCTTTACGTGAAGCATTGATATCCAGCACACCGGCCAGATAGTTCGGTTGGTTGGCAACAATACCGGTTGAAACACCATTAAAACGGGCAAATCCGACCACAATATTCTGTGCGTAATTACGATGAACTTCAAAAAATTCGTGATAGTCGGCAATCGAATGAATAACGTCTTTCACGTCATACGGTTTGTTTGGGTTGTCTGGAATAACTTCGTTAAGAAAATCATCCAAACGGTCAATCGGATCATCGCAGGGAGCCAACGGAGCATCTTCCAGGTTGTTTTGCGGCAAGTAACTCAACAATTTACGAATCAACAAAAGACCTTCATTTTCATCTTCAGCAATGAAATGAGAAACGCCGGATTTCGATCCGTGAACAGAAGCGCCACCCAATTGTTCGTCAGTTACCACTTCTCCGGTTACGGTCTTCACCACTTTCGGGCCGGTAACAAACATGTATGATGAATCTTTGGTCATCATGATAAAGTCGGTCAACGCCGGAGAATAAACAGCGCCGCCCGCACAGGGGCCGAAAATAGCCGAGATTTGCGGAACAACTCCCGATGCCATGATATTGCGTTCAAAAATTTCAGCATAACCGGCCAGCGCTGTTACACCTTCCTGAATACGTGCGCCGCCTGAATCATTGATGCCGATAATGGGGGCCCCCACTTTCATGGCCATATCCATTACCTTGCAGATTTTCAGTGCATAAGTTTCGGACAATGACCCTCCAAAAACGGTAAAATCCTGTGCATAAATATACACAACCCGTCCGTCGATGGTTCCCTGACCGGTTACCACGCCATCTCCCAAAAATTTAGTTTTATCGATACCAAAGTTGGTGCAACGATGCTGCACGAACATGTCATACTCTTCGAAACTTCCTTCATCCAAAAGCAATTCAATTCGCTCACGGGCAGTCATCTTGCCTTTCTGGTGTTGAGCTTCGACTCGTTTTTCTCCACCACCTAATTTAGCCTCAGCTCTTAGATCGATGAGTTGTTTAATTTTGTCTTGATTATTCATTGTAGTTGTAAAATATTAGGATAAATCTATTATTCAGAACAAAGCTCAGTCAAAACGCCCAAGGTCGACTTTGGATGAAGGAAGCCGATATTCAGGCCTTCTGCCCCTTTGCGTCCGGTTTTGTCGATCAGTTGGACACCGGAGGCTTCAACATCTTTCAATGCCTCGTTTACATTTTCAACGGCAAAAGCCAGGTGATGTACGCCTACTCCTTTTTTCTCGATGAATTTACCGATAGGCCCTTCCGGATCGGTTGACTCCAGAAGTTCAATTTTAGTTTGTCCGACCTTAAAAAAAGCAGTCTTCACTTTCTGGTCGGCTACTTCTTCTACGGCATAACATTTCAGGCCAAGTACTTTTTCATAATAAGGAATTGCTTCTTCCAAACTGTTTACTGCAATTCCGATGTGTTCGATATGTGAAATTTTCATCGCTATTAAATTTTTATAAGTGATAGTTTGCGTAGTTTTTTTCTGCTTTTAGTGTTTTTTCAAACAATTAGCTCTAAAATTCGACTTTTGATTTAAATTTTTTTAGATGCACGAAAAGAAAGTACAAAATTACTGTCTGAAAATTGAAAAAACATAAAGAATATCAATATTTTATAAAGAAAAAGGCAGGGTACTCCCTGCCTTTGCTATTTTTTTACTTTTGATTACATATAAACCTATAATGAGAACCAAACCTCTCAAATGCTGCCTGATCCAATGCCTCCTTATGATTGGGATGTGCAATGGAAATAAGCAGACGTGCCCGTTCCTGCAATGTTTTCCCATACAAGTTCACAGCACCGAATTCAGTCACAACCCAGTGTATATTGGCACGTGTACTGACCACGCCTGATCCGGGGATCAGAATGGGACTGATTTTTGAAACTCCTTTTTCAGTAACAGAAGGAATGGCAATAATTGGCTTTCCGCCTTTCGAATGGCCGGCGCCACGAATAAAGTCAATCTGGCCGCCAACACCTGAGTAATGTTTGGTTCCGATTGAATCGGCACAAACCTGTCCTGTAAGGTCGATGGCGATTGCTGAGTTGATAGCAGTTACTTTATCGAGCTTGCGGATAACGTGTACACCATTGGTATGTGCCACATCCATCATGGCCACCCGTGGATTGTCGTTTACAAAATCATACAATGCCTGGGTTCCCATCAGGAAAGATGCAACCATTTTGCCCCGGTCAATACTTTTGTGTTTTCCGGTAACGATGCCTTTTTCAACCAAAGGAAGAATTCCGTCGGCAAACATTTCAGTATGAACGCCCAGATCTTTGTGATTACCCAACTGCGCAAGAACAGCATTCGGAATACCGCCGATACCCATTTGCAAACAAGCTCCATCGTCAACCAACTCGGCTACATTTATACCAATCTGAGTTTCCTGTTCTGTTAGCGGAGCAAAACTATGCGTATATAATTTAATGTCATCTTCAACGAAGATGTCGATTTCATCAATATGGATCATTGCATCGCCCCAGCAACGAGGTACATTCGGATTGACAGCAGCAATCACTATATCTGCGCACTCAACAGCAGCAAGGGTAGCATCAACCGAAGTTCCCAGCGATACAAATCCATGATTATCAGGAGTAGAAACCATGATCATGGCCACATTCACTTTCAGATAACCTTCGCGGATCAGTTTCTGTGTTTCGCTAAGGAAAACAGGAATATAATCGGCATAACCAGCCTGGGTTTGTTTGCGCAGGTTACCCCCTACAAAAAACTGTTCGGAACAAAAGATGCCTTCGAATTCAGGATTGGCATACTCTACTTCTCCCTCAACATGAATGTGTTGAATGAAAACATTTTTGATTTCTCCCCTGCGGCCTCTTTCGACCATTGGTTTAATTAATGTATGGGGGGTCACCGCGACGCTGCTTAGATGGACACGGTCGCCTGATTTAATGACTTTAACCGCCTCTTCGGCGCTTACATATTTAATTTGCTTCATAGTAATTATTTGAAAAGATTGCCCTTTTTTCAATTGCGCGCAAAGATAAATATTAATTTACCAAAGGCAGGTTGCAAAAATCTTATTTAAAAAGGGTCTAAAGAAATGGCTGTCATTTGTAAACTTAACGTTAATTCAAGGAAAAAGAACATGACACTTATCAGGAATAAGGAATATTCACTGAGTACTGTCCACTATGGTTTTATTAACATCAAAGCTGTATTTCTTTTTTTATTTCACCGATTGTTCTTTTAAAGTTGTTTTATCTTTGTGACGTTGAAAAACGTGCCTTTCAGGCCTCAGTGAAAATTTAAACATTCCAACATGATCCTATTTTTTAAGACCCCGGAAAAAAGTATTATCGCCGTCAATGCAAAACAGGAACTCAGCCTGACTGATATTGAAAAACTTCTCTGGTTATTTGGAGGAGCGGAACAATTAAAGAAGGAAATCCTCGAAGGCTGGTTTGTCGGGCCACGCAAGGAAATGCTGACCCCATGGAGCACCAATGCCGTTGAAATCACCCAGAATATGGGAGTACCGGGAATTGTCAGGATGGAAGAATATATACAAGTTCTTGATGAAAAAGCGGGTTATGACCCCATGCTGAAAGCAATGTACCACAACCTCGACCAGAAAATTTTTACCATCGATAAAAAACCAGATCCGATTATGGCAATAGAAGACATTGCCACCTATAACGAGCAGGAAGGTTTGGCGTTGAGCCAGGAAGAAATTGATTATCTGAATGATGTATCTAAAAAACTGGGCCGCAAACTTACCGACAGCGAAGTATTTGGTTTCTCGCAGGTAAATTCGGAACACTGCCGTCATAAAATTTTCAACGGATCGTTTATCATTGACGGAGTGGAACAGGAAATGTCGCTTTTCCAGATGATTAAAAAGACTTCAAAAGAAAACCCAAATACAATTATTTCAGCATACAAAGACAATTGTTCGTTTGTACAGGGGCCGGTTGTTGAGCAATTTGCCCCGGCAACGCAGGACAAACCCGATTTTTTCGAAGTAAAAGATATTGAAACCGTGCTTTCACTGAAAGCTGAAACACATAATTTCCCGACCACAGTGGAACCGTTCAACGGAGCATCGACCGGGACAGGTGGCGAAATTCGCGACCGTATTGCCGGGGGAAAAGGAAGTTTGCCCATTGCGGGAACGGCTGTTTACATGACTTCGTATCCGCGCACCGAAAGCGCCCGTTCATGGGAACAGGCTACCGAAGAACGCGACTGGCTGTATCAAACTCCGGAAGAAATCCTGATTAAGGCATCGAACGGGGCCAGCGATTTCGGAAATAAATTTGGCCAGCCCATCATTACCGGCTCAGTTCTCACTTTTGAACATTTCGAGGCATACAAAAAATACGGGTTCGACAAAGTCATCATGTTAGCCGGAGGAATCGGTTTTGGCGCGAAGAAAGACAGTTTAAAAGAGGTACCAACCAAAGGCGACAAAGTGGTTCTTTTGGGTGGCGACAACTACCGAATCGGGATGGGCGGCGGCGCTGTTTCGTCGGTCGATACCGGCGAATTCGACAACGCCATTGAGTTGAACGCCGTGCAGCGTGCCAATCCGGAAATGCAAAAACGTGCCTACAACGCCATCCGCGCGCTGGCCGAATCCGATAACAATCCGATTATTTCCATCCATGACCACGGCGCCGGGGGCCACTTGAACTGCCTCTCGGAATTGGTGGAAGCGACCGGTGGTAAAATAGACACGGCCAAATTGCCTGTCGGCGACCCCACCCTATCGCAAAAAGAAATTGTGGGCAACGAATCGCAGGAACGCATGGGCCTTGTCATTCATGAAAAAGATGTTGAACTGCTGCAAAAAATTGCCGACCGCGAACGCGCCCCAATGTATGTAATTGGCGAATCGACCGGCGACATGCAGTTTACTTTCGAGAACTCGCTGACCGGCGAAAAACCTATCGACTGGCAATTGAGCTACATGTTCGGAAAACCGCCGAAAACAGTTTTGACTGACAAAACAGTTGAAACACACTTCGACGAATTAAAATACAATCAGGATAAAATTGAAGAATATTTGGAAAATGTTCTCCAGCTCGAATCGGTGGCTTGCAAAGACTGGCTCACCAACAAAGTCGACCGTTCGGTAACCGGGCGTATTGCCAAGCAGCAAACCGCCGGGAAAATACAGTTGCCACTGAATAATGTTGGCGTCATCACTCTCGATTATCAAGGGAAAAGCGGAATTGCAACAACCATTGGGCACGCGCCGGTAGCTGCGCTGGTTTCTGCTGAAAACGGTTCGATACTAGCTATCGCCGAATCGCTTACCAACATTGTGTTTGCGCCGCTTGCCGATAAAATGAAGAGCGTTTCACTGAGCGCCAACTGGATGTGGCCGGCTAAAAACGAAGGCGAAAATGCCCGCATTTACAAAGCAGTAAAAGCGGCCAGCGATTTTACCTGTGCATTGGGAATCAACATTCCGACCGGAAAAGACTCGATGTCGATGACCCAGAAATACAAGGACGACGTGGTCTACGCGCCGGGAACCGTTATTATTTCTGCATCGGGCGAAGTAACCGACGTTAAAAAAGTGGTGGAACCTGTTTTGGTGAACGATCCGGAAAAAGCAATTTATTTAGTTGACTTCTCGCAATCGGGCAAAGCACTGGGCGGAAGCGCTTTCTCTCAAATCATTAACAAACTGGGCAATGAAACGCCAACCGTGGCCGATCCTGCCTATTTTGTGAAAGCATTCAATGCCATTCAGGAACAAATTGAAGCCGAAAATATTCTGGCCGGACACGACATTTCTTCGGGTGGTTTGATCACTACTCTGCTCGAAATGTGTTTCACCAGCAACGAAACCGGGATGCAACTCGATCTTTCAGGAATAAATGAAAAAGATACCGTAAAACTGATTTTTAGCGAAAATCCGGGATTGGTACTTCAACCCGAAAATTCAGCAAAATTTGAAACCGGTTTAAAAGCCGCTGGTGTGGCATTTGTAAAAATCGGCCAGCCAACCAATGTTTCAAGTTGCATTGTAACGAATTTCGATGCAGCGCTGGAACTGGATATTGCCTCGTTGCGCGACCTCTGGTTCAAGTCGTCGTACCTGCTCGACCGGAAACAAAGCGGCGAAAAGCTGGCGCTCGAACGCTATAAAAACTATAAGAAAAACGAACTTCAATACGACTTTAAAAACTTTACCGGCAAAGCTGCCGATTACGGAATCGACCTGAAACGCAGAAAACCCAGTGGCATAAAAGCGGCTATCATTCGAGAAAAAGGAGTGAATGGCGACCGTGAGATGGCCTACGCCATGTACCTGGCCGGAATGGATGTGAAAGATGTTCACATGACCGACCTGATTTCAGGAAGAGAAACGCTGGAAGACCTCAATATGATTGTATTTGTAGGCGGCTTCTCTAATTCCGATGTGTTAGGTTCGGCAAAAGGATGGGCCGGAGCATTCAAATACAACGAAAAAGCGCGGCTGGCCCTCGAAAACTTTTACAAACGCAGCGACACGCTCAGTCTGGGTGTTTGCAACGGATGTCAGTTGATGGTTGAACTTGGGTTAATTTATCCCGACCACAACGAGATGCCAAAAATGCTGCACAACGAATCGCATAAATTCGAATCGTCGTTTGTGAATATTGAAATCTCTGCAAACAACTCAGTGATGCTGGGTTCAATGGCCGGACAAAAACTCGGTGTTTGGGTGGCACACGGCGAAGGAAAATTCTCGCTCCCAAAAACTGAATCAGAATACAAGGTAACCATGAAATATTTGGGCGAAGGTTATCCGGCCAATCCGAATGGTTCGATGTACAACATTGCCGGGCTTTGCTCCAATGATGGCCGTCATCTGGTGATGATGCCCCACCTCGAAAGGGCTTTCAGACCATATCACTGGCCCTATTACCCGAAAGAACGGAAAGGCGACGAAATTGCCCCCTGGATGGAAGCATTTGTGAATGCAAAAAAATGGATTGAAAAGAATAAAAAATAAGCAGGAAGGCTCTCAAAATGAGGGCCTTTTTTCATGATTTGATTTTACCATCTTCATTCTGCACAAAATTTGAAGTTGAATTATACTTCTGCCGATAGATTTTTTGCAGCTTATGATTACATTTGGAAACAAATTTTTATCAAATCCAATCATACTAATTTGCCCGAAAGGGTTTTCAAAACCACAAACATGAAAAAGACAGTTTTTTTGACATTGGCGTTTGCTGCAAGTCTATTTTTTGCAGCTCCTTCATTTGCACAGAAAGCAAATAAGCTTTCAAAACAAGAGAAAAAAGACAACTGGGTTTTACTTTTTAACGGTAAAAACTTCGACGGATGGAGACAGTGCAACGGCACTGCAATGCCCGCCAACTGGGTTATTGAAGACGGCACAATGAAAGTTTTCACAGGCGAAGGGAAAAAGCCGGGACAGGGAGCCAACGGCGACATTCTTTTCGGTGAAAAAAAATACAAAAATTTTGAATTGTCGATTGACTGGAAAGCAGGGAAAATGGCAAATTCAGGAATTTTCTACCACGTACGTGAAGTTCCCGGAAAACCAATTTATTATGCTGCCCCTGAAATTCAGGTACTCGACAATGCGGAAGCTACCGATAATAAAGTAGCCAGCCACATGGCCGGTTCGCTGTACGATATGATTGCCGCCGACCCGAAAGCCGTGAAACCTACAGGAGAATGGAATACCTGTGTTGTCAAAGTTAAAGATGGTAAAGTTACCCACACGATGAATGGTGTTGAAGTAGTTTCATATACTTTGTGGACTCCCGAATGGGACAAGTTGGTGCAAAACAGCAAATTCAAAACCTTCCCCGGATTTACCGAAGGAATTGCCAAAGAAGGTTTTATCGGACTTCAGGATCACGGATATACAGTATGGTTCCGTAATATAAAAATCAGAGAATTGTAGTTTTTTGACGATCAGCTTATATAAAAACAAGGCATCCAAAATCACACAATTTTGGATGCCTTGTTTTTTTGCTGCAATTACAAACGTTGGATCGTCATTCCGCCATCAACCTGAACCACCTGCCCGGTTGAATACGGCATTGACCCGGTAGCCATTGCAGCAGCTACTTTACCAATATCTTCGGGAGTTCCCCAGCGTTTCTGAATAGCCATCCCCTGCTCGAATAAACGGTCGTATTTTTCAACCACAGCGCTGGTCATGTCGGTACGGATCACCCCTGGCTGAATTTCGTAAACCGGAATATTGTATTCGCCCAAACGGGCCGCCCACAGTTTGGTGGCCATTGCAATTCCTGCTTTCGAAATACAGTAGTCGCCCCGGTTCACTGAGGCAACAGTCGCCGAAACCGACGATACATTGATGATGCAGCAAAACTGTTCTGGCTGATTCTGTTTTTGTAGTACCATCTGATTTGCGACCAACTGAGTCAAAAAATAAGGCCCCTGTAAATTCACTTTGACAAGATGTTCGAAACTTCCTTCCGTAGCTTCCAAAATATCAAGACGTTGTTTCGGAGCAATACCTGCATTGTTGACCAGAACATTGATCTGTCCGAAACGGGCGAGTGTTTCATCAACGATTTTCTGCCGGTCTTCTTTGTTTGAAACATCGCCCTGCACATAAATCACCTCTGTTCCGAATTTTCGCAATCCAGCCAAAACTTCTGATACTGCCGATTCAGCGCGAACACCGTTAATCACCAGGTAAAAACCTGCTTTTGCCAGTTCTGCCGCGATTCCCAGGCCGATTCCCCGCGAACCTCCGGTTATAATAGCAACAAGCCCCCTCAATCCCCCCAAGGGGGACTTTAAATTATCTGAATTTTTCTGATCCATCCAACAAGTTATTTGAATTTTAGAAAATCTAACATCATATATTTGCAGGTCGAGGCAGTCCAAAAAGTCCGGGATGACTATGATCAACCAGGAAAGGGGCTTTTACAACCTCGGCACTTCAACCCAAATTCGTTTTGCCCAGCTTTCCAGTCCCTTTTCAGCCAATTGAACTCCTTTGGCACCTTCCAGTAATGTCCACCGGAAAGGCTCATTTTTCACCACATGTTTCAGGAAAAGCTCCCATTCAGCTTTGAATGCATTGTCAAAAACTTCCTGTTCCGGCACTTTCGACCAGCCTTCGTAAAAGTTAATCGGATTGGGAACATCCGGGTTCCAAACCGGCTTCGGCGTATTACCGTAATGTTGCGTCCAGCATTCGCGCAACCCGGCCACCGCCGAACCTTTTGTACCATCCACCTGAATGGTCAGCAGGTCGTCGCGGCGGACCCGTGTCACCCACGAAGAATTGAAATGCGCAATAATGCCGCCTTCCAGTTCAAAAGTAGCGTAGGCTGCATCGTCGGCAGTACACTTATAGGTTTTGCCCTGCTCGTCAACCCGCTCGGGAATGTGTGTTGCACCGAGGCAAAAAACACCTTTCACTTGCCCGAATAAATTATCGAGCACATACCGCCAATGGCAAAGCATGTCAATAATAATTCCGCCGTCGTCTTCCTTTCGGTAGTTCCAGCTTGGACGTTGCGCCGGAACGCTGGTTCCCTCGAAAACCCAGTAACCAAATTCGCCGCGAACCGACAAAATTTTTCCGAAGAAATCATTTTCCATCAGGCGTTTCAGTTTCAATATGCCGGGAAGCCATAATTTATCCTGGACAACGCCATGTTTGACGCCTGCTTTTTCGCAAACGTCATACAATTCAAGCGCAGTTGCCAGATCAGAAGCAATCGGTTTTTCGCAATACACATGTTTGCCTGCTTTGGCAGCCATTTTAACTGCATCGGCACGCTGGCCTGTGGTTTGGGCATCGAAATAAATTTGGTAGCGCGGATCGTTCATTACTGATTCCAAATCAGTTGTCCAGTTGTCAACGCCCGACATTTTTGCCAGCTTTTGCAGTTTTAGCTCGTTGCGGCCAACCAAAACCGGATCGGGCATGATGAATTCAGTCGGGGCAACCTGTACCCCACCCTGTTTTATTATTTCAACAATCGACCGCATCAAATGCTGGTTGGTACCCATCCGGCCGGTGACGCCGTTCATGATTATTCCTACTTTGTGGATCATATTTTTTAGTTTCTAGGAGCCTCCCCCAACCCCTCCAAAGGAGGGGAGCTAAGATGCTCAATTATATACTGTGTTTTTCAAATCCCTAAATTTTCTTGTCGCTCTCTTGTTCCCCTTCCGGCAACTGCTGGAGGTTAGGGGGTGGCTCCTTTTGCCTTTTCCCTTCGGATGGATGGGAAGCTTTTCTTTCTCTCCCCCTTTGGGGGAGCAGGAGGGGGCCTCTAAGTCTTCGTCAAATAAGCCTGCTTGATCTTTTCCAAATATTCCTTCTGATCAGTTGCCCAGTATTTATCCGAAAAAATTTCCACCTCGTCATATCCCCGGAAACCGGTTTCCTCAACCCATCCGCGTATTTGCGGAATATTGATACAACCATCGCCCATCAATCCGCGGTCGTTCAGGAAATCGACCGTCGGCACATTCCAGTCGCATACGTGAAAAGCCAGCAGGTTCCCGTTTTGTCCGCATCGTTTTATTTCCTGCTGAAGGTGCGCATCCCACCACAAATGGTAAACATCGACAGCAATGCCAACATATTCAGAATTGATCTCCTCCGCCATATCGTTTGCCTGCTCCAGCGTGTTAATTGCCGAGCGGTCGCCTGCATACATCGGGTGAAGCGGTTCAATGGCCAGTTTCACCCCGGCAGCTTTAGCCTGCGGAAGTATTTTCACAATTCCTTCCCTGATCTGATCGCGCGATTTTTGCAGCGACTGACGGCCATCGGCGCCGCAAACCAGCACAATTACGGGAGCACCAACAGCAGCAGCCTGTTCAATGGCAAACAGGTTGTCGTCAATGGCTGCCTGTCGTTTTTCTTTTTCTGCAGAAGGGAAAAAACCGCCCCGTGCAACCGAAACTACATCCAGCCCGGAATCATCCAGAAGTTTCCGGGCTTCTTTCAGGTTTTGGCCATCCAAAACATTGCGCCAAATGGTGATTCCACGAATTCCGGCTGCACTGTAATTTTCAACACACTGCCGTAAATTCCACGGTTTGGTAGTGAGTGTATGGACACATAGTTTTGAAAAATCATTTAATTCTGAGGCCATTCGTCTGTTTTTTTCTTATTGAGGCTTCTATTTTATACAACCAAAAAACGTGTAATATTTTTCCTCATTGATGATCCGCTGCAAATACAACACAAGCTCCCGTATATGGTAATCGCCCCACATGCTTGATTCGTTACAAGCGATTTTTCGCCCCTTTGGAATATTGTCCCAGCCGTTTGGCCAGTGATAAATAGTATGCAACAATATCCCCTGATGTCCGGGATCAGTGCTCAAATACGGTTCATCCATCAAGGTATCGGCAACCATCAATCCGGCCTGCCAGTATTTTTGTGCCTCTTCTGAAATTCCTTTTTGTGCAAGATATTTTCCCAAACGCAAAAGTCCTTGTGCCCCAATCGCCGCGGCAGAGCTGTCAACCGGCTCAAAATCGTTAAACGGTTCGGCTTTGCGTTCCAGGTAATTACCCAGCCGGTGCAAATTGGGCGCGCCGGTATCCCAATATGGAATCCCGTCAACGGGCGTATTTTCGATGAAAAAATCGCAGGTCGCCCTTGCAGCTTTCAGCATCAGAGTTTCCCAATATTCTTTTCCACCCAAATTTTCAAATTCTTTTTCAGGAAGAATTTTCAGTAACTCCAACTCTTCAGCAAAACCAAGCATAGCCCACGAGAGTCCGCGTGTCCAGGTTGAAAAGCCGGTGTAGCCCTGTTGCGAATTCGGACAACGGTAATTGCCGTCGTTTTTATTGAAAATAGCTTCGTGTGCCGTCCGCCCCCACACATCGTAACTGTCGCGGCCTTCACCATAAAAAACCGAATAGCGGGCCGTTGCTCCGATATGCCGCAAAGCCCTTTCGAACAGATTGATTTTCTGATCGTTTTCCCCTTGAAAAACATGACCAAGCAGATGGCTGACCATCAGAATACGGCACGAGCGGATGGTGTCGACAAATAGCGAATGCGGCCCGTTAAACGAATAAATAAAACCTCCGCCGGGAATGCTTGTCCATCGGCTGGCCTGCACTGCGCCTGATATTTTCAGCGCCAACTCGTAAAAATTCTTCTCCCACTCGTTGAAAGGCATTTTGCCTTCCTGCATCAAGCGGAGCAAGTTTCCATAAGTACTGAGGTTGTTAAAACCGTGGTCGTGTACCCCCACATGACTGATATGTGGGGCCATTTTCTCAAGCGTATTTTTTTTCGCTGAATCCAGAAATGATTGCTCACCGGTTGCATCAAACTGAAGGATGGCTGACCCAAATTGAAATCCTTGCGTCCATTCGGTCCAACCGCGGGTCGAGTATTTCCCGTTTACGGTAAACACCGGCGAACCTTTCGAATCGTCGTATTCACGGCTGATCCTGATTATTTTTTCACCCGAAAGTGTCCAGAATTTCTCCAATTTCCGGTTCAGTTCCTCCGGACGTAATTGATTGTTAATCTTCATAGAAAGTCAAATTCGTTTTGCCTGTTGACAAATTTATGAAATGAATGCTTTGGCAACCTAGGATAATTCAGTTTATTTCAGGTACTTTTCAGTGAAACGGTTCAGCTTTCGTAAAATTTCCGCATCCGGCTACGGAATTCGGTGGGTGTAAAACCTGTCTTCTTTCTGAAAATGCGGGCAAAGTACGAAGGATCGTCGTAATTCAATTTAAACGCGATTTCCTTGTTATTTAAATCAGAATACAAAAGCAGGCGCCGGGCTTCAAGAATAAGGCGTTCAACAATCAATTCTCCGGGCGTTTTTCCAGTCAGGCTTTTCACTGCCCGGTTGAGCACGACAGGCGATTCGCCCAGTAATTCGGCATACTCCCCGATCTGATGAATTTCCTTATAATGATTTTCAACCAGTTGATTGAACAAATAAACAAGGTTTCCCGATGGATGACTGACCGGGTTTTCCTTTTTCAGTAAAGCCATAAAACGACTTCGCAGTCGCAAAAAGAAAATATTCAGAAACGAAATGATGATCTCCTCTGATTCCGGCAAAGCCTGCTCAAATTCCTTTTCAACCGATGAAATCAGGATTGAAAAATCGGTAAATTCCTCCGGTGACATATTCAATATGGGACCATTGCTTAACTGGGTTACCAGCGGGTAGCCGGGAATTATTTCCAATCCTTTGAAATGCAGGTGGTAAAACTCTTTGGAGAAAACAAACAGGTAACCTTCGTAATTTTCGCCCCTGCGGATCAGGTGAACCTGTCCGGGATGCAGCAGGTGGATGCCGGGTGTTTCGATAATATAATTCATGAAATCGATTTCGTGCTGACCCGTGCCGTTCGTGAAGATGCAAAGCTCGAAGTAATTGTGTTTGTGCGGCAGATTCGTGTCATGCGGAAAGCTTTCTTCCCGGATTTTTCGTCCATTTACCCGGTAAATTTTGAAGGCAAGTTTTTCCTTCTCCGGAAAGGGCAATTCGTAAACAGGAATTTCTTCAAGCATAGTTTTTCGATTGTTCGCAACAAAGTACAAATTAATTGAACATTTACCGATCATCGGTGCAAAAGATTTTTTTTTGTTGATCTTTCTGAAAAGAAACAAGTTGTTTTGTATTTTCGAAGCTAAAATCTGAATCAATATACTTTTATGAAATTGATCAAGCACCCCTGGCTATTCTTGCTTTTATCGTTTGCAATCACAATCGCAGTTAAAATCCCCCATCTGGGACTGCCGTTTTTTAACGATGAAACGTTTTCGTATTACCCGGCCATCCTTGAAATGGCGAAAACCGGACCGGGAATGATGCCGGGAATCCTCCCGATTATTTTATCGAAAGGACACCCGCTGTTTTTCTATTTTCTCGCTTCCCTGTGGGTAAAATATATTGCCGGAAATTCCATCGCGCTGACTCATGTTTTTCCCTTGCTAATCGCACTGTTTGCGTTGTTTGTGTTTCATCGCTTTGCCAAACGGCACACCAATATTGTACTGGCCAATATTGCGGTTGTTTTGCTGTCGGTAAAAACCATGTTTCTGGCACAGGCCAGCTTGCTCCTACCCGAGATATTTCTGTTTTGCCTTTTTATGCTTTGTTTCGATGCATACTTGTCGGGCAACTACAAATTATATGCGCTGTTTGGTTCGCTGATGATGCTCACAAAGGAAACTGGCGCGGTTTTTATTATGGTATTCGGTATCAGTTATTTGATCGAAAACTACAGAAATATAAAAACCCGAAAGTTTTGGATGGAGATTACAATGCTGGCAATTCCTGTATTTGTCTACGGAATTTTTCTGATCCTTCATTACTCCAGATTCGGAGTTTTCTTCTTCTCTGAACACCTCGATTATATCACGGTTGAGAGATTTAAGGTGCTTTATAAATCCAAATCAGCATTCTCCACTCTTTTTCTGAAACACGGAAGAAATATTGTTTTCTTCTCCGGAATAATTGCGCTTTCATACCTTCTAATTCGTCGGAAAGCCATTGAATACAAAAGGTTTCTTATCCTGAGTTTATTTATCCTGATTTCCTTTTTCATTTTTACAATCCTCAATTTTTATATCTACCGATATGTGTTTCCGGTGATGGGGATTATGCTGTTGGCATCGCTGGCACTGGTTCAGCAGGTAAAAACAAAATACCAGATCATCAACATTGGCTACATTGCTATAATCGTTGCAGTTAGCGGATATTACACCGCCACGAAGCGGGGCCAGTCGGATGCCGACCTGGGATACGTTCAATTCCTGAAAGTCCACAAACAAATGGTTGAATACTGCGAGCAGCAGGGCTGGTACGATCAGGAATTTGGAGCCGGATACAATATGGTGATGAGCATGCGTGATAATTTTGCAGGTTACCTGAATACGGATAAAAACTTCCGGATGCACCATCTGCCAGGCATAAAAGACCGCAACTTCATTATGTACGATTCCACCTGCTGGCCGTATGAAATGCCGAAGGAGGAACGCGACAAGCTGGAACTGGTAAAACGTTTTCAGTATAAAAAACACTGGGGCGAGATATACAAGGTCAGGGAATAATGTTTGTATGTGAAGTCCGCATCCGCAAAACTTCTTCCGGAATCACCGAATCTGTTTTCAATGCCGAAACGATATTCTGCTTAAAAATTATAACTTTGTACCCTCTTTTCAAGGGGCTGACTGGTTTTGACAGCAAGTTGAAGAGGTATGTAAGCATGCCGGGCCTTGATCGCACAGCCCGTAAATCTCGGCGTTCAAAACTATAATTGGCGAAAATAACTACGCTCTTGCTGCGTAATCGAATTAAGTAGATTACACTTTATCCCGGCACCAGGTGTTGGGACGAGACATCGCCCGGATGCTATCTCCCTGAAGCGGTCCGATCTGGCGGTGCAAGTAAATCGGGGATAGTGGAAGTAGTGCTCCGCGACTTCTGCAAAAATAAAGGAGCTAAGGTAAAAGTCGGTGGCCCTGATCCAGCTTTTATTCGAAAATTAAGTCTGGGGATAAGCATGTAGAAAGCATATTGCTTCCTTGTTTGGACCCGGGTTCGATTCCCGGCAGCTCCACCTAACCGGAAAGGTGAAAAATATCTTCACTTTTCCGGTTTTTTATTCCATGTAAGTTATTGTTTATCGGATCAATACAACTCGCAATTGTATTGATCCGAGTGGTTCGATATTGCGATCTGTCAAAACAGATTTTTTCAGGATAAACCCAAATTACTCGATAGGAATTTGGGTTCAATGGGTAAAAGCATTTTTTATTTCTGATACAGAAACATTCAACAGTGAACGGGCCAGAAAATCCAAATCTTCTTCGTTCCCTTCAAAATGATACATGTATTGAACATGGGAAATTTCTTCTCCCTGCTTTAAGAATGCTGCCGGAGAAGAAATCTCCATCTCATAAAGTTGTCCTATGCGGAAACCATCTTTCGCCGGACCATCATTATAGGAGTTGGTAACATCTCCTGAAAATGGATCTTCCTGTTGATCGACCAAAGCTGAATTAACGTATTCCGTTGGATTCTCGGGTAATGAATAATTCAGGATTGAAAGAATTTTCTTTTGGGCATCGTAACTTCCCATACAAGATAAAGCAAATGACGGAGATACCCCGATTTTACTTCTGAATTCTGCGTCTGCCCGAAAAAAGACGGCATCATCAGTAACTTTCAGTCTGTTTTCCGGAATTCCTCCAAAATAATCATTTACCACTTTCCCCTGTCCTCCCTTTCTATATGGGATTATTACCGTCACATCAGGGGACGCCTTCAGCATGCCCAACATCCAGATTGATAAAGCTCCGCTATCTTTATTCCAACAATCATTTCCTGTGTTTTTTAACCGGTTTTCTGATTTGTAAGCAACTACACGGACCGACTTACCGACTCCTGTTTTTAAATTTGTCCTTATTTCAGAACGATCCAAAAGTGTAATTGTCCGTATTATTTTAGCATTAAATTTTGTCCCTGAACGATTAACCAGTTCAAAATCCTTCTTTAAAGTTATCTGCTGAGAATCTACTTGGGCAATATTGAACGTTTCGTGGTCAAATGCTGCAGGCACAATCCATTTGTCAGAATTATTTCCTGTAAAAAAAATGGAAAATTGTCCGCCTTCCGGCCCCAGCCAAATACGTTCTTCACCACCATACGGATTGGCATCTTCATTGATTTTTGCAGAGCTTATAAAATCATAATTAATCCATCCGTGAGAAAGACCTTTCATCTCGGAAGAAGAACTGGTCATCACCCGGCCTTGATATTCCGGAGCCACAATTAACCTTGATTCCCCATTTACCAATTCGACAGGCGTGATGTATTTTTTGAGAAAAGCCATGTCATAACCATATTCTCCTGTTGCATAAGCAGTTTTTTCTTCCTCTTTCGTTATGTTTCTAATTTTTTTTGATTGAGAACAACCAAACAGGAATGACATGGAGATGATCAATAAAAAAAGTACTCTTCTCATTTTATGGCATTTGTAGTAGCTTAAGATTCTTACTGCAGTTTGATCAGCATCTTTTCAACACCTTTTATGAATATTTTTTCCGTAACAGGATCAAAGCGCGATGACCAGGGCTCGTAACCGCCTTCGCTATATGCCTGCTGAGTAGTCATATAACCTAAATATCCATTGCAATATCCCACAAGGAATGGATACGGGGAATGAGTGCTTGATTTTATTTCTTTACCTATTTGATGGAATAATTCACCAGGGAATGTGACCCAGGTAAAACCATCAATCCGGATTGCAGTTACAGGAACATTAATCGTTGTATTCCTGAAATTTTTAATAACCTCATTGTATTTCAAAGGACAAACGATATCCTGCTGTACTATTTTTATTTCGGAGAGAGAATTATTTGTCTGGATTCGATTAAACACATCAACAACTTCTCTTCCTATCTCATATCCAAGGTTGGCTGTATTTTCAAGGTTATCTTCACAACCGTCGAGTCCTCCGACGAACCGTGGATTGATATCACCAGCGGCTCCCTGAGCAAATATGCCTATAACCCCCGGTATATTTTTTTCAATATATTCCAGCATGTGCCCATTCCATTCAGGACTTACTTTGTTATTTCTTCCGCCCAGCGAAGTTCCGTGACAGGCATAATTAATGAAAACAGCTTTTGTCTGACCTGACAATTTATCAATCCGCATGATGCCAACTTCACTATCGATTGGTCCTTTCGGATTGGCGCCCAGACGATAAACGCCTTCCATTTCCCTTATTTTTACCGGATTGTCCATTTTATACTTGCCATAAGACTGGCTTGAATTATTTTCATCGAATGTAAGTTCGGATAATGTATCTTCCATCTTCTTTCTCCTGTTCATTGCAATTGATGACTTTCCTGTGCCTCCCCCTATCTTTACGGGTTCCAGGTCAGCAATGGCATCTTTTACAGCTTTGACAACATTGCCGTTGAACTGTTTGTACCATTCTGAATTGATGTTTCTTTCATCGGGTGAAGGCGCCGCATGGTTATGCACAGTGCCAAGCATAATATTTTCAACAGGAATACCAGTTTCTTTTGAAACCATTTGCCTTAACGGTAAATAATTTTCCGGAGGAAGACTGACAATATCAATTTCAATAAAAGCTATTTGTTTGGCATTGTCATCAAAAACCAATGTCCGGATATAAATTTTACCAAAAGCACCATTTGAAGGACCCATTCGGCAAGATTCATCGTACCCACCCATGTACAGGTTTTCAGTGGGGGTAATATCGACTTTGGCAATACCTGCTTTAAGAACTGGTTCTTTTGAAAAAACATCAAAAGAGAACAATACACATTGTATAGTTATTAGAATTACAATTAATTGTGCTTTCATAATCATTTTATTATAACCTGATAAAAATATTTTTCCTGTACATGTAATAAAGCAGAAGCCAAACCAGCAGAACACTTCCAAAAGAGATTGTTAATTTTCCCGTTTCTCCTTCCATAAGAATACCCAGCCAACCAAATAGCTGTCCTGATATTTCCCGTATATTAACAAACCTGTAAAATAGATATACAAAAATGGAATTCATTCCGATCACCCGGAAGAAAAAGGACCATTTTGACTTGCCCCATATATCGATAACCAGGTAGAACAGGGCAACCAAAAGAAAACTTATTCCTCCTGCCAGCATAGTAAATGTTGACGTCCAGCAATTTTTAATAACCGGATAAAAAGGACTGATCAACAATGACAGAGTAATTAATCCAGTACCAATTATAGAAAGGAGCATGACATTTTGAAGCCCTGTTTTATTATCGCGTTTTAAAATTACACCGGTAAAATATCCCAGCAATGTAATCCCAACCGATGAAACGGTGCTTAATACTCCTAGTGCATCATATATTCCCTGAGCTCCTCTCCCAACCGGTCCGGCTGGGCCATAGGCCAACCGTCCGGGAAGTACCATCCGGTCAATGTAACCATTTATACAGCCTTCAGGTGTCAAAACCCCGGCCCCAATCCCCGGAACAGATACAAGCAACTGAACACAGGCAACACCTGCAATTATCCCAATTAACCAAAGAAATTTCTTCAGTTGAGATACTGAAAACAGGACAATTAGTGTTGCAAAAAAGTAGGCAATACCGATCTGGCCTAAAACACTTACATATCTGGCATTTGAAAAACCATCGCGAAACACCCCATTATAAGCCCAACCACAAATAACCAACAGAATGACACGGCGCAGTGTTTTCCAAACCAATTGGTTTTTGGGCGCTCCTTTTTCGAGTTTTGAAAGGAGTGAAAACGGAATTACAGCGCCGGAAATAAACATAAACAACGGGAAGATCAGGTCATAAAACCGAAACCCGTTCCACGGGACATGCTGAAATTGGGTTGCAAGTGTAGTTATCCAGACGGAAGGGTAATTCTCCGCCCAACTCGAAATAAGGGAACCTCCTCCTGCAATCCAGAGCATATCAAAACCTCTTAAAGCATCAAGGGAGACTATCCGGTTTTGAAGTGGTTTCCCTGTAATTAAATTACTTTTCGTCTTCATGTATAACCTTTAATATGGAAAATATTTCTTCTTATTTAGAAATCAGTGATTCTAATTCAATTTTACATTTTCCTCCCTGTATATTCAATGTCGGAATTGGCAAAAGACATGTCAAATCGGGCAAACCAAGGATTGCAATCTGCCTTTTGGTTAGACCGGCTGCAGGAACAGCAAAGCAATCCTTGTGAATGACAATCTCTACCTTCTTACCAGGAGACCACAAGTTGTCCGCTTATATCCTGAAACTCAAAAAAGTCTCCTGACGGCGATGTCTTGACTACCGGCTCAATTTTTCCTGTCTTAAACGGATAATTGGTATTGAGAAAAGCCTGAAAGTTTGCGGGCAAAAGGGGGACAGGCGCATAAATCCGGACAACGGCCTGTTCCAGTCCGTTGATCTGTATCCGCCTTTGGGCTTTATAGCGGTTCGGTATCTCAAAGCACGAGATGATACCCTTTTCCTGTTCCACAAAAACACGGCATTCTTCAAAAAATGCTTTGGGAAACCGGTACGTGGCATACCCCTGCCTTATTTCAGTCTCCCAGCCTGTCATGATCGGCGCTCCCTGCGGAAACAGGAACCGCTGCTCAACAGTGAGGTTCGGAACATACCCTGAAAACCAGAAAGCATTTTTATTTCTCGATATGCAGTTGACCGGATTCCTGATATCGTCCGATTTCTTGTTGTACAACAGGGAATAACCAATCCGTGACAAGACCAAGCGCATCATGGTCCCTCCCGTGAACCAGGTGACGGGATCGTCCGAAGTTAGAAGATGCCCGCCCCGATATGTCGCCGAATTGGTTCCCCGGACATAACCGACTGCTCCCCCTTTCCATCTCGGATCCTCTCGTAACACGGCTATATCCCTTTTCTCCTGCCCCTGAACAGCCTGAGCCAAAATTTCCGTGTCGGGAGCCACAGCCCGGGTTTCAATCCCTCCCCCTGACATGTTTGCGCCATGCCGGAAAATCGTTGGAGAAGGGCTGTCTGTCTGATCCATTTCCAGGGAAACCTGAAGGTTGAACTCTCCTGACAAAGGCTCCGCTAGTTTCAAACCTAACAGTTCCAAAAATTCCTGGCTCCCGTTTGCTACAGGCCCGTAAACCAGGAGTTTCCCTCCATTTTTTACAAACCTTGTCAGTTGTTCTTCAAGTTCACTCCCCGCCGGAGGGACAACCGTCACCAGAACTGACTCCCTGAACGGGGATACTCCTGATTTCATCACCGATACAAAATTGGTTGTCGAAATCACCGTATTCATAGGGAACCCTTCATTGACAGTCTGCCGGATGAACCAATCGCCATAGTAAATCTCTTGTATTCGTTCCGGTTGTCCGGAGGCCAGGTCGTGGTATTCGTCGAACGGATAAACCCACACCACCAAACCAGGCTGATCTGGTGCATGACGCCTTGCCTGAAGGATATGGGGAGTCACCTCATCAGGAACCTGTACTGGCATTGCCCCGTAAGAATTATCGATCGTCAGAAAATTCAAGTGAGTCGGGATTTTTACTTCACCCCGGGCATTGATGCGCGCAACCGCCATGGGAAGATAGATGTCGTGGGGTTCCCTGACATAACGATCCAGCCACGGACTGTTGACCCACCAGGGATCGTGGGTATAAAACCGGAACATATACCGGTCGTCAGGAAGTTCGGCGATCCGTGACATATAGCCGGTCAGCTCCAATCCGAAATCTCCGTTCAGGGCCGCCCACGGGGAATTCGGGGGAGGTAGCAAATTATACCCGCCCTTGTATATGCTCCTGAGGTCAACTCCGTCCGCAGCGAGATCAATGCCCACAGAAAGGTTTGTCCCCCGGGTTTCGATCCGGAAATCCGGACACTCTTGCCTGAAAAGCATCCAGAAATTGATAATCTTTGAACGGGTGTCCTGAATTTTCTCCGGATGAAAATCTTTTCCGTCAAAAATTGCTCCGGTTGCACTCCAGGGTTCCATTCCAAAACCAAAACCATTCGAGAGCCAGAGGTAATCGAAACCAAGATCGGTCAAAAAATGCTGTGACTGGCGTCCTAAAAATGTACCGAAAGGAGTATCCTGCGCGATCCCTTCCGGAAAGCCCGCATACTTGCTGCTGTCGGCATTCAGGGTAGCATAACAGCATACGAATGTTTTAGAACCCATGGTTGCTCCCATGCACACTTCAGGATGTTTGTGGTATTTAAATACCGACTTTGCAAATTCCGGTCCCGGATCGAATGTTTCTCCTACCCGGACTGGCTTTCCGGTTATCCGTTCACCGATCTTTTTTATTTGAGAAACAAGGTATCTGAGATCCCGGTAAGTGAACTCAGGTGGGTTATCCATATAGGTAAAGGCCCGTTCATGAATGGACAGGTTCCCGTCCGGATCCGAATCGACCTCATGTTCCGTATTGGGATTACCAATATATTTGGCCCATTCGAGCGGTTGATCCAAACTGCCGGAATAATCCAGAATCTCTGAACCATCGGCTGTCCATAGCAAAACGGATACCGTGTCAGCGTGCCGGATCAATGACGCCCATTGTGTAAACACCTCGTGGCACACATCGGAAATATACCGTTTATCATTTTTTTTAAACGGCTTGAGTGACATCTCAAGCGTGATATTATTAAAACGGTTATGCCTTAGATCAGGATCTTCCACGTTTGACGTCCGATGTCCGGTTTGCAGACAGGAGAGGAACGTAGACATGAGCATGAAAGAGAATAAAAATTGTTTCATGGGTTTTCCCAATTTAATCAGTTGCAACTTGCGTATCACACGTTATCACCTCAAGAGGCGTGACCAACGGGATATATTTCGTTTCATGGATTTTTAGTACGCTCCAATTCCGCTACGTTCCTATTCGCCAAACAAACATTCATCTTCATTAGCTGTTTCTCCCGGAAAAATCGGGAGAAACAGCGGGATCTTTATCAATACTCCGGGTTTTGCTCCAACCGGGGATCGATTTCAATTTCGTTCTTCGGAATTGGCATGAGCAATTCATAATTTTCAATAGAATAGCTAAAGCCTATACTGGCAAAGTAAGCATTTAACACCGTTTGTGCCCGGCCCGTCCTGACCAGATCGAACCAGCGATGGCCTTCACATAAAAATTCAACACGCCGTTCTTTTTCCAGCGCCAGAGCAAAGTCATTTTTTGACAGGCCACTCAGGTCTTTCAATCCGGCGCGTTTCCTTACCATGTTCAGGTAATTGTGAGCAATAGCTGTCTGATTCGTTTCATTCAATGCTTCAGCGTACATCAGTAATACATCGGCATAACGTAACGAGGTAAAATTAATGCCGCCGTCGCCTCTGGTCCCTGTTGAAAAATCAACAAATTTTAATCCGCATAAAGTACGTTCATAAGTACCGTCGCTTAAACGTACGGAATCAACGATTGAAGCTGCTTTTCTCAGGTCTCCTTCTTCGTATGCATTAAACACACCTCTTGTAGGACACATCGACCCGCTGCTGCTCATATTATTGGGGAATATGGCCATTCCAAAGAGTCCCGGAGGGAAAGCCGATGAAAAGCTATTCCCTTCTCCAATATTACCCGATAAATACTCTATTTCAAATATCGATTCGCTTGACCTTTCCTTACTCCCGTCGAACATACTTTTGTAATTTGAGACCAGGGAATAAGTGTTCATATCGATCACTTCCTTCAGTATGGTTGCTGCGTCGGAGTATTTTTTCTCAGTCAGGTAAACTTTTCCCAGCAAGGTTTTTGCAGCCCCGGCAGATGCCCTTCCTTTTGGCATGGTCAGGCCGGAAAGCAGTGTTGCTGAATTTTTCAGGTCATTTTCTATAATCGCGTATACATTGCTGACCGGCTGACGGGTCATATCGAACGAAAAAATTTCATTCGGACTCCTGAACGCAACATCAACAATGGGTACATCTCCATACAAACGTACCAGGTAAAAATAACTGTACGCCCTTAAAAACAAGGCCTCGCCTTCAAACTGGTTTCGTTTACTCTCGCTCATTTCAATATCATCGGTTCGGTCCAGAATATTGTTTGAATAAGCAATAACCGTAAAACAATAGACCCATAGGTTATTAATATAGAGATTGGATGAAGTTATTTCCGCCCCGTCAAATTCAGCCATTAGCGTTTCATAGGTATATGAATTAATACCGACATTATCAGTTAAAAGTTCCGCAGGTCCCAGTAAAATTTCCCTGTCGTGTAAACTTTGTAATGTGTTATATATTCCTGTAACCGCTGTTTCAAAATCAGCTTCCGACTTATAATAATTAACTTCATTAATCTGGTGTTCCGGGGATAAGGTCAGAAAATCGTTACATGACACCAGCCCCAAAATTGCGACCAATAGTATAAAAATTGTTTTTTTCATTTTAAATTGGATTTTTTAGAGTTTAGAATGCGAGCTTTACGCCAAAAGTATATGTTCTTGCCGAAGGGAAGGTACCGTAATCGATTCCTGAACTGGTAATGCTGTTCCCCGTAGTACTTGACTCCGGATCATAACCCGGGTAATCGGTAAAGGTAAGAACGTTGGACACATCAGCATAGACCACCAAACTGCCCAGAGATATCCTGTTTATTAACTCCTTTGGAAACGAATAGCTGAGATTGATATTTTTAACCCTGACGTAAGAAGCATCCCACAAATAGTAAGAGGAAGTGCTCAAGGAATAGGCATAATTATTTCTGATAGCCCTTGGGGTCCGCCCGTCACCCGGGTCGCTTTCCGACCTCCACCGGTGAATACTTGCCAATTGATTTTGTACGCCGGCGCTATTCAGCAAACTAGTGTTTAATATATAGGTATAAGCCCCTTGTGAACCATTAATAATTATACCGAGTGAAAAGTTTTTGTAAGAGAGCTTATTATTAAAACCCCAGGTATAATCAGGCCAGGGATCGTTTACAATTTTCTGATCGTCAGATGTTATTTTCCCATCATGACTATAATCTTCAAATTTCAGGTCACCGGGCTGTACCTTCGAGTGCTGCAGGGGGCTGGTGGACACTTCCTGCGCATTTTGAAAAACGCCAATCGCGTTCAACATGTAAAAACTGGATATTGAGTACCCAACCTGGGTTGCCTGATAGGCATTATTACTGATTCTGGCTCCTTCGGTTGCCAGTTTCAAAACTTTATTCTTGTTGGCGCTGAAGGTCAGGTTACTGGTCCAGTTAAAATCCCTGCTTTTAATATTAATGGTCTGCAGGGTAAGCTCAATCCCCTTGTTCTCAATCTCTCCTACGTTCTGGGTAGAGCTCGAATATCCTGATGCCGCTGGTAATTCAACATCGAGTAACAAATCGGTCTTTTTATTTTTATAAACATCTGCCATCAGAGATATCCTGTTCTGCCAAAGGCCTAATTCCAGACCAAAATCAATTTGTTTCGATTTTTCCCAGGTCAGGTCATCATTTGACAAGGAACTTGGTACCAATCCGGATATCATACTTCCTCCATTAACATAGTTGGCAGAACTTAGCAGACCGATTGTCGCATAATTCCCAATCTGGTTATTTCCCGAGAAGCCATAGCTGGTCCTCAGTTTCAGGTTACTGATAAAAGCCAGTGATTTCATAAATTTCTCTTCAGAAATATTATATCCGACTGAAAAAGAAGGAAAGGTACCCCATTTATTATTGGCGCCAAACCGGGAACTACCATCCCTGCGGAGGGTTGCAGTGAACAGATATTTACCGGCATAGGAATAATTGATCCTGGAAATCAGCGATAACATGGACCATTCCGACTTAATTTGCGTCCCGGAATTGACAGTGCCCGCATAGATATAGCTTACATAATTCGTAGGGAAACTGGTTGCCCCTGCAGATAATCGATCGAATGTGCTCTTCTGTGCGGTAAAACCAATAAGGGCATTTAAAGAATGCTTTTCTTTAAAGACACGTGTGAAATTCAGTGTATTTTCATTCAACCACTCAATGTTGTCTGTTTTTGTGGCAGATGCTGTTGACGGATAATTGAGGGTCGTGTTTAATGGTACCGCTGACGAACGCCAAAGTTTAGTAGTACCAGCATCGTAGTTAACCCCAATTGTGCTTTTAAATATTAACCCGTCAATTATTCTATATTCCAGATAATTGTTTACCATCACGTTGGCTTTCTTTCGCAAATCAGAATAATTATTTTTATTCAGGACTTTCAGCGGGTTGACCAGAAATCCAAGACCATAAGTTACATCTGCCTCGTTAAAATAAGGGTCTCCGTTTTCATCATAAACAGGAATTGTCGGAGAAGCGGATAATGCCATGGTGATAACTCCTGCATTCCCATAATGTCCCTCGGTATTTGGGAAATTGCCATATCCGTATGACCCGGAAATGGTTGAGCCAATCCTCAGTTTATCAAGAAGCTGGACATCAATATTCGATCTAATGTTGAACCGTTTATAATCGGAGGTTAGAACTATCCCTTCCTGGTTAAAATATCCGCCTGATATGTGATATTTCAATTTGTCATTCCCTCCATTTGCTGAAATCTGATAATTTTGAACAGGCGCTGCGCGGAAAATGACATCCTGCCAGTCGGTATTCGTGGTAATGGAGGACGGGTCGCGAAAAGCATCCGGGACTTTCGTCGCCTGAGTACGTACACTGTTGGGGTCACTTGCCTTGCCTCCTGCATAAATCCACGCATTGTCACGCCCTTCACAAACAAATTGTGCATATTCCTGTGAATCCATCATATCCATCTTATGGGCAACTTCCTGGACGCCATAAGATACATCCACGTTAAACTGCGATTTTCCAAGACTTCCCCGTTTTGTTGTAATAATAACAACACCATTGGCGCCACGGGAACCATATATTGCTGTGGCAGAAGCATCTTTTAGTATTTCTATGGATTCTATATCGGAAGGGTTGACCGAAGCCAGCGGGTTGATCCGGTCGGAAGTGTTATTGACCATTTTCGAAGAAGTATAGGAGTCGCTACCAAAACTGAGCATATTGGAGCTTCCTTCACTAATGCTGACCGGGAACCCATCGATAACATACAATGGTTGATTTCCTCCTGTGATTGAACTTACTCCCCTAACCAGCATATTGACGCCTCCTCCGGGAGCTCCGCTTGTCTGGATAATCTGAACGCCTGCAACTTTTCCCTGGAGCATCTGGTCAAAACTTGACATGGATGGCTGAAGAATTTCTTCCCCTGTTACCCGGGATATTGAACCTGTCAAATCTTTTTTTCGTTGAGTACCATAACCAACAGCAACTACTTCTTCCAAGCCAATTGTTTCTTCTCGCAGTACCACATTAATAAGTGATTTACCGGAAACGGGTATTTCTTCCGCTTTCATTCCTACAAATGAAAATACCAATGTAGCATCGCCGGGAATATTTGGCAGAGAATATTTGCCATCTGCATCTGTTATTGTTCCGTTGGTGGTGCCTCTTACAACTACTGAAACACCTGGAAGCGGAGCGTTGGAAGAGTCGGTCACTTTTCCGGAAATAGAGCGGGACTGCCGGGCAACCGTCGGTTCTTTTGATGCAGATAACACAATCTGCCGGTCAAAAATCGTATAATCAATTTCGCCCTTCGAGAAAAGCTGGGTCAACAACTCACTGATCTCTGCATCAAGAATATTGATCGTGTAATTTTTGGCAACATCAATTTCATTCTTATTATATGCAAAACGATATCTTGTTTCGCTCTCAATCTGCATGAGGATATCTTCAAGTTTCATCTCTTTTACAGAGAGTGAAATTTTAGTGTTCTGCGTGTATGAATTCAATGCAAATGTCTGCATAATACACACCAATGATATGACAAAGACTAATCGCATAATCAAAAACATTTTTTTTAAAGCAGGGCGATACCATACTCCGTACTTGTGATTTTTTTTCATAAATTTGAAAATTAGTAATGTTTAAATTCAGATAGACTTTACTGACTTGCGGGATGGCATTAGTGGTGCTTTCCCGCTTTTTTACGTTTAGATTTCTTTAGTCCATAGGCTATTTATTTTTTATAATTACTTTCTTTTTTGAGTAGGTCATATCACCCAGCGTTTTTCTTCCTTCAACCTGCCAAGTGACCGGCGAAATCATTGTAAGTAGATTTAAAGCGTCTTCCAGTGTTTCATCTTCCAAGTTCAATCTTATTTTTTGATTATCTGTGTCTATTGCTTGTAATTCAAATTCGACATGATAGAACCTGCTAAGCTTCAGACAAGTTTCTTTCAGCGATACATCATTCAGGGTCAGTTTTCCGTCTTTCCAGGCTAAAAAGTCTTCAACATGACTGACTTTTGTTTTTTCGATCGAATTATTTTCCACATGATAGATGACACGTTCGCTGGGAAGCATATTTTGAACTTTCTGATCGGGTAGATTCAATTTTACACGGCCTTGTTCAAGTACCACTTCAAAAGTTTTGTCTTTAGCATATGAAGAAACATTAAACATGGTTCCAAGTACTTCAATATCAAGCTGGGCCGGCGTTTTCACAATGAAGGGCTGCTCTTTCTGATGGGCCACATCAAAAAATGCGAGACCGTCAAGCTCAGCTATACGCTGATTATCACAATTAACATGATACTTTAGTTCAGAATCGTATCCCAGCCAACCAGTTGTTCCGTCGGGAAGCCTGAACTGGTTCCGGAATCCACTGTGGGAAATGAACTCAACTTGCTGGTTACTTGCAGTACCTGTGCCTTTGTTGGAAAAGTAAATACCTATTGCGATCAGGACACCTGTAATCAGGATAGCTGCAATTTGGGATAATCTCAGGAACAGTCTTGGCCTTTTGGAAGCAGCCTCTTTCCTGTTATGGTTAATGGTATAATATAGTTTGTAAAAAACATGATCCAAGTTTGGAGGAGCGCCAGGCCCGGGATCAAATTGCTCCCATTGTTCTTTGATAACAAGTTTTGTTTCTTCATTTTGCTCCTTGTCATCAAAGTATTTCATGAGCATCTTTTGATCAAGAAAACTGAATTTCTGGCCAAAGACTTTATCAATGTGTTTTCTGCTGATTGCCATTTTTAAGTATAGTTTACAAGTAATATCAACTAACCTTAAAAACGTAGCCCTCGAAATGAAACTTTTTTTATTTTTTTTTAATCTGGCCTCCGACCCGCAAACAGAGAGAGAAGCAAAATTCCTGCTAAATGATTATCTTCCTTTATTTTACAAACGATAAACTTACGGGCAAGGGATAATTGCTTTTTTATAAATTGTTCGCTTACCTCCAGTTTTTCCGCTATTTGATGATTTTTTAATTCCTCTTTAAAACTTAGGTAAAAAATTTCTTTCCTCCGGGAAGGCAGAAAATCAATGGTCTCGTTGATTTTTTGGACAAATAGTTGGTAATCCAATTGGTCTTCCCCTTTAGAGAGGTCAAAAAGATACTCTTCTGCAAACACCTGGATATATTTTTCCTCCCTGATCTTTTTCTTAAATCTCTGGCGGATATTGTTATAAGCGATCGTAAATAAATAGGACTGAAAAGACGAGTTCGTTTTCAGGGATTGCCGGTTCTCCCATATTTTCAGGAAGACCTCGTTCAGCAAATCTTCGGCAGATTCCTTTTCTTTCAAATATTTTAATGAAAACTGATACAGCCGGGTACCGTACTTTTCAAACAGTAATTTAAATGCCTGCTCATCACCTTTTTGCAGTAAAGCAACCAAATTATTATCCGTATTTACAATCCGTAAATTCAATTTTCCGGTTAGTTTAGTTTCAATAAGCTTTCAAAAGTAATGGTTATTCTTCATTTACTGATGATTTGTAATCACCCCACATACTTTATTCGATTATGCCCCACTGATTATATTTCTTTTTCCACAGGGTTCACATTCCATCCATCAACTTTCAGAAGGGGTTTTTCTCCATTCAGGTTTTTCATATCAAATTCAACCTGTAATGACCGTTTCTCCCCGGGAAGAAGTGAAAAATAATTATCTTCCCAAAATACTGGCAATACAGGGTCTTTTGAGGCATGTTGCAATATTATGGGATTTATCGCAAAAGCAAGGCTGGTACCTGTATTTTCAATAGTAACCATGAGTTTACATTGATTTCCTTTCTTCTGTATGGATGATGCCGTAACATTTATAGTTGATAAGGGAAGTTTGCCGAGATCAGTGTAATCAGCTTTTTCATCACCATTGGCGCTTAGCCAGTAAAAATTAGATGACAGTATTTTTTCTGAAGCATTCTTTAGTTCCAATCGGAGGAAATAAACACTGGTAATATCTTTCGGAATTTCAAGACTGAATATTTTCTTACTCTCATCGGCAGCTACATTAGTATCCATGGCTTTCGACCATACTTCTGACATATTAAAATCATAGATTTTTACAGTCGCCTTTAGCCCGTCAAAATTTTTGTAGTGGCTATTTACAATTTTTATCGAGCTATCGTCGTAACAATATTGTATATGGAGAGGTTCGCATGCTTTTTTTGCACCATAAAAAGCTCCGTTGGGCATAAAAAAGTAATCGTATAATTGCCAGAACATGGAAGGCCAGGCAGAGTTGTACATCCAGTAAATAATACCGCTTGATTGATATTTGTTACCTGCATAAGCTTCGAACATTGCTTTGATGGCTTCCTGTTGCAATGCCTGAGATTTCATACAATACTCTTTTACGCTATTAGGCTTACCATAACGTGAATAGAGGGCTTCTCTTGCATCGGGGTAAAATGCTTTATGCAACCTGATTTCCCATGATTCGCTAATTGGCCAAAGGTCCTCTTGCGGCATCATTTTCCGGAGGGTCTCAAATGGAGGTACCTGTTCTCCCCCCGGGCCCGCTTCAGTATTGAATTCTTTTTTCCCATACCAATATGCAGGCGGCATATAGGAATATCCTTTGCGATATGGGCCCATCTCCAATCCTGTATAACCTGCAATCGCACTTGCTTCTCTTGTTGCAGACGATTGATAAGGGCGGGTATTGTCAAATTTCTCAATTACATTGATATACCTTCTTTCAATGTCTTCCGGAGGAAAATAATCGCTTCCATACAGCCAGTTGAATACTGACGGATGGTTTCTTAACCGGATAATTTGATCCTTCCAGCTTTTTTCAGCAATATCGGCTGTATGTGAAGTCCAGTCGCCCCATTTTTCCCATGAACTGCAACAACACCATCCAACAATAAGCAGTATCCCTTCTTCATCGCATCTGTCGAAAATATAATCTGCACCACGGGGGGCTTCCATTCTTAAGGCATTAAGATTCATGTGTTTTGCGTAGGCCAAATCGTTATCAATCCTTTCTTTTGACGGCCTGAGCATCATGTCTTCGACATATCCCCCTCCCCGTATCACCATGTTTTTCCCATTTATCTGGAATACTCTGGTGAGTTTTCCATCAAATTTATTCATCCATGAAGAAACCTCGCGAATACCAAAACGTGTATTTTTAGAATCGGAAATCACACCTCCCGTCTCAAAAACAAGGACCAAATTATAAAAATTCTGATCTCCCATCGTATGCGGCCACCAAAGCCGGGGATTGGACAATTCCAACTGAGGGAATGATTCGGGAAGGAAACTTACCAGTTTTGTTTCTCCTGCCCCTAATGTTACTTCCTGAGAAAAGGATATATTTTCAATAGCGCCTTTTAAGGTTCCTGTTACCAGTTTTGAACCGGCATTACGAATTTCGGCAGAAACAGTCAGCCTGGCCTGGTCTGCTGACGGCAGGTTTAGCCGGGTAACCACGTGTGGGTTCTCAATTGCCATGGCTCCTGTTGAATGAACAGATACATCATACCAAACTCCCATACCCCTGTCGGGTGGTGTAGGGTTCCAGTCAACCCAGGTAATGGAAAGATCCATTTTCTTTGGGGGAAAAATTTCAAGCGCCAGACAATTTACACCACCAGCAACGGCTTCTTTTGAAATGTCGAGGTCAAAAAGTCGGTAAGCGCCTTCTATCGTAGTTGTATCAGCAATCAATTTGCCATTCAGCCAGATATTTGCCTTGTAATTGATACTGTGAAACTTTAACCAGGTATGCTTTCCTTCAAACCCGCCAGGCAGCTTGAATTCTGTACGGTACCACCATGCAACCCGGAACGTATTGTCTTCAATACTATCCTTAGTATTACTAACTATTTCCTTCGGAATTTTTTTTATGTTGGTTCCATAGTAGGGATCGGGATAAACATTGTTGGCTACCAATGCCGCAAGAACTGTTGCAGGAACTGAAGTGGGATACCACTTGCCAATATTGAACCCCGTAGTTGAAATGGTTTTCCCATCTGAATTGATTTCTTTGGAAGACTGAATTGCCCAGTTATCTTTAAGAAGAAGTTTCCCATCTACAGCCACCTGTCCCTGACAGAAGATTGAAAGGATAACCGATATGGAAGTGAGGATTATAGAAGTTCTCATTTAAAAAAAATTATCTGTATTGAAAAATTAGCTATTCTTATTAAATTTCATATAGATCAAGCAAAAATTAACGAAATATAACATTGTCAGTCAGTATAGTTATAGTTTATTCGATATGAAGTCTATTGATTATGATTGTTTCACTGTAAGTTCTGCCAGTTCCATGCATGTTTTCCACTCAACCTTATCTTTCAAATGAGTATTTACCCTTCTGCCAACTTCATCCAGACTTTTCAGACCTGTTTCAAGTCCATTTGAATACAACGACTGCCAATGGGTAACAAAAACAGGCCATCCTCCCGCTTTTATGACATTGATTATACTTCCTTCTTTTCCGTCGGCAGTAATATATTGATCGGCGATGCTCAAAATATATTCACGATCGGTTCTTGGAGAGTCAATTGTATCCCAAAAATAATCCTTCATATTGGAAGGAATGGAAATCAGGGTGCAATTTTCTTTTTTCAGCGCTATCCATGGTTTTTTCTCCGGCTGTGTATCGAGCGTATGCAGAAAATACCATGAAAGTTTATGGTTGTATACTTCTTTCTGAGCGGTTATCATCGCTTCATTATATTCCTTTTCAACATGGACTCCGAAGTTCCAGGGAGAAGTTATACCGGAAGCATTAATCCCTACGGTTTTCAAAAGGTTCAGGCAATGAGTAATATAGGGAGTCAGAACAGTTCTGTCCTGTTTTTGAGACCATATTGCTTCATTTTCTTCAGACCAGGCGCCGGTCTTTAAATCCAGGGCCCGGTTGTGTGTCAGCATTTCAGGACTAAAATCAAACCGGTCAGCCAGCCTTTTTTTCGCCGTGTTTAACCATTCCGAAATCAGGGAATGATCAAATCCGGGAATGCCATTGACAATATCTCCGGCTCCTCCGGGCGCAGGCACGATAGAAATTTTTCCGGCGATATTGCGCTTTGTCACCACATCGCAAAACCTGTCAAGAAAACTATTGGGCACACTTTTTACCAGTTCGCGTCCGTCTTTAGTGAAAGGACCCTTCTCTTCCGCCTGTTCTTTATGAAACCAATATACATGGATCAAAGGACAACTGTCGTCGAGCAAAAAGCACATCGGTACTTTTTTTAGCCCACCAGATGCATTGTTTGCTTTTGATTCGTTGAAGAATAAAGAATTTCCTGCAATTACCGTCCCTAATAAGCTGGCTTTCCGGATAAATGACCTTCGTGAATTTTCCATATTTATTGAGATCTATTATAGTTTATAATTCATTTACCATTTCGATAAGATTCTTCATAATCGCCTGCTCTCCTCCCGACATAATCACACTTGCTGCAACCTCATAGCTCATCTCGTAGTAAGCTTTGTCAGTCGGAATATATCCGCATGACCCATTGCAGTGTGTAAGAATAAAGGTTTGGGTATAGGGTGATTGCTTTTTTAGGTTCATTCCTATTTCATGAAACATCTCTCCTGAGATACCTGCAAATATTATATTTCCTACTTTAATAGCAGATAGACGTAGCAGAACATCCTTACTTGGTGTAAAACTACCGGGTTTTATCTTTTGCAAGTCATCGAAGGAAAGCTCCGGCATCTCCCGATAGCTTTTTTTCCCAGGAAGGGTAACAGTACGCTGTGCTGCATTAATATGATTAATGGATGTTGTTCCTATTTCATTTGCAACCCGTATTGCTTCTTTTCCCACTAGAATACCAAATATGTCGCTATGTATCCTTTTATCATTATATTCGGTCCCATGTGGTCCGATGATTGGGTCGATATCTCCTGAAGCTCCGGCAGTCACAGGTACAACAATGCCGTTTGCAAATTCTTTTTCCACAAATAAAGCAGTAGCTCCAAGCCAGTCGCCGGTAAGTAAGTTTCCACCAGATGTTGGTCCCATTACTGTACCATGACACGGCCAGTTAATAAAGAGACCTTCGGTATTTCCTTTTTCGTCATTAATTTTAAGGACAGCAACTTCATGGTCGCATGAGCCATCCGGATTCTTGCCAAGCCAAAGACCACCGACAGCCATAGGTGCCCGACGATTAATGTTCATTTTGCATTCCCCTTTGCCCGCTCCAATATTTGCAGGTTTTAGATTTGACAATGCATCTTTTACTGATTTTACGATGTTGTCTTTTAACAAAACCGTATAACTGGCAACTTCCGGAGAAGTATTTTTGCCATAACCGGCTAAATTATGAGCCGGCCCGCTGTGAGTGTGAGTGGCACACAGCATAATATATTTCTGAGGGATACCGGTCTCTTTTTCAATCCGGTTTGTCAGTTCCTCCCATGCAGAATTTGAAATTCCACTGATATCGACCGAAATAATCGCGGCTTTGGATACCCCGTTACTAAACACAATCGCCCGCGAGAACACTTCATCATGAATCCCGTCGTTGGGCTTATTTTCCCCACTGTGCCAGCCAATGGGAATTTTTTCTTTTGGAGTGATGTTCACTTTAGCTACACCAGACGATAACGTTGGCTTATCCTGTGAATACGATGTGCCTACATTTAATGTAAAGAAAAATGCTATCAGCACTATAAAAAATGTTACCGAAAAAATGGGGTAATTCTTTTTCATAATCATTCCTCCTATTATTTGTTTATTTGTTTTTCGTTGGATTCATAGTTTCTTTTCATGATCTGTAAAAATTAATTTCCCAGCATCGGAAAGAGCTGTTTAATCTCTTTTTCATCTGGGTGCCTGCCATATTCACATATTTCAAAGGCTTCTGCATCTGTAATTTTATTGCCTTTGTCTTCCCCGTACCATTTTATCAATGATTCACGGACAGCAGGAGTGACAGGCTTTTTACGGATAGCGGCCAACCATTCCAGTTTTTTTGATTCGTCTTCCGGGACTTCATCCAAAATCCCTCCAATCCAAGGCAACCATTCAAAAAATTGTGATCGGTGGGCTGAAAAAGCATACACTTTTTGTTCGAATACATCTGATATGTCAACAGCGATATCGGGTTGGAAAGGATAGGGTTTTTGAAACCGATCCTGTGCATATAGAAAAATGGGGTTCTTATTCAATGCCGGAGTATCGGGCGCAATATTAGGAACTACGACCATGAAAGCTGCATCCTGGACAAGGATCGCCGCATTCCGGTGGTCGGGGTGATAATCATTCGGACGATGACCGATTACAACATCCGCATCCCATTCCCGTATCAGCCGTATCACTTCCAGGCGCACGTTTAAAACAGGCATTAACTCTCCGTCATGGTTATCCAGCACGCGGTATGTTACACCGAATCTATTTCCTGCTTCTTCAGCTTCGGCCATTCTGATCTTTGCCAATGCACCACCCCCCTTATTATAATGGCCGGCATCGCCATTGGTCAACGATACAAACAGAACATGATGCCCGAGACGGGCAAATTTAATCGCAGTACCACCGGACAACAAATCAGCATCATCGGGGTGTGCACCAATCACTACTATATTGAGCTTTTCGTCCTGGGCAAAAGCTAAATGGACAGAAGTTGCCATTATCAGAAAAAATATAATTTTCATGAGCTTCATTTTACTTGATTTTAACTTACCATTTCCATCCTTCCCGATACGTATGTTTGATCATTTCCTGAGCAAATTCAAGGGCATTAACAGTACTGATAATCTACTATTTGCAAGTTACATGAATTATTTTATTTTATATAAATGAACCGCATAATCGGAAAAATCATCAGTGAATTTTCCGTTTTTAACTTTAATAGTCCTGTTTTCGCCGATCACTTCAACGTTCTTTCCTGAAGTGATATTGAAAACTGCGGTTGTCTGTCCTGGTCTCATAGCAACAGAAAAAATATAATTTGCCCCACCCTGGTTTTTTGTCATAATATCAATTGGGATTTCCTTGTTACTGCTGCTTACGGTAGCATATCCTTTAGTAGATGGGCTATTCAATACCCGGGACAATGAAGTAACCTGCAAATTATACTCTTTCGTAGCAGAAATCATTTCACTATCGTGCAAAAATGCTGCTTCATCTGCCGGAGGATTTTTTGTGAATGTATGACAGAAAAATCCATACCCGTTTGCCCCGTGTATTAAGGCCATCCAGATTTCCGATTTCACCTCTGAAGGCGTTGGTTTTCTGGGATTTTTATCACCATATTTGGTGGTTTCTATCCAGCACCAAACAGGTTTTGAGTGATCCGTCCACTCGAACAGGTTATCGATGCCCGCTGCCACATACCAAAGATTTCCACTTATTTCCGGATAATTACTATTGACCGGATAAATGTCGAACGAAGCAATATCGCAACCCTTCAGATAGCCATTTGTAGAAACCTTATAGGAATCGATGTTTCCGGTGCAAGCGCCACGACCTTTATAACTGATATGCGCAACTCCTTGTCCAAGATTCAGATAAACAGGACGGGAAGGATCATTTTTCTTTATTTCATTATAGCTGTTAATAATTTTGGCCGGATCGATACATGGATCGTATTTTTTTTCAGCTTTATTCCATTGGGCATTATCCGGCTCATCCCCGTGCATCCAGGCATAGATTGTCGGTTCGTTGAGATTTTTCAGCCCAAAATCATTCTGATCGCAAATTACTTTCATACCTGCTTTTTTTAACACATCGAGCTTTTCCTGGTTCAGACCGCCCCAGATACCTACATACATATTTACTCCATGTGCCTTGTACGCTTCAGCATTAGAAGGACTTTGTAACCACACAGCGATAGGAAAAAAATCAGGGTTGTTTGCAATGTTTCCAACATTTTGTGCAAGGGAATAATTCCCGATAATTAGTAAAAAACAAAAAATGAAATGATTCAGTTTCATGGTTCAATGATTTAAATTATACAAATGCTTTTAAAAGTTTAAGTTTCGGGATAAAAATCACAAATACGATGAAAGCTACCAAATACATTGACCCGGCATACCACCACATAGGATTGTACGAGAACTTTGTGATGATAAAACCGATAACAGGATTGAGCACAAGTGCACATATCGCTCCGGCAGTTCCTGACATTCCTATCACCGTAGATGTGGAAGATTTTCCGAATGTATCGCTGATTGAAGTGATGTAATTAGTAATCCAAAGCCCATGGGCAAAAAAAGCAATTGAAATGATCGCAATCACCCATTCAGAGGAAGGCATAAACTTTACTGACAGAACCGGCAACATGAGGAGCGCAGCCAAACCCATGATTGATTTACGGGCATAATCGAGGTTCGATTTTTTTATGAAAAGCGTATCGGATAACCATCCTCCAAGCATATTTGAAACACCGAGCGCCAGAAAAGGGACCCAAAATAATTTTCCTACCTGCTCAAGATTATTTCCCCTGAATTCGTTGAGATATTTTGGTATCCAGAACATATAAAAGTACATGATCGGATCAAGTAAAAACCGCATTGCTATAAATATCCACGTTTCCCTGATTTTTATAAGCTGAGAAAAACCTATTATCTTCTTATCCTCTGGTAATTCGGTTAAATATTCAGCCTCAGATTCACTTCTTCTATTGTATTTTTTCCTTGAAACCATCAGCCAGACAACAACCCAAATCAATCCGATTACACAACTAATTATGAACAATCCCCTCCAGCCAATGATTCCCATTAGCCAAATGCATAAAAGTGGAGCGACCACAGCTCCCAAGGCTGATCCCCCAATCGCAATTCCATTTGCCAGGGCCTGCCTCTTTTTCGGTACCCATTCAACAACAGCCCTGACAGCCCCGGGGAAAGCCCCTCCCTCCCCGATTCCAAGAAGAAATCTGAGAATTCCAAAATGGAGAGTACTGTTTGCCAGACTATGCAAACCCGTTGCTACAGACCAAAAACCTACTGAAACAGCAAGACCTAAACGACTGCCATACCGATCAATTAAAATTCCTCCGACCGTAAACATAATGGCATAACCGATCAAAAATCCTGTATTGATGAATCCGTAGGCTACATCCGAAATAAGGAACTCATCCTTAATTTTTATAATTGAGATCGATAGTACCTGCCGGTCAAGAAAACTAAGCGATGTCGCAATAAAAGCAAGAAAAACAATTATCCATGGAATAAACCGGTAAAGCTTGATTGTTTTCATTAAATTTCAACGTTTTATATAGTTGTCTTTGTTTGTGTTTCAAAGATTAATTTATTGGTTTGATTGTTTTAAGCGTCACTGGCCCCAATAACCCCGATTCAATTAAAGGTACTTCAGCCCAGGGAGTATCAATAAAAAATCCGTTTTTAACAACTGTTGAAGTTATATTTGTATTGGTGTATTTTTCCCCGGTGCGCGCATCTCCGACAAGCCGGTTAGACCAGGTATTGGCAATTTCAATAACCAGTTTATTGGACCCTGGTTTTAAAATCTTCGTCACATCGAACCGGTAGGGCTTCGCCCAGGTTATCCCTAATGACTGACCGTTTAGCCATACTTCACCGACATGGGACAGGTTCCCTAAATCAAGATAAATTTTCGGATTTTCCAATGAATTTGAATAGATGTCGTATACAAACGATTTTTCATAACGGGCAATACCTGAGAAATACTTTATTCCCTCATTTTCCGATTCTGTCCATGACATTAATTTGGGAAAGATTGTTCTTTCCGGCGCCCCCCATCCTTTTGGAAAGAAAACCTCCCAGGCACCTTCCAGTATTTGCTCTTTGACAATGTTATTAACGGTTTCTGTTTTTCCATTATTGTCTAGATCAACCACCCCATTCTCCCATAAACATACTCCATCGGAGGTGAAAAACAATAGTGGCAGGAATTGTCCAGAACTCGATACATGGGTAAACCGGGGGCTGGGAATATCTTGTTTAAATACGACAAAAGTACTTCCGTAAGGAGCAAGGGTAACAGGGATGTCTATGTACATTCCATCCTGATTATAGATTCCAACCGGGGCGATATCGCCCGAAACAGGGTTCCATATTTCAGGAACTTTGTTTTGCTGGCGAAAACGCATATTTCTCGATATCCATCCGTCAGTTGTATTCCTGATAAAATAGAAATCCAGGCCATCTTTGGCATAGTGCGTATAATCCAGCAGGTACAACTCTGCCCCCAAATAACTAAAATCGGGGGAAATATTCATATTCCCAAGCACAGATGAAGGTTCGGTTCCCGAATAAACCTTTGCTTCTTTTTTTTGTAATCCACCTGCATTATAATCCATCCATAATTTGTCAAGTACCTTCTTCATATCAGGCATTCCGGGTTGAATTTTGCGTGTTGCTATCCGGTCTGGCTTTGCGCCAATGATCACAGCTCCCTGTTCTGCCAACTCTTCCAGCTTTAATAAAACTTCAGGATTAATTTCAGTCTCGTCTGTTAAAACTAAAATGCCAAACTGTGCGCCTGTTGACGGGATAACAAGTTTCCCATTTTTCACAATTACTTTTTTCAGAATCTCGGTATTAACGATTTCGTAATCATATCCCGGGCCTGCTGTAAAACGGCTGTTCTTATGCCCCCCGTAATTAGGAATAGAATCCCCGTAATAATAAAGTACGTCGGCCACGAAATCTGCTTCCTGTAAAACAAAAGATATCCGGGACAAGTATTCATTGAAAGGTTTAATCTTTGGCCACCATACTCGTTTGTCGTTGTAGTGCGTACCTGCATGGTAAACAATACCGGGCAACCCTGTTCCGGCTGGATTATGTGCGGAACCATGCACAATTACTTTATTCATCCCCTCGCAAAATGCCCGGTCTCCCAAAGGCTTCATATCGAAAGGGCCTTCCTGCCAATGCTGGAATGTAGTAAAAGCTTCCATCTCAACAATTCCCTTATTGTATATATGGGATGCTGCCGACACTTCTTTAACTACCCTCGAAATGTCGATGCCTTTTTCATTAAACCGGCTGTGGTTAATCCAGAATTCACCCCGGGGAAGATCCAATGCTCCCAGCGCTTTTAACGGTTCAACCGGAACATTGTGCAGGGGAAGGCCCGGCCCTCCCGCCTCGCAATTATTTTTCAAACCATGCCGGTTACATATTTCTTTCGACTTTTTATAAAAGTTGTTGATCATCAACTCTGATATTGTCTTTTGAAAATCGGCCTTAAAATGTGCTGTAAGTTCCGGTGCAAAAAAATTATCAAAAAAAACAGCAGGCAGGAATTTTTCAACCGGATAGCCGTTAATCTGCTTGAACGCTTCCGGCAGGGTGGTTGTCCAGGTAAGCGCTTTCGCTTCGTAACTGGCCATATACAGGGCGTTAAGTGCAGTTTTACTTAAATCACCTAATACCGACTCCAGTTTATTGATGATGTACATAAAATGGAATTCAGTAGCACCGGCATCATAATGGTCCATGATTGGTCCTGCCGAATATTTAGTGGGCAATACCAGATTTTCACCCGAATTGGAACATACAAATCTCATAATATTCCAATTTCCTTCAGGGGCATTCCAATTCAATATTTCTGTTTTTGGGTTGAAATATTTCGAAATATTGATCACCTGGCTGGTATCAAGAGAGGTAGTGCCAACAATAGCAGGTAGTGCCAGCACAGCAATTTCTTTATAAAAAACCGGCTTACCATCACTCCTGTATTGAATAAGCCTTTGCTTACCCCATCCATCTTTTTTTGAGATTTCAGGAAAGGGCAATTTTATTCTCACTTCCTTCCCTCCGCTGATCTTTTGCTGGGCATTATAGATGGATTTTGCCGCATATTCCGGAGTTATCCAGCTTCCCCCGGCATTCCAGCTACTGGCCGTGTTCAGGCTTACCTCAAGCTCCAACTTTCCGGCTTCGTCAATAGCACACTTTAATATTTTTAATGATTCGTCACTTAAATAAGCAGGCCCTGCTTTTATACGGACAGTATCCCTCGAACCGATCTCAAAAATCGTAATGCCGGATATGCCTGCATTTTTAAAATCCCGTAATTCTTCTTTTAGCCTGAGCGTATCGATGTATCCTCCCAGAAACCAGTGAACAACATTCGGATGGGATGCCGGGGGTGGATTCTGAAATCCCTGCTGAAAAGTTTTATATACAGAATTCTCCTGCCCTGTTACTTTAAACTGGGTTAAGAAGAAACATAAAAAAAAGAAAAGCAACAATTTTTTCATTTTGTAGATTTTTAGCTGTTATAAAATCATTTCATATTCTGAAAGATATCTTATTCATAAAAGTCATTCTTTCCCGCTTATAGCATTTAACCCGAAAGATTTTAATATGCCAACGGCGTCTGTAATCTGCCGGTCGTCAGGAGTTTCTACAGCAGGAAGCATATTTTCCATTTCAAGGGCTGCATATTTGGAAGAAGAAAAATTATAATAGGGGAGCAACTTCACCTTACGTATATGTTTCAAAGTAGCAAGAAACCGACCTATCGGTTCCATCTGGTCGTCATTTATTGTGGAAACTAATGGAATTCTAACTTCCACTGGTTTCCCCTTTATATCAATATATTTCAGGTTTTCAATTATCGGTTTATTAGTACGTCCCGTGTATTGGATATGCTTTTTGTTATCGTAAAATTTAATGTCATATAAGAATACATCCGTATCGTCAATTATCTTGTCGATGTCGCTTTTTCCGGCAAAACCACAGGTATCAATAGCGGTATGTATTCCCTCTGTTTTCAACAATTTCAGTAGTTCCATACAGAAATCTGCCTGTTGCAGTGGTTCTCCTCCGGAAAGTGTAACACCCCCGCCGCTGCTATTGTAAAAAATTCCATCTTCGGTTAGTAACTTCAAAGCCTCTTTCGGGCTTATCTCCCGACCATATAATGTCAGGGCATCCCCAAGACAAACATCTACACATTTACCGCAATGCACACACCTGTTTCTGTCATAGACATGTTTCCCGTCGAAAAAGCTATGGGCGTGGGCACTACATACGGAAACACATTCACCGCATCCGATACATTTTTCCTTCAAATAGGCAACTTGCGATTTTGAAGAAATGGCTTCGGGATTATGGCACCATTTGCATTTGAGGGGACAGCCTTTAAGAAAAAGCGTTGTTCTGATTCCATCGCCATCATGTATCTCAAATCTCTTTATCCCAACAATCCTACCCTTTGTCATATTGTACTTCGCATACTTTGTGTCTGTTTGATGAATTCGTTCTGCTGCACAAATGTCAAATCTACGAAGTACGCATTCCAGCCGCAAAGCCGCACTTGCAGGTTTTGATATTTTTGAGGGTTCTTCTGTGCTTCGAGAAGACTTTCAGCGTTGATAATATTGCCCTGGAGAGCAATGCCCCCCTTAGCAAAATATGTCCTGAACATAGCGTTCATTGCTTTTAAACCTGCTTTACCTTGTACTGCGGATGGATGTATAATATAGTCAAGAGGTTCACTTCCGAGAAGAGAATCATGATCCAGTTTCAGAATACTCTGCATGAGCGCAGTTACTCCGTTACGTTCCATACCACTTACAGCACAAAGATTTTTTGATACAGGCTCGTGAGCATTCCGTCCATCAGGCGTCGCACCTGTCTTTTTTCCCTGAATAGCAGAAGTGTGAATTGAATCGCAGCCAAACCGGTATACTCCGCCCCTTGCGTTTTTTCTACCCACAATTCTACCTGACAGATGGTTAAAAATAACACACATCAGATTATCCGGTTCTGTCCTATTATTACCATATTTATTCTTATCGTGCTTTATCATTAACTGGATTTTTTCATAGCCTTTCCAATCGTTACGAAGAGCTTCCTGCAATTCGCTAAAACTCATAAGTTTCTCGTCAAAAACGAGCTTTTTCACTGCCAATATGGAATCGACTGTTGTAGCAAGGGCATAGCATTTGATTGTTGTGTTACTGTACTGCATGCCGCCTGAGAAATAATCTTTACCCCTCTCCATACATGATTGTATCGTGCCTGAAAGCACAGGTGACGGGTTGATTTGCATACTAAGTCTTGTCTGCTTGTCGATGTTGTCTACAAAATAATCAATCAGATAATCCAGATGTTCATAGAAAGCCTTATAAAAACCCTCAAAAGTTTTGAAATTCTTTGGAGTTTTCATGCCAAACAACTCTCCCGTCAAGATGTCACTGCCACCGGTTATAGCAAACTCGACGGCTTTTGCAATATTGATAAAGGCATTGCAAATCATCGCATCTTCTTTTCCCATAAGGACTGGTTCATAGCACCCGATAGGCACATACCCTGCAGAGATGCTGCGAGGAATCCCGATTTTTTCATATCCTCTGTATACTGCCTCGTCATTGATGATCACGATACTGCTCTGTCCTTTCCGAATCAACCCTGATACTTTTTCCATTAGCTGATCCGAAAGGTTCGGATTATAACGTAACTGAATCTTTGGATTAAGATGTCCCAGTTCTCCGTAAACATCCAGAATTAAAAAAGTTAAATCGTTATCTGTCCCTGTGCCGTCGGGAGTCGTTCCGCAAAGTGCAAGTGGCTGTGCGGCAAAACGCTTTGCTGCGTTGAATTTATTAAAGAAGTAACGAAACATCTCCCTGATATCTTCAACGGAGTATCTTCCGCTCCCGATGTCAGCCTTGAAATAGGGATAGTAAAGATGGTCGATGATACCTAAGGAGCGTCCGTTTTCAACGCCAATCTCCAGAAGAGTTATAAAAAGGTAACTGGTTTCCAGTACCTGATACATGGTTTCAGGCGGATGGTGCATCAGGTGCCGGAGACAACCGGAATACTGCGGTATATCATAACATAACGATTCTTCATAAAGGCGGCGGATAAAGCTTACTATTGCACGGTAGCTAATAATAACAGATTCATAATAAACTTCCTGTTCCGGCAAGAGCTCTCCGTCAGAACTTTTCTCCGCCTTGATATCTTCTGCTCTTTTCAGTAATCCGGGAAACCCCAACCGAAGTATCTCATTCCAGTCAGGAAGAGTATGCCAGTAATCAGCCCATGCCGTCCCTATGCCAATGCTCTCAGCTTGTATGTTCCGTTGATATTCAACCGGAATTTCACGCTCCTGCACTTCTTTGTTGAACCGCATATAAAGATTGGCAGTAAGAATATCTTTACTTGCAGATTTTTCATGCTTGATACTTTTGTCAGTAGTATCTTCGTCAAAAAAGCGCTCCTGACCGGCAGAATCTTCATATTTGATACCTAAGTTCACTTTATCCGCAAAAATATTATGTGGGTTGATCTCGATCTGCGCGTTTGCCAAAAGATAATCAAAAGCCTTCGCCCGTAACAGGGGCATTGGCAGGTCAATATGTTCATCCACAAATGCTTTTAAGTTACGGGAAAGCGTATCGGCATCCTGCCCACTCCGTTCATTCCAGTTGGGGTATTCGTACTCCTTATCCAGATGGGTCCTGTTATCATAAAATCCGTTGACCATTCTTTCCGTTTTTTGTTATTTTAGTTTTTATTAATGTTGATATTATCTCTATTTCATCAGTGCCATGACCCATTATTGATCCCAGCTAAAAGTGTAATTACCAGAACCAATTTTAAAAACGGCATTCCCATTCTCTGTTTTAAGGAATTCCACCCCACTTGCCTTTTTTGCTAAATCATTCCTTTCCCTGATCTTTTCAACTTCCGTAACAGGTATATAAACTGATGCCGTTGTATTGGCCGGTATCGAGATATTCCAGTCAAATTGATCTTCATTCACCTTCCATTCGCTTTTGATTAGTCCATATATGGATTTGTAATTCGCTTTGGCAAAAGTTAAACCAGTCATAAACTGAGGCCGGAGGATGATATGCTTGAACCCCGGGTTTTCGGGATCAGGATTGATACCCCCAATACCATTATACAACCAAGCTGTAAAACCTCCCTGGAACGGATGGCTTTTTGACCTGCCATCTCCATTTGATTTCCGGTCCGCAAAAGTTAATTCGCCCCAGTTTTCCCAAAATGTAGTCGCACCGCGTGAAAATAAATAGCCATAACCCGGGAAAGTATTTTCATGAAGCATATTTTTCAGAGTTTCCCCGTAACCATATCTGGCAAGTACCCAGTGTATGTATCTGCTCCCGAAAATGCCCGTTGCAATATGACCATTATGGGTTTCAACAACATCCCTGTTTAGATTTTGTGCAACAACTTTTTCATCATTATCCGGGGCCAAGACAAAAGCAAGAGCCAAGACATTTTTTTCTTGTCCTCCATAAGTTTTTCCTACCTGATCGTAGAACTTATTATTGAATGCTGATTTGATTTTTAGTGAGAGGGTCGAATATTTGTCTGCATCCTCCTTTTTCCCAATTGCTTGTGCCATGTGAGCCATCGCTTCGGAACAAAAATAAAATAAGGCTGTCGTTGTGAATTCTTTTGGCGTTTCCAGGGGCATAATCCGCCCCGGAGAAAAGAGACTGCCAATCCCTTTGTAAATGATGTAATCTTCAGCCATCTTTTCCAGATGGTCCATAAAAAATTTCATCTCGTCATAATGATCCGCAACGATGGATGTGTCGTTGTAATACAAAAACATATTCCAGGGTAATTGAATAAGCGTGACCCCCCAATCAGGGTCTACACCTCCCTGTCGTCTGCCGGGAGCAATATTCGTCGGTATACCTTCCTTGAGTGAAGTTTCGATATCCCGGATAAATTTTGACCAGAATAAAGCCGCATCGAAATTATAGATTGTCATATCCGATACCAGAAAAGCATCGCCAAGCCACCCGCACCGTTCCCGGTGAGGACAATCGGTTGGAATACTGTGCATGTTACTCACCATCGTCCATAAAGCAGTATGATACAGTTTGTTGATAAGGGAATCTGAACATTCAAATGTTCCCGATTTTTCAAGAGAAGTATGCACAACAATCCCCTCCAGATTTTCTTTTGTCGGAATGCCTGGGAATCCTGTCATTTCTACATATCGGAATCCATGATAAGTAAACCGGGGTTCCCAGATTTCCTGACTGTCTCCTTTACATGTATATCTATCAGTCTGCACTACTCCTGTTGCATATTGGCCTGTACTTTCAGGATCGATCATTCCATCATCTCCGAGCCATTCAGCAAACCGCAATTGAATCGTCGTTCCTTTATCAGCTTCCAGTTTTAATTTCACCCAACCTGCAAAATTTTGACCCATATCATATATATAAATACCAGGCTTTGGGTTATTTAAGGCAACCGGCTTTATCGTCTGCATTCGCTTTATCGGGGGAAGTTGCTGCGATACCAGTCTTCCTCCGGGACTCTCAACAATCATTACCTTTTCCCACGAGGAGTCGTCATAGCCGGGAGTATCCCATCCGGTTTTCTCTAACCGTGCATCGTACTGTTCCCCGGCGTAAATGTTATTTGCGATTACAGGCCCGGAAAATACCTTCCATGTTTCATCGGATATAATTATTTCCCGTTTGCCGTCCGAAAAAGTAAGGTGCAACTGAAAAATTAACCTGGGAATGCCGTAAATAACATCTTTCCATCCATACTTCCCGTGATTAACGGCAGTTTGATGATACCAGCCATCACCCAACATGACACCAATTGCATTATGGCCCTGTTTTAATTGATTTGTTACATCATAAACCACATAAAAAGTCCGTTGTTCGTAATCAGTCTGTCCGGGATCAAGCACATGATCACCAATTCTAGAACCGTTCATACTTAACTCATAATATCCGAGGCCGGAGATGTAAACCCGGGCATCCTTAATTTCTTTGCTCACTTCAAATTCCTTTCTGAAAAGTGGGGATGACGCACTTTCAAAAGCAATCCACTTTGCTTTCCAGTCATCGGGATTGAGCAATCCCATTTCCCAGAAAGCCGGTTCGCTCCACTCCGACAGATGGTTATTTTTATCCCATATCCGTACTTTCCAGTAGCAGCGGCTTTGCGATTTCGTTTTTTTACCCTGAAAGGCAACCTGGACAGACTGATCCGATTTTACCTTCTGACTATCCCATATATCGCCTTCGTTGTTGTTCAATTTTTCCAGATCACTCGCGACCAGAATATGATAGGCTGTTTGTTTCTGTCCCCGGACATCCGATTGTATGATCCAGCTAAGCCTCAGGTTACTTGCTTCAATACCCAAAGGATTGGTTGCATATTCACAACGTAAATAATCAATTGTAACATCACTGGCCGAATGATTTGCACAACCTGTAAATAGGCATATATAAATAAACGAGATAATGAGAACTGTTCGCATATAATCAAAACTTTAAGAATACCTTGACATAAAGTTATTGCTTTTCATTCACAATCTTAACGCACTAAGAAAACAATGTTACTTTATTTCCGCAGCTCAATAAATGTCAATAAAAGCAAATTTTGTATCTATACCGGCAATTGGGCAATTTCTGGTATATCAAAAAGGATTTTCCCTCAAAAGAAATCTGGTAACTTTCTCAAAAATTATTTACTAAGTATTGATTTACTTTCACTTAACTATTCCTATTGAAAGGGCATATACTTTAAAATCTTCCATAAGTCCGTAATCAATCATCTGATATTCAATTCCCGTTGGCTGAATCTTCGGAGCAACCCGGAAAAGGTCAGGTTTTACAACTCCTTTCCTCAAATCTCCATGATGAGGGCCCAAGGTGTTTTTCAAACTTCCGATAACGATAACATCAATCATATTTTCTCCCTGATTTAATTCGGTTTTGAATATGTAAGGTTTTGCCTGGATTATCCCAACTTCCTTATCATTAATATTCACCGAAGCCACGGTACCACTCCACGATGGCAGTTCGATCTCGAACATACCGGGCTTGTCTGCTTGTATGGTTTTTGAATATTTTACCCCATCTCCGTAAAATGGCATTCCCTGGTCTTTCCATGAGCCGAAAGTCAGAGGTTTCGGGGCTACCAGTTTCCATCCGTGTTTGACAGATTCAAGCCCGAAATTTCCCATCAGATAGACAGGTTCCGTTTCACAGTTAACACTGAAAGGATCAGCAACAAGACGTACTTCATTACTTCCCTTCTTAAGGAGTTTTTCAACATTGAAAACATGAAAATCAGGATCAAGCCACGATTTTCCTTCTTCAGGCTGAATGACTGTTCCGTTCAAGAACACCGTGTATAGCCACGGACGTTCCACTACCAGTTTCATCCCGGTATAATCAATCCCCTCTCCTATCTGGAAATTATAGACCACTTCAAACCTGTCGCCCTTTTTATAGTCTTTATCTCTATCAAGGAATTCAGTTTTAAATTGTACCGATTTAAACCAGATATTTCCTTCCGGAAAACCAAAATGCCTGTAAACCGAATCGGATGCTGTCCTGAAATAGACATCCGTTTCGGGGCCGTTCCCTATTTTGAGCTTCAGGTAATCCCGGGTAATGGCGTTAGGCCCAAGACAGGTAATTTTTGTTTCAGACCCGGAAACGGGAACGCGTGTTACCACCTTTTCAGGAGCAGGTTCAACCACTTTTTCATGATGTACGTAAACCATAAAACTTCCCGAAGGATATAACTTGACAGGAAAAATGACTTTATCTCCGGATTTCTGATAAGCCATGGGTAAAATTTTGCCACTTTCAGCAGAAATTTCTTCCACTGATGCTCCTTTAACTGAAACTTGAGCTTCCGAGTTATTATCGAGGCTGAAATTCGAGAAAAATAGCACCTGCCCATCTTTCATTTGGCGGCGGTGATGATATAACTGCCCTCCGGTTTCTTCTACACGCATCCTGAAATCATTTTCGATCAGCGATTGACTGATAATTTGCGGGGTCAGTACCGGATATTTTATCCATGATTTTTGTGTTGTAAGTTTTGTTAATTCTTCGGAAGACTCAGCAGCAACGTATTTTGCGCCTTCACCCAACTGGATCACCTTTCCTCCGTTTAAAACATATTTCTGTAATAACCGGAATGTCGCTTCTTCGAAATTGTCCATCACATCGGGTACAATCACAATATCATAGCTGCGTTGATTTACATGAAATTTTTCCCCGGTAACTTTTCCATGGTCACGGATAATATTTTCGCACCCCAGATCGTATTCAACTTGCTCTTTTTCAAGCAAACCAAGCAAGCCCCTAAAGGCAGGATTTATATCATTAAAACGGGTATTGATTTTATCGCTTTTCGGAGAGTAATACATCCAGGCCGTTGTTGTCGGTTCAAGGACCAGTACCCTGTTTTTTTGTTTTCCGGCGGAGAGCGCCAATGACAACCTCCCGAAATAATCAGCCTGATAACGGTATTGTTTCCAATACGGGGCATGGGCAGCAAAAGACTGGGGGTAATCATGCTTTCGGTCACCCGTTAAGGAAATCAACGAAAGGTGCTGATTTAAAAAATTTACGCCCAATACATAAGCCCAATCGCCCGAGCGTTTCATTTCATCGAAACGGAATTCCCAGCCTGATCCGGCATACGCTTCGCTGAGCGCCCGCGAACGTCCAAACTGGTTCGCTACAGACGACAACTCTTTAACGGAGCGAATATTCCCGAACTGATCGGGGCGCTCAATTTCTGAATTGTAAAGAAGGTCAATTCCCGGAATATCATGGTACGCGTACATAGCCATATTATCGGGCCCATCGGCAAGTTTTGGCCAGCCGTGTTCCCAATAATGACCGGTAAAATGCAGATTATTTTCCCGGCAATAGGCAGACATAGGCTTTGACCACCGTTCAATGAACAGATCAAGAATAGTGGCCTGATAATCATGTCTTAGTTTCATCCAGTCGCCTGTCTCCTCAACCAGTCCAATGATATTGGATTCAAAGTCATAACCATGCATTTCCCTGAAGCGGGAAGCAAGATCAGGCGTCCACCGGATTCTGTTGGCTCCACCAGGATTGGTATGTGGTTCGTCAGTAAAAACACCGGAAATGGTTTTCCCGAAATCTTCGCCTACCGAATTTTTATATCCCGTATAAGTAACTTCAATAAACTTTTCTGTCACTCCTTTCATTAACAGATCGACATAGGAATAACCAGCATACCATTTTGATTTTTCGAAGTCGCGAAGAACAAATACGATATATTTCCCGGACGAACCATTTTCTGCTGCAGCGGATGCTGTTATATCCTGCCATTCGCCATTCCCATTTTTAAAAACGTATTTAACGCGCTGGTTCTCATCCAGTGATAGTTTGCTCATCTCGACTGCCGACAGGGAAGAGCCTTGATTATAAGATTCCGGCATTTGTTCATTCACATGTCCCCCTGCAAATCCACTTGGGAATGAGTTTTCATCATAAATCCACAACTTCATATCCAGCTTTTTGGCTACATCCCGTGCGTATTTTACCAAATCGAACCATTCATCGGAAAGATATTCAGTCATCAGTCCGTACCTGGGATGAATGAATGCCCCGCCAATCCCTGCTTCCTTATAATCATTCAAAGTCCTGTCAATATCCTCTTTCGAAACATCATTATTCCACACCCAGAACGGCGCCGAACGATATTCGGAAGGTGGATCAGGAAAGACGGAGATAAGTTGCTCATAAGTATTAATTGCCGGAACTGTGCTTTTTTCTTGTTTTTGTCCGCAGGAGAATAAGAACAAACCTGTTAATAAAAGGACGGTTTGCAGTAGTTTCATTTCTGATCGTCAGTTAGATTTAACATTACTTACTTGTTTTGCGCTCTTTCTACCAGTTGATTGAATGTCGAAAGTTGTTCTTTCAAAGCAGTCGTCTTGTCGTCAGGATTGGTGTTTCCTTCAAGAAGAAGCCATCCGTTATATCTCATTCCGACCAGTAAATCAAAAAGCTGCTGATATGGATATTTTCCGCTATTCAACTCATGTATATGTATCGTATCACCAACCCATTTTTTCACCATGTTGAAATTACCTTCGAGGCCGGGAGGCAAAAGATCAACATCGTTACAGTTCCAGCAAATTTTTACATTCGGTTCTGCAACCTGTTCGAATATCGCTTTCATGTTGGGCAATTCTGAAGTGACCGGCCCATGAGCTTCAACCCGGATTAACTGATTATAATCCCGGGCAAATTTTCCAACTTCATTCAGAGAGGCGGCAATCTGTGCAATTGTCTTTTCCTTTTCAACCTCTTTTGGAAGCGTATTTGGTTTTACTTTGATGCCGGTTGCCCCGATATCGTGACAAAGTTTGATATATTCTTTTGTCCCTTCAATATTTTTTTGAAGTTCGGATGGATCAGGACTGTGATATTCATAATTGGAACCATATCCAAGGCAGGTAACAGGGCTGTCTTTAAAGCGCTTTTCTACCTCAGCACGCTGAAAGGCATTCAGGCCTGTTTCCACACCATGCTTGTGTTGGGTACGCAATTCAACGCCCCAAACACCCGCTGCCTCGCAATTGGCAATCAAGGTGGGCAAGTCCCAATCTTTTCCCCATTGATAGGTTACCAAACCAAACCTCATTTTTGATCTTTTGGCTTTTTCGCCGGCCAGCAAAGGGTTCATCATTGTCATGCCAATACCGGCTAGTCCGGCAATTTTCAAAAAATTTCTACGATTATTTTCCATCTTTAATAGATTAAACAAAGAACTACCTGTCCTCATTATTCTGAAAGCAAACAGTTATTTTTTCCAGTCGTCTGTTCTGAACGATGAAGCAGGCAACCCTTCCGTATTGAAAAGATCGCCAACAACAAAATCTTTGAACGCATAACGCACAGCAACCGGGTTCTCAACTTCCGGAGAGAAAAGGGTAATTCCGTTGCCGTTTATGGATGCTTTTGCCGGAACGAACTGTTTGTTCTCACCTGCAACTTCAAAGTTTTCAAGCTCTTTACCGAAACTGGTTAAGCCATTGTTTGCATGGTCGAAAGTCAGTTTTACCAAACCTCCTTCCACAATCATCTCTTTTAAAATCGGGCCGGACCAGGCAAATCCGCTTTTACCATACGTTTTTGCCAGGGCCAGATACGACAGGCGATCGCCTGCAACTTTTTTATTGGCCGGGTGAATACCAGTTTTTTCGCCGACGTCCAATATACAAGCCATTCCGAAGTTAACAGTTGCATCTACCGCTTTTCTCTGTGCATCGCGCAGATAAGCAGAATTTACATGACTGCCAATCGTGCTGTAATCGAATGGTGCAATTTGTACATAATAAAAAGGGAAATCGCCAATACCCCATTTGGCGCGCCAGTCTTCAGCTAATCCGGGCATCAGTTTCTGATAATGTTCAGGTTCATAACAGTTCGCTTCTCCCTGGTACCAAATGGCCCCTCTTAGTCCGTATCCAACAACTGGATTAATCATTGCATTGAAAAGCGCGGAAGGATTTTTATAATAGTATTCGCCTTCCTTTTTCTTGTCAGGAACGGGAACCCAATCGTATTTTTTAATCCCTTCTTCACTTATCCAGGGTTCAATATTTGTTCCTCCCCAACTGGAATGAATCAGCCCTACAGGAACACCCAACACCTGTTGAATCATTTTACCGAAGAAATATGCTGTTGCACTAAAATTGGCAACATTTTCAGGAAGGCATTCTTTCCATTCGCCGGTAAAATCATCCTTCGGTTCCGGGCTTTTGTCACGTTCAACAGTAATCAACCGAATAGTTGGATTAGCAGAAGTGGCAATGGCTTCATTCGAGCCGATAATGGGTTGGTTGCGATAACCTTTCATGGGCATTGCCATGTTTGATTGACCCGAGCAAATCCAAACTTCGCCGATTAAAACATCTTTCAGTTTCAGTGTTGATCCGTCTGATATAGTGATTTCATAAGGGCCACCCGCTTGGGGAGTTTTAACTTTTACTTTCCAGTTTCCCTGTTTGTCTGATTGTACCAGGTAACTTTCTTTGTTCCAGGAGGTATTCACTCTGACCGTTTTTCCTGCCGTAGCCTTTCCCCAAATCGCCGCATCGGTTAGTTGTTGCAAAACCATGTGATCGCCAAAAATGGACGGGAGTTTTATTTCTGCCTGTACAAATAGGGAAATCAGTAAGAAAAGAATTAATAAACCTGATAATTTTGGATTCATTCTGTTCATCGTTTTATCTTAAAAAATGGATAGTTTATAACCGTGCTTTTTTTTGTGCCTGATCTGCACTTCCTATATGTTCGTCAAATGTTTTTATATCAAATTCTTCCAGTATATCCTTCACATAAATATCAGGCGAAAGGCTTTCGATTATTGAAAATTCTTCCTCATGAAAGTTTGTTATTCTAACAGCCCTGCCATATTTCTTTTCTATTTCTTTGAAGCGCCTTACATACGGCCAGGTATGCAGAAAAGCTTTTTCCATATTGACAGGGGCACAAAACACGTTACTGTTCCATATCCCGGTACTGGCTATTGTCTCCCCTGAAATACCGCAGAGCCTTGCTATATATTTATTCGGACTTGATACCACAATACAGTGGTTTTGCCATGCCCTTGTATTAACCAGGTCTCCGCCGGAAAAGGCTGACGGCCAGAAAATAATTTTGGTGCCTTGTTCTTTTAGCATCTTCCATCCATCGTCCCATCGCATGTCAAAACATATCTGGACTCCCACCGGACCAAATTCCGTTTGGATGGCCGGCTGATAAAGGGCTCCCGGGGTTACCCCTTTATTTATTCCGCCTTCTGTTTCATGAATTTTATTGTACCGGCCTGCCTCTTTGCCTTCCCTGTCAAATACAATGGCCGAGTTATAAAACTTACCATCAACAGAAGTGTAAAGCGGACAAACCGTGTAACATTTATTTTCCCGGGAGAAGGCAGCAATTTGACCCTGTATTTCATCGGATATCTTAACCATTTCGGTAAGGGTAAAACGCTTTTCTACAGACTCAAAAGGAAATGCTTCCGGCAAACACACAAAATCAGGCCGATATACCAACACTTCTTTTAGCTTCTCAAGTATTTGACCAGTCATCGATTCCGGGGTCGGTGCAGACATGCCTGCCTGTGAAAAACTAGCAATCCACACCTCACGCCGGGGCTTATCAGCACCCTGCCCCGCAAATGCTTCTTTAACTAATCCGATACCTCCCAGGGATAATGTAGTTGTTGCGGCTGTCTTGCCAAGAAAATTGCGCCTTGAAATGTTCCTTGTTTCCATTTGGTATTATTATTTGAGTTTGCTTAAAAATGATATTAATCACCGATTGTCAACAAATTATCATTTAAACCGAATTCTGTATAATCAATTATTTCGTTTTTTATCGGTGTGATATTGGATGGTTTATTCAGCAAAACAATAACCCCACCTTTATTTTCCGATAATTGTTCCTAATTTATCTTAGAAACTGTATATTCCTGTTTCATTGCTAGATATGAAGAAAGTCCATACTCTTTTAAATGTTGACAGGAAACTCCCTGCACCCATTATTAATAGTCCATCGTATTTTATAATCTCCGTTATATTTTTTCTTTTTTACCGGATCCTTTCCATCCCATTTTATCATGAAAAGTCCTTTCCCGATCTTCCCGTGATAAAGACTACAAACCTTGGCACCTGCATTTGTGTACAAATCAATCGCCAGTTCACCCGCATTCCATGAATTACAAATAATAATTGATTGTCCATTCAGGGGAATAGTATAAGGAAGTACTGCGGCAAGATAAAGGTCCGCTGATTCTGTATAATTTATAACAGGAACAGGAACATCACTTTTTGCATATTTACGTTTAAAACATGGAGGATTGACAAGTACCTCTTTTTTATAGATTTGGTATCTGTCCGAATTTTTGTTGTTTTTGAATCTCAACTCGTAAAGATCGCGGATTGTCTGGTCAAAATCGAGCAGGCCTGTCCAAAGCTGACCCTGATCCCTGAATGCATTAGAATGTCCGTAAGTAGCTTTGAACCCAGCTAAACCAGTAGTATCGTGTTCAGCCCCCAATCCGTTTGAATTAATAAATTCAGGATTTTCCCTGTCTTTATTCCACATAACATTCAGGTTCGTATTGATCATTCTTTTTATATCCTGTTCGTCGAAGACTATCCCGTAATGGAATGCGTTAACAATTTTTCCAACTTCACCTGCCTGGTATCCTGAACGCCACATGTGAACGCCTACCCAGTGGTGAGTTCTATTATTTTCAAAATCGACATCTCCGGGATACAGAGGTTCCCAGTAATTCCAGCAATAATGACCATCGAAATATTGAAAACGGCTTTTGACCGTATAATATATTCTTTCGGCTATCTCCCAATATTTCTTTTCACCTGTAATTCGATGAATTTTTAAACATGCTTCTGCTACATCCATTTGTTTGTTAAACGGATGACTTACACCTGCACGGGAAACTTCTGGTGATTCAACCCATTCTTTAAGATTATCTGACTTTAAAAACTTTGAGTAACCTATGTATCCTCCGAATGGCCCATCAACATACCAGCATCCTCTTTTATCCCATTTTTCAACCATGTCCTTTTGGGCAGTTACAACATAGGATAATGCTTTTTCCCCATATTGTTTTTTCAGTTCGTTATTTTCCCAAACGAGTATAGAAAAATCAAGGATTCCTGAAAAAAGGATAGCATCGCCTACCAAGGCGTCCTGCCAATAATTTTTATCATACCCATAAGGGCCAATCCATCCTTTATACCCATCAGGATCAGTTGCTCTTTTCTCCAGAAGAAAATCATAGTATTTAATTCCGGCATCAAGCCATTCTGGATTTTCCGTTAATCGATAATATTCTATAAACTGATCCATATCAACCCGGGCCTGCCAACAAAAGGATTCTCCGGTCGAACTTCCCTTTAAGGCAGGATTACTGATCATCTTTTTACACAATTCATCAGGTGTAATATTCAGCCCATTTCCTTGTTTATAAGAAGAAATCAATACAATAGTGATTAACAGGAAAAGGCTCTTGGTGAAAAAGGAAAGATTTTTTTTTATCGCCATCTGTTTGCTTTTTTATTACCATTAGCTTCTGTATCTTTCAAACGATTCATTTTAAATAAAAACCTGTCGATCCCGGTGATATGATTTGACGGGAATAACAGCAAAACAAAAAGGGCCGCCATTTCAATCAGGTTTTTATTGACGATCCAATAACTTCCTTCGACATGTGTATTGACGCCTAGTCCTGCAAAGGGAGGGTATGCCAGATAATATAGCGCCAAAAGGAAGATCGCAAATATTTTACATGGTTTTGAAAGCAACCCAATAAATAAACCAAGCCCAATTAAAATCAATCCCCATTCGTTGGCAATATTTACAATGTTGAGAATTGATTCGTTTTGAGCCATGCTTTTAAACAATGGGGCAAAGGGACCGATAGCTCCTTCCAAATATGGTTTTGCTGTCCATACAGGGATATAGAGTTTAGTTAACCCTTCATATAAAAAATGCCATCCGATCAGCACCCTTAAAAAGGTTAATGAAAAGATCTGCCAACTGGAATAATTTGTTTGTATTGATTTTCTCATATTTTTTTGATCTGTATTTTTTGGTTTGTATTAAAGGTTTAGCCAACAACTGCCTTTTCATTCACCTTGTCCCAGCTAACAGTTTTTTTATTCACGTATGCTATATTGGCCAAGTTAAAAGTCACAGCTTCTTCGAACCCCGCATCAATATTGCAACTTGTTTTACCCTGCCCGCGGATGGCATCAACCCATTCTTTGATATGCAGGAAAGTTGCATCGATCACTTTACCATCAATAAATGTCGGGCCGTAGCCTCCTTTCATATACGTCTTTGATGTTGCAGAGGAAATCGCATCCACATCGGCATTGGGTTCATAATAATACAAAGGGTCAGAGCCTTCGACATCAACTCCTTTGTACCGTTCCGAATTACCATCCTTGTACAGCATAATAGCCCGGTCTATATCCATTGAGGCTTCAGAACCTAAAATATGTGCCTGCCTGTATATTCCGTTTTTCAATGTACTGTCATACGTCAATGTCAGCCCTCTTTCAGGATAACTGAAAATAGCATTCATGACATCGGGCATGTCGCCATGGTTTTTGTAATAATATTGTCCGCCCAATGCAACTACTGTTTCAGGAATTCCAAGTCCCAAAACCTGGTTCACACAATCGTAGGTGTGGGAAAAATCATTTCCGATAACTCCCGTACCATAATCGCTGTAACGCTGCCAGTTAAAATATCGTCTGGAATCAAATTCATGCCAGGGGGCATTGCTCAGGAATTCTTTCCAGTTAATATTGTCAGGGTTTCCCAAATGGTCAAATTTCCGCTTCCTTATCCAGGCCCCATCCAGGCTGTTCCTGTTCGTGTAGGTCTGCACCATGGATACTTCTCCTAATGCCCCTTTCAGGTATAACTCATTGGCTATCTTAAAACTCATTTGTTGGCGGTTTTCATGCCCAAGCTGGAAAATAACGCCTGTCGATTTGATGGTGTCCCTCAATTCGATAGCTTCCTCAATGCTATGTGTCATCGGTTTTTCGAGGTAAATATGTTTCCCGGCCTTGGCTGCTTCTATGGCAATCCGGGCATGGGTGTGGTCAGGCGTAGCTATTACGATTGCATCAATCTCATCGCTTGCAATCATTTCCCTGTAGGTAGAATATATTTTTATTGGCTTTGAATCCTCCTTACTATTGATGGGGCGTACAAATTCAACAGCCCGCTGAACATGTATTTGGAAGGTATCGCATACCCCTGCAAATTCAATGTTTAAATCCTCCTGATCAAAAAAGGATTGAACCCACTTGGAATATCCTCCATTTTTCTTATTCATGTCGATCTTCTCAGGGTGAACATACCCAAAAGACTGAAGTAACTGTTCACCCCGCCATCCGTGGCCAACCAAGCCAAACCGGATACGGTTGCTGCCGGTTCCTGTAGGTGGCAACAATTTTTCCTTTGGCGCATCAAAGCTTTTAATCCCCAGATTCTTCAGGGGATCGTTTATTTTCATTGATGCTTCTTTGTCAATGTTGCCTTTAAAAGCAAAGGCAAAATAGCCCAGAAATGGCACTGTCGCTAAGCCTTTTAAAAAGTCCCTTCGGATAATGTTTTTATTGTTTTTCATCTCTTATTATATTTTCGTCACGCCTCAAAATAAGATCGCCGAAAGCATAGGGCGATCGAAAAGGTCTGGCTCCAACCCAGTCAAAAAAACTGTTTCGGATACCATCTTTATCGCCACAGGCAAAATCGGCGCCCAACTTTAGACCCTCAACTGGCTTTAATCCGATTTCAGCCCAAGAGATGCTGATCTCGATGATATAACCATTGTCTGTATCTGTTGAATCATTTAGAGTACCCAATAGACTGACAGCATATTTAGCTTCACCATTCCATTCCGGATTTGTACCACAATCGGCGCTACCCCGGTCGTCCTTTTTTTGCCCCAAAAGATTGATATGGTAAATCAGATCATTTTCATCCCAACAGGAATCTTTTTCATTTAATGGATCGATGAGGAACTCAATCATATCGTCCAGCCATAATTCGCGATGATCAAGGACAGTTTGGTTGGCTTGCAAATCATCATTTTTTACCTCATAAGCCAGGTAGAGGTTTTGTTCGTCCCAAAGAGAACGTATCTTCATCTGGTTATCACCTTTTGCCGTGGTATCCTTCAGAAGGATTACACTTGCACGATTCCATTCGCTGAGGTCGGCATCAATGACAATTGGATTAACTATATAGTCAGAGATGTACTCTTTCGCATGTACACCGGCCCATATCATCATTATCAACAAAATCCATGTCATGAAATGATCAATTTAATTTGAATGTTGCTTTTCCAACGGATACAATTTTTACAGGCCCCAGTAACCCTGACTCTAAAAGCGGGGCATCCTGCCACAAAAAACCTTTCTTTAACGGACCGCCAACATGTTTGATATTGGTCTTTGTTATCCTCTTATTTTCCGGGAGCCGGGCATCGCCGGTCAACCGGTTTGACCAGGTATTGGCAACCTCAATCGTTAATTTGTTTTTTCCTGACTTCAGGAATTTTGTAATATCTGCACAATATGGAGATTTCCATAGAATACCAACAGGTTTGTCGTTCAGATAAACATCGGCAAGCAACCTGACATTACCTAAATCCAACAAAAACTGTATTCCGGTCATATTAAAATCATCAGGAAGTTCAAATTCCTTATGGTAGGTAGCAATACCTGAAAAATATTTGATTCCTTCATCTGCATTTTCAGACCAGGAGTTCAGTGAAGGAAAGATGGCCGAAGCCGGAGCTCCCTTGCCTTCAGGAAACCGGATTTCCCATGATCCGGTAATCTCAAATTCAGTGGCATTTTTTTCGATGATAGCCTTGATCGTTTTTCCATTCGCAGCTTCCATATCGTATGATCCGCTTTCCCATGCGATCAGATCAAATTGACCACTTTCACCGGGTACAATATCGACTGTCTTTCTATTTCCTGACTGTTCAGGGAAAAGTACTTTTCCGTCTTTGGCTACAGATAAAATCTGATTTTCATTTGGCTTTTCACTGAATACAACAAAAACTGCTTCTTCAGGAGCCAGATTCAAAGCCAAAGCCGTTCCTTCGTCAACTTGTTTGTAAAGAACACATTTCCGAATTTCTCCAGTTTCAGGGAACCAGAATTCAGGAATTTTGTCCTTCACACGAAAAGTGGCAGTTACATTTTCTACTGTTTTATTTTTATTTCTAATGAAGTAAATATCTTTCCTGTCTGTTCTCCGGTGAATATAATCCAGGTTCGTACCGCTGTTGTCACTGATGAAGCTAAAGTCGCGGCCAACGCCTCTTTCCTGCATGATCTCTTTCAACGAACGCCCCCAAATTACTTTCCCTTTACCGTATTGATTTTCTTTGACCGTTTCTCCATCACACTTTCCCCATAGTTCATCGGCGATTTTCCGGACTTCTTCATCCCTTAATGGGTAATCGGTCAAGCCATTTGTCCTGGTTGGTTTTGGACCAACAATAGTAATACCCGAACGTACAAGTTCACGTATTTTTTTTAGCACATCCAAATCTATGTCTTTCCGGTCGGGGAGTACCAGCAATTCATAACTCATCCCATCGGGAAGAACAATTTTACCTTTACGTTCCTCCATTCGGGTAAGAATAACCTCGGGATTGGTCACATCATAGTCATACCCATAACCAAGCGACGGATCGATATTCTTTTCGGGGACATAATTATATCCCTGATCGCCATAGTAATAACATACATCTCCCACAAACAGTCCCTGACGCAGAAGATAACAACATCTTGATAAATAATCCATGAATGGTTTTACTTTTGGCCACCATACTCTTCCGGGTCCCATGTGGGTCCCGGCATAAAATGCCCAACCTGGATTATGATTGCCATCGGGATGATGTGGAAAAGTATGCATTGTGATCTTATTCATTCCATTGCAAAATGAGTTATCGGCAATCGATTTCAGATCACATGGACCTTCCTGCCACATTTCCCAACTCGTAAAAGCTTCCTGGTCAACCAGTTTTTTTCCATAGATATGGGCTGCACTGGCAATTTCCTTTACAAGAGAGGTAGATGAACCTTGCCAGAATTCACCCCTTGGAATATCCAGTGCGCCAAGCGCTTTCAATGCTTCAACCGGTACGGGCCCGGGTCCGCCCGATTCAGCACAAAGCTGAAGTCCGTATTTATTGGAAATACCGGTGGCATTTTTATAATGTGCATCAACGATCAGATCGCAAATAGTTTTTTCAAAATCGTATTTAAAGCGTTTGGTTACTTCCTCATTCTGAACAGTATTACCTAGCAAAACAGGAAGGTATGGAATAATGCTATATCCGCGACGGTTAAAAAATTCATTCTGAAAGTTGGGGGTCCAACTGATTCCCCATACTTCGTAACTGCACAAATAGAGGTACTTTAAAGCATTATTCCCAAGGCTTATTTTTTCCGTCTGCAACCGGTCGATGATGGTTTGAAAATATGCCTCGGTAGCTTCGGGATTAAAATGATCAATCACAAGACCTTGGGAATTCAGGCTCGGTGAATGAAGCATTTTGCCAGTATTGGTACAGACAAAACGGGTTATTGCCCATTCTCCTTCCGGAACATCCCATTCAAGTTTCCCTGTTTCATCCATTTGAGCTGATAAATCTTTTATCGAGGACTGTTCTTTTATTATTTTCCCTTCCGCATTTGGATAAGCTAATACCGCAATATCTTTATAAAAAACAGGTGTTCCATCCGAATCTTTGGGCGTTTTTTCCGGAAACGAAGGAAAAGGAAGCTTTTCAGAAAAACGGGCAGGGCCTTTAACAACGACCTTTTCTGAAGAAAACAAAGCCATATTGGCATGTTCGGGCTTTACCCATGAACCGCCCGCATTCCAACTGCTTGAGGTAATCAGGCCCAATTCAAGCCCCAAGCGATCAGCCTCATTGATGGCATGATGAATTGCCTTGAGTGATTCTTCTCCAAGGAAGGCCGGACCTGCAGGAATTTCTCCCTGTTCAGGGAAACGCTCACCGCAATCAAAAATATCAAATCCCCCCATCCCTTTCGCTTTGATCTCTTCCAGATCACTTGTCAACTGCGAATAATCAAAATTCCCGTTCGTCCACACCCAATAAGCCCAAGGACGGGCAGTAGCCGGAGGGTTTTTAAAACCTTCTTCCATGTTGATTTCTTCTGAAATATTGTTTTGTTGCAATTTCGTTCCGGTCTGACAACAGGATAACAATAATCCCAGAGTGGCAAAATACAGGATAGGCGCTTTTTTCATATTTTTATATTTTATACTTAGATTCATCGAATGAGTCAGCTCCACAAAAGAGAGATTGGGCAAAATCTTCCGATCAGTTATTCTCTGGAGGAAAAACCACCTTTATAGGTTTGGCCATTTTGCCCTTCATTTCATAAGGTAATTGCCAGACATGACCTGATGAATCGCCAAAGTAGAGTTTGGAGATACTAAATTTATCCGGGTTACCATCGGCCCAGAAGTATAAAAACGGGTCTTGTGCATTAATTGGACGGCGCACGTAAGTATGATTTCGCGGACTGTTATTCGTAATCTGTTTTATTTTCTTCCATGTTTTGCCTTCATCTGCCGATTCGTAAAAAGCCAATTCACCACCAGCACCCCAAAGCTGTGGTCCGTTAACCAAAGGGGCAACAACCAACCATTTGTCATCCAGGAGGTATAAGCTGCCGGCATCATAATTATGATCTGAATCGCCCACTGCTGAAGTCACCCAGTCGCTTCCCGTCCAACGGGTTAACTTCCATTGGTAGGGTGAATTTTTTGGACCAGGTTCATGTCCCCTGCTGGTTACATAAAGACAAACCGGATGCCCGTCTTTATCAAATCCCATATCGCATAGATAAACATTTAAACCCTGTTCCTGATAGTTTATCACCCTGGCAGGATTTTCGACTTCTATTATGGGAATATTAAGAGGGTTATCTTCAACTGATGTCCACGTTTTCCCAAGATCAGAAGTTTCAATATAATACAGATCCGTTCGTTTATCTACATTTCCATCAGGATGACGATTGAAGAAAGTCCCTACAGTATTACCATTCCGGGTGCTTATCTGATAATGCCCTCCTTTGGTGTCCCCAGGTTCCAGAATAGCGGCCAACGGGTGGTCATCACTCCAGTTGAAACCATCGGTACTGGTTTCAAAATACAGTAACCTTACACCTGTGTATTTCGTGAACAAATTCAAAAATCCTTTCCCTTCAATATACCAAGGCTGCGGATAAGCCATCTCCTCCATAGTTATCTGTTCAAACTTTTCAATATCATACGGATTTATACTTCTATACTTGAACCCAGGTCTTGCCCTTCCTCTTCCATTTACAAAAACCCAGATATAGCCTTTGTCGTCAATCTGAATAACAGGATTGTCATGAGGATCTTTCACTCCCATTTTATCACAAACAATAGTTGGTTGGGATACCTTATGGGTTTTATGGTCATAACAACCTATCATACAAAGAAGATATTTTTCAGTACTGTCAGTGGTCCCTCCATAGACAAAGAATGTCTTGTCAGCTTCTTTGGCATAAATAGCTAAAGGCAAATGGTTTGTTGTATATGTACCTAAACCTCCCGAATATTTATCTCCATATTCATATTTCTGGTTCAGTTCGAACCAGATTCCCCTATAGCCGTCGAACTTTTGATTATCCCTGCCGGTCGGTTTTAATTCAAAAACAGGGTCTTGGGCATAACTACTCATACCTAATATTAGGCTGTATATTATCAATAATAATCTATTCCTCATGATTCCGAAAAGTATTTTTTCATATCAGAACTATATTAGAAATTCATTTATAATCAAGTAATTTATCCCAATTACTATTATAATATGCTTTAGCAATGTCAATCTCCCATTCTTTTTTATTTGTTCGTCTGGCCAGATCAAGAAGGTCGTTAAACAAATAAAATTGAAGCCAGAAGCCCATGTGGTATTTTTGCCGGATTGATTTGGGGTGCATTAGCATTGCATACCATTTTACATTAAGGCCAGCTTTTGAAGCAACCTTCATCGCAATTGTTGCCTGTTGCCACATATCATTGGCAACCTTTGATTTTAGTGAGGTGAAATCATCGTAACTCAGAGATTCTGTTTTTATAACCGGGCAATTATCATCAATGCCCAATTCTTTAAGCGAAACTATCTGCTCAAAATTCTTATCACCGTCTAAATCATATTCCATCCGGTCAATAAAACCATTGTTGTCGGTATCCATGTATTTAATAACCGGGAAAGGATTTACTACATCCACAGAGAGCCTTTCCGGTCCGTAACCATCATACAAGCCTCCCATTCCCTGATAATAACAGGCGTTTTGATCAACCCTCCAATAGCCCGATTCGGCTCCATACAAATGGATTTTCCCATCGAATTTACTGACATACAAATTCCCTTTCCCTGAATTATCCAAGTCCCACTCACCCCTGTCGCCAACAGCATCTGTTTGAGGGTTATTATCCAACCCGCCTTTCCTTTTACCAGTAATGTATGGATCTTTGGGATCACATAATTCCACTCTTTCCCATCTTTCGCAGTCATCATCTTCATCGTAGACAAAGTAAACCTCATCCCATTTTCCTCTTTCAAAAACAAGATTGTGGATTGATTTATGATTCGGATAAATGAGCTCTGTTAGTTGGCGGACACGTGGATCCATAAAGTATTGGTCGCTTTCAGGCAAACCCCTCATAGCAGGAAAAGAATGCACCTGGTCCATATAATTGAACCCTGTTTTCCCCCTGAAATTAACAGTCATGTCGAAATCAAACTCATTTCCGGGAGCATTGTCATTATCAAGGTCATAAGACATTGATATCCAACTAACATTACCAGTAAGCCTCGTTAGGTATTTATCGCCAGGCTTGCCCCTTACGGGATTGTCGATCACGCGGATAGCATACTCTGTTAATCCATCGTTATCCGGATCGTAAAAAAGGAACGGGTTCTCCCAGTTTAAGCGGAGGTCGTTCATCTTTTCCGGTGAAGTATGAATTTTCAGAAATAAACTCTGCCCCAGATAATCTTCATAGAAATCAGCCCGCCCGTCGTGTATCCATCCCCGAAGATTAAAGTTATTCCAGTCGATATAATTCATAATATCGTCCTTATCCATATCCATGTTGATCATTAAATGCCCGGGGCCCCACGGTGTATCTTTTTCTTGTTCTCCGACATACTCCGCGTAAATTTGCATGTCGGCAACGTTATCGTCATCATTGTCGGCCCAATCAACTATCACATCTGAATAACTCCCGTAATTTCCATCCTTGTTCCTGTCTACCATCAGACAGTCACTATCAATATCCCCTTCCAAATCACTTTCTTTCATATCATCGTCGTCATCAATCCATTGCACAGGAAAACTATTGATTGTTGTCTTCAAAATATCCGGGTCACCATCCTTATCCAAATCAATATACTCAACTGAATTTCCAGGTTCAGGAAAAGGTGGGCGGTATGGGTTTAAAGGTTTGTTTGAATTCCAGTACATGTATTGTTTTGCCCTATTACTATTTGATGTGCCTTTGCTTTCCTGTCCGTTGCCCTGCATTGTAAAAAACAAGAAGATGAATAATAAAAAACGAGAGAATCCCATAATAAAAGTTTTTGTCATTGTTTACACCTGTAACCCTGCATTGTATTTTTTATTCGTTCTATTTTTCCCTGACTAGTACATGGAGTCTGGCTGTAGCTGTATATCCTTTCTCATTCGTGCGTTGCACAGAGACAATATATTGACCAGACTTTGAGAAGGAATGCATTGTTTTGGCATATTCCCCTTTGACCGGATTTTTGTAATCAACCGTTTCAGATTGAACCGTATCATGAGGAGAGCCATCGCCGTAATTCCAAACCTCATTGCCTGCTGTGCTGTTAAATGTGCGAACAAGGAATACAACCGGATCGCCCGGTTTAATATCCATCGTCGGATAACAGGTTGCATGTATGGTTGGAATACTCCTCTCCGTACTGTCTTTGCCATACACTTGCACGACGGCAAAATCATAGTCGATATTCCCTTTCGAATCGGTTACTTTCAGAATTTCACTGTATTCGCCCGGCTTTTCATATACCTTTTCCTGAACAGCTCCATTTCCCATTGTCCCATCGCTGAATGTCCATTCGTGAGAAACAATTTCGCCTGTCATACTTTTCGATTTACTGCCATCCAGTTTGATGGGATTTCCGGTCCACGTGATGTGATGTGGGCGGGCTACAGCAATTAAAGAAGGTTTGTATTGACGGTTATAGGCTTCCCAAACGTATGCATACGAATCTTCATTAATCCATTTCCCTGAAAGTGTGTCTTTGTGTGAGATATCAAAATGAAGGTGTACCCATCCTCCACTTTGTCCCTGTTTGCCTGCCAATCCTATTTGCTGACCGGCTTTTACGTATTCTCCCGGTTTTATAACAGGAAGAACGCTGTCGAAATGACTATACCGGTAAAACCATCCCTTCGAATCCAGGATATAAACTACATCGGGACGAAGATCCCCCGGAAAATCAGTATAACCATCCATTGCTTTTTTGTTCGAAGAGATAACCAATCCATCTGTTGCAGAGAAAATTTCATCCATTCTCTCTGCTGCCCCAAAGTCAAAGCCGTTATGATAGTATACAGGGACTTTCAGGGGTTCTCCCCAATCAACATAGGTAGGTTCATTGCCAACCTGAGAACAACTGGTCAGCCATTCCTGCTTTAAGGGATACACAAAGGTTCCGGCCTGAAGATACGAAGATCCAATAGGCCAGAGCCTGAAAAAAGCATCCTTGCCCAATCCCCAGGTATCCTGATTAGTGGTTGCATAGTACGCTTTAATGACAGGGCAATCAATCTGAACTTTACCGATAGTTACCGGAAGAGTATTATTTCCCGTGTTTATAATAGCTTCTTCTCCATCAACAGTGATTTTTATGTGGCCCCCTCTTACTGCACCTCGGCAACTATCCTCTTCCACAGTAATCTCCAACAGTTTGAGTTTCACTACATCCCCGTTTGATAATATTACATCCTGAGATTCGCCAGTGTTTAATTCAACCAATACCCGAACAGGAGACTGCTCCGGACTGTTACAGCCAATTACAAAGAGAAGTATTGGCACAATAAATACAAAAAGCTTCGGCCTTTTTGTAAAAAATCCGTGAATTAGTTTTTTCATAGGTTTAGGTAGTTTCAATTTTATAGTTCCGAAATCATATCAAGCAGGTTTTCGATAATACCTTTTTCAGCGCCGCTTTTTGCCCGCGTTGATCTTGGCTCATACCCCCCAATGGCATACGAATCATCCGTAACCAAATATCCACTGCTGCCATTGCAATGGGTTACCATAAATGTGTTCGTATATGGCGATTGTGCCCTCATCTTTACGCTGATCTCGTTGAATACTTCACCGGAAACTCCGGTCAAAACAATGTTACCAATTTTTATTGCGGATAAACGCACTTTCAATGAATCGTTTTTCATACTTTCAGGTTGTCTGGTTTTTCCGTCCCATTCTTTGGGTGGAAGATAAATAACCCGTTGAATGGCGCTTATTTTTCCTTTGCCATTGGTGCGAATGTTATTTGCAACCCGTATAGCTTCTTTCCCTAAGTCTTCTCCGATAGCATCTTTTCCAAAAGCATACGAATTGGTTACTTCAAAGTCGATGTGTGGGCCATAAAGCGGGTTAATGTCACCGGAGGCGCCTATAATAAGAGGAGTAATAACATCTTCGCCCAGTGTTTTTTCCAGGTAAGTTGCTGCTGCTCCAGGCCAATCGCCGGTTATTAAATAATTCCGGGGTCCCAATACAACACCATGACATGGCCAGTTCACCATAACAGATATGAGTTTTCCGGAAGCATCATTGATCCTTATCACACCAACTTCGTGGTCACACGGTCCGTAAGGGTTCATACCCAGGCTGATCCCGCCTTTCCCGTCATTGGCCCTTCTGTTGATATTCATTTTACATTCGCCTTTACCTGCTCCGATAGTGGTCGGCGCCAAATTTTTGACTGCTGTCGCGGTGACTTCTACCAATTTTGATTTCGTTTCTTTTATATAAGCAAGCACTGCGGGCGATTCACCTTCGTTGTAAACATTCAGCACCGGACCTCCATGATTATGAACTGCCGATAAAAGAATGTATTCCCGGGGAATTCCTGTCTCCTTTGAAATAAGGTTAGTGCAATCTTCCCAGAAGGAATGAGAAAAACCAATCACTTCAGCAGAAATAATAGCCGCTTTGTTCACTCCATCGCTAACAACAACAGCACGGGCAAAAATATCATCATGAACACCTTTGAAAGGGTCTTTTCTACCACCATAACCGCTCATTGGAATGGGTGTCCGGGGTGTAATCAGGATCTTTGCAGCGCCAGCCTGCAGCCCATCTTTGGGAGCTGCAACCATGTCTACCTGACTGACCATTAAAATGATCAGGGTCAGTACCAATAATTTGAATAGATTTCGTTTCATAAGTAATATTTTTAAATGTTAATTCACGTTAAAACTTCCTTCCAACCTGATATCTTTAGATGAGCTCCCAATCATTACCTTAAATGTGCCCGGTTCAACCACAAAATTCATATCCCGGTCGAAGAGTGACAGGTCTTCCGGGGTAAGCGTCAGCTTCACTGTTTTCGTTGCACCCGGTTCAAGGGAAATCCTCTCGTAACCTTTGAGTTCTTTTACAGGTTTGGAAGTAGTGGCAACAACATCGTTGATATATAATTGTACCACTTCATCACCTTTCCGGTCACCTGTATTTTTGACATCGACAGCAATTTCTATCTGGCTTCCCGAATTGATTTCTTTGGGCATCCGAAGATTACTGTATTCAAAACTGGTATAGCTCAACCCAAAGCCAAATTCATATAATGGCGTTGCGGGCATATCAATATATTTTGCTTTCTCCTTTGTTGCTGAATGATTGTAATAAACCGGCAATTGCCCTGAATGACGGGGAAAGGTAACCGGGAGTTTTCCTCCGGGGTTATAATCGCCAAAAAGCACATCGGCAATGGCATTACCGCCTTGTTCTCCGCACATCCAGCCATCGACAATGGCCGGAACATTTTCAGAAGCCCAACGAACCGATAATGCCCTTCCGTTAATTAATACAACAACAACTGGAGTCCCTGTTGAATGAACTGCTTTTAAAAGTTCTTCCTGCATTCCTAAAAGGTCAAGACTGGCAACATCCCTGCCTTCGCCGTTACTCACAAAACCTCCTTCTCCAACTACGACGACAGCAACATCAGCGCCTTTTGCAGCAGCTTTGGCTTTACCAATCTCATTTAATGTTCCACCCAGCAGGTTGCACCCTTTCACGTAATTGACCTTCGTTCCCGGTTTTACCTTGTTCTGAATCCCTTTCAAAACAGTAACAACCTCCTGCGGAACAAAATGCGGATAATAGTCTCCAAGCTGATTTTCTCCGGCATCAGCGAGTGGTCCAATTACAGCAACCGTTTTGATATCTTTCTTAAGAGGCAGAAGTTTCTTTTCATTCTTTAATAAAACAATACTTTCACGGGCAGTCTCCAGGGCAAGATCCCTGTTCTCATCCGAATGGACAGTTTTTACGGCATGTTCCACATCGACATACGGGTTTTCAAAAAGCCCAAGTTGAAATTTGAGGCGTAATAACCTTCGTACAGCCTGGTCTACCTGCTCAATGGGTATTTTCCCTTCTTCCACATTTTCAATCAGTCCACCCATATAGGCATCTTCGATTGAAATACCTACATCTACACCCGCTTTCATGGCCAGGATACCTGCATCATTTTGGTTAGCAGCATGCCTTTCGGTCACAATTGTTGTCAAACCTCCGCCTTCGCTTACAACGATGCCATTAAACCCTAATTCCTCTCTGAGGATTTTTGTAAGAATTTTGTCCGAGTTGTGTACAGCTACCCCGTCAATCGCCGGATAAGTGGCCATTACTCCAAGAGCTCCGCTTTTCTTAATCCCGGCGATCCAGGGAGGAAGAAATACTTCCCGGAATTCTCTTTCTGAAATTCTCATTGCCCCCCGTTCCAGTCCGCTTATTGGTTGACTTTGCCCGGGATAGTGGCAAAGGAATGCTGCCAACTTATCAGGCGCCGAAATATCGTACCCCTGAATGCCCTGAACAATATTCTCGGCTATCCGGGAACACATGTACGGGTCTTCACTGTACCCTTCTTCATTTCGGCCCATTCTTGGGTCGCGATTCGGCTCGATCACCAAAGTACATAATCCGTGAACACCCATCGATTTCCCTTCTTTGGCCGCAACGGTATAAATCTGCTTTACCAGGTTCTTGTTCCAGGTGGCGCCAATGGCCAAACCTTCAGGAAATACTGTTCCTCCGGGACACATCAAACCATGGGTCCCTTCTTCGATCTGGAATAGGGGAATACCCAATCTGGTCTGCTCAACGGCAATTTTCTGAAGTTCATTCAGGACTTCAGCCTGTCGCTTTGTTCCTTCATAAATAAGCCGGTCAGAAAGAGTAAAAAAGCCTCCTCCGGGGCCAAATACATCATTATGCGTACCTGCAGCCCATTTCCGGCAGCCTTCCAGTTGCTTGTCCCTGACCCCTTTGTCTTTTTCATCCATATCCCACAGAGGAGGGGCATCACTGTCAAGCCCCCATCCAAGTTTAGTATCATACGTGCAGGGAATATTCAACTGCCCGACTTTTTCTTTTAGCGTCATACGGGAAAGCAGGTCGTCAACCCGTTGCTCTATAGGGAAAAGAGGATTTTTATATGCAGGAAGCTCCGATGACGGGGTTTCGCCCTTTTTTGTTCTGATATAAGATGCAATGTTCCGGATATTATCGATCCATATTTCGTTGGCAGGATCCAGCGCATATTTACAGATCGCTTCCAGGGTAGGCAAAAGGGAGGTTTGGTTTCCTCCTTCGTTTATCTCATGACCTGCAAGGATTAACCATTTTCCCGTGCTTTTGGCTGATTCGATGAGCTTTTTAACCTCTTCGAAAGATTTACCATCCAGTTCCATGCCAGTAAGCTGGGCCATATCACAAGATGTGGGATCGTTGGGGCCTTCATCAAGCCATCCCCTGCCTGTTTCAAACAGCGATGCAACCACCGGGACATAACTTTTCGCATTCAAACCTTCGCCGACATAAGTTTGTCCACACGGGTAGGCGAAAGAAACAACATCAATGCCCAGGGAATCCTTAATGACTTTATTGGCAGCTTTTAACTCTTCTTCCATCTTGTCCAGCGAATAATTTTCCAATTCACGGCCCTCAGTCCAGTCGAAATTGCCGGTACAGGGATGTACCATCGAATGGTTTCCCACTTCATGTCCGTTTGCAACCGCCTGCCTCCATTTTTCCGTCCGCATAAACATATTCTTTGGCGAAACATAAAAGGTCCCTTTTACACCGTATTTGTCGAATAGCGGGATACCTTTATCAACCTGTGAAAGCCGGGCATCGTCAAAGGTAAGGCTAAGCCCAACCTTCTTCCCTTTTGGCCATTCAAAAGAAGATTGTTTCTTATTACCAGATTCAGGTTCGTACCCTTGTGCTAAACTGGTTTTGAAAATAAATCCGCTAAAAATGACGATTAATAAGAGACTGACTGATTGTGTTGTATTTTTCATGTATAGTAGATATAAAATTTTAGAATTATTTTATTGATTTATCTTTCAGTTTTAATGCAGAATCAATATCCAAAAAGAGGAAAGTATTTGGGTGTATCCCAAAAATTTTAGCCATCGTTAGCCCATAGCACTTTTCTCTGGTTTCCTGACTGACATTACACGCATCAAGCACCTTATTAAAACGTCTGATGTTCTCTTCGAAGGCTTCAGGGTCTTCATCTGTTGCAAAGAGCATCTTTTCCCAGGCAGGAACAGCATTCTTTGGCATGTGGGATTTGCCAATTGCATCGGTCCACCAGAGCCATTGAGCCCAATATCCGGGGTCGTTTTCCTTTTTAATCAATGATGAGCCAGAAAGATCGAAATAAAGGTTTTTGTTCCTGCGCGTTGCTTCTGCTGCCTCTTCATACCAAGGGTTCCCAAAATGAGCCCCGTGAATGATCAGATTTGGATGATTTGCAGCAATGTCGGCTAAAAACGAAGGCCGCAGATGCGCCATCATACCATTAATCAGATTACCTGTATGAGGAGCTATCGGCATACCTAATGTCTCAGCCTGCGACCAAATGGTGTCGTATTTCGGATCATTGTAATCCCAGTCACCTTTCGCGAACAATTCTCCAAGTCCCTTATATCCCATGGCATGAACTTTTAAGATGTCTTCAGTTATTGTCGGGCTGTCGATATCGACCGCTGCATACGGAATAACCCTGTCGGGATGCGCTTTGGCAAAGGCAATTCCCCGGTCAATATCTTCCATATCAATCAGCAGGCATGCCATCGCATTATGACGCGTATAGACCTCAACAAACGATTTCTCCCATTCATCGGTTGCCGTGTAATGCGTATGAGAATCAATAATGAAAGGGGGAGTTGAATAGTTTGGCTTTAACCCGGACTGCCTACATCCCGCAAGGATTACCAACAGTTGTATCAGAAATATTAATTTTCTCATCTTGATTAAAAATTTAAACCTTGTCAGGGACGACATACGGTTCCCGGTATTTTCTGGTCAGCAATTCATCTGCTTCAGGGTCATTTACAAACTTTTCAGTTGCACCGTTAAACGTTAGCTTCCGGCCAACCCGGTATGAAATATTGCCCAGCAAAGGAAGGCATGTTGACATAAACCCGTCGTTAATATTTCCATGAAGCAAATCATCATTGCCAGCCCGGATGGCATCAATGAAATTGGCCCAGTGGTTGTTAATTACATCATCCTCATTCTCTGCCTTTGAACTGGCAAAAGGTTCTTTTTCACGATGACGGAACGCTCTCCAATTATGATTAAAAATCTCAAGGTAACCTTCCGAACCATAAAACAGGTTCCCGACTTCATTTCCCTGATAACCTTCATGATTGGTGAAACGTCCGCGCTCTTCAAATTCCAGCATAGTACCGTCGCTGTATTTATATACGCATGTCTGTGTATTGGGGGTTTCCTGGGTAGTCCTATCATTCCCATAAGCTTCCACTTCTCCGTAAACCATCCTGCCCGGGGTCTTTGGCGAATTATCGTCCTTTTTAAAACCATACAAACCTCCATCTGAATATACTGTAACCGGATGTTCATCCTTTTTAAGGCCCCAGCGGGCTATATCCAACTGGTGAGGACCGGTGTTTCCTGTATCCCCGTTTCCTGTGTCCCAATACCAGTGCCAGCAGTAGTGGCTCCGTTTTTCACTGTACGGACGCCATGGAGCAGGGCCTAACCAGCGGTCGTAATGAAATGTTGCTGGCGGCTCGCCGTTTACTGCAACGCCATAAGAGTCGCGGCCTTTATAACAGAGTGCCCTGGCCATGTATATTTCACCGATACTTCCGTCATGTAGAAACCTGATTGCTTCCCTGACATTGACTGATGAACGGTTATTGAGGCCAACCTGTGCCCGCACTTTGTATTTCCGGACTGCTTCAACCATTTTACGTCCTTCCCAGATATTATGGGATGCCGGTTTTTCAACGTAGACGTGTTTCCCTGCCTGACAAGCCCATATCGTTGCCAAGGCATGCCAGTGATTGGGAGTAACGATTGACACAGCATCAATATCTTTGTCATCCAAAACCTTATGAATATCCCATTCGACCAATGGTTTTACACCGGTTTTCTCATATACTATTTTCGACCTTGACTCAAAAAGCTGTTCATCGGTGTCGCATAATGTTTTAATTTGAACATTGTGGCTGTCTTTCAGTCCACAATAACTATTGATATGAACTTTCCCCTGGTTCCGGATACCAATAACAGCCAGGTTGATCCGGTCGTTGGCGCCCATAACCGAAGCATACGACTTAGCGCTGAAACCCATACCGCCAATAGCGATACCGGCTGTACCGACCAGGCTACTTTTAATAAAATCTCTTCTTGCTGTCATGATAGTTAGTTTTATAGGTTATTACAATTTTATCCTGTATATATGCTCTGCTAACGGAGCAAAGTCATCGGAAAATTTTCCATTTTCTGCAATGATGGTACGCTTTTCATCAATTACTAAAACCTCAGTTCCTGTTTTTAACCCTTCTATCGAGAATATAGCTTTCCCTCCCCGTGGATAGATCGGATCAAATTGTTTGGCAGTTTTTGCTCCCTCGCCAAGATCCATATTTACGGAAAAGATGTACAGATCGTTTTTATAAATAGTGGCTTTAAAATTACAATTCAACCCGCTACCCAGTAACATGGAAATATTTCTATTGGCTGGCGTTGCAAGAATTGCAGGGGACAAACGTGAAATCTGGATATTCAACCGTTTCAACTCGGTTTGCATGTCCTGTGTGGGTGCAAATTCCGTGAATGAAGGTTGCCATGCATGGGTGAAATAACCGATGGCTGTAGCTCCGTTGGTGATGGCCTGCCATACTTCATTGCGGGTATGCACAGGCAAAACGTCCGGTTGTTTCTCGTAGGTCATCCATTTGCTGCCTTTGCTGGTTTCAATCCATGCATACACCGGTTTCGTCCCGGCCAGATCGCAAAGCTGGGACACCCCTTTGCCTACCCAATCGAGGTGTGCAGCATAACCCGAACCATAAATCGGGTAAATATCGAAGCCAACAACATCTGCGTTCGTAATATATTGAGGATATAATGTTTTTCTTACATTTTCGGGATATGTGCTTTGCTCAACTGTAAAATGACCGGTAAATGTCATGAAAAGGAGCTTATTGGGACTAAGTTTTCGAATTGAATCGGATTTATTAGTTACATATTCCGGAGTTTTTTTCGGTTTTGCATTGGCCCCTGTTCCACTGGGCATATCGGGTTCATCATCAAATATCCATGCCAGGATATTTCCATTTTCCGGAACATCTGTACTAAAATTGGGGACAGCATAACACCCGACCTGCTTCGCTGCCACAGCGCCTTTGGCGCCGGCATGGGTATTCATCCCCAAACTTTTGAGCATACTGTAGTTTTTTTCAGACTGGGCCCATGACATAATCGGGAAAAAGGGTTTGCCGTTGACCAGAATTTCATGGTTGCTCCCTACAGAAACAGACTGAATGAATTCAACATTTTCAGGAGGATTTGGCAACGGGTCTTCACTTACCTTTGGCGGTATTTGTTCTTCATTTTGTTCTTCATCTTTCGAGCATGCTTGTACTGTAACTATTATTCCCATCAGAATTATAATCAGCACGGATTTCAACAAGCACCGATACCATAGCCTTGTTTGGCAGGCCGGTCCTGATTGATTATTAAAAAGGGTTGTCTGTCGTTTCATAATAAATTAGTTTAAATATTGATTGTCAATTAAGTTTACTGTTTTTCGGATGAGCTATTTAGATTTGTCGACAACATTCTCTTCCGGATGTCCGCTCATTTCATTATTGATTATTTGAACCCGGGATACACCGGGACTGAGCACGATCGCGTTCTTTTGTAACCGGGAATCTTCTTGTCGGGTCTCCCTGATAATATTGTTCCCGATGAGAATATCATGGGTAATTCCGGAAATAAAAATGCCATACCCCCTGTCAGTATGACCCGGCAGCCCATTGTTTTCAATCGTATTTCCTTTTATCACGTTATTATGCGCTCCATTAGCCTCTGTTTTCGTCCTGAAATGAATGCCCGATATGGCGTTTTCGTGAATATGGTTACCTTCAATAATATTGTTTGTATCCTTATGGCCTATCGAAATACCGTTGCGTTTCCCAATTTTCCGGGTACCGTTATGGTGGACATCGTTCTCAATAAAAAAGCTATTTTTTACACCCCAGCAGATATATATCCCATCAGACCCATTATGATGAAAGTGGCAGTTTTTTACAGTTACAGAAGTGCTATGACTACCGGGATGAATTCCATGATACGTATTATCCGATGACTCACAGTTTTCTACAGTGATATTAAACGATGCGTCGGCAATCAGGATACCATCACCTTGGGTATTACTGACTTTCACATTTCGTATGACTGAGTTTTTACATGTCCCAAAAAATATCCCTGCTGTCCGTACATTTTGCCAGCCCGGGTCTTCTTTTGTGAAAGAATTAATGGTCAACCCGTCAACAATGACATTCTCTATACGGTTGCCCAATAACATGGGAAAGACATTGGCCACCAGCCCGTCATATCCTCCTTTTCCCTGGCTATCCAGGATTGCAGTAAAATCGAAAGGGATATAATCATTCACATAAAGTTTCCCGTTTTCAATACCTGCAATGGTAAGTGGGGCCGTAATCATAGCATTCATCAGGTTGTTACTGCGGCAAACAATGCCCATCCCAACTTTAAAGAGAGAAGGATCAGCCGGGATTATTTGTTTCTCAAAAACATCAGCATCGACCAACAGCTTACTTGACACTGCGGGGCAACGCTTCAGAATGGTGCTTTCCCTATCTCCTATGATATTTACATTCGATCGTAAATAAACCGAATTATATAAGGTATACTCACCCGGAAGTATTTTCACAGTCCCGCCACCCCTGTAAAAAAGCAGGTCGACGGCTGCCTGTATCGCCATATTATCGGAACCATTAATATCTGCATCTCTTAATCCAACAGTGACAATCTGCTGTGTGAAATTATCTGCCTTTTCTTTTCCATTGAATGCAACAGATTGTACAACAAGGCATGTAAATAAAATAATTACAGAAATTCGCATTTTCATTTTATTTGATTTTAGTATGATCATGGTCAAATGGCATTTTGATAGGCCAGGAACAATGCACGGTAATATTTCATAAATCGGATCGGATCTTCACTTTTATCAACTTCTGCAAGACAATATCCTTTATAATTCATATCTGACAATTTTTTGAATAATAAACGGAAAGGATATTCGGGTGTCCATAACTCATGCATGTGAACTCCCCGGATACGGTCTTTCAACAGATTGAAATTATATTCAAACCCTCCGCCTTGTGTATCTGCGGGGTTGCAGTTCCAGTTTATATAAACATACGGATTTTGCGAATAGTCGATAATTTTTTTCATTACACCAGGCGAATCTGTACCTACCCCGTGTACGCATACCCTGATTTCCACCCCATGATCATGGCCAAACTGGCTTACTTCAGCCAGAGATTTACCAATCTGTTCGAAAGTTTTTTCTTCGGGAACATCTTTCGGAATTGTATTGGGGAATACCCGGATTGCTTTAGCTCCTACATCCTTTGCAAGCAAAACATATTCTTTGGTGCCTTCAATATTTTTTTTCAGTTCTGCCTGGTCGGGAAAATGGTAACAATAAGCGCTGGCAAGGGAAATGGTTTCAAGTGGCGAATCTTCAAACCGTTTTTTTACTGTTGCCCGCTCTGAAGCAGACAGAGTAAGTTCGATCCCGTGGGCATGAGTAGTGCGGAGCTCAACCGACTGATAACCTGTTTCTGTACAATTCTTAATGATGGTTTCGATACTCCAATCTTTGGCAAGCGTATAGGTCATTATACCTATCTTTAAAGGGTTCTGGTTTACCAATAAAGTCTTGTCTTTATTGTGTCCATTCGCAACTCCGGCACACCCTGGCAGTATAGCCGCTGTTGTCGAAATTGCCGCTGTTTGTAAAAAATTTCTTCTTGAAAAATGTTTGTTCATAAGATCAAAAAATTAATTAGCTATAAAAGATGTTATCGACTCTTTTTATTCCCTGACAAAAAGCTTAACCATTCACATACAGAACAATATTAAGTTGCCAGCCTATCTATATCAATGTCAGAAGACGCAAATACCATATCTAAATCAGCAATTGGCTATATATCGAGATATTGTAGGATATACATCAATTTTTAATTCCAAAAGAATAAGTGCCCGAACCGAATCGGTAGATCTTTCTCCCTTTTTCATCTCCCGTAAATTTGATATTAGTTGATAAACCAATATCCTTTCCACTTTCTTTGATGACTGAATTAGGCGATACAGGAATAATAATCTTCGCGGTAGTGTTGACCGGGATGGTAACATCCAGCAATAATTGATCATCCCGTTTATGCCATTCACATCTGATCGGACCATAAGGCGATTGGTAGCTTGCCTTTGCAAAAGTAATGTCACCAACGATCTCCGGCTGAATGACTATTTCCCTGAACCCAACAGAATTTTCTTCCTGCCTGATACCGCCAAGTCCGGCATAGAACCATTCCATCAGATGCCCCAGCATCAGATGGTTGTTTGAAACAGATTCCAATGCAGCCCATGATTCGGTAAGCGCTGTAGCCCCTTTCTTTAGTTGGAACCCATAACCAGGCACATCATCCCGGGCATTCATCTCATAAAGAAGCTGCGATTGCGCCCCTTCGGTCAATACAGTAACGAGGAAATGGAAGCCAATATCACCCGCTGTCAGAGCTTTCCCATTGGCCCGGATAGAATCTGTCAGGTTTGTCATGACTTTTTGTTTACTATCCTCATCCACCAGCCCAACACACCAAGGCATGGCCATGGCAGTCTGGCTCCCGGTCGAATAAGTTCCGTTTTCAGGATTAAAGAATTTCTCATTAAAAGCCTTCTTTACCTCTGCTGCCCAGGAGGCATAATAATCCTTCTCGGTTTGTTTTCTCAGGATTCCAGCTATTTTTGACAATAAAGCCAGATCATAATAATAAATGGCGGTTGCTGTAACCGGAATTGGAGTAAGCTGTGAAGGGCCTGGTTCTTCCGGCCCCAGGTCAAACCAGTCGCCAAGACCGTAAGACAAAATATGATTGTCTGATTTACCCTTCAGATAGTCAACATACTGGCACATCATAGGCCAGGCTTCATTCAGAACGGTTGTATCACCATACCACTTGTACACCAGCCACGGGAGGATTACAGAAGCGCTTCCCCACTCAGGTGAATCCCTGAACCCTCCGGATGATTGTCTGTATTCAGGCACGAAATCGGGAACCAATCCCTCACCGGTTTGCGCTTCTTCCATATCCCGGATCACCTTGTTGAATAAATGATATAAATCGAAATTATAGAGCATCGAGCCAGCCATTAAATATGTTTGCTCAAGCCAGCCATGTTTTTCCCTATGGGGACAATCCGTTAAAACACTCTGAAAGTTGCTCTTTATAGCCCATTGAATCAAGTCATCTGTCTTGTTGAAAAGTTCATTTGAACACTCAAAACTTCCGGTAGCAGGAGATGAATTTCGATTATGTAACATTTTCAAATCAACGATCTGAGGCAGCCCGTTATCTTTTGAGTATGAATCGGGAACAGCACCTTCCACCTGAATATACCTGAACCCATAATAGGTAAACCGGGGAGACCAGTTTTCTATTCCCTCACCTTTCAGGGTATATGTGAAATAATATGGTTCTCCGCTGGCCTTTTGGTTGGCAAAGCTGTCTTTTGTAATAAGCTCTGCCGGAATCAAACGGATTTGCTGGCCTTTTTTTCCTTTTACTTTCAGATTAATGACACCGGAAGCATTTTGCCCAAAGTCGTATAAAAATGAACTGTCAGATAATGGTTTAATTTGTTTTACACTTATTTTCTCCATAACTGTTACAGGATAATCCTTTTCTGCCATAAGGCTTCCGGACGGGGCTTTGACGTATATTGCATTTCCCCAGTTGGAGTCATTAAATCCAGGCTGGTTCCAACCTTTTTGTTCCAGACAGGCATCATAATCTTCACCTCCATAAATACTTGAATATGTTATGGGAGACGGAGTACATTTCCAACTTTGATCAGTAATAATAGTTTCAACTGAGCCATCGGAATATTTCAGCCTGAGTTGACTAATCAGTGATGGTTCTCCATACGCATTAACAAATTTTACATAGCGTTCCTGGTTTATATAGTAAAATCCATTTCCAACTATAACACCTATCGCATTGGCCCCCTGTTTCAATAATTTTGTTACATCATAACAGTTGTATAATATCGACCTATCATAATTCGTCCATCCGGGAGATAAAAAGCTTGTTCCAACCTTAACCTCATTGATCGTACATTCGTATTGGCCAAGACCACTTATAAATAATACTGCCTCATCGAGCTCTTTTTTTACCCCAAATTCTTTCCTGAAATATGGAACAACTGCCCGTTCTTTTGCTTTGTTTCCGATTCCGGGATTGTTCCCGCTTTTAAATCCGGGAACCAGCCTAATCGAATCAGGTAACTGCCGATACCCAATCCATTTTGCGCCTTGCCAGTCAGCAGGTTCCGGCAAACCCATCTGCCACATTCCCGAGATACTCCAGTCTGACTCATTTTCATTTTTATCCCAGATTTTAACTTTCCAGTAATATTTTTTTGCCGTCTCTAAATTATTTCCATTGAATGAAACTAATACAGACTGTCCGGATTCAACTTTCCCTGAATCCCAGATATCTCCTTCATTATCTTTCAGGCCTTCCCTATTACTTGCAACCAGTATCCGGTATGCTGTTTGTAACTGGTTTCGTTCCCTGCTTTCCAGTATCCAGCTAAACCGGGGAGTGGGTGTTTCAATACCAAGCGGGTTAACTTTGTTCTCACAATACAGATTTTTAATCTGCAAAACCTTCTGTCCACATGCTGATAACGCGATCAATATGCAGAAAATCAACAGCCGGATTAGTTTTTTCATTTTTTTGAGATATGACTCCATACTTCACTAATTAAAAAGCTCTCATTCGTTGAGCTATCCCCATTCTTTTCTTTGTTTTTCTACCATTTCCCTTACTTTTACCCCGTCTAATTCACCGGGATGGATTCCCTTTTCTACAGCCATAACCGCTGCAACTCCTGCCGCTTCTCCGATTGGTACAGAATCACCGGTTACCCTATAACTTGCATGGGCATCAAAGGACCCGGAAATACAGCGTCCCGCCATCAGGAGATTTCTGCAATCGCGTGCCTGGAGACTTCTGAAAGGTACCTGATACGGTTGGGTCTTTACATTATAAAGCCCCATTCCTTCTTCCTTTTTCGGATGATGAACATCAATACCAAATTCTACGTCACAAATACCATCCTCGAATTTCCGCCCATTTTCCATGTCATCCATTGTCAGGTAGTATTTACCAATAATCCTGCGTCCTTCCCGTATTCCAATACAGGGAGATGTCGCGGCTAAAAAAATATCTTTAAAATATTCACCTCCATGCTTTTTTAATACATCTATTACATATTGGACCTGCCTGCGTCCTTCAAGTTCGGCTTTCGTTAGACTATCGGTATCGGTCCCATCCAATCCATAAACATGAGACGGCATCAGATAGGCCATACCAGGCATCCCGTCCTGCCTGAAAAGTAAAATTCCTTCATACGGTATCTGTATCCCAGCTTCCCGGAAAATCTTTTTCATCTCTGCATTCATCGCCTGTACATCTTTCAGTCCCCCTATAAGTCCATACGTTGTACCAGGCTGCATAGCGCCATCGGATTCCCTGCCTTTATGAAATTCACACTTTGCAAGCGCTCCTACATCGCCGTCCCCGGTGCAGTCGATAAATACTTTTCCTCGCCAGTATTCATAACCACTTTTTGAAGCAGTAACGAGTGATTGAATGGTATTGTCTTTCTTCCCGACCCCTGAAACAAATGTATGCAACCGTAGTTTCACACCTGAATTACCCAGCATATCATCAAGGAGCAGTTTCATTGCTTCCACATTATACACAAATTTGTTCCAGTCTTTTCTGAAATCTCCGGCATGACCATCTTTCCTCAGCTTTGTCTCAATATATTTCATTAACCCTGTTTTATTCTGATGGTCGATAATAACAGACAAAGCGCCCATAGTCCATACACCTCCGAAACAGGGATACTGCTCAATTAAAGCCACATCGGCTCCCAATTTTGCAGCAGCAAGCGCTGCTGAACATCCTGCAGGCCCCCCACCTGCAATGACAATGTCATGATAGTGCACTTTCCCTTTGTCTGCAGTTTTTTCTGCACCAATGGCATTTACAGACACAATCGATCCCATAGTTCCAGCCGCGCCTACCTGCAAAAATTTTCTTCTTTCCATTTCAAAGCCTTTTGAATACTTTTATCATTCCTGGTGAAATTCTTCACAGAGACAATTACCCGGCGTTTTTTTTCTGATTCAATTCTTTCGAATAATGAAATATTGCAGGAAGGCCTCCTGTATGTAAAAACAGAACATTAGAGTTTGGTTTTAGTTCTTTTCGATCCATCAAATCCATCATGCCGTAGAAAGCCCTCGCAGTATACACCGGGTCGAGCAATATCCCCTCAGCTTCTGCCAGTACTTTGATCGCTTTCAGTTCGTTACCAGTGATAACTCCATACCCGGCTTTGTCATATCCCCGAAGAAGCTCAATACCCGGCACCTCTTTTATGTTCTTTATTCCATACATGCCCATTACTGAACGGTAAAGATCAGCTATAATAGTTTCCAGGCTATGCCCATTGGTTTCGTCCTTATCAATGCTGATTCCGATCAACTTACTATTCAACTGATGCAATTCACGACCAGCCAGTAATCCTGCATGAGTACCTCCCGAACTGGATGCAAAAACAATATAATCCATCCACTGTCCGGTTTCTTTCATCTGAGACTTCATTTCAAGCATGGCATCGGAATATCCCAGTGCACCTATTTCAGTGGATCCTCCGTATGGAATCAAATACGGATTAGCGCCTTCCTTTCGAATCTGTTCAGCTATTAACTGCATATCTTCACCTTTCCTGTTGTCACCTGTAAAATGAATCTTCGCACCAAACAAACCCGAAAGCAAAAGATTTCCTTCGTGTTGTTCAGGTTCCTGTCCTCCCAACACCAAATGACATTTTAACCCGACTTTAGCACAGGCAGCAGCAGTCAGACGACAGTGGTTTGATTGCTGAGCTCCGGCTGTGATCACAGTATCATGCCCCTTTTCCAAAGCATCCTGAAGCAGATACTCCAATTTCCGTACTTTATTTCCTCCTGTTGCCAATCCATTCAGGTCATCCCGTTTGATAAACACCCTGTAGCCGCTGAACATTTTCGACAAAGTCTTCAACTCATGCATGGGGGTAGGGAAAAATCCCAACGTCATTTTTTTCTTCATGTTTTTAATTTTTTAAATCCAGTTAAATCTATAACTATCAGATTATGTTTTAGCTAATTCATTTTATCAGTAACATTTTCTTCTGAAGAATGAAATCCCCGGTTTTCAGACGGCAGATATATAATCCATCGGGGACGGTATGATTTCCATCATCTGTGCCATTCCATTTTACTTCATACGAGCCGAATTGATGTAACCCGTCAGCTAATTTCCGTATCTCCTGCCCTATGGAATTATATACAGAAAGGGCGATCCGGGATGATTGAGGAACAAAGTATTTGATAGTGGTTACGGAATTAAAAGGATTTGGATAATTTTCGAGGCAAGCCTTTTCCGAAAGCAACCTATTAACGCTGAGGACTGAACCATTCAGACAGAGATTGATTTCCTTATTCTTGCCTGATTCATGAATAATGGTTGTTTGTGTCGCCTGCGAATCAGTATATAACGGGTATTCCGTATTATTTATTAATAGTTTAACCAGAATTCCTGAATTATCCGGGGTTCCCTCATCCTCCGCAGTGCCTGAATCATCGGTTCCCACTGCTATAAAATAATAACCATCCTTCGTGACACCTTCTCCTACCAGTTGATGATCTGAAGCATTGTATATCCTGACGATAAGATTATCGGTCGGAAGCTTCTTCTGCTGATCAGTGATTGTTCCGGTATAACAGGCAGGAAGGGCATAATAATAAGGTCTTTTGTAATTCTTGTTATAAATAGTGTTCGCACTTTTGTAAGGTGGAGGCAGTATCCATGTTCCTGCTGCGGTTCCTGTAAACAGCTCGCCGGTATGGGGATTGACTTGCAGTCCGACATTCCCGATACGGGGAAGATTACAGGATATATTCATCCATGTTTTGCCATCGTCAATACTTCTCCATATATTATCAATCCCATGAGAGAACATGCAGGCATACATGATGTTCGGGAACTTCGGATCAAAAGTGATTTTATTCACGAAATTTCCATATTCAGCGCCCCCTGCGAGGTTTATGATTCCAAGCCCTTTCCAGCTATTTCCGTCGAATACGGCCATGTCGCCCCGTTCAACACCTGGCATAGAACCATTGCACACTGCATATACTTTGTTCGGGTCAGTTGGGTGTACATTGAAAACAGGACGGGAATCAAGAGGGGTAAAAGAATAACCCGGATCTGCATAAAGGCTCCAGTTTTGCCCATGATCGCCTGAACGGTAGATTTTGTTCCGGGAAGTGTTCCTGTTAATAGCATAAATAACCTCGGGGTATTTCTCACACATTCCGAATATGGAACCATTCATATTATCCAGATATGACGAAGCCCGAAATGTAAGCCCTCCGTCGGTAGAGATTTTGTTGCCTGCATAGATAATATCCGGATTTGTTGAATGATATTTAACAAACAGGTGATATTCGGTATAACCGGGAGTAATCCCACTTTCAACAACAGTTGGCAATGTCCAGTTAACTCCTGCGTCGGTAGTGAACGCCACTTTGGTTTCAAAGTTATAACCGGCTGACGCCACAATTTTTTTTGAGCCTTGCACTGGTTCCATGTCTCCATTGAATTGGCTCGTCCAAGGGATTACGGGGTTCGTCCCCTCGCGCCAGGAAATAGGTACACCACGGTCTTCAAAATAATCACTTCCTGTTTCAGTTACCATCATTCCAACATCTGCATTCAGGGTTGCAAACCGATTCGGATCGTGAGAATCGAATAACATGGACTGATTGCCCCATCCCCAGGCAAAACCTGTAAAGTAATCTGAGCTGACATCAAATGTGGCGCCTGCATCGTCGGTTTTCCTGAACTGTGCATTGGAGAATGCCACGGCATCGGTCGAGTCATGCGGATTTGGCGCAATCCCGGTAAACTGTCCCCTGATGACGATTTTATAATTTCTGCCAAGTCCGGGTTGTTCTTCAAAATACCCTGATTTGGTCCATGTATCCCCGCCATCCCTGGATACAACAAGATTGGCCCCGCTTCTGGCTTGTGGTACCATGTACAAAAGATTGGGATAACCCTGGTTCATAAACAGGAAATACGCGTAATCATTTCTTACTTCCGTAAAATTTAAACCTCCGTTTTTCGATCTGTAAACGCCATCGTCTTTTACGGTAGCGAATATGATGTTTGGATTCTTCGGATTAACTTCAACCGACATGACTTCTCCCGTGGGAAGGTCTCCCAGTTTTGAAAAGCTAGCCCCCTTGTCCTGACTGACAAAAAGCCCGTCCTCTGTCGCCATGTAAATAGTTTTTCCGTCAGAGGGGTGTGTTTTCAGGTCATAAATTTTTTCATAAAGGCTGTGATCGAATAATTTGACCCAGGTATCGCCGCCATCTTCACTTCGGTAAAAGGCACCGGGAGCCCCTTCCGTTCTGCTGTCGTAAGGATGTACAACATACCAGCGCAATGCCTTTTTCTGGTTCGTATTGATGCTTGTCCGGTCATAAGCTATGGTTTTCCTGTTATACCGGTGAAGGCTGGAATTATAATTTGGTTTTGAAGGGAGCGCCAGGCTCCACGTCTTACCACTGTCGTTTGACCTGAAGACCCCTTCATAAGTTGTTGCCCGGTAATTCGACGACTTTGATACAGTTGCGAAAACAATGCTTGAATCAACGGGATCAACTTCAATAGATAAGCTGGCATGCGCATACATCCCTTTGCACAGGCATTTATCCCAGCTTGCCCCGCCATCCCCGCTTCTCCATACCTGACAGACATCGTGTGCAAGATAAATAACATTCGGGCGATTATAACAACGGGCGATACTGTGCATGTGCTGTTCTCCCTCTCCTCCTACATCTCCCAGTTTAAATTCAGCCTCGGAGCGAACAGGCATGACCCGCCATCCGTCGTAAATAACAGAAGTCTGGCTAAAAGCATGAAATCTGACAACTAATAACAATGAAAAAAATAAAATATGTTTTCTCATCTGAAATCATTATTTACCTAATTTGTCAGATATCCTGAATTGTATTTGTTTTTCTTTTCCCATTGATACACCTGCCCTGTCTTTTACACGAGAAGAAACAACAATCCGGTATTGTTCACTATTTTCAAAAGCTTGTACAGGAATAAATGTAAATTTCGTCCCGGCGTGTGAAACCTGCCATTTCCCCTCAACATCTTTATTGTCACAGATACGGATAACACGGATGCCGTTCTTGTTGAAAATGCTTTTTTCATTCATTGCAGGGGCAAAATGAACAGATATCTCATCGCCGGGCAAAACATCAGTCTTTTCATTTCGGGGGGTGACCATCAGGACAACCGGAGGAAGTTTTTCCTCTGGTTTAAGATACCTGTCAAAAAAGTCAATGACCAGTTTATACCTGTCAACACCCAATCTCTTATCATATCCATAAGAAAGAGAGTGCCCCAACCCTTCCATAAAAAGATAAATATGGTTGACATCCAATTCTTTCAATCTTTTTAAAAAGTGGGGAGTTCCTTCCTTGGTGATCACATCCCGGTCGTTTTCGCCGCAGGCAAGAATGGTTGGTACATAATCGGGAGTAATATATTCTGATTCCCAAAGCCCCATTCCCATGCCCTGCCATCCGGCATGAATCTTTGAAGGATATCCGGGACAGGGTTGCGGTTGGGGAGTTCCTTCCGGAAAGCCAGCAAACGTTTTACTTTCGGTACCCTTTGCATTATTCGGATCAGAAAGACGCGTAACAGCATATTGCCCTTTGGAAATCCCCATCATCCCAATATGATCGGTATTGATATTATACTTTTCCGCATTTGCATAAATGTAACGCATCCCTGCCGAGTAACAGGCAAGGCCATTCCAGTGATCGAGCGTGAAACCATTAAAATGCCAGTAATGTGTTACACAAGGATTGAAGCAGTGCCCCATCACGATATATACATACCCGCGCAACTGGAACCAGTTCAGATGGGAGCCGTCTTCGGTGAGGCCTCCATGCACATTACGGTTTTGCTGGGTTTCGGAATAGACAAAGGCGGGTAACTCTTCATTAGATTCCGATGGATAGACAATATCCATTTTAATTCTGTAATCAAAAGGATTTCCCTGCCGGTCGACCATATCAGAAGGTTTTTGGGCAGGTTTCATGCCGGGAACCTTTGGTACAATTTCATTATTATAGGTTTCCATGATATATTCCAAAGAACCATATACTCCATGTTTATCAAATTCCCAGTAAACCAAGTCCGTGGCTACCCGGTAACCTTCCGGTAGGACAAAACATCTGTATTGCCTGGGTTTTAAATTGATATCATCCAAAAGAGAAGGGGTTTTAAAACCGAAAACTGCGTTGTAAAGCCCATTCAGATCATTATCGATGAAAGGCGAATTAGCCTTGGGGTCATTCCCGAAATCGACGGTAATAACGATGAATTTTTTATTGATGTAATCCTGCAGAATCGAAAGGTCGTCTTCCTGCCCGATTCTTTTCCATGCCCGGTTTTTAAGGTACAAAACCACATCTTTGTCATCGGAACCGGTACTGTCTTCGAGATAATATATTCTTAATGGCAATTCTTTACCAAGATCAGGAAACTTCCATTCACTGGATTTTTTCAGATACGGATTCAGAACTGATAAATCAGAAGAAGCAAGTGATGCCAGTGAGCTAATTATTAATGCAATTATAACCGAGCCGATAAATGTTCGTTTCATAAAATGTACTCTTCAAAAATGAATGAAATATTGTCACGCATATTTGCATGAATCAATCCTTAATACAGCGGATGCTGTATCCAAATGTCTTTCTGCCTTCCATCCTGATTTTACCAACTGTGTTATAGTTAATTCCATGATAGTAAGCAGTCTCAGAAGTTGCCGGTGAAGACGACCACCATGCCCCTCCTCCATAACCATTCCCTAAAAATTCCCCGTCATAACCGCGGAAATCACTCTGCAGCAAATTGAATATCTTTTTATTAAGTGATTTTGCATCTGGTGTTTCCAGAAGAAATTTCACCAATACCTGCCACTCCGATTCGCCAGGTATATGCCAGCCCGAAGGACAGACATTACGTTCATCCGAAACGGCATACCAGTTATAAAGCCTTCCAAGGCTATCTGATTTGGCAGGATTGTTTGCAACATCGCAATATGCTCCGATAGTTAACTCATTCCACTGCTTTGGATCCTGAATATTGGGAATAGCATCACCATTGCGGTAATGCGCCACTTTCAGGTTCTCCTCCATCCAGATTTGGGCCCCTATTTTTATTGTTTTGTATTCATTCCCGTCAATATCCGTTACGAATTCCTGTCCTTCAACACTTACAGCAAATACTACAAAAAAGATGGTTAAATAGATTGTAAACGGGTTCATATATGTTTTTTTACATTTTAACTTCCAACCAGTTTTCGCTTAGCGCCGATTGTTCAAGGGCTTCAAGCACTGCCACACCTTTAAAGAAATAACCACCCTGCACCAAAAAAGGCACAGGGTGATATAACATAGAATAGCTAAACTAAACCTTACTTAACAAGCGGTGTAAATTCTTCAAATACAACAGTCCTGTTCCTGAACACAAGCGTGTCATTCACATTGTGCATATACGTTCCGTCATTAACCTGGTAATTGAGATATAACGCATTCCTCTTTTCTCCTCCCCAGGTGTCACCATCCTCAACAAATTTCCCGGTTCCTGTTACAGCGAACGTCGATCCCGCAGTTTGAGTAATGGTACAATTTCCTCCTGTAGTGAAAGTCATATCCATAGAAAATTTTCCCGGACTTGTAGGAGAAAACCGTACATTGTTGCTATACCTCACAACATGCCTTGAGACCGTTGTTACATTCACAACTTCATCTGTCTCTACATAGGCAGTACGGTAAGCAATCGTATTATAAATCTGGTTACTGCCATCTTTTATAAGATCACGGCCTCTGAGCAAATATTTTGCATCATATTCGTTGACGTATTTGATAGCAAACAAAGTAAAATCTTTTGGCGATTTAATCCAGTCGGCAGCAATTCTGCGGTCCGGGTTGCTCAGGGTTGAACTTCCCATCAACACCGAATCGGTGGTGGCGCTGGTAATTCGTAACGGGATTACATAGTTCGTCGCCACAGCCAGGGGATCGGCAGTAAAAGCTTCCGTAAGCTGTACCATAATACTCCCTGAAAACTCTCCTTTTGGAATAACGATCTTACTATTATCACTTAGCGTATAATAACTTTGTGGCAATGCTAAAATAGGCGTACCTCCGGCGTTATTATACAAATTCGCAACAAGGCTTTCGTCAACCGTGAAATTGACAACCACTTCCTTTTCGTTTTCATAAGCTCCTCCCATTGTCGCGCTGATCTCGAATTTCAATGCTTTATCATTGCTGTTATCATAGGCATAATCTCCAAAAATCAGCGTCCTTACAGGGTATTGATATGGGAAGTAAGATGCAGTATAATCAAAATCGTCGAAATCCCAATCCTGATTTTTACAGGAGAATATACCTAATGTGATTAGGAGGATTCCTGATAATATTTTTATTTTTCTCATATTACTAATGTTTTTTGAATTAATAAATTCCTACCATCCCTGGTTTTGAAGTAGATTTTCATTTTTCAGGATTTCAGTACTCGGAATCGGAGCATAATACATGTACGATTCAAAATCTCTGGCTTCAACACTTATCGGCGTATAGGTAGTTCCACTGATTTCCATGCCGTTAGTTGTTTCGGTAAGATTGAGTTTCCATCTTCTCAAATCCCAGAACCTAAATCCTTCAAAGCAAAGCTCCAATCTGCGTTCATTGCGGATAAGACCGGCCATTTCTTCTTTTGTAGTACGGGATGCAAGATACGGATCAGCGGCCGGGGTAATACCTGCCCGTTTGCGAATGGCGCGGATCACCGTACGCGGTGTAAACCCGTAACCATTCGGATCGGCGTCAAGCCCCCAGGCCTGATTGGCTGCCTCGGCATAGATCAGGAACAATTCGGTAAAACGAACATGGTTATAGATATGTATTTTTGTATTAATCGCTGCCGGATTAAGGTTCACATCCGGACGGAGCAGTTTTTTCAAATAATACCCAGTCCTCGTTGACGTGGTGAGCTTGTTTATTCCGTTTGAAGGATCATCTACATGGGTCCGTATCGTTGTCGTACCCAGCTTATTTCCATCATACAGGATATATGCAGCTAACCGGGGATCCCTGTTCACATAAGGTGTGTTCGGATTATAACCACTTCCGGATGCCGTGATCGGATATCCATTAACCATCGGGAAAGCATCGACCAGGTTTTGAGTGGGATTAATATCGCCATTTCCGTATAATGAAGGCGGGAAACACGTCTGTTCTTTCGCATTGCTGCTGTAGGTATTATTTCTCCACAATACTTCGGCAATGTTAATGTCATTGTCAGCATCGTAATACACAAGTCCTGCAGCATTTAAGCCGTTTGCGCCACCAATTTCAGCCAGTAACTCCCCGGCCAAAGTAGCAGCCGTAACGCATTTGGCTGTATTATATGAACCACTGTTATAGGCCGGGCTGGCAGCATGCAATGCAAGGCGCGCTTTGAGCGCCTTGATGATCTGACTGTTAATACGGTTCTTATTATGCGCGCCATATACTGTGGTACTGTCATCATACCCCGTAATATTTACCCATTTGTACGGCAAGAGAGCAGTTGCCTGATTGAAATCAGCCATAATCTGGTCATAACATTCCTGGTAGGTTCCCCTGGACTTCTTCCAGTCGTCATTTCCGGGGTTTAACACTTCTGTTACATAAGGTACACCCCGCAAAGTCCCGTCAGTCGCGGTACCGCCATAATACATCAACAGGCGCATGTGGTGATAAGCCCTTAAAGCATACGCTTCACCTTTCAGACGTCTTTTAAACATTTCATTTCGAACCTCGCTTTCCCAACTCCAACTGGCATCATCAGCTATCGTAAAAAAGTAATTCAGGTTGAAAATAGCGCTATAACAAGTACCCCATATACTCATCGGATCATAATTGGCCGACCATTGGCCTGTTGCCATCCGCAGGTATGAACTGGTCTTGTCGTTTGAAACAGCGTCGTCAGTCGCTACATCTTCACTGCCATAACTTACTGGAAGTAAGGAATATCCCCTGAGCATCAGCCCTTCGGCAAACAACGGGTCATTGTAAACCCTGTCCTTTGTGTATATATTCGATTTCTCAGGTTCCAGAATTTCATCGCATGCACCAACCGCAAGGACCAGAAATAATAATAGCAAGAATTTATTTATCGAATTCATCTTTATTCATTTTTAGTTATTTAAAACGAAACCCGTAACCCGGCAGCAAAAAGCTTGTATGATGGCTGCGACCCTATTCTCAGTTGCAATTTATCAACATCCTTGCCTGCCATCAGCAGGTTTGAACCACGCAAATACAAGCTGAGGCCTTTTACTCCCCAATTGGAGAAGGTATTCTTCGGAAATTCATAGGTCAATTGTACACGGTTAATCCGAAAGAATGAAGTATCGTATAACCAGAAATCGGATGCCCGGAAGTTATTGCTACTGCTTTTTGTCGTTAAACGCGGGTAAGTTGCCGTTTGGGCAGTAGCTTCGGTCCACCTGTTCAGTACTTCTTCAGAGTATTTATCATTTTCGTCGACCCAGTAATAATCACTACTAAGCGTTGAAACTCCGCCATTCTGTCCGTCACATAATGTATACAGGCTAAGCCCCTTGTATTTCAGGGTAAAATTAAGGCCATACGCAAACGATGGACTATAATTTCCAAGGTATACCGCGTCATTTTCGTCAATCAGATCGTTATTATCCTGATCTTTATATTTGATATCACCAGGCATGACCACACCAAACATCGATATTGGACTGCTGCTGATGTCAGCTTCGCTGCTGTAAAAGCCTTCATTTTCGAGACCGAATACGGAGGAAACCGGATTATCTTTTCTGTACTGGAAATCATTTTGATAGATTTCATCCCTCTGGTCGATATTAGAAGTTCGGTAAATTAGGTTGGCTCCCAGGTTGACAGAAAAACCGCCCATCTTTTTAAACCAGTTTATTCCCAGTTCTGCCCCGGTATAACTGTTCGCATTGTAATTTTCATACGGAATATTGTTTGTCAGCATGGCAGAGTACAGTGCATACCGTTGAACAACTATACCTGAATTTTTTATATAAAAAGCATTTGCATTGACAGACAGCGATTTGTTAAAGAAATAACCTTCCATACCCACATTGAGATTTTTTACTTTCTCATACGTCAGGTCCAAATTTGGATAGCTGGTCACGATAACAACGCCGTTTGACCAGGAACCATCATTCCATCCATAGGAACCACTTCCCTGTAAATTACCTTCATATCGTCTGTATGTGGCATCGCTCGTGGTACTAAGAAGAAAACGGTTGTCGAGGTCCTCTGTTACATCTGTATTCAGGATGCCGGCCGAAACTTTCAGCTTTAAGAAATCTACATTGGAGGCATTTTCACATACAACATAACCTAAGCCGATCGTTGGTGAAAGTATATCCCTGTTGCCCTTCTTCAATTTTATGGAATGGTTATACGCACTGCTGAAATCAACAAAGAACTTTTTGTCATAATCGTATGCAACACGTAATCCAAGATGGGCAACCCGGTCGTCAATGGTAAGGAAATCGCGGCGTAACTTGGTAAAATATGCAAGACCGGTAGCTGTCAGGGAGTGTACATCGTTAAATTTCCGGCTATAATCCAGAACTCCCTGTGCTGTGAACTGACGATAGAAAAATGCTGTTGGGATATTTTGCACCCCCGAGGCTTCATCTTTATTAATGGTTGTCAATTTGGTTATCTGGTCAACGCCATCTGCCGTTGTAGTCCAGGTGGGCTGGTAAACAGCATAGTCGTTGACAACCTGTTGCACAAAGGAATTAAATAAATCGATGCCAACCAGTGTTTTAAAGGTCAATCCCTCCGTGATCCCGTTCAGGTCAAAATCAAGTCCCTGTGTAATCGCCATTAACCGGCCAATATTCTGGGTATATCCGGCCCGGTACATGTTGCCGTATACATTGTCCTTGTATTGAGTGGTGCCACCCAAAAGATACTGCCCGTCAATATATTTTGTTGATAGGGCCAAAGAAGCCTTTGTTGCCTCGTCAAGCATTGAAACAGGAAGCAATGGAGAATAATAGTTGGGATGATAGGTTGCACATGCATTCCAGAAATTCCCGTTGGGCGACTTATCAAAAACGAAATTCGCGGTTGCATCAAGGGTACTCCTGATAAAGTCATTAATTTTTATATTTGCATTCGCCCGTACATTGAGTTCATTTGTCCTGCTATCTTTCCCATTGCCCAGCTTATACAAACTTCCGGTGCTGGTCCATCCAAGATCGGTATAATACTGTATTGACTGGTTCCCTCCCGAAAACTCTGCATTCAACCGGGTTACAGGCCTGATTGAGCGAAGGTATTCATCCGAGTAGTAATCAACATCCGGATACCGGTATTTGTTGCCGGACCGGTAATTTTCAATCGTTTCGGCAGAATAAAGCGCGTTCAATCCGTCATTGGCAAGAGCTTCATTATATAACTCCATATATTGAGCCGAGCCAAGATATTTTGGAAAACTGACAGGTTGGGCAATCGTCTGTTCTACTGCAACATTGATCCGGCGCTTATTTATTTCGCCCCTCTTGGTTTTTATCATAATGACACCATCTCTTCCCTGTGTGCCAAATAAAACAGAAGAATTGACATCCTTCAGAACAGTTATTTGCTCAATTTCTTCTGCTGATATCCCATAAGGCATACGGGCTATTCCGTCGATGACCACCAAAGGGCTATTCAGTGTCCAGCCAAAATAACGCCCCGCTAATGCTTCGCTGAAATTATGGATGCCATTCGTCGTTAATAATTCTTCCGGATTAATAACATCGATAATTCCCGATATTTCTTTCTTTTTTATTTTACCGAAAGCTATATTAACATCGTCATCCATCAGGAATGGAGTCTTTTGGAGGGTTACCGCCCCGGACAATCCCGTAGTAGCAATGGTTTGTGCGAAATAACCCTTCTTTTCTATCAACAGGTCGCTGCCCGGAGAAACAGAAATGCTGAATTTTCCATTCGTATCAGTCCATACAACAACGGCGCCTTCCCGTCCCGATATTTTTACGTCAGGCAAAGCAATCCCGTCGTCGTCCTGAATAACAGAACTTACTGTTACCAATCTTTCTTCCATGATCTCCTGGCTTGACACTTTCCCCATATTGATTAACAGGAATAACATCGCCAGAAGGAGTATAATGTAACTTCTATTCATTTTATCGTAGTTTAATTTAATAAATAAATCCATTACCATCCCGGGTTCTGTGTAAATTCGGGGTACAATGTTACCTGATCAGTCGGGAACGGAAGCCAGTAATGCTTTTCATCAAATACCCGGGTGAGATATAATGTTTTATTAAACTGGGTATGCTCCTTGTCGAAATCGAGTGAATATTTTTCACGGTATTTAAGCAAATGGGCAACATGCCACCTCCGCAGGTCGTACCAGCGATGGTTCTCGAATGCCAGCTCAACAGCCCTTTCTTCACGCAGAAACTCACGGAATGTTTCTTTCGAAGCAGAATAACGTGCATCCACATTGGGAAGGGTGGCCCTGTTACGGACAATATTCACGGCCTGCAGCGCTGTAATGCCGCCCGGAGCGCTACCCGTAGGACCACCATACGCTTCGTTCACCGCTTCGGCATACATCAGGTAAATATCGGCCAAACGCAATAACGGGACTTCATAACTATACTGGGCCCATCCGTTATCATACGAATTACAGGTAATATCCTTAAACTTGCTATGTCCATAACCCGTTAAACTGTTACTCGTGTTGCGGTGACGTCCACCGTTATACAGTTGAGCCCAGGAATCTACATTTTCCTTAACTACCAGCCTCTCTCCATCGTGCAGGATATTGTATTCAAACCTTGGGTCGCGGTTCACCCACCGGTTCATCGGATCGTACCCTGAATCAGCTTCCCTGATCGATAAGCCATTGGCCATACCAAAATTCTCTACATAATTTTCGGTAGGCGAGGCATAAACCCCCCATCCGCCAAGATAGGTCATAGTAAACTCTCCATATCTCCAACGTTTATTTGACCAGTAGAGAGGAGCGGTATAAACGATTTCCTTTCCTAAAACAGTCGTAGTTGTAGCTTTCAGAGTATAAAAATTCTTATAGTAGTCGGCCCATGTTTCGAGACCTACAATAGCCGGGTTTTCGTTGGCTATTTTAATGACTTTAAGGAACGCGTCGGCTGCATCTTTGCATAATTCGGTATTGTATGAATAATCGCCCGTTGAAACGCCGTTCATCAGGGGGCTTGCCGCATACAGCAGGTTTTTGCCCAGGTAACCGTAAGCTGCCTGTTTGGTAATACGTCCTTCATTGGAGCCGATAGTAGTTTGACCAGATTCAAGTAAATCCCAGTTAACTGGTAATAATTCGGCTGCCTTTTCCAGGTCTTCAGCTACCTTCATGGCCGTTTCGTAATACGAAAGACGGGGAAGCCTGATCTTATCAGAAGGCGCGAAAACGGTATCAATATAGGCAATACCGCCAAATGACCTTAATATGTGAAAATGGAAAAATCCACGAAAAAAACGGGACTGGCCTTCAAGCAGGTCGCGTTGTTCGGTTAACAACTGATCGGAAGCAGCAACCTGGAGATCTTCGAGATGGGACAACGCAACATTGCAAAGCCGAATACCCAACCATCCGTTATGCCACCATCCTTTATAACCCTGATCTTTCTTGCTCTCCGCATTACCAATCTGCTGACTAATGTTACCCGCGTAAGGACTCCATCCAACACTCGTCCACTGCCGATTGTTGCCTGCATCAAAATGGGTGCACAAAGAATTGCTACCAGTCATAATCACATCATCGCCGTAATTCCAGTTAAAATCACCACCACCAGCAGTACCCATGTCGATTTGCGGGACATTCTGGTAGATGTTTTCCACATATCCTTGAAAGGTTGAAAATTTGGTAAAAACATCGGCTTCCGTAATACTAAGTTCAGGCGATTTATCGAGATAGTCTTCACACGAGGCGAATAACAAAAGGCCCAATACAAATACTACCGGCAGTTTTAACATCTTATATGTTGTTTTCATAATACTGTCTTTTATCGGTTAAAAATTAAGGTTTACGCCCAGGTTGACCCGCTTGTAAGTCGGATAGGTAACCCTTGAGGTGTTGCTTTCCCTGTCGTCGGGCATATCGGACCAGAACCACAGGTTATTCCCGTTTAGATAAACCCTGGCAGAACTAAGGCCCAGACTCTTTAGCCAAGTCCCGGTAAACCGGTACGAAACTTCGGCTGTTTTCAGCCTCAGGTACGACCCGTCGAACATATAGAAGGTACCATTATAGGTCGACTCATCGGTTTTATATCTGGGTCCTTTATAAGAAGCATCGGTATTTTCAGCGGTAAAGTAATCGGACTGTAAACTATATGCCATTTGTCCAATTGCGTCTTTCCATGGTCCCATAGTAACGGCACTGGATACCGAGTAAACATCCCTGGTCACATTGTAAACGCCATAGAACTGAACATAGGCGCTAAACCCTTTGTGGCTAAACCCTAATTCAAAATTATAGGTATTTTGCGGACGCAAGGGGTAACCATACGGAGCCGAGTCGTACGTGTCAATTTGCCCGTCGGCATTGTAATCGATTATTTTATAATCGCCCGGCAATTTATATTTGTTGCTCAATGCCGCATAAGTAGTCGACGAATATACGTCATCCCAATTGGTTAAAATCCCGTCTGACATGGTAGCCCTCGTCTGTTCGATCTGGAACCCGGCATTTCTCTGATAATCAGGTGTCATTTCCGGGTCTTCCATATAGACCACTTCATCAATGGCCCGCGTATAAGCCCAGGTCGCCCAGTAATTCAACCCTTGCCTTGTTGTTTTCTGAAATTTAAGCTCCAGCTCAAAGCCCTTTGTTTTTGTCTCTCCCAGGTTTGCAGCAACAGGAAGCGCCCCGAAATAGGCGGCGATTTTTCGTTGGCTGGCACTCATAAATATGTCCGTACGATGGTCTGTAAAAAACTCTGCATTCAACGTAAACATGTCCAGTAAGCCCAGTTCAACCCCTAGGTTTTGCTTTGTCGATTTTTCCCAATGAAGGTCAGGGTTGCCAATACCCGATTCAATTATCTGGGTATATGGGCTTAGCCCATAACTCGGATAACCAAAAGGAGTATTGGGACTGTCAATCTTCCATGTAGTTTCATAAGCCCAGCGGGCAGAAGCGAATTTGTCATTTCCTACTTTCCCTACCGAATAACGGAATTTAAGCATGTCGAGCCAATCGTATTTTTTCAGGAAATCTTCATTTGAAACGACCCAACCAACAGCAACTGAAGGGAAAAACCCGAACCGGTACTTGTCTGCAAATTTCTCAGACCCGTTGTACGCGCCATTCGTTTCAAAAAGATACTTCCCGTCGTAGTTATAGACAATACGGGAAGCCCAGTCTTCGCGGTACGTGGGGAACATGCTCCCTTTTGCATACTCTTCGCGGTTCACCAGCGCCGTGGCGCTAATATCATGCTTGCCAAACTGCCTTGCATAATTGATCTGGAACTGGTAAAATAAACGGCGTTCAATCTGGCTCAGGTAATTATTTGCGTTCCAGTAGTCGGCAGAACGGACACCTTCGGCCAGATAACTGACCGGCTGTTGATAAAAATCAAAGTAGTTCGTTCCCACACTGGGGGTATAGGTAACATACTTATCCCTTATAGCAGCGGGCAGGGCAGCAATGGCCTCTTCACTATATACGCCACCGGGCAATACCTGAATTATATCCGGGTCAATATTTTTTCTAAGCATATTACTATTATCAAAAACCCCACCGCTGGTATAAAACAGGTTGTCATACGACAAAGAAGCCTGTACCTCCAAACCCTGGGTAATAAAATCAAGTTTTTGAACTAATTTAAAGTCGGTATTTACCTGTGAACGGATAATTTTCTCAAGCCCGCCATTATTAATTCCTGCAACCGGGTTCCCTTCATTTGAGAAATCAACATTATAGCCCCATACCCCATCGGCATACCGGACCGGAAAAATGCTTGGCGCAATACTATAAAAAGCCTTGAATGATGCTCCTGTACCATCAACGGTAGAATAACCTTCGAACTTTGTACCCACGTAACCCGATAAGTTAGCTGAAAGGACAGTCGACGGCGTCAGGTTAAAGTCAATATTGGTACGATAGTTAAAACGGTTGTAAGCCCATTTTGATTTATACCCCTTACCATTGTCAAGTCCCGTCTTCAATAAGTCGCCTTCACTGAGATAACTTAAAGAACCAAAATATTTTGCAAATTTGGTACCACCCGAAATATTAATATTTACCCGCTTGGTAGTAGCTAAGTCGTTCAGCATTTCTTCCGGCCAGTCCACATTGGGGAAAAGATATTCATCGCCTTCTGCCTGTGGTTTTCTGTAACGGTTCAGTTGTGCTGTCGGAATATAATTGCCCCATCCGACTTCATTGGTCGGTAATTCATTCTCTATAGCATAATTACGAAGTTTTAACCCTTCGTACGAATCTAATTTATCGGGTGTACGCGAAAGGAACTTAACACCAAAATCACCGTCAACCGATAACTGTGGCTTGCCAAGTTTTCCCCGTTTTGTCGTAATCAGGATGACTCCTTCAGCACCTTTTACCCCGAACATCGCCGTGGCCGAAGCATCTTTTAAGATAGAAACACTTTCTACCTCCTTCACATCGATATCGTTCATCTTGCGTTCTATCCCGTCAACCAGTACCAATGGCTCTGCATCATTCCAGGTCGATTTACCACGGATTAATATGACCGGGTCATCGTTTCCCGGTTCACCCGATGAAAGAACGGTTGTTAAACCTGCCAGTTTTCCGGTAAGTGCCTGTCCCAGGTTAGCCATTGCACCGGTCTTTTCCAGTTCATCGCTTTTAACATTAGCTATAGCACCCACCAAAGTTTCCTTTTTCTGTTGCCCGTAACCCACAACAACCACTTCTTCAACACCAACCGTAGCTTCCTTTAACACTACATTAAAAGTGGTATGGGCGCCAATTTGAATTTCCTGGGCGACAAACCCCACGAATGAAACAGAAAGGATTTTTGCATCTTCGGGTACTTCAAGAGTGAATTTCCCGTCAAAGCCTGTAACGGTACCGGTTGTCGTACCTTTAACAACAATTGAGGCGCCGGGAATTGATTCGCCCTTACCGTCTGTAACTGTACCGGATAACATTTTTTTTGGAGGGCTAAGCTGTCCTTCATTTTCCCCTGGTATTTCAGCCTTCCGTGAGGAAATTGTTCTTTCCGGGGTCAATATGATCTGCTTTTTCAGTATCTCATATTTCACCTCGGAATCTTTGAATATTTCATCCAAAATGACATCTACAGTCGATCCTTTAACGTTTACATTAACTTTTCGGTCAAGGTCAACTACTTCATTTTTATAAATGAAAACAAATTCACTAGATGATTCAATTTGCTTGAACACCTCAAGAATTGAAACATTTTCCAGGTCAATCGTTAGTTTTGTTGCCTGGGAGTAAATAGATGCTGAAACAGTCATCAATCCAGTAAAAAGCAACAAAATAGTTAGTTTCATAATTCGTAATACCCTTCTGAAGCAACCCAAAGAGTCGCTCCTTTTTGTTCGGATTTTTTTCATAAATTTGTACTGATTAAAATTGGTAACTCGATTTAATCTTCAATAACCGGTAGGTGTTAGAGCATCTGCCGGTTTTTTTTCAGGTTCATTTTTTTTTCATAAATTTTAGGTTCATAAATAAGTAGATTTACTGTTTTAATATGTATATGTCATTTTCTGTTTTTGAATATCTTCCTTCCATGGTCTTGGAAAGGTATTGCATCACTTCATTGATGTCATCAGACAAAACAAGTTTTCCTGAAACCAACGTTTTTGCAAGTTGCTCTCCTTCTATTTGAATGGATGTGTTGTAATATTTCCTGACGCGCCTGACAACATCCAGTAAAGCCATATCTTTAAACTGAAAAAGTCCTTCTGTCCATGAAATATAATCATTAACATCCACATTTTTTACTACTGATTGTTGCTTGTCGGCTGAATAAAAACATCCTTGCCCGGGTATTAATTCAAATTCTTCATTTGCAACTATATTGTTCTTTTGCACAACATTGACTTTTCCTTTCACCAAAACTGTTGACATATAATTTTCGTCGCTATATGCAGAAACAGCAAAAGTTGTTCCCAGAACTTTAATATCAACATAGTTGGTTTTTACAATAAATGGAGCTTTTTCATCCTTGTGAACTTCAAAGAAACCTTCACCTTTGAGATATACTTCTCTTTTTCTTCCCGTAAAAGTTGCAGGGAAAACCAGTTGGCTTCCGGAATTTAACTGGACTATTGTACCATCGCTTAAGCGTATGGTACGGCGTTGTCCATAAGGCACCAAAACCTGGTTTAATGATGAGTTCTTATGATTACACTCATTTTTGATCTTTTTTTCTTCATTTTCATTGTGGATTATAACTTCTTCCTGATTCGGGCTATACTCAATGAAAGAATCACTGTTATCCAATACCTGTTTTGAACCATCGGAAAGCATAATAATGGCCTGATCGTTTTCACGAACTCCCTTTTCAGCAAATTTCTCATAGGAGTTTTTTGTAAACTCAAAAAAACCATATGAGCCTATGGCAATAAATACAAGGATAACAGCAGCTTTCCTTAACCATGAAAGGTGAAATTTCTTAGGACTGTTATCCTTATTAAGTTTTGATTGTTTCAGGACATTATCCAATATTACATTATAATCAGAGGAATTCATCTCTCGTTTATCTGAAAGGTTGATGCGCACAAACTCAAACGCACAATAAATTGAGGTTTTATTCCCAGGATATTTTTTTATCATTTCTTCCAGAAACTCAATAGGACGATCCGACTCCCTGACACCCGCAACGAATTCTTCATCCTGAATCAATTCCAAAAAATCTGCTTCTGTATTTTTCTCCATAATTATAAAATGTATTTATATAATGATCGGGGGGCAAAAATATAGACAAGAAAAAACAACTTTTTTTTAGTTTTTTTGTACTATATGCAATTAGACCTGAAATTCAATCGATTACATATTATACTCACAATACCCGATTAATTGCAGATATCAACAAAGCAGACATTTTTCAATGATTTTCTTATGCTTTTTATTGACCGGTAGAGGAGAGTACATGCAGATGACTTGTCAATATTCAGCAATGTGCCAATTTCATTGTAATTAAGACCTTCTGCATATTTTAAAAAAATAACTTCTTTCTGGCGATCGGTCAACTGGTCCATTGCCGAATGTATTTCATTCCGGATATTTTGTCTTTCGTCATAATCGGTCAACACTTGTTCGGCATGATTTTCATATAATTTTTCACTTTCTGACAAGAGTTTCAAAATATCCTGTTTCCTTTTGGTATACCTGAATTCTTCGAATAATTTATTCCGGAGCGACTTAAAAAGATAAATATGAATGTTTGAAGTTATAATGAGAGCTTTTCGTTTGTTGATTAATTGAACAAACACTTCCTGAATGCAATCTTTAACTAATTGTTCATCATTCATGATCTTAAGACCATACGAATATAATTCATTGACATAGTTCTCATATATGGCCGAAAGCGCATTATCATCCCCATTCTGAAACTTAATCCATATTGACTTGTCAATTTTTCTCATGAGAACAAATTACTCCTATCAGACAAATTTAACTTTTTTTAACACACGTTAAAGCTGTCTTTGAATAAATAAAACAATATTAAGTTAACACTATACCTATATCAATGTCAGAAAACGCAAATAGTATATCAAAATGAGCAATTAAAATTTTAGGGCCACTTTTCTGCCAATGGCTTTTATCCCTGACAATAAGCTATTGCCTCTAACTATCTCAGGTGTTGATCAAAAAACCGGAATATGCTTTCAATTTCAAATTCATGCCCTAATGTATGAGTGTTAAACTCAAAACGATCTTTAATCCCAAGTTTTTCATAGAACAAAGAGGCTCTTTTTGCTTCAATACGTGCACCATTCATATCAAATAACCCATCGTTTTCGCCAATCTGTACCATACAGGGACGGGGACAAATCATTCCTATTGCCTGAAAATGTCCAAATCCTTTGAACTGGTATATTGATTGTGTCCCTTCCGTGACATTGGTTGTTTTAATCAGGTCTGCTTCACTGTCCCTGAAATAAGCTGAAGGGGCTGCTGCCTTTATAAACGGACATAACGCAGTGGTGTACATTGTAAAAAATCCGCCCCATGAAAGTCCGGTCATTCCTATATTTTTAATGTCAATCTCCGGATGTTCACTGATCAGTACCCGTGTGCTTTCAATGATTTTGTGGATTTCAAGCCCAATAATACTACTTCCCAGCAACTTAAGTTGTTTATCGAAAAGATCCCGGTCAAGTCCCGAAATGATTGAGTCCTTTGCATAGCCACTCAGCATGGTTAAGCCAGGTGCCCAAACCAGATACCCTTTTTTTACTGCTTCGTGCCCAAATGAATGATAATTGACCCGGGTATCTAAATCGCAGATTGCTTCGGGATTTCCTCCACCGCCATGCATGGCAATAATCAGAGGTGCTTTGCCTTCGATGTTTTTTGGCACCATATAGATGCCGTAGGCATGAACGCCTTCAATTACCTCGATCCAAACACGGTAAATCGTGCAGTATTTGTCTTCACCGGCTTTCTCAAACCTGGAAACTTTTCCTTTGATTGCTTTTGGCGGAGGATAACCAAAAAATGAACCCAACTTTTGCCTGTATGGATACAACGAATTTTCATAATCAGCGATACTAATAAAGTCAGGGTTAAAAGAACTCATCGACTCATCGATCTTTTCACGGGTCAACTGATCAATGTATGCCTTTACCTCCAGGTGTTGTTCTTTCCTAATTGGAAAGGATTCGGAAAATTTTTCGCGGTATTGTTCAGGTAATTCCTGTGCACAAATAAAAAGATACTGAAAAAGAAATAGAAAAAATATCAATACCTTTTTTGTTCTAATTATTGAATTTTTCATCTGTTTGTTTTTTTAAGTATTTACAGAAATATTAGTATCATTGACTTCACGGGATTTCTTCAGTTAATATTCGAAGAAACATTGAAGCTTCCTTCCAGCCGGATATCGGATGAAGAACTCCCAACCATGACATTAAACTTGCCTGGCTCGACAATCCATTTCATATTCCGGTCGAGTAATGATAAATCTTCCGGTTTCAGATTGAATGAGACGGACTGTTTTTCTCCCGGTTTCAGGTTTATTTTCTTGAAGCCCCTCAGTTGTTTGATGGGAGTAGTCACACTGCTGACTTCATCTTTAATATAAAGTTGAACTACTTCTTTCCCTTCCCGTTCGCCTGTATTTTTTACGTCTAACGTAACCTGAATTTCTGCGCCCGGCTTTATACCTGAAGGCGTTACTAGCAGGTTGCTGTATTCAAATCGGGTATAACTTAACCCATGTCCAAAATGGTAGAGTGGAGTTGCCGGCATATCGATGTATGCTTTCCCTTTTGATGGTACGTGATTGTAATAAACCGGCAATTGTCCCGAGTGACGCGGAATCGTTATTGCCAGTTTTCCATTGGGATTGTAATCGCCAAACAGCACATCGGCCACAGCATTTCCACCTTGTTCACCACACATCCAGGCTTCAACGATAGCTGGTATATTTTCGGCTGCCCAAACGGTTGAAAGGGGGCGTCCGCTTATTAACACTGCAATCGTAGGGGTACCTGTTGAATAGACAGCCTCCAGTAATTTTTGCTGATATCCGGTTAAATCGAGGCTTGCCACATCATGACCTTCCCCATTGGTATCACTTCCTATTTCTCCCACCACAACAATGGCAATATCGGCCATTTTGGCTGCATCCTGTGCTTTTTCAATTTCATTCAGATCATTTCCAATCACATTGCAGCCTCTTACATAGTCGATCTTCGTGCTGGCTGAAACTTTCTCCCGGATACCTTTAAGCACGGTAACCAATTCCTGTGGGATATTATGTGGTATGTAATCGCCGATTTGATCCATTCCTGAATCGGCAAGCGGGCCTATTACAGCAATTGACTTAATATTTTTGTCCAAAGGAAGAATATTCTTTTCGTTTCTCAGTAAAACGATACCTTCACGTGCTGCTTCAAGAGCCAGTTCCTGATGTTCTTCAGAATGGACAACTTTTACTGCCTCTTCAGGATTAACGTAAGGTTTTTCAAAAAGGCCGAGCATAAATTTAACCCGCAGGATATTCCTTACTGCATCATCTATGACTTTCATGGGAACAGAACCTTCTTCAACACTTTCTACCAATGCGCCGATGTAGGCTTCTTCCATCGATATACCAACATCTACACCTGCCATGGCCGCTATCTGTCCGGCCTCTTTTTGTGTTGCTGCCATATCTTCGTCAAGGATCGTACTAATGCCCATTCCTTCACTAAGTACAATGCCTTCGAATCCGAGTTCTTCGCGTAATATTCCCCTTAATAATTTATCGGAACTATGTACTGTTTCACCGTCGATGGCAGGATATGTCGCCATTAATGCAAGCGCTCCGCATTTCTTTATCCCTGCTTCCCAGGAAGGAAGGAACACTTCTCTCAATTTCCTTTCCGAAATTTCCATCGCCCCACGTTCAAGCCCGCTTACCGGCTGGCTCTGCCCGGGATAGTGAGAGAGAGCAGCTACAACCTTGTCTTTTCCGGAAACATCATATCCCTGCATTGCAGTAACAATATTTTCGGCTATTTTGGAACACATATAAGGATCTTCACTGTACCCTTCCTCGTTGCGGCCCAGACGGGGATCGCGGTTAGGCTCAATGACCAGGGTACAAAGCATGTGCGCCCCGGTTACCCTTCCTTCCATGGCAACGGTTTTATAAATATTGCTCACCAGTTCCATGTTCCAGGTGGCGCCAATGGCCAGTCCTTCGGGGAAAACAGTACCGCCTGCGCACATAAAACCGTGGGTCCCTTCTTCTATCTGCAATAGCGGAATTCCCAAACGGGTTTCATTGATGGCTATATTCTGAAGTTCGTTGAAAAATTCAGCTTGTCTTTGTGTCCCTTCATGAATAATTCTATCGGCCAGGGTAAAGAAACCACCACCAGGACCCATTTTGTCGTTGTGATTGCCCCTTGCAAACTTGCGGCAACCTTCCATTTGTGCATTCTTTTCATCTTGACTTAGAGCATAATGCATTGAAACTGTTCCAACTTCAAGCCCATATCCAATCGCCTTTTTATACACACAAGGCATATTCATCTGCCCAACTTTTTCTTTTAATGTCATCCGCGAAAGCAGATCCTCAACTCGCTGGTCAATTGGTAAAAGGGGATTTTTATAAACCGGCGCTTCAACTGCTGCCTTTTCGTTCTTTCCTTTGGTTACAGGAGATTGAGCCAGGCTAACAGTGACTCCAACCCCGCATATAACCACAACGAAAAGAATAATGATTGTTTTTTTTATATTTCTCATAGCTCGTATAATTTTTTTAAGGATGATAAGCCAAAAATTAGTTTATCGGTTTGATAGTTATAATTTTTACAGGCCCTAATAATCCGGATTTTAATAAAGGAACTTCTTTCCATGGCATATATGTTCCATACAATCCTTTTATATTGGTATCCCTGATATTGACACTGGTATATTTTTCTCCTTTCAATGCATCTCCGACAATGCGGTTCGACCAGGTATTGGCAATTTCTATTTTCAGTTTATTCTCACCCGGACGAAGTATCTCTGTTATGTCATACATGAAAGGTTTAGCCCATGTAATTCCCAAGGGCTGGTCGTTTAGCCATACTTCACCAACATTTGACAAATCGCCCAAATCCAAATAAATCTTTGTTTTTCCAAGCAATACGGGATTATAATCATGCACAAATGTTTTTTCGTAGCGGGCAATTCCCGAAAAATATTTAATTCCGTCATTTTCAGACTCTGTCCATGACTTTAATTCCGGGAAAACAGCCTTTTCAGGGGCTCCCCATCCCTTTGGAAAAAATACCTCCCAAGGGCCTTCCAAAGTTTTCAATCCTATATGGTTATTAATAACCGTTAATTGATCCTGTTTGGTCAATTCAAATGCCCCATCTTCCAAAAGACAAACGCCACCGACTGTATATTGCAGAAAAGGCGGATATTCTCCATGATTTTTGACCTGCGTATAATGTACGGCAGGGTTACCTTTTCTGAACACCACGAAAATGCTTTCATAAGGCGCTAATGATAGTGGAATATTCGTCATTCCATTTTGCTGCCCGTATATTGAAACAGGAATGATTTTGCCTGAAACAGGATCCCATATTTCCGGAACTTTGTCTTTCTGCCTGAAACTGCAATCTCTTGAGACCCATTCCCCGGTGGTGTTCCTGATGAAATAAAATTCCACATCCTTTTGGAAATAATGGATATAATCCAGCGTGCAGAACTCCTGATCCGAATAACCAAAATCAGGAATTATATTCAGTTTTTCGAGCATGGAGGATGTTTCGATGCCGGAATAAACCTTGTTTTTTTGTAATTCACCCGAACGATAATCTGCCCATAATTCATTCAGCAATTTTTTCACATCGGGCATACCGGGCAGAACTTTTCGCAGGGCAACTTTTTGAGGCTTCGGCCCGATAATAACCGCTCCTTTTTTCGCCAATTCATCCAATTTGACCAAAACTTCAGGATTAATCTCAATTTCATTGGATAAAGTCAAAATACTGAATTGTGCCCCGTTCGACGGTAAAAACAATTTGTTGTCTTTTACAGTCAGTTCCTTTAGTTTCTCCGTGTTGATAATTTCATAATCATACCCCGGGCCGGCAGAGAAACGGCTGTTTTTATGCCCCCCGTAATTGGGAATGGTATCGCCATAGTAGTAAAGGACATCTGCAGTAAAATCAGCTTCCTGAAGAATAAATGAAACACGGGATAAATATTCATTGAACGGTTTTACTTTTGGCCACCAAACCCGTTTGTCATTATAGTGCGTCCCTGCATGATAGACAATTCCCGGGAAACTCGTCCCCGCAGGATTATGGGTTGAACCGTGGACTACCACTTTATTCATACCTTCGCAAAATGCCCGGTCACCAAGCGGTTTCATTTCAAAAGGCCCTTCCTGCCAATGCTGGAAGGTAGTGAAAGCTTCCATCTCAACAATCCGCCGGTTATAAATATGCGATGCTGCTGATACTTCCTTAACTACTCTTAAAATGTCAATTCCTTTTTCATTAAACCTGCCATGATTGATCCAAAATTCACCCCTGGGAATATCCAGGGCTCCCAATGCTTTTATCGGTTCAACCGGGACTTTGTGAAGAGGAAGACCGGGTCCCCCTGATTCACAGTTGTTTTTCAAACCATGTGCATTACAAATTTCCTTCGATTTCGTGTAAAAATTAGTAATCATTAATTCAGATATGGTTCGCTGAAGATCCACTTTAAAATTTGCGGCAAGCTCCGGAGAAAATAAATCATTCGTAAACAATACGGGAAGAAATTTATCGACATTATATCCGTTGATCTTTTTGAACATGTCAGGTAATGTTGTCGTCCAGGTAAGCGCTTTCTCTTCATAACTGGCCATGTAAAAGCTTTTAAGCGCCGTTTTTCCCAGGTCGCCTAAGACAGATTCCAGTTTATTGATGACATAATTGAAATGGAATTCAGCGGCTTCCGCATCATAATGATCTAACGTAGGCCCCGCAGAGTATTTACTGGGAAGAACAAGGTTCTCTCCTGAATTGGAACAAACATATCTCAAAATATCCCAGTTACCGGCAGGGGCTTTCCAATTTAGCAACTCAGTTTTCGGATCAAAAAAGCATGAGACATTGACAACTTCTGCGGTGTCAAGACTATTCTTTTCAATGCCGACCGGAACGGCAAGAACAGCAATTTCTTTATAAAAATCTGGTTTGCCGTCAGCATTGTACTGAATACGACGCTGTTTTCCCCAGGCATCTGTTTTTGAAATATCGGGAAATGGCAGTTTAATTTTCAGTTCTTTGCCTCCGCGAACCTCTGTTTTTGCATAAAATATGGACTTTGCTGCATGTTTTGGAGGTATCCAGTTTCCTCCGGCATTCCAGCTACTGGAAGTATTTAAGCCCACTTCCATTCCTAACTTTCCAGCTTCATCGATTGCGTATTTTAATATTTTCAGGGATTCCTCGCCCAAAAAAGCCGGTCCTGCTTTAACAAGAACGGTATCCCTTGAGCCGATTTCGAAAATGGTAAAACCAGACACCCCTGCATTTTTCAACGCAATTAACTCTTCTTTAAGCCTGAGTGTATCCACATTGCCACCTAGCCACCAATGGTATACAATGGGCCATGTTTTCATAGGTGGATTCCGGAACCCCTGTTGCATGTACTTGTAATTCTTTTCCTGGGCAGACAGGTACTGATCACTAAAGCAACTGCCAATCAATAGTAAAACGATCAAAAAATTTCTCATACTGTCGGTTTTATAATATGAATCATACTTATTTTTTCTCCAGCGCCCCGGCATCCCGTTTCCCAACAGGACTATTTCCTGCAAAATCTTTCAGAAAGGGCCCTGAAAATTGCCACGTATAAAGTTCATTTATATCGGTTTTTGCATCAGCAAGTGTTCCCAGACATACCCGCATAAAATCCATTGTACCTTTAAAATATCTTCCCTGGGGTGTACCGCCAACAAACATATCCGAATTGTTTTCAAGATAACCATTTTCAATGGCAGCGCCACTGTTATCCTTCTTCCCGTTTACATAGAGCGTGAGTGTTTTGGATGAACGATCAGCTTCGGCAATTACATGATGCCACCTACCATCATTGATCCGGGCCTTGCTTTTAATAACTGCCGTCTGACTGCCGCTTTTAATGGCAAAAGTTACACCTCCCTGTTTATTTACTTCCAGAGAATAACCTGCAGCAGCCATTTTTTCGATGAGTACGCCTCCGGTAATACCTTGTTCTGCTTTAAAATAAGCTTCAATAAGAAAATTGCTGTCGTAAACCTCCGGACTTTTTAAATCCTTTCCGGCGACATGCTTTATTTCCGTTTGACCTTCACGGTTCCATCTGTATTTGATCGTATAATCGAAGGATTTATTCAGTGAACTGTCGGTACATACCGCATACTGATCGATCCCGTTGAAATGCAATGCACCCCTGGTCCAGTCTTCCAGAGGTCCTTCCACATAATCATTCTTCCCAATGTTGACCCCTTTGAGGTGAAACATTGGTTTGAGATAATAATCGCCTCTGGTGACATAATAAGGCGTCATGTACCAATGCTCGTCAAGAATATTCGCAGGATCGTTCCCTGCCGGATAAAAACCCCATTCACCTACTGTGGCATAAAGGCTCCATGGTACAAACACTTTGACTCCCTGATCTATTGCAGCCGATCCTTCGGCAAGACTGAAATCATGTTTGTCAGGCGCATTCATAGGGGCCGCAGAAGCGACTACACCCAAATCCGAAGCAATAGCATTGGTTTCCCTGAGAATATCACGTGCTTCCTCAAACGATTCATGCCACTGTCCTGAAGGTTTAAATGAGGCATATTTCCCGGTGATATCATGGAAAACATTTCCTGAAAAAGCATTTGTCTCCAAGGCATAATGATTTTTCTGCGGCGCGGCATCGTGTTCGTTACCTGCAATTGGAGATTTAGCCGGTACGGTATGCCAGAATACCCAGTCGCCAATACCATCCCAAATGTTGCCCAGAAATTTATTACTGCCTGCCTCTGGCGACTGACGCCTTGAACCTTTTACAAAATTGTATGCGGTGTTATTAAAAAAAGCGTTCTGATAGCTGATGATCTCCTGGAACATCGTTGTAGCCCCTACTTTACTCCATGGGTCTTTGCTCAATCCCCACCCGATATTATTGAAATAATAATTTTTGAAAGCGCCGTCAAGATAATATGCCATACCAAATCGTGCCGATCCCGGTTTATCAGGATTGTCTTTCCCATCCATCCAACTGGGATTACGAAATCCACCCGGATTCCCGGAAACATTATTATACACGTATGATGTCCCGCCTTGCCATGTTTCGATATTTCCGCAGTCATCGCCTGTCCGAATACCATCAGTAACCTTATTCTGATAGATGAGTACCCTGGATAGCGGAATACCACCCAAATTACCACCCAGCTTGCCCCCAAACACATTTACACCTGCATGCCAGGGCGTTTCAATGATATTACCGGCAATCTCGACCGTCTGACCGCAAATGACATTGATTGCGTTGGATGATCCGGTACGTTGCGAACGCAGACCAGTCTTGTAAATATAATTTCGAAGTACTTTAACATCCAGCAAATGACCGGCATCGTCGGGCATATCAAATCCCCAAAGGATACCGTCCTCGATGCTGATACCGTTATGATCGGTTTCCCTGATTTCACAATCAGTAACCGATACCTTATCAAGATTGAAGCCTGGCTTAACCGCTTTCATATACACCGCTCCATTGACATTTTCGAAAATACAGTTGGCTACATGAATATCGCAACCTCCTCCCCAAACTCTGATACAGGCCGGATAGAGATGTTTCTTGAGGGCAAATTTGTTTCCCCATGGCAGTTCAGTCAGGTTCCATGATACATTGGTAAACCGGAATGAAAGACCCGAAAAGGAAATATGATCTTTCTCCTCCATGTTGATTAGCGTAGTTTCTTTGCCTGCTTCCAGTATAACTGTGTTCGGATCAGCATTTCCCGGTAGTCTCAAATATAAACGCCCACCCTCTCCCTTTTTATTAAACCAGAATTCTCCATCCGGATCATCCAGGTAATGAGGTTTGTCCTCAAGATAATATCGATGATTCCTTGCGATAAACCGGGATTTGGGACTTCCTAAGTAGCCTTCAAAACCAATTCCTTTTTTTTCGGCATCAAATCCCTGAACATAGGAAGGGTACGGTGTTCCATCAACCCATCCGAATTCAGTCCATGCAATAGCGCCCATGTACAATTCTTTTGGACCGGTAAGATTTTCTGTATCAATTCCTAAAGTAAGCTCTTTACCCGCTTCATTTGTCATGGTTACATGGAAATACTGTTTACTATTCTTGTAATCCCATGCCCACCATTCACTTTTAATATCTTCATTATCTGATATTTTCCAGTTGGGCATGCGTGCTATCGGAATACGTGTAATTTCCTTCTCGTTTACCATCCATAGCGTCCTTGGGGCAAAATTCAGGTCGCGGTACCACACATTTGCAGCATCCGGAATATCCGCATGATCAGCACCTTTCTTCCATCCGTCTGTGATCCTGACAGACCCGTATATACAGGCTTCCCCCTCTCCCCAGGAAGGATCAGAAGTAAACCTTACCGGATTACCCGGCTCTCCCGGTTCCTGAATGATTATTATACCCCGGTAAACCGAACCTTTTTTAAACACAAAAGTTTGAATCCCTTTACAATTCAACGAATTACCTGTAGCAGCAGGGTCCCAGGGATGATGCTTCCATGGATCAGCTTTTGTCAATCCTGTGTAACTGTCATCTCCTGCTTCAAAATCAATATAACGGACAGAATTTCCTGTTTCATAAACAAAGGGTTTTGGTGTCCACAACAAATCGCCGGTTTCGGTAGCCTTCGCCATGTACGATTCCCACGAATATGTTTTGAATGAAGCCCCCTCTGATGTAGTCTTGTTTTTCTTCCCGTTCATTCCTTTCAGGGGACTTTCACCAGTATAAGGTTCAATTCTTTTTCCGGATAGACATAACAGGGCAACAATAACTTCAATAATGAATATTCCGGTTTTTTTTAACAAAGTTATCATATCTATTTGGGTTTAAGTTGGTTTCGCTTCGTGTATGATTTTTAAAATATATTTCTGCTCATACTATTCAGATTTAATAATAACCGATTCAACATTCAGGTATTTTGCGATTTTATCAATGGTTTTTGCATGATGTCCGATACCCAGTGAAAAATGGTGAGTTGGCCCTTCACTGATCCAACGGGTCAGGAATGTTTTAATGTCTGGCCTAAAGAACCCGCGTGTATTGGTATTTCCGGTTGGAGGAATTGGTCCGGCTACCGATTCGCCTTCAGCAATAATAAATTTAAACTTGCCATCGTAAGTTGAATTGATGGACAGCATAGTGATCGAGCCTTCCTTTATTTTAAATTCCACTCCTGCGCCGTGCCCCGGTTTCCCGTGATATTTTTTCAAACTTCGCAAAACGGGTTGTCCATCCGCAATGGCAATATTGTGGGGGCCATCGTGACCAACTAAAACAAACCCTTCGTTGAAATCAACCGGATGGAATTCGGCAAAACTTCCACCAATGCCCAAACGGTTCATAATCATCAGGGCAATTAAGGTTTTTAAATCTGATTCGCCGCACATTGGAAAACCATTTGAAGTCAACAGCGAATTACCAACAATCAGGTTACTCATCACCATCCGTTCCACGCTATCGTCGGGCCCATCGTAATAATAAGCAAGCCCATCGAGACCCTTTTCTTCCACAAAACGCTTGAGGGCAACACTTACTTTAGCCGCAACCCGCAAATCTTCATCCTGAAGTTTCATCGATATTGGATCAGAAACCGGGTCAGGTGTATCGAAAAAGCCAAGGATGATTTCACTGGCTGCCTGAATTTCTTCTTCAGTGACTTTATCAAAACAGGCCACTATTTCATTCGCTTCACATTCGGTAATGTGGCTACTGAAAAAAGAGGTCAGCATGGTAGCATCGGTATGCATGTCGAGCATTGTATTTAACGGGTGCCCCAAATGCCCAAGGTTAGAGTTCTTCAGGCTGTGCAATACTTTTGCTATGCGGCAATATTCATCCAATTGAAGATTAACTTCGGGATCATCATGCAATGAACCGATAATCATGTCGGGCACTTTTTTACCCATTCGTACCGCCGTTGCACCAAACTCAGGCATCGCACAAATATCGTCGTTTACCAGTTGCATGTAAGTTGAAGCCTGCGAATAATCCAACGCTTTTCGCGGTTGCAGGGCTACCATAACAATCGGAACCTGTATGGTTTTAATTATTATCCCGAAAGTTCCCGAAGTTGCGTAGGTAAGCATATTACAGAAAATGAGGTCAAGGTTCGCAGCCTGTAGTTCTTTTACCACCAGATATGCTTTTTGTGGGTTATCAACCATGCCGAAATCAATTATTTCGGCTTCTTTGTCCGGTATTTTACTGATTATTAGCTGTTGCTTTTCCATCAATTCTTCCAACAAACCGGGAAACTGTCCCCAATAGCGGTCGTACCCAACTCCAAACACCCCAATCCGGGACACTTCCTTTTTTGTTCTGATGAACAATTTTTCTTTTTCAATTGTGCTCATAATAACGCTTTATTGTTTTCTTCTTTACGCTCTAAGTGTATTTAAAATAAAAAAAACTTTCAATTTTTATTTGATCAAATTAATTCTGCCCTTGGCTTGATTACCGGAATAAAAAAGACAAAGACAAGGAATGCAACCATATACATAAATCCCGAATAGAGCCACATAGGATCGTAGGAAAACCGGGCAATGATAAGCCCAATGACCGGATTAATTACAAATGCCGAAACAGCACCTGCCGAACCCGAAAAACCTATAATTGTTGAGGTTGAAGATTTGCCAAAGATGTCGCCGATAGAAGTGATGTAATTAGTAATCCACAAGCCATGTGCAAAAAACACCACCACCATAACAGCAATCACCCATTCAGACGATGGAAGATATTTCACGAGCAAAGCTGGCATCGTCAATAAAGCGGCAACTCCCATCACATATTTCCGTGACTTATTTAAACTGGCAGTCTTTTTATATACTGAATCCGAAATCCAGCCACCCAACATATTTGATAAGCCCAATGCAAGGAATGGTATCCAGAATAATTTTCCAATTTGCGCAATATCCGCCCCGCGGGCTTCATTCAAGTATTTCGGAATCCAAAACATGTAGAAATAAAAAATCGGGTCGAGTAAAAACCGGATGGCAATAAAAACCCAGGCTTCTTTTATTTTCAACAGATTTGTCAAGGATTTGCCCAGACTTACTTTCGGCTTTACAATGGGTTCGTCCACCGATATTCTGATCTTATTTTTCGGAAGCAACAACCAAACCAGTACCCAAACAAAACCAATTCCGCTGGTTACTAAAAAGACTCCTCTCCACCCAATCACATTAATCAGGTAAACGCACAACGGAGGTGCAACAACTGCACCAAGCGCCGATCCACCAATGGCAATACCGTTTGCGAGTGCCTGCCTGTTTTTTGGAATCCATTCAATCACAGCTTTAATAGCTCCCGGAAATGCTCCGCCCTCGCCCAAACCCAGAAAAAATCTGAAAACCCCAAAATGCAATGCATTGTTGGCAAGACTGTGAAGCATGGTTGCAAACGACCAAAACCCAACCGACCATGCCAGTCCTTTGCGGCTCCCAATGCGGTCGATTATAATCCCTCCAACCGTGAACATAATGGCATAACTAATCAGAAAACCGGTATTAATAAAGCCGTATTCAACATCGGAGATATGGAAATCTTCTTTGATCCTGATAATGGAAACCGACAATACCTGCCGGTCTAAAAAGCTCAGCGCTGTTGCCACAAAAGCCATTACAACAATGATCCAGGGAAGCCA